>Ga0335072_10005304_pt1 | contig 18995 bp, 18 predicted proteins | sample Lox_Sample_21_FD_206725 | JGI IMG/M metagenome (GOLD analysis project Ga0335072, IMG submission 206725) | Soil microbial communities from Loxahatchee National Wildlife Refuge, Florida, United States - Lox_Sample_2.1 | ecosystem: Environmental > Terrestrial > Soil > Wetlands | place: USA...
TGGATGCCCTGCCGCCGGTGGTATTCGGCCTCGGTGCAACCGGCTGGGCGCCCACCGTCGAGCTGACCTGGCATATGCGCGGCGTACCGGTGCCCGGACCGCTCCAGGTAGCAGCACGCTGCCGCCATGTCAGCGGCGGCTGGTTCGATGAGGAAGCCGAGGTATGGGACGCGGCCGGACGCCTGGTCGCGCAGAGCAGGCAACTGGCCAGGGTCGGCCGGGGGCAGCTGCGCGCGCCGGCTAACGGCTCGGCGCAGCGCGCTCTTAGCGCCTGACGGGGCGTGCCCAGCCGACGGCTGCCAGCGCGGTAAGCGGGCGTTCCCGCCGTGGTTTCACGCGACGCTCTTAATCCGCCAGACGAAGATCGAGGCGAGCGCTGCCACGATCGCGGTGCCGCCGAACAATGTCGGGTAGCCGCCCAGGGTTACCAGCGGTCCCGCGATGGCTGCGCCGATGGCAGCCGGGCCGACGATGGCGATGTTGATGATGCCGAGGTCCTTGGCGCGGTCCGCGGCGGCGGGCAGCACCTGGGTGATGAGCGCCTGGTCGACGGCGAGGTAGGCGCCGAAGCCCATGCCGAACAGGACAGCAGCCACCAGCGCGGCGTCCCAGTTCTCGACGAACGTCAGCAGCAGCGCCGCCAGGCCCATCAGCGCGCCGGACACGGTGACGATCATCTTCCGCTTGCCGATGCGGTCGGAGTAGATCCCGCCAACGATGGCCGTCAGCACCACGCAGACCGTGTAAATGACGATGAGGATCAGCAGTCCGGTCGCCGCGGGGATGCCGTCATAGTGATAGAGCTTCACCTGGTCGCGCAGGAAATAAAGCAGGTAGAGCGTGCCCATCGCGATCGCCAGCGAGGCGAGGAAGCGGGTCAGCCAGGCCCAGGCGAAGTCGGGATACTCGCGCGGGCTGATCCAGTACGCCTGCGCGAGCTTTTTCCAGGAGAAGGCGTCCGCGTGGCGGGGATCGAGCGGGTGATCCGGAGTCCAGAAGACGAACGGGATCACCAGCACGAAGAAAAGCACTCCCATGACGTAGTAGCTGCTGACCACCTTGCTGCTCAGCACAAGGACGACGAGGATCGTGCCGACTACCAGGCCGAGGGCCTGCGGCATGCCGACCCAGCCGGCCACCGTGGCTCGCTGGCGTACCGGCACGTGATCGGGGACCGCGGCGCTGAGGCTGGCGTACTCGCCGTTCTGGAAGGCGCTGAACAGCACCCAGAAGACGGCCACCCCGGCCACGGTCCGCTGGTGCGCCAGCAGGAGCATGCTGACCGCGCCGAGCAGGGCCATGATTAGCGTCCAGCGGTGCCGTCGCCCGTTCAGCCCGAGGAAGCTGAAGGCATAGGTGGTCCGGTCGGAGAGGGCGCCGGCAAACGGAGTCGCAAGGACCGACGCCACCGCGCCGACGCCGGAGACGATCGCGAGGGCCTGGATCTTGTGCTTGCTGTCGATGTTCTGCAACTGGATCGGCAGCAGGACCTGGATCGGCGTTAGCGATGCCATCCACATGCCGAGGCTGGCCAGGCTGAGTCCGGTGATCCAGCCAGCTTTCACGTGCACCGATGGCTCGGCCAGCGCTGCCGGGACCGCGAGGTCGGATTCGGTGGACTGGTCGGTCATGACACCTCCGCGGTCCCTGGCCTCGCCGTCGGGACTGGTCGTCCAGAATGCCGTTTCGGGGATGATAGTGGGAGGACGGGTATTTTCGATACGTTTCGGCTGGCGGAGTGTCCCGGGTGGCACGGGGCCGCCAGGCTATCCTCGGCCGCTATGGTGAGCATGATCCGCTGCGGCTATGGTGAGCACCCGTGCAGCTAACGATTGTGGGCTGGTCCGGGAGCTTTCCGGGGCCGGAGAGCCCGGCCTCCTGTTACCTGATCGATACCGGCGATTTCCGGCTCGTGCTCGACGTCGGAAACGGGGCGCTGGGCGCCCTGCAGCGGTACACGCGGCTGGCCGACGTGGACGCGATCTGCTTGAGCCACCTGCACGCCGACCATTGCCTGGACATGTGCGGGTACTCGGTCTTCCAGAACTACCACCCGGACGGCCCGCAGCCGCGAATCGGAGTTTACGGACCGGCTGGCACCGCGGAGCGGCTGTCCAGGGCGCTGGGTGACGATCACATGGGGATGGCGCGGGCCTTCGAGTTCACCACGCTCGCAGCCGGCCCGATCGAGATCGGCCCGCTGCGCATCACCACGGCGCACATGAACCACCCGGTCGAGACGTTTGGCTTCAGGATCGAGCACGCGGGCCAGGCGCTCGCCTACTCGGCCGACACCGGGCCGTGCGATGAACTGGCCGGGCTGGCCAGCGGCGCCGATGTGCTGCTGAGCGAAGCGTCGTTCACCGACGGGCCCGGCGTTCCGGCTGACTTGCACCTGACCGCCCGGCAGGCAGGGGAATATGCCGCCAGGGCCGGCGTCGGCGAGCTCGTGCTCACGCACCTGGTGCCATGGAACGACCCGGCAACCTGCCTGGAGCAGGCATCGGATGCATTCGCCGGGCCACTCCGGCTGGCTAGCTCAGGCCTCCGCCTTCTCGGTGGCTAGGCAGCCGCGGCCGCGAGCATAGACTGCTCTGCCATGCGCGTGCTCGTCACCGGCGGTGCCGGATTCATCGGCTCCCACCTCGCTGATGCCCTGCTCGCCAGGGGTGACGAGGTGTCGATTATCGATGACATGTCGGCTGGCAGGCCGGGTCGCGTGCCGGAGCTGGCGGTCGCGCACAAGGTGAGCGTCACCGAGGCCGACGTGCTGGCGGCTCTCGTCGACGACTACCGGCCCGAGTTGATCTGTCACCTGGCCGCGCAGATCGACGTCCGGGTATCGGTCGCCCAGCCGGCGCTTGATGCGCAGGCCAACGTCATCGGGACCGTAAACGTCCTGGAGGCGGCGCGCGCCGCCCGGGCCAGGGTGCTGTTCTGCTCTACGGGCGCGGTGATCTACGGACGCGACGCGCCCATACCGTCTCGCGAGGATGTTCTTCCGCTACCGGAATCTCCGTACGGTGTTGCCAAGCACTGCGGCGAGCAATACGTCCAGCTTTACAACCGGTTGCACGGCGCCACTCACGCGGTGCTGCGGTTCGCCAATGTGTACGGTCCCCGGCAGGATCCGGCCGGCGCTGCCGGAGTCGTGGCCATCTTCTGCGCGCAGGCGCTGGCAGGGGAGCGCCCTACGGTCTACGGCGACGGCCGGCAGACGAGGGACTACGTCTACGTCGGCGACGCCGTAGGCGCGTTCCTGGCGGCCGCGGACAGCGGGCGGCCGGGCACCTGGAACATCGGCAGCGGCACTGAGGTCAGCGTTCTCGAGCTGATCCGGGTGATCGCCAAGGTGGCCGGGCATGCCATCGACCCGGTGTTCGCGCCGGCCAGGCCGGGTGAGCTGCTGCGCGGCGCGCTGGCTTCGGAGCGTGCGCAGCGTGATCTTGGCTGGGCCGCAACGACGCCGCTGGACGAGGGAGTGGCTAAGGCCTACCGCTGGATCGAGGCCGGCACGCCGGAGCGGGCCGGCTGGTGGCACTAGGCTGGCCACCATGTCACGACCAGACGGGCGACAGCCGGATCAGCTGCGCGATGTCAACATAACCAGAGACTGGCTGGCCCACGCCGAAGGATCGGTGCTCGTCGAGTTCGGCGCGACGCGGGTGCTGTGCGCCGCCAGCGTTCAGGAGGAACTGCCGCGCTGGCGCCGGGGGAGCGGCCAGGGCTGGGTGACTGCCGAGTACGCCATGCTGCCGAGGTCAACTAACACGCGCAGCGACCGCGAGTCGGTCAAAGGCAAGATCGGCGGCCGCACGCACGAGATCTCCCGGCTCGTGGGTCGTTCACTGCGTGCTTGCATCGACCCGAAGGCGCTCGGCGAGAACACTATCGTCATCGACTGTGATGTCCTGCAGGCCGACGGTGGCACCAGGACCGCCGCGATCACCGGCGGGTACGTGGCTCTCGCGGACGCCATCACCTGGCTGAAGGGCCGCAAGCGCACGAAGGGTGAACCCCTGGTTGCATCGGTGGCAGCGGTCAGCGTTGGCATCGTCGACGGTCAGGCCCGTCTGGACTTGTGCTACGACGAGGATGTCGTCGCCGAGACGGACATGAACGTGGTATGCACCGGCGACGGCAGATACGTCGAGGTGCAGGGGACTGCCGAACGCGAGCCGTTCGATCGCAAGCTGCTGGACCAGCTACTTGATCTGGCAGTGGCCGGCTGCAGCGAGCTGACCAGTCTTCAGCAGACTGCGCTCGGTGCATGACCAGCGCTGAGACGGGCGCCGAGATGGCGGCCAACGCAGCGACGAGTGCAGCGGCTGGCGGAACGGCCCGTGCCCGCCTCGTGCTGGCCACCGCCAACCCGCACAAAGTTGCCGAGCTGACCCGCATCCTGGCGGTCGGCCACGTCGACGTGCAGGTGTCCAGCCTTGCGGAGTTCCCCGGCGCTCCGGAGGTGGCCGAGACAGGTGCCACGTTCGCAGCGAACGCGCGGCTGAAGGCGCATGCCATCGCGCGGTTCACCGGTCTGCCTGCGGTCGCGGACGACTCCGGCATCTGCGTCGACGCGCTGAACGGGATGCCCGGTGTCTTGTCCGCCCGCTGGTCCGGCCGGCACGGCGATGATGTAGCGAACCTGCGCCTGCTGCTGGCCCAGATAGCCGATGTGCCAGACGAGCGGCGCGGGGCACAGTTCGTTTGCGCCGCGGCGCTCGTGCTCCCAGACGGCCGGGAGCACGTCAGCGAGGGCGTCGTCGGCGGACGGCTCATCCGCGAGCCGCGTGGCCAGAACGGGTTCGGCTACGACCCGATCTTCGTGCCTGGCTCAGCCGACATCACTACCGCCGAGATGGACCCAGCCGATAAGGACCGCATCAGTCACCGGGGCAAGGCGCTGCGCGGGCTCGCCCCGGTCATCGCGGCCCTGCTCGACTAGGGACGGGTCAGTCGTCAGCCGCCCCCGCGTCACGCGTTCAGGACGCTGGCAGGCGGCGAGTACACCCGGCGCGACGGCGGGAGAGCGATCTTCACGGGCTGGTTGAATGAGCTGTAGGTGCACTGGATAGCGATCGTCACCGCGCCGGTGCTCTCGGTCTCCTGAAACTTGCGGACGTTGTGGCTGCTGTCGATCCAGACGCTGAAACTCACGTCACCCTTGATCAGACCCATGAGCGGGGCGAGGCTCCGGCGCTGCGCAGCCGGCAGCGTCTTCACCGCCGCCGACGGCGCGAATGAGCCGTTGTACCTTGTCGTCGAGACGCCGTTGACGACTTGCGAGCCGACTGCGCGCAGATGTGCCGCCGCCTTGAGGCCCGCGAACTGCGAAGCCGGGTTGTCGTTTTGCAGTTCTTGCTGCAGGGCACCGAACGAGGACGACGGGCTGAGACCGGTCAGCGGAATCTTGAGCCACTTGCCAGCGAGATTTTTCGGGACACCCGTCGCGTCGCTGAGCTTCAGGTACATCGCCTTGTCGCTCAGGATCGCCCGGACCGCAGCCTCGTGGCTGCTGCCGGCGGCCGCGTTCACGTTCATCGCCATGAGCAGCGGCTTGCGCCGGATTTCGACCGTGCCGGAGATGGCCGCGCTAAGTTGACCCGAAAGGTGCTCGCTGAAAGTTGCCGACTCCGAATTCAGGCCATTCTGCCGACGGGTCGCCTGTTGCAGGACCTGCGCGGCTGTCAGTTGTGCTCCACCGGTCTGCTTACTGCCGTGATGTGTCGCGATCGTCACAACGGCAGCAACGACGACGATCGCCAGGATCGAGGCCGCCACGGCCGCCATGTTCCGTATCCGCCGCCGTTGCTTGCCTAGCATGTAGTCCAGCGCCGGACTTTGTACTGCCATGCCGGGCACCTGCAAACCGGGCAGCAGCCCGCCCGGCAGCGGACCTCGCGGGGGCTCCGCCTGTCCGGCTTGCTCGGCCTGGCCCGCGTACCCGGCCCCGCTCCCGGGGAGGTCCCATGCGCCAGAGGCCCCGCCAGCCTCTGGACTCTCGTTGCCGGCCGGTATGTCAGCCGTCGCGTCCGAATCCGAGCCATTCGCGGTCACAGCGAACTCCCGTCCCTGTTAGGTTGGCAGCCGGTTAGCCGGTTTCGCCGATGCCCTAAATCTATAGATAAAAGCCTTATGCTTGAAGAGTGCAAAACCGCACAAAACTGATTGCGCCACATGGTTTGCAAGGAGCGGGAGAGTAGTCCGCTACGGTTGGGCAACTACCGCGCAGCGAGAGGATACCGAGATGCCTGATCAGCGTCTCGCGCCTGGTGATCCGGCGCCCGACTTCACTTTGCCCGATGCCGACGGGAACGAAGTGAGCCTGTCTTCATTCCACGGCCAGCGGGTCATCATCTACTTCTATCCCGCGGCGATGACGCCTGGCTGCACCACGCAGGCTTGCGACTTCCGGGACAGCCTGTCCAGCCTCGCCGCCGCCGGTTTCGCGGTGCTGGGCATCTCGCCCGACGGCCCTGCCAAGCTAGTGAAGTTCCGAGAGCGGGACGGGCTCAACTTCCCCCTACTAAGCGACCCGGATCACAAGGTGCTAGAGGCGTACGGCGCATACGGCGAGAAAATGTTGTACGGGAAGAAGTCAGTCGGTGTCATCAGGTCGACCTTCGTCGTCGGCCCGGATGGCAGGATTGAGCAAGCCCAGTACGCGGTGAAGGCCACCGGCCACGTGGCTAGGCTGCGCAAGGAACTCGGCGTCTGAGCGCTACTGCCCCGGCAGTGGCGCCGGGATCTGGGGCCGTAGCCCAATGGCAGAGGCACAGGATTTAGGTTCCTGCCAGTGTGGGTTCGAATCCCACCGGCCCCACCAAGTTGGCCAATGCACGAACACTTGACTCAGGACTGCGGGCGCTTGTCGTCGTGTGCGCCGCAGCGTCCTTCTCCGACTGCGGGACGCGGAAGACTGGCACGATCCGCCCTGGGCCGGTGATCTTGACCTTTGCTACCAGCGCCTCAACGAGGGCTTTGCGCTGACTGTGGCTACCGGATGTGACGATGACGGCGATGTGATCGGCGACCTGTCGGAGTGTGGCTGGCGTCCGGGCTGTAAGCGTTTCGGCGAGCTGGGCGGCGAGTTCGTTGCGGCGGGCGGCAAGTTGCCGGGACCTGGCCTTGAGCTGGGCGAGCCGCCCGGCCAGGTCCTCGGGCTCGAGTGTGCCGCTCTCGAATGCGGCCAGGTACCGGTCGATCGCCACGCCGGTTCTGGCCAGTTCCCGCTCGATCGCGGCCAGTTCGGCACGCCTGCTGTCGTGAGCGGCGGTGTGGCTGGCTTGTGCGGCGGCGATGGCGTTTGCGATCAGGTCGTGCTGGTGGCCGTAGAAGCCGACCAGCGCGCTGGTGACCGCCTGCTCGATTGCGTCGGCGTCGATCCGCTGACCTCCGCAGGCGGCGGTGTCGTAGCGGGTGCGCCGGAAGCAGCAGTAGTACCGGTAGGTCTTGGTCTTGCCGTGGGCGCGGGTGCTCAGCATTGCGCTGCCGCAGGCGGGGCAGCGGATCAGCCCGGTGGGCAGGTAGTCCGACCCGCTGGCAGCCCGCTTGGCGTGATCCTCACCGCGCGCTGACAGGAGCTGCTGCGCTTCATCGAAGGTGGTTTGCTCGATGATCGGCGGGTGACAGCCGGTGGCGGTGATGCGGCGGAAGGACAGCTCGCCGAGGTACACGCGATTCGAGAGGACACGCAGCACCTGGTGGGCCGACCAGCGCCCGGCGGTCGTGGTCCGGTGGCCGCGCCCGTTGAGTGTGCTCGCGATGTTCCGTGCACCGATCCGGTCCCTGGTGTACAGCTCGATGATCAGCCGGACCACTGCGGCCTCGGCCGGATCCGGCACCAGGGCCTGGACTGTGGTGTCGACCTGGTACCCGAACGGCCGGCGGCCGCCCTTCCACTTGCCGGCGGCGGCTTTGCGTTCCATCCCGGCGATGACCCGGTCGATGATCGTGTCCCGCTCGAACTGGGCGAACATGCCCAGCATCTGCGCCAGCCTTCGGCCCATCGCGGTGGCGGTGTCGAACGGCTCAGTGGCTGACCGGAACACGACGCCCGCGTGGTCGAGGTCGTCGAGCAGCGTGACCAGGTCGCGAAGGCTGCGTGTGAGCCGGTCCACCCGGTAGACCAGCAGCACGTCGATCACCCCGGCTTGCGCCGCGGCCAGAGCCCGCTGCAAGCCGGGCCTGCTGGTGTTGGCCCCGGAGGCGTCGTCGGCGAACCGGGCCGCTTGGCGCCAGCCGGGCTGAGAGCCGCGATGTAGGCGGCCAGCCGGGCTGAGAGCCGCGATGTAGGCGGCCAGCCGGGCTGAGAGCCGCGATGTAGGCGGCCAGCCGGGTGTCCTGGGCGTCGATGGAGTACGGCTGGTGCTCGTCGTCGGTGGACCGGCGCATGTACACGCCGACCCGGACACGCTCCGCTTGGTCGTCAGTGCTGGCTGCGGGTAATCGGGTGGTCGTGCGCGTCGTCATCGGGCCGTCCTTCCCGCGGGCGTGCAGCGGCGTGTGAACTGCCGGGCGGTCATGCAGCGTGGTCAGTGTCGCTCGCCGGGCCAGGAAGGGGAAGCAGTATCGCGAAGCGCACGTCCGCCTGTCTCGCGTCAGCGTCCTGGTCCTGCTGCCAGGACGCGATGAGGGCGGCGAGCACTGTGATTGCTTGGTCACGGTGCTGGCTGGCCATCGGCTCGATGCCGATCCGAACGACGTGGATTCGCCCTGGCCGGTTGCTGGGTTGATCGCTGGAACGTGACATGGCTGTGTGCCCCCCGCGCCTCCCGCCGATCTGCCGCCACCTATAGAAATCCGGTTCTTGGGCGGGTTTGACGCGGCCAGGCCGACCAGTTCACTGACACTTCATAAATCGGCGCCCAGGGCCGGTCTTTCACGCGCCGCGAAAAGGTGCGTGCGGCCCGCACGCGCCCGGTGAGCGCCGCACCCGCGCGGGACGCGGATTTCACCGCCGCGCCCGGCGAGCGCGCCACACGTTTGCGCTGTGCGCCACGACCGCCCCTCGTGTCGGCTGACGACGGCCAGCTGAATCTGAATCTGCCCAGCGGCGACCATACCGACATGTCGGTGGCAGCCACTGCGACTTACTTCGTGCAATTGCCGTCCATGGTGCAGGCGCGCACGGAGCCGCCTGATCGGCGCTGGCGTGGTTTGCCTCGCGGCCGAAGTCGCGCCCGAACCGGACGATGTGTTCGGTTCGGGTGCGAAGTTCGACAGACTGGTGATCTTCAGGTGGGGGTGGCTGGCGGGTCGTCCACTGTGGTCGGCACGGCCGGCCTGGAGGGCCGGGAGTGGACTGAGAGCTGCGGATCCGGCGTGGGTGCTGTCAGGCGTCGCGTGTGGTCATCTTCCAGGCGCCGATGGCGAGCCAGCCGAGGATCCAGCCGGCGATGACGGCGGCCATCGCCCAGGTCGGCATGGGCGGAAGTGCCGTCGGCTGAATGCCGCCGGCCGGGCCAACAGTGACGCCTCCGGCCAGCACGGCCGGCTTCAACTGGTCCATCGCGACGCCGACGACGATCCGCTGGGCGTTGATGAGGTGAGGCAGCACGTGACCGGCGAGGGCCGGGGTGATGATGATCTGCCACACGGTGAGCAGCACGACTGGCACGGTCCGCTGGCCCATGAGCGAGCCGAGGCCGAGGCCGACGGTGAACCCGATGATCAGGTCAAGCTCGAGCCACAGCCCGGAGCGGGCCAGGTCACCCGGCAACGCGGCGGCCAAGCTGGCTGGCTCCGGGCCGCCGAGGAACGCGGTCGCCAGTGCCGTGACGGTGAAGCCGACGGCGGCGAGGGAGAGCAGGATGGACAGCCCGGCTGGGATGCGGGCCAGGTAGAGGGCGAGCCGGGGCCGGCCGGTGATGACAAGGTGGCGGAACATGCCGTCGGTCAGGTCGCCGGTGCCGGCTGTGGCGCCGAGCATGACGGCCGCGATGAACCCGAACTCGGCTATCAGGGTTACGACGTTGGCGAACGCGTCGGCGCCGGCCGGCCCGTAGTGTGCCGGGTCGCTCAAATGGTAGATCTCCCTGATGCCGTAGAAGACGACCGGCATGCCCACGGTGAACACCGCCGTGACGGCCATCAGAACGCGGCGCTTGCGTAGTTCCAGGAACTTGGCGCCGATCAGCGGCACGGACGGCAGCCAGGGTCCGCGCCGGGCTGCGGCAAGGTTGTGGGCGGTCACTGGTTCTCCCCCAGACGGCTCGTCACTGACAGGAACCAGTCCTCCAGCCTGGCGTGCGTCAGCCGCAGGCCGTAGACAGTGATCCCGGCCTCGGCGAGGCGGCGGTTGACTTCGGCTGCCTGCTCGCGGGCCGTCCCGGGGGCCAGCGTGACGGTCAGCCCGACATCGGTGACATCGACGCTGGACGCGATCGCCGACTGAGCGAGGGCTCGAGCCGCCGTGCGCGGGTCGGAACACTGCACCTCGACGGCGACGGCCGCCCCGGAAGTCAGCTCTCCAATGGGCCCGGAGCGGATGACCTTGCCGTGGTCGACGATGGCCACCTGGTCGCAGCTCCGCTCCACCTCATCTAGCAGATGCGAGGACAGCATGACCGTCCGTCCCTCCTCAACCAGGCCGCGGATCATGTCCCGCATCTCGTGCATGCCCGCCGGGTCCAGCCCATTCATCGGCTCGTCGAGGATCAGCAGTTCCGGGTCGGCCAGCAGGCACGCCGCCACCCCCAGGCGCTGGCGCATGCCCATGGAATAGGCAGAGACCTTGTCGTCGGCCCGCTGGGCCAGTCCCGTCCGGCCCAGAGCCGGGCCGATCTGCCTGCCGGCTTCCCCGCCCCTGGCGGCGGCCAGTATCTTCAAGTTCTCCCGCCCGGTCAGGTGGCCGTGGAACCGGGGTTCGTCCACGATCGCGCCCACCTGGGCTAGGGCGCGGCCGCGCTCGGCCGGGACGCGGAGGCCGAGCAGCGACATCGTGCCGCTGTCGGCTCTGGTCAGGCCGAGCAGGAGGCGGATCAGGGTGGTCTTGCCGGCCCCGTTCGGCCCCAGGTACCCGAACGCGCAGCCGCGCGGGACGCGCAGGTCCACGTCGTCGACGGCGGCGCGGGCGCGGAAGTGCTTGGTGAGCCCGTGCACCTCGACAGCCCAGTCGCCGTCCTGGCCCGGGGCGGGCTCGTCGCCGCGTGGGCGCGGGCTGCCGCCGGTCTCGGAGACAGTAGTCATGTGGTTCTCCCTGGTCGGGTGGTTGGCTGGCTGGTTCCACAGAACCTGGCGCGGACCCCGCACGTCAGCGGCCGCGGGAGCGAACTGGTTCATCCGCGAGGATGAATCCACGCCACCTCGCGGCCGATGAACATTGCCTGGCCAGACGATACGTTCGGTGCATGCAGGCAGTTCGGCGCGTGGCGGGCGGCGATCCTGGCATGATCGCCGACGCCGGGATAGGGATCGCGGCGGCCGGTCTGACCGCCCTCGCCGTGTGGGGCCCGAACGGCCTGGTCGGCACCACGGTCTCTATGCCGGCATGGCTGCTGGCGTTGCTGCCCCTGCTGATGGGCGTGGCGCTGGCGCTGCGCCGCCGCGCGCCGCTGCTGATGTGGACATTGATGTGGGCGGGCGTGGCGCTGCAAGACCTGGTCACCCGGCAATCCCCGCAGAACCTGGCGTTCGCGCTCGTGCTGTTTGCCGGTGCCTACTCGTTGGGCGCTTATGCCAGCCTGCGCCGCGCCGTCGTCGGCCTGGCGATCAGCGCCGTCCTGATCCTGGCCACCGAGGGGGTGCTGCTGGCCTTCTCGCGGCATCCGCGCGGGACGGCCCTGAGCTTGCTCTCCATCCCGCTCCTGGCCTGCTGGCTCGCCGGCGTGCTCGTCCGCGCCCGCCGGCAGTCCGCCGTCCTGGCCGCGCGGAACGCGGCGCTGCAGCGCCAGGCCGAGCAGGCCGCGGCCGCGGAGCGGGCGCGGATCGCCCGGGAACTGCACGACATCGTCGCCCACCACCTCAGCGTGGTCGTACTCCAGGCGGCCGGCGCCCGGGCATCGGGGAAGCCAGCCGGGCCGGCCCTGGAGAAGATCGAGAACAGCGCACGGCACGCGCTGGCCGACACCCGCCGCCTTCTTGGCGTCCTGCGTGGCACTGGCGGGGACGGCGGGCTCGCCCCGCAGCCGGGCATCAGCGAACTGGACGCGCTGGCCGGCACCGTCCGCGCGGGCGGGCTGCAGGTAAACCTGGTAATCGACGGCGACCCGGCGGTGCTACCGGCGGCCGTGGACGTGTCGGTCTACCGCATCGTCCAGGAGGCCCTGACCAACGTCCTCAAGCACGCGGGCCCGGCCAGCGCCGACGTGCGGATCGGCTGCGTCAAGGACGCTGTCACGATCGACGTCACCGACAACGGAACCGGGGTGTCGGCGAGCCGGGCCCCGGCCGGCGGGCACGGGCTGGCCGGGATGCGCGAGCGGGTCGCGGTGTTCGGCGGTGAACTGCGCGCCGGGCCGCGGCCCGACGGCGGGTTCGCCGTCCGGGCCCGGCTACCAATAGGCGAGCGCCTGCCGCCAGGCGAGCCACCGTGATCAGCGTGCTGATCGTCGACGACCAGGACCTCGTGCGCGAGGGCCTGCGGATGCTGCTAGAAGCCGAGCCGGACCTGACCGTCGCCGGCGAGGCCGGCGACGGCGGCCAGGCGCTGGTCCAGGCACAGCGCCTTGACCCCGACGTGATCTTGATGGACGTCCGCATGCCGCACATGAACGGCATCGAAGCAACAGCGCGGCTCGTGCAGCGCGGATCCCGGGCACGGATCCTGATGCTGACCACCTTCAACCTGGACGAATACGTCTACCACGCCCTGAAGGCAGGCGCGAGCGGCTTCCTGCTCAAGGACGCCAGCCGCGAGCAACTCACTGGCGCGGTGCGCGCGGCGCCGGCCGGCGAGACCCTGCTCGCGCCCGCTATCACCCGGCGGCTGATCGAGGACTTCTGCCGCGGCCCAGCTCCCGGCACCGAGTCCGCCACATCCGGAGGCCTCAGCGAACGCGAACTGGGCGTCGTGCTGCTGGTGGCCCAGGGGCTGTCGAACGCCGAGATCGCCGACAGGCTCTACCTCAGCGAGGCCACCATCAAGAGCCACATCGCCCGTATCCTCGCCAAACTCGGGTTGCGGGACCGGGTGCAGATCGCCGTCTACGCCTACGAACACGGCATCGTCAAGCCAGGCCACGGCACTCCGTCAGCCGGCCGGGCAACGAAGCCGTAGCGCGAGGCAGGCGCCGTCGACAGCCGGCAATGCGTCGTCACCCTGCCAGCGCACGACGTTGTGTCAGCCTCTCTGGCAGAGCGCCGCACTCCGCGCGCCCGCCGCGCCCGACAATCGTTCGATACTCCGCCTGGAGGTATCAGTCTGGGAGCCCATCGGAACGGTCTGGCTGGCGTGTGCCTGCGTGAACAGCGGTGCCGGGGTTACCAGTCTCAGCAGGAATGCGGATGGGGATGCGCGCTGGCTGGCGAACTGGCATCCCGATTGCGCTGTAGGGATTAGATCTTTCTGAACAACCGACTGACTGCTTGAACACCTAGGTCAACAATCGCGGTGACATGTGAGCAGTCAAGGCTGGTCATTGACGCTAGGTGATGTCAGGACGTTGGCATGGCTTAGCGCCTGGTGTCGAGGCAGCGTGCGTCGGCGGGAGCTTATCGCGTGCCGAGCAGTCGTAGCAGGCCTTGGTGCACGGCGCGGGTAGCCTGCTCGATGGTCATTCTGCCTGCCTTGACCTCATCCTCGGTGGCGCGGCCCAGGGCCAGGCTCGCCGACAGCAGCCAGTGCGCCGGGACCGAGGCGTCGAAGTCGCCGCTGGCCTGGCCGCGCCGGACGATGTCCAGCATGCGGTCCAGGACCGGCGCGTGCCGGTCGGCGTCTTTGCCCGGGTCGACGGCGGGCTGCAGCCACAGGAACGGGTAGCGGGCGGCTATCTGCCAGCCTGCGTCCAGCAGCCGGGTCAGCGCCTGGGCGGGCGGTGCCTGGTCGAGGTCCAGGCCGTCCAGGAGGCTGGTGAACTCGGCGGTGCCACGTTCGATGACCGCGTCGATCAGCGCGTCCCGGGCCGGGAAGTGCGCGTAGACGGTCTGCCTGCTGACCCCGGCGGCCCGCGCGATCTCGTCCATGGACGCGTCCGGCCGGCTGGCGAGCACCTGGATGGCGGCGTCCATGACCGCCGCGATGGACTGCGCGGCCTCCGGCCGCTGCCTGCGCCTCCTGGCCTGTGCCTCCGTCATTCCCTAAGCCTTATCCTTGACAGCTTTGTAAGCGATAATTTAGCCTTGACAGGCATGTACGAGAAAAGATACCCGGTTGCCGTCGAGGCCGAAGGGCTGCGGAAACGGTTCGGCACCACCGAGGCGCTGCGCGGCCTGGACCTCACGGCCGCCACGGGAACCATCTATGGGCTGCTCGGCCCCAACGGGGCCGGCAAGAGCACCACGATCCGCATCCTGGCCACCTTGCTGCGCCCAGACGGCGGGCGCGCTGCCGTGCTCGGCCATGACGTGGTGCGGCAGGCGGGCGCGGTGCGCCGCCGGATCGCGCTGGCGGGCCAGGCCGCGACCGTTGATGAGGACCTCACCGGCCAGGAGAACCTGCTGTTCCTCGGCCGCCTGTGCGGCCTGGGCCGCAGCGGCGCGCGGACACGTGCCGCCGGGCTGCTGGAGGCCTTCGACCTGGCCGGCGCCGCCGGCAAGCAGGTGAAGACGTACTCCGGCGGGATGCGCCGCCGTCTCGACCTCGCCGCGAGCTTCCTGGTCCCGGCCGAGCTGTACTTCCTGGACGAGCCGACCACGGGCCTGGACCCCGCGGCGCGCGCCCGGGTCTGGCAGATCGTCCGCGCGGCGGCGGAGTCCGGGTCGACGGTGCTGCTCACCACCCAGTACCTGGAGGAGGCCGACCGGATAGCGGACCGGGTCGCGGTCATCGACCACGGAACGGTCGTCGCCGAGGGCACCCCCGCCGGGCTGAAGGCCGACACGGGCAAGGGCACGCTGGATGAGGTCTTCCTCGCGCTGACCCAGGACACCGGAGAAAGCGCCGCATGACCCCGATCGTCACCGGCACCCGCCCGGAACCGCCGGGCGCGTGGACCGCCACGCTCGCGTTCGGCTACCGGGCGCTGCTGAAGATCCGGCACGTCCCCGAGCAACTCTTCGACGTGATCGCGATCCCGGTCGTGTTCACGCTGATGTTCACCTACCTGTTCGGCGGCGCGCTGGCCGGATCGCCCGGCCGGTACCTGCCGTTCCTGCTGCCCGGCACGCTGGTCATGGCGGTGCTGCTGGTCAGCATGTATGCCGGGATCGGCCTGAACACCGACGTGGCCAAGGGGATCACTGCCCGGTTCCGGTCCCTGCCCATCTGGCGCCTGGCGCCGGTCGCCGGCGCGGTTCTCGGTGACCTGGCCCGCTACCTGATCGCCGCCGGGCTTGTCACCATCCTGGGCGTGATCATGGGTTACCGCCCGCCCGGCGGCGCGCCCGGCACGGTGGCCGGGATCGGGCTGCTGCTGGCCTTCGCGCTGTGCCTGTCCTGGGTGTGGACCGTGCTCGGCCTGGTGCTGCGCACCCCGCAGGCCGTGATGAGCACCGGCACCGTGGTGCTGTTCCCGCTGACCCTGGCCAGCAACGTGTTCGTCCAGCCGACCACCATGCCCGGATGGCTCCAGGCCTTCGTCAGTGTCAACCCGGTCAGCCACCTAGTCACCGCCGAGCGCGGCCTGCTGGCAGGACACCCCTCTGCCGGCCAGGTGACGTGGGTCCTGCTCGCCGCAGCGGCGCTGGTGGCGGTGTTCGCCCCGCTCACCGCCTGGCTCTACGGGAGGCGGGCGTGAGCGGGGCTGCCCCGGCCGCGCCGGCATCAGGCGCCGGCCCGGGCGACGCAGCCGCCTGGGCCGGCCTCGCCGGGGCACGGCACCTGTCGCGCCACCAGATCATGGGCCTGGCTGTCCAGTTCCTGCTCGGCATGGCGGTCAACCTGCTCGGCCTGCCCGCTCAGACCAACGGAGCGGCCCACGCCGCCACCATCGCGTTCCTGGCCGCGCACATCGTGGTGTCCGCGGGAATGCTCGCCGGCGCGTTCATGGTCGTCCGGGTCGCGGCGCGGGCCGGAGACCGGTGGCGCAGGCTGGCCATCTGGGGCGCCGCCGCGATCGTGGCCACCATCGCGGCGGGGATCGTCACCCTGATCACCAACAGCAACTGGTGGTCATACGCTATGGCGGCGGGCTTCATCGCCTCGCTGCTGATCTACGGCGGGATCCTCGTCCGAAGTGGCACTGCGCTCGCTCCGCGCAACCCCGGCTAGCGCTGCCGCTGGGCCTGCCCAGGGCCAGCACCGCCCTTGCCGATAACGGCGCGCCTCTCGCCGCCCGGAGCACTACAGCCATTGACCTGGCGTGTCGTTGCACGGCTGAGAGATCCTGGGCCGGTAGATTCAGGTCATGGCGTCCCGGTTCGCGGGGTAGATCCCGTGGCTGGCGTCCGGGCGGCTGCTGATCCGCCTGCGGATGCGGTGGTATCGCTGCGCATGGCTGATGGCGGCGAGGCCAGTTTCCCGCTGTGCCAGGTGCGGGGCCGCCAGGTGATCGCCGCGGTGCCGTGGCGGAAGGCGCGCAGTGCCCGCGGCCAGGTCCACTACCCGGGGTATTTCTGGTCAGCGACGACGGGCGGGCACGTGATCTACGAGAGCCGCCTGGAACTGGCGCGGCTGCTGCTGGCCGACTTCGACCGCAACGTGACGGCGATCGCGGCGCAGCCGTTCCTGCTGCAGGCCCGCGTGGCCGGGACGGCCCGCCGGCACGTGCCGAACTTCCTGCTGGCGCACACGGATCGGTGCGGGTGGTCAACGTCAAGCCGGCCGGCAAGCTGGCGGAGCCGCGGATCGCCGAGGCACTGGCCTGGCCGGGGCAGCTGATCGAAGGCCACGGCTGGCAGTACGAGATCTGGAGCGGCGCGGACCCGGTGCTGCTGGCGAACCTGCGGTTCGTGGTCGGCTACCGGCGGCCCGGCCTGCTGCCGGAGGGCCTGCTGGAAGACGTCCTCGCCGTGGTCAGGCCGGGCGACACGATCGGCGGCGTGATCAGGCGGATGTCCCGGAGCCGCCGGCCCGGTGAGGTCAAGGCGGCCGTGCTGAGCCTGCTACCTGGCCGTAACACCACTAGCCGCCGGCTGCTCGGCTCCTGTCGCAGCTCAACGTCGGCGGTAGCGGACTTCGTTGCCATCGCAAACGATTTACGTTAGCGCGGAGGGGGTACCCGGAGCTTCACCCGAGGTCATCTGTCGTCGTAGCGCGGAGGGCCGCAAGCGAGGGAGGAGGCTCCATGGCAAAGGCAAGAGGCGGCTGGGGGGCTCGCGCTGGCCGTGCGTCCCGAGTGCTGGCGATCGTCTTCGCGTTCGCTGGGGCGACGCTGCTCATAACGGCGCCCGGGGCTGTTGCCACTGGAGTACCTGCGACTTTTGCTCAGGCAATGGAGGTCCCTGCTCCGTCGAATGCCGGGACCACACCCCCGGCTCCCCAAGCGGGGCTCGACGGCATCTCGTGCAAGTCGGCACGCAAGTGCATAGCGGTCGGCACCTATGAAGACAGTTCCGGCAGCGGCCAGGCGATGGAGGCGACCGAGGCAAGCGGCACGTGGCGACAGGGGACCGAGGTGACCGCGCCTTCGAACGCGGCGACCAATCCCGATGCCTCGCTCGGCGGCATCTCGTGCACTTCGGCGGCCAAGTGCGTTGCCGTCGGCAGTTACCTGAACAGCTCCGGCAACGGCCAGGCGATGGAGGCGACCGAGGCAAGCGGCACGTGGCGACGGGCGACTGGGGTGACCGCGCCTTCGAACGCGGGAACCGATCCGAATGCGGTGCTCAAGGGCATCTCGTGCACCTGGGCGCGCAACTGCTCAGCGGTCGGCACCTATGAGGACAGTTCCGGCAACGGCCAAGCGATGGAGGCGGCCGAGACGAGCGGTACATGGGAGCAGGCCGCCGAGATCACTGCGCCTTCGAACGCGGGGGCCAATCCGGAGGCCTTGTTGTACAGCATCTCGTGTACCTCGGCGGGCAACTGCGTCGGCGTCGGCAGTTACCTGGACAGCTCCAGCCACCTTCAAGCGATGGAGGCGACCGAGACGAGCGGCAGGTGGGAACAGGCCGCCGAGGTGACCGCGCCTTCGAACACGGGGAGCAATCCGGAGGCGGTGCTCAAGGGCATCTCGTGCACCTCGGCACGCAAGTGCACAGCCGTCGGCCAGTACCTGGACAGCTCCGGCAACGGTGAAGCTATGGAGGCGACCGAGACGATCGGCAGGTGGGGACTGGCGACCGAGGTGACCGCGCCTTCGAACGCGGGAATCAATCCGAGTGCGAAGCTCTACGCCGTCTCGTGCACGTCGGCACGCAAGTGCACAGCCGCGGGCACCTACGAGGACACCTCCAGCCATCCTCAGGCGATGGAGGCGACCGAGGCGAGCGGCAGATGGGAACAGGCCGCCCAGGTCACTGCACCTTCGAACGCCGGGACCAATCCCCAAGCGGATCTCAGCGGAATCTCGTGCACGTCGGCAGGCAAGTGCACAGCCGTCGGCGAGTACGTGGACAGCTCAGGAAGATTCCAGGCGATGGCTGCCCGCAATGCCCGACCCCACTGCCCGCGGGCGGCTGCTAGCTCACGGCCTCCGACGGCGGCATCTTTTCCTTCGGCGACGCGGGCTTCTTCGGCCCGATGGGCGGCAAACCGCTCAACCAGCCGGTAGCGGGCATGGCGGCTACCGCCGGCGGCAAGGGTTACTGGGAGGTAGAGCCTGGTGGGAGATGTCGAGGCGGCAGGTCGATGTCTCCCGGACGCGCAGTTCGCCGTCGATCTGCGAGGTGACCGGGAAGGGCGGGGCGGATCTTGTGGCAGCCTGCCGTTGAGATGCTCCTCGATGAACTCATCGATCTTGGCGGCGCGCCTGGGTGGCAGCGCGTGGATGAACTCGTCGACCGGTTCGGCGCCA
>Ga0335072_10005305_pt1 | contig 18990 bp, 17 predicted proteins | sample Lox_Sample_21_FD_206725 | JGI IMG/M metagenome (GOLD analysis project Ga0335072, IMG submission 206725) | Soil microbial communities from Loxahatchee National Wildlife Refuge, Florida, United States - Lox_Sample_2.1 | ecosystem: Environmental > Terrestrial > Soil > Wetlands | place: USA...
GTGCGCCCTCCGGCGTAACCGTCAGCTTCAGCCCGGCGTCCATCGCTTCTCCCGGCTCCGGAACCTCCACCGCAACCTTCACCGTCGCCTCGACCACCACGGCTGGAACCTACCCCATCACCATCACCGGCACTGGCGGCGGACTCACTGAGACCACCACTGTGTCGCTCACTGTAACCTCCGGGACGACTGCCAGCTTATCTGTTTCGGCATCACCCGCCTCGTTAACCATCGATAGAGGCTCATCCGGCACCTCAACCATCACCACAGTGGCAAGTGGAATCAATGCCGCCGTCACCTTGTCAGCTTCTGGACTCGGGAGCGGCGAAACCGCAACCTTTAGCCCCAGTTTCATCGCATCGCCCGGATCTGGAACCTCCACTTTAACCATCAAAACCACCAGCCGCGCCACCACAGGAACACGCACCATCACCATCACCGCAACCGGCGGAGGCAAAACGGCAACAACAACCATCAGCGTTGACGTAGTCCGCGCGGCCGGACGCAGCTAACTAAACACCACTGCATCATGAACAAAAAGCCCGGACTCGACAGTCCGGGCTTTTTCCCTTTAGTGATTGTTTTGTGCTGCGCTCACTGCCCCATGCTGATAAACAAAACTTCCTCCGGAGACTTTCTCTCCTGTGGTTGCGGCAACCCTTTTAAAGAGTTCACCTGCGGTTGCGGTGCATTGCCTGACACCTCTTCCCAAAAATAAAAGGAAAACCAAACCACCCCCTTCTGCGTCTCTTACTACATGCAGGTTGGTGCCGTTTGCCCCAACCGAATTTGCTGCACAAGGAAGGGCAAGGCTCGTGTCTCAATACAAAGGCAAAGTCAAGTGGTTCAACAACGCGAAGGGTTACGGCTTTATCGGGCGCGATGATGGCCCGGACGTTTTTGTGCATTACAGCGCTATCCAGATCGATGGGTACAAGAGTTTGAAAGAAGGCGATGAGGTAGAATTCGACATCGTTCAGGGACAAAAGGGCCCGCAAGCCGACCAGGTTGTCCGCCACCACGAAGCCGCCGCCTGACGGCTTTCTTGACGTTAGTGCGCGTCTGGAACGAACGACAGCGCACGCGCAACATGACCCAGCGCGCCCGGCGGGCGGCTGGGTTTTTGCGTTTCTGCGTTTCAAGTTTCATCAAGTACCGCATGACAAAAATACTTTAAACGATACAAACAATATGGCTTGAAACCAACATCTCCGGCACCCTTTATACTGGAGCGGCATGGACAATCGCACCATCGCGCAGCTTCTCTCGGAGACTGCAGATCTGCTCGAAATTAGCGCTGGAGATCCCTTCCGTATCCGCTCTTACCGCCGCGCTGCCGAGGCCATCGAGTCCAGCACCGTCCAGCTCAGCGAAATAGCCGACGACCCCAAAAAACTCCTCGCCATCCCCGGCATCGGCAAGGGCATGGCCGCCAATATCCGGGAAATGCAGGCCACCGGAACCTTGCCCCTCCGTGAAGAGCTCTTGCAAAAGTACCGCCCTACCATGCTCGATCTGCTCAAACTCCCTGGCATGGGCCCCAAATCCGTAGCCCTCATGTGGGACGCCTTGCAAATCGCATCAATTCAGGAGCTTGAAGTTGCCATTGCCGGCAGCAAGCTCAACGACCTTCCCCGCTTCGGCGCCAAACAGATTGAAAAGCTCCGCAAGGGCATCGAGGACTACAAAAAGAATAGCGGACGCTTTCTCATCGACGTGGCTGAAGTCGCCACCGGGAACCTCATCACCTATCTCCGGGCCTTCCCCGGCCTCACCACTCCTGCCTTTACGAAAGTAGAACCCGCAGGCTCGCTCCGCCGCGGACGCGAAACCGTCGGCGACCTCGACATCCTTGTCACCGGCCCTGCCTGCGCCGAGAACGTTGTCTCCGCTGCCGTCGACTACACTGCCGCCTACCCGCCCATCGCCGATCTCATCGCCAAAGGCCAGAACAAAGTCAGCTTCCGTCTCCGCAACGGACTCCAGGTCGACGTCCGTCTTTTGCCCGAAGCCTCCTACGGTGCTGCGCTCCAGTATTTCACCGGCTCCAAGATGCACAACGTCGCCGTCCGGCAGCGCGCCCTCAAGCGCGGATACACGCTCAACGAATACGCGCTCGCCAGCGTTGACGACGGTTCCGTCGTCGCCGGAATTACCGAACACGAAATCTACGAGGCTCTCGGCCTGCAATGGATTCCCCCCGAGCTCCGCGAGAACAACGGCGAAATCGAAGCCGCCGAAGCCGGAACTCTGCCGGTTCTCATCGAGCAGACCGACATCCGCGGCGACGTGCACATGCACACCGACGCCACCGACGGCCGCAACACCATCCGCGAGATGGCCGAGGCCGCCATCGCCCGCGGCTATGCATACATCGCCATCACCGACCATTCCAAAAACCTCGCCATGACCAATGGCCTCGACGATGAGCGCGCCATCGAGCACATCAAGCACATCCGTGAGGTCGAGCAGGAACTCGAGGGAAAAATCCGCATCTTCCCCGGTATCGAGGTCGATATCCTCAGCGACGGCGCACTCGATCTCTCCGACGAAGTCCTCGCCCGGATGGACGTCGTCATCGCCAGCGTTCACTCTCTCTTCAACCAGCCTGAGGAGGAAATGACTGCGCGCGTCCTGCGCGCCATCGAAAACCCCTACGTTCGCATCCTCGGCCATCCCACCGGACGCCTCCTGCTCCGCCGTGAGGCTTTCCAGGTCAATCTGCCCACAATCATGCGCCGTGCCACGGAGCTCGGAGTGGCCATGGAGCACAACGCCTACCCCGACCGGCTCGATCTTTGCGATCGCGACCTCCGTATGGCCAAGGAGCAGGGCTGCAAAATCGTCGTCAATACCGATTCGCACCACACCAGCCACATGGAGAAGATGCGTTACGGAATCCGCCAGCTCCGGCGTGCCTGGCTCAGCAAGGAAGATGTGCTCAACACGCTTGCCCCCGCCCAGTTCCTGGCCGCTCTTCGCCCACGCCCGGGGCTGGCCAAACCTGAACCCGCACAGCCGGTCCGGAGTAAAATCCAAGCACGCAGTCTATGAGTGAAGAAACCAAATCCTACCATCCCTGGTTTACCATCTTTGCCGCCATCATCATCGTGGCCGCCGGCACTGCAGCTTACGTTTACTTCGGGCGCGTCCCCACACCCTACACCAGCCAGGTTCTGAGCGTGAACATCTATCCCATCCATCGCGATCTCAGCCAGCCGTCTACCACCGGCGGAATCGGGGGACAGAACGAAGTCTTTGACGAAATCCTCGTGCTCGCCGACGTCCGCATCACAAATGTGGCTAAAATTCCCCTCTATCTCCACGACATGTGGGTCGTCACGAATTTTCCCGACGAATCCGACCGCTCCACTGCCGCATCAACTTCAGATTTCGAAAAAGTCTTTATCGCCTACCCCGATCTCAAGCAGTATGAAAAAGCTCCGCTGCTACGCGACATCACCATACAGCCCGGTCAGCAGGTCGAGGGTATGTTGGTCTTCAACTACCAGATGAATAAGGCGAAGTGGGATACGCGCACCGGCATGGACATCACTCTGGACTTCATCCACCAGAATCCGCTTGTCCTGCACGTCGCGAATCCCTGAGGACGAGTAGCGGCTCTAGCGCACCACGCCCATGTTGTCTGCCGGCCAGTAGACAAACGCCGCCTTGCCATAGATCAGGTCCCGCTCTACGGGGCCGAAGTCGCGGCTGTCGCTTGAAATAGAGCGGTGATCGCCCATCACGAAATACTCATTCGCCGGAACCACCATCTCAGGCATCGAGCGCGTGTCCCGGTAGCGGCGGGGCACATACGGCTCCGCGACGCGCCTGTCATTCACATACACACGGCCCTCGTCAATGCTCAACGTATCGCCGGGCAACGCAATCACCCGCTTGATGTAACTCTTCGAGGGGTCGCGTGGATAATGGAACACCACCACATCCCCGCGCGAGATGCTTTCAAAGTGATATGCGAACTTATTGATAAAGAGCCGATCCTGATCGCGCAGCTCCGGCTGCATCGATGTGCCTTCCACTCTGACCGGCTGATATAGAAACGTAATGATCAGGAACGACGCCACTATAGAAATCAAAACATCCCGCAGCCACAGGCTCAGGCGGTTCTCTGCAGAAGGTTTCTGGCCGGGCTTGACAGGATGGCCGCCGGAATCTGTCTCTGGGTTGGAATCGATAGTCTGGTCAGTCATCGTGCAGGGTTCGCTTTATCCATTGTATCGCCGCGCAAATCGCTCTCATAAGACGCTTGAAATTCGCCGCCGGTAGCAGGGCGGGTTTGCGTTGCGCCATCCTCCTATTAACATAAGCGCACGGACATGTCTTCGCTTCCCGAACCCGCACGCAATGGCCGCCATCGCTTCGCCGTCGTCCAAGCTGTCCTTGAGCGGGCCATCGACGAGCACGCGTTTCCGGGTGCAGCCTATGGAATCCTGCTCGACGGAGAAATTGTCGCGCTCGATTCCATCGGACAATTCACCTACGAGCCCGCATCCCTGGCCGTCAAGCCGTCTACCGTCTACGACCTCGCCAGCCTCACCAAGGTCATTGTCACCACCGCCATCGCCATGCTGCTCTACGACCGCCGCATCCTCTCACTCGACGCGCGTCTCGGCGACATCCTGCCCGGATTCGTCATCGGCATGGAGCACGGATCGGGCAAGGACCGCGTCACGCTGCGCTCGCTGCTTGCGCATTCTTCCGGGCTGCCCGGTTACGCCCGCCTCTTCGAGCAGCATCACTCGCCGGAAGCCATGCTTCGCGCTGTCCTCAGCCTCCCCCTCGAAGTCCGGCCCGACGCTCGCACTGAATACTCTGACATCGGCTTCATCCTCCTCGGCAAAGCCCTCGAGGTTCTCTCCGGAAAACTTCTGTCCAGCTTTTTTTACCGCGAAATCGCAGAGCCGCTCGGTCTCGAGTCTGCAACCTTCTGCCCGCCGCTCGACGTGCGCAAGCAAATTCCGCCTACCGAAGAGGACACCGCCTTCCGGCATCGCATCATTCAGGGGGAGGCGCAGGATGAGAACTGTTTCGCCCTCGGAGGCGTCGCCGGACACGCCGGACTCTTCGCCAATAGCCTTGACGTTCTACGCTTCGCCGCCTGCATTCTCGCCGAAGGCCGGACAGATACCGGTCATCAACTATTTCAGCCGGAAACAGTCAAGCTCTTCACCGCGCGTCAGTCCGAGCCCGCGGGCACCACACGCGCGCTCGGCTGGGACACCCCCACCACACCATCATCTTCGGGAAAATTCTTCGGCCCCGCATCCATCGGGCACCTCGGCTACTCTGGAACCTCGCTCTGGATCGATCCCGCCCGCAACCTCGCCGTCGTCCTGCTCACCAACCGTACCTGGCGCGACCGCTCCAGTGACGCAATCCGCGTCATCCGCCCTGCATTCCACGATGCGATCACGGCCGCCATCTCCTGAATGAAAACCTGCCGCACACATCCTTTGACGCGGCTGAGTTTTGACCTCTTTGCATTATGAGCAGCTAAACGTGTGCCGCAGGCGCGGCCGGTTCTGGATAGAGCCGCTCGAACTCTGGATCGTCATGAAGCGTAACAAGATCGGGATCGCGACGCACCCATCCCGCGTCCTTGAAACCCGCCTCCCAGGCTTTGCGAAGAGACTCCAGAGCCTCAGGCTTTTTCTTCATCGTGCAGAAGACGCAGGCCGCGTTATACAGCACATTGGCCTCATTTGGGCGAAGCGTAATGGCGAACGTTGCTTCGCGTGTGGCTTCTTCCAGCCGATCCATTTGTGCATAGTCTCCCGCCAGAAGAATCCGTGCGCGTGCGTCCTCCGGCACCTTGCGCAGATGCGCCTCCAGGGCCGCCACGCGCCGTTGCTGGAAATTGCGAAGTGCTTCTTTCTTTCCCAACGCCCCGAGCGAGTTTGTAATGGGAATGTAGACGTTGTAATCATCGCCGCTCGCCTCCACCGCAGCTTCGGCAATGCTTGCCACCTCCTGGTACCGTCCGGCGGAGAACAAAGTACGGCCCAGGAGGTAGTACGCGCCCTCGCAATCGTGCTTGCGCTCGATCGCCTGCCTCACAACGGCTACTGCTTCGTCATACTTGCCTTTCGCGTATAGAATCCAGGCCTGGGCAACCTGCACCTCAGGCAAATCGGGACGCAGCACCACTGCTGTTTCCGATGCCTTCATCGCGCGTTCGATCCATATCGGGTCGCGCCCATGATAGTAGTGGTTCTGAGCACAGACATTGGCAATGGCAGCGTAGGCTAACGCAAATTTTGGATCCAGAATCACCGCGTTCTCAAACATCTGGAGTGAGAATTCGAGGTCCTGGCGCTGAAAACGGCGCGCATAGCTCTTGCCGCGAAGGTAAAGATCATAGGCCTGCAAATTGTCCGTCGGTTTCGAGGCAATCGCTTCCTGCTCCTGCGGAGAGAGCGTGATCCGCAGTGCCTGAGCGATCTTGCTCGCAATCTCGTCCTGCACCTCGAACACGTCTTTCATCTCTCGGTCATACCGCTCTGACCACATCGGAAAATCCGTGCTCGTGTCCACAAGTTGTGTGTTGATGCGTAAGCGGTTCCCGGATCGGCGCAGGCTGCCTCCCAGTACGAACGACGCGCCGAGTTGCTGCCCGATCTGTGCCGGCGTTACCGGTTTGTCTCGATAGGCAAGCACCGTTGGCCGCGAAAAAATGTTCAATCCCTTGATCTTGGACAGCTCTGTGATGATGTCTTCTGTGATGCCGTCGCGAAAATACTCGTCCTCCTTCGCCCCGCTGAGGTTTTCGAAATAAAGCACCGCTACGGATTTCGTGCCGTGTTTCCCCGCTCCCGCGCGTGCCTCACCCGAGTCGCTCACGCGCCTGTTGCCGGAATCAAGATCCCGCTTCAGCCGGATCAGGTCTGTCTTAAGATCGGTCGCGGTCTGATAACGCAGGTTCCTGTCCTTCTCCAGCCCCTTTTCCACAATGCGGGCAAAGGCCGGCGGCAGCGACGGATTCACCTGCTGGATCGGCACCGGATCGCGATTGAGAATCGCCTCGTAAATCACCGCCGTCGTATCACCCGGAAATGGAAGAATCCCCGTCGCCATCTGGTAGAAAAGCGTCCCCAGTGAGAACAAATCCGTACGGCAATCGGTAAATTGTCCTCGCGCCTGCTCCGGCGACATATAGGACACAGTTCCCAGCGTCGTCCCCGGCGTCGTCAGCTCTTCCCCTTGCCGAATCGTCTCCATCTGCGCCACGCTGTTGCCCTGCGGCCGCGAACCCTCCACCTTTGCCAGCCCGAAATCCAGGATCTTCGCTTGTCCGCGTATCGTCACAAAGATGTTCGCCGGCTTGATGTCCCGGTGCGCAATGCCCTTAGCGTGCGCTGACTCGAGCGCATCGGCAATCTGAATCGCAAGCGTCAGCAGTTGCTCAAGCTCCACCGGATGCAGCCCCACCATCTGCGAGAGCGGCTGTCCCTCCAACAGCTCCATCACGATGAAAGGCTGTCGCTCATGCTGCTCGATCGCATACACCGTGCAGATGTTCGGGTGATTGAGTGCGGAAGCCGCGCGCGCCTCGCGCTGAAATCGCTCCAGCGAATGAGCGTCCTGCGCCAATTCCGGCGGCAGAAACTTCAGAGCTACGTGACGTCCGAGCTGTGTGTCCTCGGCTTCATACACCACGCCCATGCCGCCGCTGCCAAGCTTGCGAGCGATCACATAGTGAGAAACGGTTTGCCCGATTGCTGATTCCATGATTAGCGGAGAATACTATTTGCAAAGCAAACACCGGTCAAGGAGATTGACGTTGTCGCGGCTGTTAGGCACCCCCGCCAGCCGCTGCGCTTTCAGGATAGAGCCGCTCGAATTCAGGCTCATCGTGCAGCAGAGCAAGATCGGGATCGCGGCGCGCCCATTCTGCGTCCTTATAGCCCGCCTCCCAGGCTTTGCGTAGGGCGCCCAAAGCCTCGGGCTTCTTCTTCAACGTACAGAAAGCGCAGGCGACGTTGTACAACACATTCGCCTCATTTGGGCGAAGCGTCATGGCAAAATTCGCTTCGCGGACCGCGTCGTCCACTCGATTCATTGCTGCATAGAACGCCGCCATTAGGGTGCGCGCGCGCGCGTCTTCCGGCACCAGGTGCACGTGGTGTTCCAGCGCAGCGGTGAACCGCTGCCGCCAGTTGCGTTGCCCTTCTTCCTTCCCCAGCGCTCCCAAAGAGTTAAGCACGGGGATGTAGACGTTGTAATCGTCTCCGCCCGCCTCGATGGCCGCCTCGGCAATATCCACCACCTCTTGGTACCGTCCGGCAGAAAACAGGGCGCGGCCCAGCAGATAGTATCCGCCCTCGCAGTCACGCTTGCGGTCGATCGCTTTCCGGACAACCGCCGCTGTCTCATCGAACTTGCGGTTCGCATACAGCATCCAGGCCTGTGCCACCTGAACCTCCGGCAAATCGGGGCGAAGCGCAACAGCTGTTCCTGACGCCCGTATCGCGCGTTCGAGCCAGACAGGGTCGTGTCCGTAATAGTAATGATTCTGGGCACAGACGTTCGCAATCGAGGCATAGGCCAGCGCAAAGTTCGGATCCAGAATCACCGCGTTCTCGAACATCTGGAGCGCAAATTCCATATCCTGACGCTGGCGCCGACGCGCATAGCTTTTGCCCCGCAGATAAAGGTCGTACGCTTGAAGATTGTCGGTCGGTTTCGCGGCAAGGTCTTCCTGTTCCTGTGGTGACAACGTAACCCGCAACGCTTGAGCAATCTTATTGGCAATCTCATCCTGTACTTCAAAAACATCCTTCATCTCTCGGTCGTACCGCTCAGACCAGATAGGAAAATCGGTGCTGGTGTCCACCAGTTGCGTATTAATGCGCAGCCGGCTGCCGGAACGGCGCAGACTCCCCCCCAGCACATAGGACGCTCCGAGTTGCTGCCCGATCTGTGCCAGTGTTGCTGACCTGTCCCGGTGCGCCAGCACCGTCGGGCGCGAGAAGATGTTCAGCCCCTTGATTTTGGAAAGCTCCGTGATAATGTCTTCGGTGATGCCGTCGCGAAAGTACTCATCGTCTTTCGCCCCGCTGAGATTCTCGAAATAGAGGACAGCCACCGATTTCGCGCCATGTTTAGCAGCTTCCGCCCGCGATTCTCCGGAGTCACTCGCCCGCTTGTGTCCGGAATCAAGATCACGTTTCAGCCGCAGCAGGTCGGTCTTAAGTTCAGTCGCGGTCTGGTAGCGCAGGTTCCTGTCCTTCTCCATGGCCTTTTCCACTATCCGGGCCAAGGCCGCCGGCAGCGAAGGATTCACCTGCTGGATCGGCGCCGGGTCGCGATTGAGAATCGCCTCGTAAACCACGGCCGCCGTATCGCCTTGGAACGGCAACACCCCCGTCGCCATCTGGTAAAAGACTGTTCCTAGCGAGAACAGATCGGTTCGGCAATCAGTAAATTGTCCGCGCGCCTGCTCCGGCGACATATAAGACACGGTACCCAGCGCTGTTCCCGGGGCCGTGAGTTCTGCCCCTTGCACCACGGTCTCCAGTTGCGCCGCGGAACCGTTTTGCGGCCGCGGCCCTTCAATTTTCGCCAATCCGAAATCGAGAATCTTCGCCTGCCCGCGAGCTGTGACGAAGATATTTGCCGGCTTAATATCGCGATGCGCTATGCCCTTGGCATGCGCTGACTCCAGCGCGTCGGCAATCTGGATCGCAAGCGCCAGCAATTGCTCCATCTCGGCAGGATGCCTGCCGATTATCGCCGCCAACGACTGCCCCTCCAGCAACTCCATCACGATGAAGGGCTGTAGCTCATCCTGCTCGATAGCATAGACGGTGCAGATATTAGGGTGATTCAGAGCCGAAGCCGCACGAGCTTCGCGCTGAAATCTTTCCAGCGAGTGGGCGTCCTGCGCTAATTCCTGCGGCAGGAATTTAAGGGCAACGTGGCGTCCGAGCCGAGTATCCTCAGCCTCATACACCACACCCATGCCGCCGCTCCCAAGCTTGCGAGCAATGACATAGTGAGAGACGGTTTGCCCGATTATAGATTCCATGATTTCGTGAACGGGAGAATACTATTTGGGCGGCAGGTACCGGTCAAGGAGATTCGGGCAGGAGTCGACTGGCATTTCTAGTCGCAGACTTCTCATGTTGAAAAAAGTTGAGTCGTTTCCTTCAACGCAGATTTGAGGTTCCGCCCAATCGCTGGTAGTGTCTCAGTTTGAATTCATCCTGCGAATCAAGATGGGTGCTCCAAATACGAGTAGAGCTATTCCGGTGAGGATGGCAGGCAGAATTTCTATCCAGATTAAGATCATGCCCATTGCATTCTGTTTTCAGGGTTTTCAACGCTGAAGCAATGCTTATTCCATTCGCTTAAATTGTGGCCAACACTACCAGAATGGCGGTAGAATGAGGCAGCACACGTTCGGGAAATTGGAATCAACTATGGCCACAATGACGCAGCCCCAATCCGGCATAAAAACAACAAATTACACGCCGGAAGCCTCCCATACTGACCTTCACGATCTCACCACAGAAAGCGCAAATGAAGCCTCCCAGGGCTTCGACACCAAATCTGCGCTGGAGATCGCGCGCATCATCAACCATGAGGACTCGAAGATCGCCGCGGCCGTTAAAAAGGCTCTGCCGGAGATCGCTCAGGTCATCGACTCCGTCGCACGCAGCCTGCGCGATGGCGGACGCCTCATCTATATCGGCGCCGGATCGAGCGGACGCATCGCATCCCTCGATGCCTGCGAGTGTCCTCCCTACTTCTCCACTTCGCCGCAGACCATCCAGTACATTATGGCCGGTGGCCCCAAGGCGCTCGCCTCGCCGGTCGAGGTGAATGAGGATTCTGAGGAGCTGGGTCAGCGCGACATCGCCCGCCGTCGCCCCAGCCGCAAAGACGTCATTATCGGTCTCTCCGCCAGCGGACGCACTCCATACGTCGTCGCAGCCATCGCCTATGCCCGCCTGCGCGGAGCCAAGACCGCTTGCATCACCTGCAACCACAACACCCCGCTGGCGGCAGCTGCCGACATTGCCATCGTGGCCGAGGTCGGCCCCGAGGTCATCTCCGGCTCTACCCGCATGAAGGCCGCTACCGCCCAGAAGATGATCACCAACATGATCACCACCGGAGCCATGACGCGCATGGGGTATGTGTACGAAAACCTCATGGTCAACGTTCACATGCAGAACTCCAAGCTCGTCGAGCGCGGCATCGGGATCCTCATCCGCGCCTGTGGCATTGGCCGCGACAAAGCCGTCGAGGTCATCAAGTCTGCTGGACGTAGCGTTCCCGTCGCCCTGGTTATGCTCAAAGCCGGAGTCGACAAGCCGGAGGCTGTCCGCCGGCTTGCCCGCTCCGATGGTAACGTCCGCCTCGCGATCGAAGACACCGCGATGGAGATTTAGTCCGGCATGCAGATGAATTCTCTGAATTGGCTATAATAGAAATAGAGACAGAAATTCAGGCCCGGCCATCGCACATGGCTGGGCCTTTTCATTTTCAGCATTAGCCGAGAAGCCATAAAGGGGAATCCGTTTTTTCAATCGCGGCGCGGGAGGGTCTTTGTTTTCTTATGTGTCCTTTTAAGTCATCTGTTCTGACATATTTACGCATTTTTCCATTTTATTAAAGCACATGCAATCAGACACTTAGCGGATTCGAGAAGAAGTTCATATCTTTATTGCAGGCCAAATGCTGAACCTCGCCAGTCGAACACTGATTTCAATTTATACCGATGTTATAATCTGGCTTATCATGACGTACAAAGTCAGAGTCACCACCGTCGGCAATTCCACCGGAATCGTCCTGCCCAAAGAGCTGCTCCAGAAGCTCAAAATCCAGAAGGGCGACACCCTCTATGTCACCGAAACCCCGGACGGTGTCCAGATGACTCCGTATCAGGAGGAGTTTGCCCGCACCATGGAAGTCGCTGAAGACATCATGCGGCGCTATCGTGACACTCTCAAGCAGCTCGCGCAATGATGCTGCATTGGCTCACCAAACAAGAGCTCCTTGCCATTCATGCCGCGCAGCTCGCGTGGCATGGCGGTGCGTCCGGCGTCCGCGACGAGGGGTTGCTGGAATCCGCCTTGGCGCGCGCTCAGAACATCGCTTCTTATGCTGAGGAGACTCCATTGCTGACAATTCTCGCGGCCGCATACGGATCAGGCATCGTGAGGAATCAACCTTTCGTCGACGGAAACAAGCGCACTGGACTGGTAGCCGCGTTCACTTTCATCGAGAGAAACGACTTCCGTGTGACGGCCTCGCAGCACGACGCATACCATGCCTTCTACGACCTTGCCGCCGGCAAGCTCCCTGAAGAAGAGCTCGCACAGTGGCTGGATGTAAACACCGAGCCGGTATCGAAATAGGAACATCGCACCAGGAACCCGCGCCTTCCACAGCTGTGTGGCATTTACACTGTTTCTTAACGAAAGCACAGCGATTATGGACAAATTCGTAATCCGTGGCGGCAATCCGTTGCTTGGAACGGTTCGCATAAGCGGCGCAAAAAACTCGGCTCTGCCCTGCATGGCCGCGGCCATCCTTACCGAAGACGAGGTGATCCTCGAAAACATTCCCCAGGTGCATGATATTGAGACAGAGCGCAAGCTCCTCGTCTCCATGGGCGCGGAGGTTGAGCTCGGCTACGGCCGCGCACAGCACCGCACTACCATAAGCTGCCGCGTTCTTGACCCCGTGGCCAACTATGAAATTGTAAAAACCATGCGCGCCTCCTCGCTCGTGCTTGGCCCGCTTGTCGCCCGCACTGGCCGCGCCCGTGTCGCCATGCCCGGCGGATGCGCCATCGGCGGACGCCCGATCGATCTGCACATCAAAGGCCTGGAAACAATGGGCGCAACCATCAACTACGAGCACGGATATATTGAAGCTCGTGCTGAGCGGCTGAAAGGTACACGTATCAACTTCGACAAGATCACCGTCACCGGCACCGAAGACCTTTTGATGGCAGCAGTTCTTGCCGAGGGCGAGACACTCATGGAGAACTGTGCTCGCGAGCCGGAGGTCACCGACCTGGCGGCTCTGCTCACTGCCATGGGCGCGAAGATCGAGGGCGCGGGTACGTCCACCATCCGCGTGCAGGGGGTCGAAAAACTGCACGGTGCGCGGCACCGCATCAATCCTGACCGCATTGAAGCTGGGACGTTCCTGGTCGCGGGTGCAATCTCCGGCGGCGACCTCTGCGTCGCGAACTGCAATCCTGCGCATCTTGGCGCAGTGATTGCGAAGCTCGAGGAATGCGGAGTTCGTGTCGACCCGGTGGGCAAGGATGCTCTCCGGGTTCGCAGCGAAGGTCACCTGAAGGGCGCCGACGTTTCAACGGAAGAGTACCCGGGGTTTCCGACCGATATGCAGGCGCAGTATATGGCGCTGGCTACGCAGGCCGATGGCACATCGGTCGTCACAGAAAATATCTTCGAGAACCGCTTCATGCATGTTCAGGAACTGATCCGTATGGGCGCAAACATCAAGCTCGACGGGCGCTCGGCAACTATTCGCGGAAGGACCCCGCTGTCAGCGGCGGCGGTAATGTGCTCTGACCTGCGCGCCTCAGCTTCGCTCGTGCTGGCGGCGCTCGTGGCGGACGGCGAATCAATTCTGGACCGCGTTTACCATGTGGACCGCGGCTACGAGCATATTGAAGAAAAACTGCGTGGCGTCGGAGCCCAGATTCGGCGATTAGGCAACGTATTCATCAACCGGCGCGAGACGGTTGGAGCAGTTTAGATGTGCGCCCTTCTCGCGCAACTCGCATCTCATTTCTGAAGGATATGTCGATGCCTGCCGATGACAAACTTCTGCGCGACCAGCTTGTTGAATCTTTGCGGGGAGGCCACGCTCACGTTGAACTCTTCAGTGCGCTTAAAGGCTTTCCAGAAGAATCTTACGGCGCAAAACCAGAGAACGCTTCTTATAGTGCGTGGCAGCTTCTTGAGCACATCCGTTTTACGCTGAATGATCTACTCGTCTTCTCCACTGATCCGAACTATGTCGCCCCGCAATGGCCGGATGATTACTGGCCGAAAGAGGCCGCTCCGGCAACGGCTGCGTCTTGGAAGGCTTCCGTGAAAGCTCTTCGCGCCGATCTGAATGCATTTGCAAAGCTGATCCAGAATCCCGAGTCAAATCTCTACGCGCAAATCCCGTGGGGCAACGGGCAAACGCTGCTGCGCGAGGTTTTGTTGGCAATTGATCACACCAGCTATCATCTGGGACAGCTGGTGATGCTGCGTAAGCAGCTTGGTGCGTGGGAGGGCTGACGGCAGCCGTCAGGTTTCTACTTCCAGCTCACCGCTAATTGCCAGCGAAGATTGTGTTGCATGGTCTTTTCGAGGACTAGAGCGTACTCAGTAAGTTCGCTGATGATGGATTTGGTTTCAGTCCCGAGCGTGGTTGGCGACTCTCTTAGATATTCAAGGAGAGTGCTGACAGTAACGAGGCCGTCTTCGGGCGAGAACCACTGCGGCGGTGGAAGGGTCTTAGCCCATTCGGGGTCACCTGCTCCTTCTTCGAGCAGCAGCGCCATGGAATTCTGGTCAGCTGAGAAGAATTCGAGCAGCGGCTTTACGTTGAGGCGCATGGCCAGCTTCTCGAGCGCGTCTTCATTGCGCGCGAGGGCGTGTCCGTTGACGAAGATGTCGAAGCCGGGATCCTCGCCTTCGACGACGATGTACATGGACGCACTCATTGCCAGTCAGTCTAACCTATCCTTACTTAGAATCTGATGCGCGAGAACGGCTTCGGATAGGGCTTGTCATCTGAAGAGTTACGGTGCCAGAGTCGCTTTCGGAACCGACGCTTGGTCGCATCAGCCAGATAATGGCTCCTAGAGCCATGACCGCTCCCGCGCCCATCTGCAATGTCGGCTTTGCCCGCAAAAACCACGCGGCCTCTGCTACGGCGCATAGGGTCGCAGCCCATTGCAGAGTGGCCGTCTGCCATGGCTCGATTTTGGAAAGCAACCAAAAAAGAAGGGGAAGAGCAATTGCGCCCTCAGTTGCGGCCAGGGCCGTAAGAGCCAAAACCGAACTCGGAGACCAGGGTGTTGGATGCGGCCAACCCCTCATTCCGCTCAGGGATATCAGCAGTAAGGACGCCACGGCGCACTGGATTGCCGAAGACAGGAGAAAACAACCCTTCGGGATGCTTCTTTTGGCATAGTTGAGTGAAAAGGCTCCCAGAATAACAGCCGCTGCAAGCAGAAGTAGGCCGCCGATCTGTGTTGTAGAGTATGTAATGCCCTGTGCAACGAGGACCGCGATGCCGCCCATTCCGATGGCCATTGCAGGTATGGGTGTGCTGCTGTCGTTTCCACGGAAAAAAAGTGCAGCCAACGGCATTGCTGCGTAGGCAACCGCGATCAGGCCAGAGGATACAGAATCCTTTGCCCAGACGGCGAACGCATAGGGCAGGCCCACCATGGTTAAGCCCAGCAGGAGCGATGGAACGAGCGGGAAAACGCGGATTGAGGGCTTTCGCCAAGCGCGTACCCCCAGTGAAGCGAGAGCAAGCATCACGGCAGCAATGGCGAAGCGAGCGGCGCCGGCAAGCAGTGGAGGCGGCGGTAGCATGGGCGTTAAAATCCATGCGCTTCCCCACAAAATGCCGATGCTTGCGAAGGCCGCGAGTGTGCGCCAGTTCATGCGAGAGCTCAAAAGGAAAAGGCTGCGTTTTCCCGCAGCCTTTCCGGTTTGCTATTGGGGTCCGCGGTTTCCACCGCCGGGCCCACGACCGCGTCCGCGTCCGCGTCGACGCCGATTGCCGCCTCCGCCCGGGCGCCGCTCACCGCTGCCGGCAACGACAGGCACGCCATCGGCACGGTTGAAATTGATCTCTTCTCCGTTTTCGTCTACGCTGCCTGCATCGTCGAAGTCGTCTCCGCCTTCGATGGTAATGGTGCTGGCGTTGGAGGTGGGCTGGCGCTCGACCTGCTCGGCGCGCGGCTGACGGCGAGGACGGTCCTCGCCTTCACCGGACGCTGCAATATCTCCAGCTTGACCTGGTTCGGGAAGACCAAGCTTCTGCCGCTGTTCCTTGAGCAGAGCCTTGCGCGAAAGCTTGATGCGGTTGCCTTCGACGCCCAGCACCTTGACGAGAACCTGATCGCCTTCGCGCAGCTCGTCCTTTACTTCCTTGACGCGATGCTCGGCGATCTCGCTGACGTGTAGCAGGCCGTCGGTTCCGGGGAAGATTTCGACGAAGGCTCCAAATTCGGCCAGGCGAACCACCTTGCCGAGGTAGGTCTTGCCGACTTCAGGAACAGCGGTGAGGTCGTTGATCATGGCCAGAGCCTTCTCAAGTCCCTCGGCATCGCTCGATGCAACGTTGACCCGGCCCGTATCGTCGACATCGATCTTTACCTGTGTAGCCTCAATGATGCCGCGGATAGTCTTGCCACCTGGCCCGATGAGGTCACGAATTTTATCCGTCGGAATCTGCAGAGTACGAATCTGCGGCGCGTATTTCGACTTGACCTCGCGAGTTCCGCTGAGCGCAGCGTCCATGGTGTCGAGCAGGAAGAGGCGCCCGTGACGGGCCTGCTCCATAGCTTCGCGCATGATCTGGCCGGTGATGCCGCTAATTTTGATGTCCATCTGTAGCGCGGTAATGCCTTTGCGGGTTCCGGCTACCTTGAAGTCCATGTCACCATAGTGATCTTCGGCTCCGGCGATGTCAGTGAGGATGGCATAGCTGTCGCCTTCCTTAACGAGACCCATAGCAATTCCTGCTACGGCTCCCTTGAGGGGAATACCCGCGTCCATGAGGGCGAGACTGGCTCCGCAGACCGTGGCCATCGAGGAAGAACCGTTTGACTCGAGAATGTCGGAGACAACCCGCGGCACATAAGGCGACTCGTCTTCAGTAGGCAGAACCGCGCTGATAGCGCGCTCGGCAAGAGCTCCATGGCCGATTTCACGGCGTCCAACGCCGGTCATGCGGCCCACTTCACCGACAGAAAACGGCGGGAAGTTGTAGTGAAGCATAAAGCGCTTCTTCTGCTCGCCCTCATAAGTTTCGAGGCGCTGTGAGTCGTCGCCAGTGCCGAGGGTCGCTGTGACCAATGCCTGCGTCTCGCCGCGCGTAAAGAGTGCCGAGCCGTGAGTGCGTGGCAATACGCCCACTTCAATGGTGATGGGGCGAATCTGATCGAAGGCGCGACGATCGGGACGAATGCGATCCTTCGTGACCTGCTCGCGGAAGATTCGTTCGCGCAGAATTTCATAGTAGTGCGCCAGTTTCTTCTTGGCCGCCGAGGCTTCATCCCCATCGGGAAGATCCTTGGATAGCTCATCCTTGATCTGCTTGACAAGCGCGTAGCTCTCGGCTTTCGGATGGGCGTGTGTATCGAGAGCGTCCTCAAGACGGTTGCCGATTTTTGCCTGCAATGCTTCGTAATAGGCATTGTCGAACTCAGGCGCGGTCACGGCTCGTTTCTGCTTGCCAGCACGGGAAACAAGGTCATTAATGGCTGCAACAATTTTCTTGATTTCAACATGCCCGAATTCGATGGCGTCAACGATAACACTCTCTTCGACCTCTTGAGCGCCGCTCTCGATCATCACTATACCGTCACTGGTTCCTACCACAGTGATGTTGATGCTGCTTTCGCGGCGTTCCGCGTACGTCGGGTTGATGACAAACTGTCCGTTCACCTGACCAACACGCACGGCTCCCACAGGGCCGCCGAATGGAATGTCAGAAAGCGCAAGTGCCGCGCTCGCGGCGTTGATTCCGATCACGTCCGGATCATTTTCTCGGTCCGCAGAGAAGACCAGGGCAATGACCTGCGTCTCATTGCGGAAGCCTTCGGGAAAGAGCGGGCGGATCGGACGGTCGATCTGGCGGCTGGTAAGAATCTCTCGCTCGCTGGGGCGTCCTTCACGCTTGATAAATCCGCCGGGAATGCGTCCGCCTGCGTAGGCATACTCGCGGTAGTCGACGGTGAGCGGGAAGAAGTCGATGCCCTCTTTGGGATCGGGTGATGCAACGGCCGTCGCGAGCACTACAGAGTCGCCCTGAGTAACAAGCGCCGCGCCTGAGGCCTGCTTGGCCATGCGTCCTGTTTCAAAGTGCAGCCGCTTGCCGCCTGCAAGTTCGACTGTGATGTCCTGTTTCATAAAGTCCTCATTTCAGAATACGGGTGGGCGATTACGCCTTGGCCTCCTCGCGCTGCTTCATCGAGCGCGGCAATAGTTTTGAAGCCTGGCGGGACCGCAGTTGGAATAGCCGCACCGGAGCGGAAGAAAGGAGAGGGCGCCGCGGGGTTCACCGCGAGCAGCTCCTCATGCAACAACAGTTCAACAGCGGAAACACGGGCGCCCTTCTGGAGCCATGCGCATTCCCTGCTTGTTTCGATTTCCGTCGCGTGTGCGTATTGGACAAAGGAATTCGTCAGGCCTACTTGCGCAGGCCGAGCTTGCCGATGACTTCGCGATACCTGTCGGAGTCGTTCGTCTTAAGATAATCAAGCAGGCGGCGACGTTTGCTGACCAGCATCAACAGGCCGCGGCGCGAAGCATGATCCTTCGCGTGGGTCTTGAAGTGCTCGGTAAGCTCGCCGATGCGCTCGCTGAGGATTGCGATCTGCACTTCAGGACTGCCTGTATCGGAATCATGAGTGCGGAAACGCGTGATAATTTCGGTTTTCTTGGTAGGTGCCAGCACGAGAGTGCGTTACTCCTGTTTCTTGTTCATTACACTTCCTAAGTGTCTGAACTAAGAGTAACATGATGGAAATTTACGGGCAACGGGAACGTAGTTTTGAGCCTCCGCTTTATGCCAGCTCCAGCTCGATTCTCTTCGATCCCGCATCGAGATTCAATATCCGGAAGCTGTGAATCTGCCCTGTTTTCAGTGTCTCGTGCGTGGGCGCACTGGATGCCGTCGTGCCCTTCCAGCGTGCCTGAAGCATGGAAGTGAGTACAGAAAAGTCGGCCTTAGGATGACCGA
>Ga0335072_10005306_pt1 | contig 18989 bp, 16 predicted proteins | sample Lox_Sample_21_FD_206725 | JGI IMG/M metagenome (GOLD analysis project Ga0335072, IMG submission 206725) | Soil microbial communities from Loxahatchee National Wildlife Refuge, Florida, United States - Lox_Sample_2.1 | ecosystem: Environmental > Terrestrial > Soil > Wetlands | place: USA...
GACGATCGTCGTGATCGAGCTTTGATCCAGCAGATCGCCCGAGACGATCTCGATGCGATCCACGATGTGCTCGATGCGCTCGTGCACGTCCGTGCTGGAGCGGCGCGTCATACCGACGACACGATATCCGCGCTCCAACAGGAATTCGGCCAAATAGGATCCATCCTGGCCGGTGATTCCGGTTATCAAAGCGGTCTTCATTTAGGTTGAAGAAAAGTACGATCCGTACTCAGCTCAATTCATCATCAGAACGTTTTCGCCGGTCTCATCGAACAGGAACCGCGTCTCGTACATGTCGGTCCCGTCATCGCGCACGATCTTCGATTGAATCGTCAAGCGGTGCATCGGCTTGTTCTGGTAGCGCACGAGTCCCGAATAGAAGAATTGCACGAGCGGCGTCGATTTGCCGTCCGGTTTCGCAAGCCGATTGCGCGCCACGAGCATATCGAGAAGCCGGCGCTGCAGCGCCATCGGAATCAAGCGCTGCGCATCGTCGTCCGTCATCTTGACGGCGACCAGCTCGTCTTGCGCCTTGTTGGCGTCCTCGGCAGGCTTGTCCGTCGAGTAGCGCATCACGGCGTCCCAGTCGTCGGCGGGGATTCCCGAGTAGCGCACGCCGAAGCGCGTCACCGGCTTGCCGGCGTGCGTGACTTTGTCTTTCCAAACCGTCTTGACGCGCATGCGCACGGCCCGCTGGTCGAGCGTCGCGCGGACTTCGAACTCGGGTGCCTCAACGTCGGTTTGCGTCAGGAAGCACATACCGCCGCCACTGATATCGAGGCCGATCGCAGGATGCATCGTCTGACCGCCGTCCATCGTATAGGTCGCGCGATAGCCCTTTTTCTTACGCGGAAATTTCCGGCGGTTAACCTCTTTACCGGTAAACCACGCCAGCAGTTCGGGAAGCGGCATCTACCCGGGCGATTCTGGACGGCCCGGCACTCAGCCCTGCGGCGCTCAGGCGAGGAATTTGGTGAGCCCGCGTGGTGTGTCGCTGTCCACACCCGCGGCGCGCCCCGTGAAGAGCGCCAGCGCCTGTCCGGTGACCAGCCACGCCAGCGTGTTGAACGCTTCTCCGGTCTGCGGTCCCAAGAGTGGGAGCTCGCCCAGCGCCTCTCCGATCACGAAGCGCCGCGCGCCGGCGGCTTCCGCTTCGCGCATCGGCCGCTCCACGATGTCGCGCGAGGTCGCATCGAGGATGCCGATGAGCGCGCATGACTTGTCGAGCATTGCGGAGCTGCCGTGACGGAACTCACCCGCCGGAAATCCCTCGGCGTGCACGTAGCTCGCCTCCTTCATCTTCAGTGCCAGCTCGTATGCGACCGGCACGCTGTAGCCCGCCCCGACGATGGCAACGGCGCGGCAGCGCGCGAGCAGGCGAGCCGCTTCGTCGGCATCGCGCAGGCCGTCGCTCGAGAACCAGCTCGCGACGTCGTGCGCGGTTTCCCGCAACGTCGCTGCGGTGCGGTTGCGATGTCCGGCGATCAGCGCTGCGCTCCACAACAGGATCGCCGCCATCGCGGTGACGCTCTTGCTGGCCGGCACGGCGGTTTCCGGTCCGGCCGCGACATCGATGGCCAGCGTTGCGCGTGCGGCGAGCGGCGAATCCGCAACGTTCGTCAACGCAACGGTCGTCGAGGGCGTGAGGACGTCGAGCGCCGCCAGCAAATCGCTCGAGCGCCCGCTTTGCGAGAGCGCGATGACGCAACCGTTCCGGTAGGCTTCGCGATCGAAGCGCGCCTCCGTCGCGGCGAGCGCGCTTGCCGCGATTCCGCGGCGCCGTAACGCGAGCGCACCCAGCTGCGCGACGAACAGCGAGCTGCCGCTTCCGGCCAGACACACCGGCCCGCTGCCGATCGCCCGCGCCAGCTCCTCGGCCTTCGACGAGGCGGCAATGCGGCGCCACACCTCCGGTTGCTCGCGAATCTCGCGTTCGAAACGCTCGCCCGTCATCTTCTATCCCGTGATGAAGCGCGAGAGCAGCAGGCCTTCGAAGCGATCGAGATCGTCGTCGTCGCCGGTCCAGTCGTCGACCATGAATGCGAACGTAACCGTGCCATGATGTAGCGGCATCAGATAACCGGACAGGGCGCTTGCGAAGAGACGATTGCCGTCCTTCGCATAGGTTCGGCCGCGCGCCGGCATGCCGGCAAATGCATTGCGAATCGTTCCGCGGACGCCCGCAAGCGGCAGCGCCGCGAGGATCGCATCACGGTTCGGGCTGCGCCAGTCGACTTGGAAGACGCGCACGAGCGTACGCGGCGAGAGCCGGTCGTAGATCGAAACGCCCGAACCGTCGAAGATCGCCGTGTTACGCGTGGTGTCGATCCCGATCGAGCGCAGCCAGCGTTCCTCGCGTTTGGCACCGCCGGCGGCCGTGCCGGGTACTCCATTCGACGCGACGCCGATCGATTTGATCAACATCTCGGCGATCAAGTTGTCGCTCGGATACCACATCGACGCCAAATATTGCGCGAGCGGCCTGGACTGATGCGTCCAAACGACGTTGTACGCGGCCGGCGGTGGCCGGACCAGGACGTCGCTCGGGATGACGTCGGGGAGCGTGACGCCGCGCGTTCGCAAATCGCGCGCCAGGATCGCGAGCGCCACGTGTTCGGGATCGACGCGCGGCTCGTGTCCGGCGACGTTGTCCTGATAGCAGAGCGCGGTGAGCGGCGGCGCGTACGCCTCGGGAAGATCGTCGAGCGTCCAGCCGTAGCCGTACCGCTCTTGGTCGAAACGGCTGGTGTCGGCGTCGATCTCCGAGATCGGACCGACGTTCGCGGCGGCGACGGCCGCGGCTGCGTCGTCGAGATCGTTTGCATTCAGCAGCGCATCGCCGCCGCCGATCAGGACGAGCTTCGTCGAGGTTCCGTCCGTCAGCGTCGCAACTTGCGTCGTGAACGTGAAGTCCGGTCCCAGCGTCGCGAGCGCCGCCGAGCCGGTGATGACCTTGAGCGTGCTGGCGGGCATGAATGCGTCGTCGGCATGATGCTCGTACAGCACGCGGCCCGTGCGCGTGTCGACCGCGAGAAAACCGACGTGCGCGCCGCGCAACGTTTGCGCCGAGCTCAACATCCGATCAACGTCAGCGTGCAGCTTCGCGATTTGCGCCGGCGTCCATGGGAGCGCCGCGATCAGAAATGCAAGTAGTGCAATCACCCTTTTGTCATCCCGAGCGTAGTCGTGAGCTTGTCATCCCGAGCGTAGTCGTGAGCTTGTCATCCCGAGCGTAGTCGTGACCTTGTCATCCCGAGCGTAGGTGCCCGAAGGGCACCGTAGTCGAGGGAGCGCGGTCGACCAGCCGCCGGGCAATAAACGTCGCGACTTCGCTGGGCAGCGTGCCGCGGCCGAACCCCGCGTCGTAACCCAGCTCCGCCGCGAGCAAATTCGTCACGCGCGGACCGCCGCACAGGAGCAAGATGCGGTCGCGCAATCCGGCGTCTTCGAGCCGTTCTGCGAGCGCCGTGAAGTTGAGGACGTCGCTGCCTTTTTGCGTGACGACTTGCGATGCGAGGATGACGTCCAGATCGCGTTCGCGCGCGATGCGCACGAGATCGTCGACCGCGACCTGCGCGCCCAAGTTGAGCGCGTCGAACATCGCGTAGCGCTCGAGTCCATAATCGCCCTTGTAGCCTTTCATGTTCAAGATCGCATCGATTCCGACCGTGTGCGCGTCGGTGCCGATGCACGCGCCTGCAACGCGCACTCTGCGTCCGAAATGTTCGCGCAGCAGTCCGTCGACTTCATCCATTGCGAGCGGACGCTCGCGCGGAATCGCAGCCGCGATGTTGTCGACCTCGACCGACGCTTTGGTGCGCGCATACACGACGAAAAACGAAAACCCGCGCGCGATCTCACGGCCTTCTGCCACGGCAACGTCGGTGAAGCCCATTTGCGCGACGAGCCGGCGGGCCGCTTCATCCGCCGCCTCGCTCCACTCGAGCGGCAATGTGAAGCTCAGTTGGACGACACCGTCATCCTTGGTGTCACCATACGGCCGCACGTTCATAAGCCGCACGAGAAGAGCCACGCAGTCCGCTGCTCCCTCGACTTCGCGCTCCTGCGGAGCGCTACGCTCGGGATGACACAACGGTGATTCGCGCCCTGAGGCGGCCCTTTGCGCGAAATGAACTGCCCGTTGCAATCGAACGTGCGCCAGATCATCGTATCGCTGATACCCCACTCGGCGTCAACGCTTCTTCAAATGGATTCCAGTAGTCATCGGCCTTTTCGAAGACGCCGTCGTAGCCACGGCCTCCGGTCGGGCTGCGCGAGACGTCGGCGAACACGCGCGCTTCGATTGCGGCTTCGAGCCCGATTTCCGCAACGTGACGCAGGCGCGTGCGCGCGCCCTCGAGCACGTGGCGCGCGCGGTGCTCGATGATGCCGCCCCGCTTGATCTCGAGCTCATCGCCCAGATGTCGCGCCGTGCCCATGACGTAGCGTGCCCCTTCGATTGAGAGCGCACGATCGCCGAGCAGCGGTGTGTGAATCGCTTCCGTCAGCATTCCGCACAGATGAATCGTCTGATGCGTCATCACCGACGTCAAATCGAACATGCCGTCCATGAGGTGACCCTTGAAGACGTCGCCGGTCATGTGCTTGGTCGGCGGCATATACTTCAGCGGCGCATCCGGAAAGATCTGACGGGTCAATTGCGCTTGCGCGAGCTGGAAGAGAAAGCCGTCCTCCAAATCCGGATCGATCTCGAATGCGTCCCCGAGTCCGAGCCGATCGTCCGGTAAGCCGGCGCGATGCGCAAACTCCTCGTTGATGAATTGCGAGGCCAGCACGGCCGGAGCTTGCTCGACGGCATCGGCGGTCGTGAGATAATTGTCCTCGCCGGTGTTGATGATGATGCCGGCATGCGCGTTCAGCATCCGCGAAAAATGCTGATCGACGAACGTGCGACGCATGTTGATGTCGCGAAAGAGAATCCCGTACATCGAATCGTTGAGCAGCATGTCCAGCCGTTCGAGCGCCGCGAGCGCGGCGATCTCGGGCATGCATAGGCCGCTCGCGTAGTTGGTGAGCATCACGTAGCGTCCAAGACGCTCACCGGCCTCGTCGAGCGCCGCGCGCATGATGCGGAAGTTTTCTTGCGTCGCATACGTGCCGCCGAAGCCCTCGGTCGTGGCGCCTTCGGGGACGAAATCGAGCAGCGACTGCCCGGTCGAGCGAATGACGGCGATGATCTGCGCGCCGGCTTCGGCTGCCGCCACCGCCGCGACGCGGTCCTCGTAGATGTTGCCGCTCGCGACGATCACGTAGAGCAACGGCGGCTCGAGCTGCGGCAAGCGTGCAAGAAACGCGTCGCGCTCGCGCCGACGCGCCTCGATGCGCGCAAGGCCCGCATGCGCGCGCCGCTCGACCTCGGCGCGGCCGTGCACGTTGGCTATCGCGTTCGCGACCCCGTGCGGCAGCCGCTCGCCCAAGCCGTCGACGACGGTGTTGGCTCGCGGTACCCCATCTTCGCCGGCTCCGCTCTCACCAAGCAAGCGAACGACCGCTCGCTCGACCGAAAGCGTCGAATGCGCGGTGATGAACGCAGCCACGGGGTCGACGATCCGCCGGGCCAGATCGCGGCACTCCGCCACGGCGTTCCAATCGAGCTCGAGCTGCATCAACGAAACCTTGCTCTCTTCCGGCAGTATCTCCCGGTGAAGCCATGGGACCGCGAGATGAAGCCCTCGTCCGAAACGTCCTTGCAGGCGACCACGAACAATTCTCCGTTCTGGTCGACCGGTACAAACGCGGGATCGGAAACTTCATAGGCGCAAGCGTCCGCTCTCCTGCGGACGTCGCGGACCTCTCGCAAGAAACGTTCATGCGCGCGTACGCGCATCTCGGGACCTACAATGCGCAGCTCGGCAAGTTCTCGACGTGGCTCTACCACATCGCGCGCAACGTCGTTCGCACGCACCTCGGCAAAGCCCAGCGCCGCCCGGCAACGCAAGAGCTCACCGAAGAACAAACGCTCGAGAATACGCTGCCCGATCTCTCGATCGAAGCCGATCCGGCCGGCGGCGTCCTCCGTTTGGAAGCCGAGGCGGAAGTTCGCGCCGCGCTCGCGCTGCTTCCCGAACGCACGCGCACGGTTCTCGCGTTACGTTACTACGACAACATGGACTATCAAACGATCGCGCAGACGATGGGGCTCTCGCTCGGCAACGTCAAGACGCTGATCCACCGCGGCAAGCTCGCGCTTGCGCACAAGCTCCGTCAAGCCGAAACGGAGGCTACCAGCTTTCGCACCTTGAGTATGATGCATGCGTTGCAACACGTCTGAGTATCTTTTCGACGGTCTTCTCGACGGCACGTTGACGCAGCTGCAACGGCGCACCGTCGACGCGCACCTCGAACGATGCGCGCGCTGCACGTCCGTGCTCGAAGAGCTGCGCGTCATCGATGCGCTGCTGCTGACGCCGCGTTTGCTCGAGCCCGCGCCGAACTTCACGCAAAAGACGATGGCCGAGATTCGCGCGATGACGCCCCCGAAGCCGGCCGCGCCGCGCCTGCCGCTCTGGGCGGCATTTGCATTCTACTTGTTTGCCTCGTGGGCCGGGATCGGGACGTGGCTTGCGTTCGGACGTCCGGACGCGCGCGCGTTGCTTTCGCTCGCCGGCGGTCTGATCGACCACGCGTCGCGTGCATTTCACGACGTCGGGAGTGCGGTTTCGGCCGGCTTCGGAGCGACCGGCGTCGCGAGCGTCGTCGTGCTCGTGTTGGGCGTCGACATGCTGCTGATTGCGCTTGTGTTCGTCGCGCCGCGCGTGATCTCACGTTTGGCGCGGAGTGAATCGGTCTGATGCGCCGCACAGCGCTGGTCGCCGTTATCGCGGTCCTCGTCGTTCTGCATTTCTCGCACCGAGCGTGGCCCGCAACGGAGCACCACCATAGCTGGTTTCATCACGGCGCGAATTACATGTTTCGTGACGTCACCGTTCAGCCGGGGGAGGTCGTAGACGGCGATCTCAACGTCTTCTTCGGCAACGCGACGATCGACGGGCAGGTCAACGGCGATCTCAACGTGTTTGGCGGCAGCTGCGATACGACCAACGGCGTCGTCGAAGGTCAGGTCAATTGCCTGCAGACGGCGTCGATCGGCGGCGTCGTTCCGTGGGTCGGCAACGCCTTCAACGACGTTCCGTTTGCCGGCGAATCGAAGCACCTCTCGATGACGATCTTCGGAAACTTCATAACCTTTCTGATATTCTTGCTCTTCCCGATGCGCGTGCGCCTGGCGCTGGCACGCGTCGAGACGCAACCGGGTTTGGCGGCGGTCATCGGGCTGCTCGCCTTCGTCGCCGTGATACCGCTTGGGATTTTATTGATACTTTCGATCATCGGGATACCGTTGATCATTATCGAGATTGCCGCGATCTTTGCGGGCGTGTGGATCGGCCAGGCTGCAATCGCGCTGCTCGTCGGCCGCCGTCTCTCGGAGCTGGTGCGTCCGAATACGACACCCTCGCCGCTCGCCGCGTTGTTGCTCGGCTTGATCGTGGTAAGCGCCGCGGAAATCGTTCCCGGTGTCGGCTGGTTCGTGACGGCGCTGATGATCCTCGTCGGCCTGGGTGCGGCGATTCTGGGCTTCATTCCGTTTGCGACCGCGGGGGTAACGCGCCGGCCCATCAGCGGGCCGCCGATGCAGCGCTAAAGGGCGACTCCGGTCCCCATAGAAGCGAGCGCGACCCGCCCGCGCTTCGGAGGATGTTCTCTTGGGTTTGACCGTCACCGGAATTTCGCAAACAGCCGACATCAAGGGCTTGGAGAAAGCTCTGCAGGATGCGGGATTTCCGCTCGATCCGATTCAGCTTGTCAGTCCGGACGATAGCGACAAGAATCTCGCGGACATCGAGAGCCATCAGCGCATCGACACGCGCTTGATGCTCGGCGGCGAACAAGGCACGGGCGTTCCGGGAATCTCGGGCGGTCGCTCCGACTACGATCTTCCGCACGAAACCGCGTTCTTTCGCAACGAAGAATTGTGGGATCGCCTCGACGACTTCGAGATCCCCGACGACGAGATCGAAAACTATCTCGAAGCGCTCTCTGCAGGCCGCAGCGTCGTCGCGTACTTTGCCGGAAAACCGGACAACGTTCCCAAAATCGAGACGCTCTTTCGCTCGTCGGGTCTTTCAAAAGTAAAAACGTTCTAGTTGACGATCGCGCATACGCTCGTCGCGCTCCTTTGGCTCGCGATGTTGTGGTATGCCGCGCCGCTCGTTTCGCGCGAGCAACGCATCGACGTTCCCTCTCGGTTGCGCAACATGCTGGCCCTTCTGCTGGCGATTCCGCTCGTGCTCGCGACGCTGCACCTGCTCTACCTCGCGAGCCTGCTGCTGGCCGCAGCCATTCTTTGCGCCATGCGCGCGTATTTTGCGCGCGATGTCGCAACGCCGTTCGATCCGTGGGAAGCGCTGGCAGCAGCCGTCACGCTGATCGTCGCGTCGCCCTACATTCCACGCGCCCCGACGGACGGCGATTCGCTTGCATATCATCTGCCCGATGCGATCGCATGGGCGCAAGCACACTCGTTCGATCCGACCTGGATGCGCTATTGGTGGTATCCGCCGGGATCTGAAATCAGCATTGCAGGCGTCATCGCCGCAGGCGGATTGTGGATCACGGGGATCGTGTCGCTGCTCGCGGCGATGATGCTCACCACGCGCCTGGTGGCGTGGCTGCGCGCGCTCGACGTCCCAGCGCCTGCGGCCGTTGCGCTCTCCGCGGCATTCCTTACCATCAGCACGGCCGCGTTTCAGACGTACGACCAGCGTAACGATCTCGTGCTAGCGGCGTGGTTCCTCGAATCTCTATGGGCGCTGCGAACGCGAGATTGGTACGGAATCGTGCCGATCGCGGCACTCGCTTTGATGAAACCCTACGGCTGGGTTTACGCGCTGCTCGCCATCTTCTGCATGGGCCGTCCACGCATGCTCGCCGGCTTGATTCCCGTCCTGCTATGGTCCTTGCACGACATGCTGCTGTCGCCGCACGCGATGAATTCGATTGCATCGACGAACGCCGGCGTCTCGTGGTCGACGACGATCCTCGGCAATATCCCGAGTTCGCTCGCGGTGCTCGTAGAATCGTTCGGAGCGCGCGGACCGGCAACGATCGTCTTTTTCAATGCTCCCTTTGCCGGCGTCTTCTCCCGCGGCGAGGAGCGACGCCTCGCAATCATCGGCATCTTTTCGCTGTTGCTCTTTCTGCTCAGCCCTTTCGGATATGCGAACAACTTGCCGCAGCTCGCCTCCGGCTCTTCGCTGCGGTTCGATTTGCCGGCGCTCGTTCTCGGTGTACTTTGCTTGGCTCCGCTCGCGCGGCGGCTGTCGCCATGGGTCGCCGCCCTCTCTATTTTGAGTGCGCTCGCCGGATTCGCGCGGCTCCTTTTCATTCTCAATCACAATCCGAGCATACTCATAGCAGTTTGCGGCGCTTCTCTCGCTGGGTTTGCCGTGTGTCTTACGTTTGCGACGTCGTTGCGAAGAGCAGCGGCTCTGGCCGCCGGTGTCGCATCTCTGGGGCTGTTTCTCTATGGAAGCGCGATGGCATCAGCCAACGTGGTGTCGTTCTACGGCGCACCTGATTCGATCTACGCGTGGTTTCACGCGCATCCGCACGCTGCAGAGAGCGTCAACCTCCGCGCCGGGACGCTTCTCATGCTGGCGCCGCAGGCTCGCATCATCGACGCTGACGGCATCGACTGCGAAGGAGCCCGAATGGCGAAAGCCTGGATCGTAGCGGGCACCGGCGACATTCGAGCCCGGGACGCTCGCGGCTGCGGGCGCGTCCTGTTCAGCGACTCTACGGCTGTCGTCGTCGATCCGCGTTAGCAATCTCGCGTTCGAGCACGGGGATGTCGCGATATTGCGGATCTTCCTCGCGCACGAGCTGCAATTCGTGTTGTGCGAGCACGACATTACCCATGCGGGCCGCGACGCGTCCGACACCGACATGGCCATCCAGACTCGTCGGATCGAGCCGCACGACCGACGCGAAGTAATCACCGGCAGCGCGCACGCTACCGTACTCTAAGGCTTCGTTCGCGGCTCCGAGCAGATACGTCTCCGAAAGCGGGATAATCCGTAACGCCGCTTCGTAATCGAGCAATGCATTACGATGATCGCCGGTCGCCGACTCGATTTGTGCAAGTCGCCAATCGGCCTGTGCGATCCGGCCCTGATCGTTCAACCGGCTCACACGATCGACCAGCAGCTTCTGCACCCTCAGAGCCTCCTGCGCGCGGCCGGCTTGCACGAGGCGATCGACATACTCGTTGACGCGCGGCGAATCTCCAGCCTCGATGAATCGCGCGACCGCCATCCGCTGATCCCCGCGATGTGCGGACAGCTCTCCCTCCAGGTCGGCACGACGCGAACCAGGCGGAAGCGACGCCGTCAATTGCTCAGCCGCACCGAAATGCCCGCTATCGATGTCCGACTGTGCGACGACGGATCGAACGAATGCGGGCGAGAACGGCAAGCTGGTCAACCACTGGTAGATCTGCACCGCCGAATCTTGCGGGACTGCGCGCGGCACCGAGGGCGTTGCCGCGCCGGCTTGGAGTAATCCGTCGGAAGCTACTTGGATGAGAAGCGCTGCCGCCAAAACGACGGCCACCACGCTCGCGACTGCTATTTTCAGCGGAAAATGACCGCGGCTTGGCGCATAACGGTGCGCTACCACGAAGCGCCCCTCGACTCCTTATGAAAGACTCGAAACGACATTGCGACCGCTAGCCGCTAAACGCGCAGCATCGATCGTCTTGCTGCTCGCGTGTGCAGCATTCGCGATTGCAGCGCTATGGCACACGTCGGTTCCCGGTCTGCGCCACGACTGGGGGTGGCCCAGAACGAACGTCGAGGTAGGCTCGAACCTCATCGAGCGCGTCAGCGGCTGGTCGCCGATCGGCTTCGGACGTCCGTACGCTTTCCTCACAGGCTGCTATGTCGATGTGCTGGCGGATGCGTTGAATTACGCATTGGGCGCGCATTGGTCGCTGACTCTGTTTCTCTTCTTCATCGCTCTGCTCGTTGGATCGGGCGCTTCACGAGTGGCGGACGCGGATTCGCCGGCGATAGGCACGGCGTTCGCGCTGATAGCCATTTTCAATCCGTGGACGTTCAACGAGCTTGTCGCCGGGCATCTCGACATGATCGTCGCGTTCGGTGCGACACTTCATCTAGTCGCGGAATTACGCCACGAGCACCCGCGGCACTTCCCGCTCGCGCTCGCCATGGTTGGGGCGTACGTGCAGTTTCAATTCTTCGTTTTGGACGCGCTCCTACTGCTGGCTTTCGTTTCGCGCGTTCGCAACGTCGTGCCATACCTAACGACGGCTATCGTTGCGTTGCCATCCGTCATCGGCGCCTTCTTCTCGCAATTCGCGCTCAACCAGATTCCTATACTACGATCCTGGCAAGTATCGCAATCCGTTCCGATTTCGAAAGCTGTGCTCCTGAGCGGCTACGCGTTCGGATACGCGAACAGTATGCCGGTCTTGACGCCTTACATCGTCGGCGTCTTTGTTCTCGTGGCCCTCTGCGGTGTGTTTGGGCGCGGAGTCCAGGCAGCTGTTCCACTCGTGGCTGTCACCCTTCTGGTGTTCATCAGCGGATTCGACGGCCCGGCCGCGCCACTCTACGGTTTTCTGTTGGATCACGTGAAGGGGATTGCGCTCTTTCGCGAGCTCTACGATTTGGTTGCCTACGTCCTTATCGTGTATCTGGTTCTCGCGGCCAGGGCGATCAAGAAGCTGCCCGCGACCGGAACCCTCGTGATCGTGCTGGCCCCGCTTTTCATGGCCTCGTGGATGGCCGGCGCACCTTCGCGTTATTGGTTCGACATCGCCTCACTCCCGATGCTCGACTTCAATGCGCCGAGTGACACCCGTTTCGCACTGATTCCACCATTTCAGCCGCTGCGTGCATACGGGACGGGATCGGGTACCGATCCCGACCTTTTCATTCATCCCGAAGACGTTACACCGCTCAACACATATCTTCCGGAGTTTCCCGGCGCGCCCGCATTCGCCGACTGGCTCGAAAACGGCGACGCGACATTTCTTCGAAGCCTCAGCGTTTCGAGGATTGTTTCCCGACCGTGGCTTGCGACCGACAACGCGACGCTTACCCGCGCGTTTCCCGCCCCGAAGCTGGGCGCTCATGCGAGCGGCATCGAGCGCGGCGAGGTAACGACGCTCGCGCCGCTTGCGGAGATTTCGTTTGAGGGTGAGCCACAAACGGTCGACCTTCCACCGCACCCGTGGGAAAATGCGATCTTCTTCGCCGATCTCACGACACCGGAGGCCCCGGACTTTCATGTCTTGCAGCCTTCGATAGACAGCAGCGACTTTTCGTCGCAATGGGTCAACGCTCGGCTCCTCTTTGCAGGCCATCCCGAGTTATCGCAGAGCTTCGGAGGAGTTGCGACTTCGTCGCAGCAGCTTTTCCCGGTTGACGCGCGCAAGCAACTCTTGGTGCGTATTCACGGCAAGTTGTCGAACGAGAACGGTACGCTCCTATCGGGCGATACGTCGGGCTTCCGATGGATTGCGCTCCCGGCCGGGACGGCTTACGTCCGGTGTCAGGGCGAGTGTCTTTTGATCGCCCAAGGTGAGCCGCCTGCGATCAAAACGCCCGCGAGAAGCAACGTTTTACAAGCACGCGCCGCGGGAAGCGCGATCCTTCCGTGGTTGATGACAGCAACATTGCCGCCTGATGCAACTGGGACACTGCGGCTGAACGTTGCATTTGCGCCCTGGTGGCTCGCGCTTGACGGACTGCACGCGCTCCCGCACGTCCGCATCGATGCAATTGCCAACGGCTGGCTCGTACCGGCGGCTCAGACTGAACGCCGAGTGACGATCCTCTACTTGCCGGCAGCCTTGCAGTTCATAACGGAGATACTAGGCTGGATATGGCTCATCGTCATCGTCATCCAGGTTGCGGGCGTTCGGCGATCACGTAGCTGACAAAACCGAACAGGGACTGCCGGCGTTCGATCCACCGGCTTAGCGCATCCAATCCGGGAATGCGGCCCGTGAGAACGGCCCCGAAAAGCGTCCCCGAAACGAGCACTCCCTTTTCCGAAATCGCGAACCCGGCGCGCGTACAGTACGACGCCAGCCGATTGGGACTGAACGAACGCTCGAGGCCCAAGTTCCACTTTCCAAGGGCCTGAAGAACCGGGCGCGTCAGCGTGTGCATGCTCCACACGTTGGGCGTCGTGAGCAGAAGCCGGCCGCCCGGTATCAGAATGCGATGCGTTTCGTCGATCAAACGCTGCGTGTCCGCATCCCAGAAGTGTTCGACGACGCCAAAGCTGCTAACGCCGGAGAACGAACGGTCTTCAAAGGGCATTTTGCGCGCGTCGGCCACGACGTAACGCGCCCTCGCAAGACCGAGCGTGGCGGCTCGCTTCGTCGCCTTCTCGACAGCGTCGCTGACGAGATCGACACCGACGGCGTCGCGTCCAAGGCGCGCGTAGTAACGCGTCCACTGCCCAAGCCCGCAACCCATCTCGCAAATCGCTCCGAGCGGAAGCTCAGCGAGCCATCGATCCACGATCGGCTTGTGGATTTGCGTCCAGGGATCGGCGCAGCCCTCGCTGACTTCCAGATCATCGATTGCGGTCGCGTCCCAAACGTCGCGCCAGATCTGATCGAGTTGTTTCTTCATGCCGCATCCTCGGGTTCTCGGCCGTCGTGAACGATCGCCGCAGCAACGGCACAAGCGGTCACCCAGAAGGCAATGTTTCCGTACCAGCGCGCATCTTCTGTGGGACGGTGCAGAAACGAAGCAACTGCGAGCGCAAAACCGATTAGGAGAAACGCGACCTCGCGATCGAGAACCAGCTTAAAGGTAGTCCCGGGCGCGACCACGGTGATCACAAGAGTCGCAATCGCTGCAACGACAAGCAAGTTCGCAACCCACTCCGGACCGCCGAAGCGCACGATCTCGAAGGAGCCTATCCCGAGGGCGATCGCAAAGAGGAACAGTCTCACGAATGAGCTCGCCGTTTGATCACGATGGCGGCGCACACCATCGCTAGTGCAAGGGCGCTCGCGATCTCACCGATCAAAAGCCAAACTTGCCCTTGGTAGAAGATCGTGATCTGCTGCTGCGGTCCGGGAGGCAATATCCATCCGTTTGCATAGCCGTCGAGCACGAAGTGACGCGCATCCCTGACGCCGTGCAATACCCAACCTTTGTTGAACGATTCAAGAAAGCCGAGAACGAGCGGTGTCGTATGCGCCGGAACGCTCACGACCCAGGATGACATCTTCCACTCCTTTATTGGGGCCGCTTCGATATTATCCGGTAACAAGGGGTGGCGAATCAGGAAGACGCGCTCAACCGAGCCGTCGCTGGGGAAGACCAGTTTGTGATCGCCGGCGCCCAAATCGGCGCGTACCGTAACGGTGCGCGCGTAATCGCTATATGTCGGATGAGCCAACCGGAGCGCGTACTCTTTACCATCGATGCGGAACCGAGCTTCACGAGCCCGCGAAGCCTTGTACAAAATCGCAGAAACCTCCACCCGCCTGGCAGCTCGCAAATGGAACATTCGTAAGACGCTTTCACCCCGGTCCGGACCGCGAACCCCGATGACCGGCGCATCTGCATACGCGTAGTCCGCCGTCACGGGAAGCGAGTCGCTACGAATCACGGCAACAGCTTCAATCCCGTCGGTCGACGACCACGCGAGTTCGTGCTTCCCCTTTGGGAGCACAACCGTGGCGTAGCGCGCCCAGCGAGCACCTGCGCGGCGTGCGACATCGATCGAATCGGTTCGCGTGTGAAAGAACAGCGAGCTCCACGAAACCGGCGTGGCCGTATGCAGCGGATTTATCGGACCTCCTTCGACTCCGAAGCGGCCATAAAAGTCTTTCGCAGTTCCAACATAGGCTTCGTCGTCCGGTCCGACATAGATCAGTTGACCGTTTGGCAATTTCGACGTAAAGACGACGATGGTCGTGTGTGGCGCAAACTGATGTGCCCACAAAAGGCCACCGGTATTCGAGCCGTCTGCGATGGTATGGTATGAGAGCTGAGGCCCTTTCAACCAACTACTGGATGAACGCGACAGGTTCGTATGTCCGAAATCGCGACGCGGTAAGGTTATCGCTCCCGTGCTTGCCAGGATGTGATTGTCGATTCGCAGTTGAGGTACGGCGATCTGCCCGATCCCGTTCCATTTCACCGCAACGATGTACGCGCCGGCGGCGTCGATGGCGATGGTTTGGCGGCGGGCAACGACGTTGAAGGATTGGTCCGCTGCGCTTCGCTCAATTTGCCAATCGGATATCGGCTCGAACGAATAATCGCTACGATCGAACGGAATCGTCGGCGCTGTGCCGCTCAGCGAAACCACCGACGTTCCGTCGGCGAGCTCGACGTCGGCAAGGTCCGACGCGTCTGCAGCCGCGTACAGCAGCCCAGAAGAAAGAAACACGTGCGGCGGAGCGTTCCCCTCGTAGAGACGAACATAGTCCTGTCCAAAGACGCGCTTCCAACGCGCAGGACTTTGATCGAGAACCTTCTGGGTTTCGCCCGCAATCCACCGATTTTGCGCAAACGGCTCCCAGTTGGCGAGTATATCGTAGCGAAGAACGACGTGCGAAATGTCGAGAACGCCGGCCAGACCGGTATCCAACGACTCCGGGAATCGCCGAAAGAAACCGTCTTCGACCGTCGCACCGTCCGGCGTGAGCGCCTGCGCTAAATCGACCACCGAACCGCTTTCATCATGGAGAAAAAGAACCGATGGATCCCCACCTTGTGCGGCGGACTGCAACCTTGTTCTCTTATACAAAGGCGAAAGCGCCGGCGGAACAAAGAGCGGTCTTTTGTAGCGCTCGTCGGGCTGAAGATTCTCGAGCAACTCCAATGCGCGCTCGTACCCCTCAGATGGCTTGAACGTCGTAAAGGCGTGACCAACGTATGGCGCGGCTAGGTATTTCGAGGACATATCGCCGGTGAAGTACGGAAGGCGTGCCGCTAAGGCGATGACGAGAAGTGGGATGACGGCAACGCGGTCTCCCCAACGGCGCACAGCGCAGGCCGAACCGCAGCCGATGATTACGGAGCCGCTAATCGTCGGGACGATCAGCAGATGCTGCGGCGAACGGAACAGCGCATTGAAACCTGGCACGTGGCCATACACCCATAGCATCACCGAACTCAGCGGACCCGCGGCAACGCTCGCGCTGCCAATACCGAAGAAGAATAGAATCCAAAATGGGGTAAGCCGGCGCGCATGTCGTGAAGCTAGCGCGAGCCAGATTGAACCGAACACTAATACCAATGCTACTAGCTCCGAGACTTGAACGAGTATCGGAAGTGCATTGTCGAAGAACGAAAAAAAGTAACCACTGAGCGTGAACAGCTGCCACGGCTGGGTAACGCCCGAACTCAAATTGCCGATTTCCGCCGCGTAATTCGATGCACGCAATACCATCGGAATGTTGTAGATGAATGGCAATATCCAATACAGATTTATCCCCAACACTGTACCGCCGAAGACGCAAAACGCGCGTAAATCTCTGACCAGGAGAATCAGCGCCATGCCGTACATCAGAGCGAAATCGGTAACCGAAAGTGCAACCAGCGGCGAGCACATGGCAGCTACGAGGAGCGCGGTCCAAACATGCCGCGCACGAAATCTAACGATCAGTGAAAGTATCAGCGCGAGCGACGCATGAGCGAGAACCTGCGTAATCGCTCCGCCGTGCATTTCGTTGAAGAACAACGGAGAATACCCGAAGGCGAGGCCACCGACCCAGGCCGCGAGCGGTGCCTCGATTTCGATGGCGTCGAGGACCTCGCCACACAGCGCCATCGCGGCGAGCGCTCCAGTCGTCGGCAAAGCGACCAAAAGCAGATGAGAATAGAAGCCTGCGTGCCAGGCAAACAATGCCGAGAGATAGGCGTAGGGCGCGATCGAAGCGCCCAAGCTCGGTAGACCCAGCTCCACCGACCACCATGTGCTCAGCGCCGCATCGGCAAAAGCGAGCGTTCCGGCAGGATCAAAGTTTACGGACCAATCCCAGTTGTGACCGACTATGCCGCCTTGCCGCCAGAGCGAGTAGGTCGAGAGCAACCCTACCGCGATGAATCCCAAGGTAGCAAGAAACCAGATCCTGAGCTTCGACCACGAAACGTCGTTTAAATGCGCGGTGCTCTTTGACACGGCGCTCGCATCAACGCCTACGGCGTCATCCATCCTAACGAGGACCGAAAGACGGTAGCTTTTCCAACCGTATGAGCCAGCGCGACGCCATGGCATGGGGAATGCGGAGGCTCAGATTGAAATCGAGCTGCGCCAAGCGGGAACGATTGATTCTTGGATAAAACCCCAAGAACGAAAAGTTCTCTACTGACGTCATTTGGAATGCGGACGTAAGTCTACGGAAACGCTTGAGAGTAAAGAACTGCACGTGAAAATCATATTCGTTATCGATGCGGCGCAGGATGCGCATTGCAGTCGTTACCGGAACGTCAAGCAATAGCTCGAATGGGCCGAATCCGTTTGGGATCGCAACAGCAAACGTGCCGCCCGCGTTCAGAAGATCGTACGCGGCCTGTATCGCGTCCTGCGGTTTGATAAGATGTTCGAGGACGTCGGCGGCGACAATGAGATCGAAGCGCACACCAAAATCGGTATGCCGCAGATCGAGAAGCGAGGTCTCGTGTATAATTACGTCGGGCGACAGGGCGCGCAAGCACGCTATGCTTTCCGTGTTCACCTCGACCGCGTGTACTTCGCAGCCGATTTTCGCGAGGGGAACCGCGATGTTCCCCACACTGCTCGCCATGTCCAAAACCCGAATGCGCTTTCCCGTCCTGGACATCAAGTCTCGCGCCCACCTTATGATCGTCTCGAGTTTTTTGAATTCCTGATATGAATCGTAGAGCGAGTACTGAAGAGCCGGCTCCCCACGCAAGTCGGAGAAGCGTGTTAGGATACCGCGCGAGCGCCGATACCACAAATCGAGGCGCGTCTTTTGCGCCTCCGATAACTGCTCGACTGGCATCGTTGGAAGCACGTCTTGACGGCTGAGCATGTCAGCCTCGGTACTGCCGCTAGCAAGCGCCGCTTCCCTTCTCGCGCACTTGTAACTAGCCTATTCGTCATTCTATCGTTCTGGATCGTGATCGCAAACTTCGGAACGTCACAGTTGCTCATCGGTGGAGACGCCGGCGCGGTTTGGGCTGACCCGACTTCATATTTTCTCGACCTCGCCGGAATTTATCACAATTACACCGGCCTCGGTTACAACGGAGCGCTGTGGCTAGGTGCACTTTTCCCACTTCTCTCCACGGCATCGGCCCTGCAAACCGTTGGCGTCTCGCCACCGGCGATAGAACGCATTGTCTTTGCGATCATGTTCTTTTTGACATTTCTTGGCGAGTATACGCTTGTCCGAACGCTGCTAAACGAGCGCGTCGCCGAAGAGCACGCCGAGATTGCATCCTTTTTTGCAGCGATCGCCTACGGGATCAACGCGTACGTCCTTTGGTCTTATAGCGGGCCCCTTTTCGATCTCATGCTCAGCTACGCCGCACTTCCTTGGGTCGCATACGGTGTTTGCGTCGGCGCGCAACGCCGGGCTTTGACGGGCGCTGGCATCATTGCCCTTGCGATCATCATCGACGCCGGCTCGGCAACGAACGTCGCCCGGTTCGGTGTGCTTCTGCTCGTCGTACCGGTCGCATCTCTTTGGTTCGTCGCCGAGGGACGAGCGACAGGCCGAATCATAAAGGTCGGCATCTTTGGGACAGTGTTGGGTTTGCTTGGTTGTGCGTGGTGGCTGTTAACGCTGCCGACGATCATTTCGACCGGTTTGCGTGTCGTTACAAACTTTAGCGTAACGGCCTGGCTCGAATGGATGAGTCAGCGTTCGAGTTTCGCTCGACTCTTCAAGTTAGACGGGACCACCGGCGGACTCGATATCCCGCATGCAAACTGGTACA
>Ga0335072_10005307_pt1 | contig 18988 bp, 15 predicted proteins | sample Lox_Sample_21_FD_206725 | JGI IMG/M metagenome (GOLD analysis project Ga0335072, IMG submission 206725) | Soil microbial communities from Loxahatchee National Wildlife Refuge, Florida, United States - Lox_Sample_2.1 | ecosystem: Environmental > Terrestrial > Soil > Wetlands | place: USA...
GGCGTGGTCTGCGTTTACGGCGCTAACCGGCGCGGCGTGGGATGCCACATCGATGGTTGCGATCCGGTTCCTGTTTGGAGCCGGTGAGGCGGGGTGTTTTCCAAACCTGACGCGCATGCTGAGCGCGTGGTTGCCGTTGCGCGAGCGCGTGACGGCGCAATCGCTGATGTGGGCGTGCACGCGCTGGGGAGGCGCGGCAACTCCACCGCTAACGCTGCTGTGCATTACATGGTTCGGCTGGCGGCGAGCCTTTGTGGGCTTCGCGCTGCTGGGCGTGGTGTGGTGCATCGTGTTTCTGCTGTGGTTCAGGGATAATCCGGCAGAGCATCGCGGGGTGAACGCGGCGGAAAAGGAGATGCTCCATACGTCGCGCATGCTCACGACGCATGGCGCGGGACGAAGCTGGATTTCCTTGCTGCTGACGAAGCAGGTTGCGGTGCTGGTGTTGCAGTACTTCTGCTTTTCGTATGTCTGGTATTTCTACATCACGTGGCTGCCGACTTATTTGCGCGAAGGGCGAGGCCAGTCGGCCGAGCGCGCGGCCGCGCTTGCCGTGCTGCCGCTGCTGTTCGGCGGGTTTGGCTCGCTGACGGCAGGATTGTCGTCGCGGCGAGTTCCAAGGAGGGCGATTGCGTTTGGCGGCTTTCTGGCGACGGCTCTCCTGCTGTTTGCGTGCACGCGGATTCATGAGGTGGTGCCGGCGATGGTGGTGATGGGGCTGGCCAGCTTCGCCAGCGACCTGACCATGCCGATTTCGTGGGACACCTGCGTGGAGATCGGCGGAGCTTACACGGCGACGGTTGCGGCTGCGATGAACATGCTGGGGAACCTGGGCGGATTCGTTGCACCCGTGGTTGGCGGAGTGATTCTGCAGCGGGTGGGCACCGGCCTTGGCGGGTGGAATCTGCTGATCTATTCGATGGTGGGAGCGTCGGCGGTTTCCGCAGCATGCTGGCTGTATCTTGATCCGGAATCGACGGCCCGCGAGAGGGAGAGGCAACTAGGCTCAGTATCAGCCGTCAACTCGGACCCGGCTCTTTTGTAAGATCAGCCATGGGCGGAAAGTGGGAGGAGAAGCGATCGATGGAGATCAGTCTGAAGGGCCGGAGCGCTGTGATTACCGGAGGGAGCCGCGGGTTGGGCGAGGCGATGGCGAAGACGCTGGCCGGCGCTGGCGCGCAGATTGCGCTGGTGGCGCGTGATCGTGCGCGCCTGGAGCGGGTGCGCGATGAGATTGCAGCGACTGGAGCGGTGGCGGAGGTGTTCGTCGGCGACGTGACGCGCGAAGACGATGTGGCGAGGGTGGCCGAAGAGATCAAGGCGCGGTTCGGCAATCCACAGATCCTGATCAACAACGCCGGAACCAACATACGTAAGAATCTGGTGGATTTCACGCTGGAGGAGTTCCGCAGCGTGATCGACGCCAGCCTGATCTCGACATTTCTGATGTCGCGCGCGTTGGTGCCGGGGATGAAGGGGACGGGATATGGCCGCGTGATCAACATGACCTCGACCATGGGTCATGTTTCGATCGCGGGACGCACGGCTTATAGCTCGGCGAAAGCCGCGCTGCTCGGGCTCACGAAAGCGCTGGCTCTGGAATTGGCAACGGAGGCAATCACCGTGAACGGGATCAGTCCGGGACCTACAGGGACGGACATGAATCTGCCGCTGATGAACAACCCGGAACTGAATGCGCAGATCGTGGCCAACGTGCCTCTGGCGCGGTGGGGCAAGGTGGAGGAGATTGGCGCACTCGCCTGCTACTTGTGCTCCGACGCCGCGGGCTTCATTACGGGGACCGATATTCTGATCGATGGCGGCTGGACCGCGCGCTAGAGTGGGATCATCAGAAGTCCGAAACGCTACTGCGGTGCGGCGGCTGGCGCGGGATGGGATGAGGGCGGCGGGACGTAATCGACCAGAATATCCACAGGTTGATGAGCCGCCCACGCGATGCCGCGGAGCAGCATCTGCTGGATCTGGTAGTTGTCGAAGTTGGCGTACTCGTGTCCCTGCATCCACACAAAGGCGCGCGCGGATTTTCCGCCGGCGGCCGTGTGTTCGTAGGTCCAGATCTGCGGGACTATTTCGCCCTTATGCGCGCCCGCGCTTGGTGTGCCGGGGATGACGGTTGTGGCGAGCACGTGAATACCAGGATCGTGCACCCATGTCATGTTGTAAAAAGCTTCGTCGTAGATGGTGATGTTCGACATGCCTTTCATGATGGGATCGGCTGTGTCTACGATCGTGTACGGGATCGGCGCTCCGAGCGTGTAGTTCACGTCGCCGTGTTTTTTGCCTCCGCCGACCAGCGTGGCAAAGTACGCGGGATCCGGGCCGCAGAGCGAATCGTGCAGGCTGACCAGTCCCCCGCCCCGCTTGACGTAGTCTTCAAGGATGGACTTCTCCGTATCGCTGAGGTAGCCGGCGTCGCCTTTGTAGATGATGACGACGTCTGTGTGCTCGAGGTCAGTAGCGGAGGGCGCGTGCAGAGCGCCGTCGACAACGGCGCCATGTTCTGTCAGCAACTTGCTCCAGTCGGCCAGAAACTGCGGATAGTCATGCTGGCCGGCGAGATGGGATTTCAGTCCTGCCCAGATATAGATGTGCATACCGTTCGGATTTTGGCCCCATGGTTTAGGGACCTGGGATTGTGTTGAAACTGCAGACTGCCCAGCGGCGTGGAGCGCAAGCAACGGCGCGACGACGAGAAGAACGAATAATTGAAGCGCGAAGAAGAAATTATGACGCGGGCCTGATTGGAGTCTCAACGTTTGCCATCCTTGGAATTCTCTGTTGCGGGTCGAACGCGACGATGAAACGAGGACCATGGATACAGGATTCAGCGAAGCGATGTCAATGTGATCGAGGAAATGCATTGGCGAGATAGGACTGGATCAGCTTCAACTCCTCGGGAGTGGCGGCCGCACCTTTTGCGGACATGGTCTGCACGACATTGTTCCATTCCTCTGCAGTGAGGCGTTGGCCGGTCACGACGTCGAGGCCGTGACAGGTGGAGCAGGTGCGGATGGTGACGTCGCGGCCTGGACCTGCGGGCAGCAAAGCGGCCTGGCGGCTGAGCAACGCCAGCCTCTGCGGGTCTTGGTCCGTCGCGGGAGGTGATGCGGGACGCGGCTGCGATCCAGCGGGATTGGGGCTTGCCTGGACGATATTCGGTTCGCCGCCCGTGCCGTCATCGAGCTTGAATACGATGAGTTCGTCGCTGAGCAGCGGTGCACGCAACAGGCCTCCGCCCGTCGCGACGATGGCGACGTACTGCGTTCCGCGTTCATCGGTGTAGGTGATGGGAATCGATTCGGCGGATGCGGGCAGATGATAAGTCCAGAGTTCCTGTCCCGTTTTTGTATCGAAGGCGCGAAAACGCGCGTCGTCTGTGGCGCCGATAAATGTCAATCCGCTCGCGGTGAGGATGGGACCACCCAAGCTGGGGCGGCCGGTGTCCTGCTTGCCGGCGGGAAGGTTATCGGATACGCCCAAGGTCGATCGCCACGCAATCTTTCCGCTCTTCACGTCGACGCCCACGAGCTGTCCCCATGGCGGCTGTGTGCACGGAAGGCGTTTCTCAGGATCCCAGAAGCGCGCGTATCCTGCGTACTGACCTTCATTGGTGTAACCTCCGGCCTCATCCGGCACAATCCGCATCGGCTGGCCCAGATTGTTAACATTCACGACGAAGAGGCCGAGCCTGGGGTCGAACGCGCCGCCAGCGTAGTTCACGCCGCCGTGGGTTCCGGGCATGTTGAGGGAATAGTGATTGAATGCAGGCGGCGTATAGGGCTGCTGCGCCAGCTGGATGTGGTTATCCTCGACATAGGCATTGCACCAGGCCGTGTGATCCGGCAAGTCGTGGTACAACTCGACGCGCATCGGGGCGAGCGGTTCGGGCGTCGCGGGAAACGGCTGCGTGGGAGAGGCGTGCTCGCCGGGAACATCGCTGGCAGGCACGGCCTTTTCGACAACCGGAAAGAGGGGCTTGCCTGTGACCCGATCGAGTACGAACAGGAGCCCGGTCTTGTTGACGATGATGACAGCGGGAATGGTCTCGCCATCGCGATGGACATCGATGAGCGTGGGAGGGGCCTCGGTGTCATAGTCCCAGATGTCGTGGTGGACCGCCTGGAAATACCAGAGCAATTTCCCTGTGGCAGCGTCTGCGGCGACCACCGACGAGCCGAAGAGATTATCGCCGGGGCGGTCTGTTCCAACGCGATCGTAGTTCGGGGCTCCAAAGGGCATGTAAAGGATGCCGCGCTGCTGGTCGACCGTCATGTATCCCCAGACATTTACACCGGAGCGCTGCTTCCAGCTATCGCCGCCCCATGTATCGTGGCCAACTTCGCCGGGGCGCGGCACCGAGTGGAACGTCCAAACAAGCTTGCCGGTGTGGATGTCCCATGCGCGCGTGTCTCCGGCGGGGCCGAGCCCGCCGCCTGTGCCTCCGTGACCTTCTCCGGGTCCCGCACCGGTGATGACGAGATTTTTGTAGATGACAGGCGGTGAGGGGAGAATGTAGAGCTTGTCTGTGCCGGTGCTCATGACGTCGGGCGTGCGCAGGTTCACGGCTCCGTGGTTGCCGAAAGCTGCGTTGACCTTTCCGGTTGCGGCACTGATGGAATACAGGAAGCCATGATTCGTCCCGAAGAAGAGGGATGGGCCGGTGGATGCGTCGCCGGGCCAGTATGCGGCTCCGCGCAAGGATGCCTGATCGGGGCCGGGAATGACGAAGACCCATTTCTCACTTCCGGTGGACGGATCCAATGCGACCACGCGGCTGTAGGGCGTTACGACGTACATTGTGTTGCCGACGACCAGCGGCTGGTCTTCCGAGGGGCGCCATCCGTTATCCGGCGCGGCGCCTGCGGCGGCCGCGGGCTTCATGTGGTAGATCCACGCAACCTTCAGATGACCGACGTTGGCAGGCGTAATTTGAGAGAGTGGAGAATAGCGGGTAGCTCCGGGATCGAGATTGATCGTCGGCCACGATCCGGATGCGCTGTGCGACGCGACAGAGGGAATGCTCAACCAGATGAACGGAAGAACCAGGAGCAGGACGTTCCTCAGAAGTAAACCAATGCCGGCAGTTTTTCGAGTCATATCCTTCTCGAATTTCAGACGCACGAACTCTGGCGATAAAAAGCTGCACCGATTCTAGCGAGCAAGAGGGAAAAATGCATCCGAGGAGGGAAAATGCATCGAGAAGTGAACGGCGGGTTGGCTTCAGAAGGGATTGAGAGTGGCTTTGTTGCGGCAGTGGAATACAGGACATCGATCAGCAATGCCGCGGACCGATCGAAGTGGCCACAGGGTCAATAATGCTTCACGATCGCGTCGGGGGCCGGGCCACTTTTTCCACCCAGAAGCCAGTCGAGAGGCTTGCGGATGTCCTCTTCGCGAGCTTCGCCGAGCACACGCGCCACCACGTCACCCTGTTCGTCGAGAATGAAGGTCGCGGGAAGTTCGTTGCCGAGATTTGCGCGCTCCAGCATATCGAGGTTGGCGCCCAGCCATATCTCCATGTTGAGATGGTTGGCCGCGACGAACTTTTCCACCGCGGCACGATTCTTCCATTCGTCGGCCGAGACAGCCACAAAGCGAACTTTCTTTCCGCCGTAATCTGCGCTGAGGCGCGTGAGCATGGGTAGCTCTTCGCGGCATGGGCCGCACCATGTGGCCCAGAAGTTGACCACTGCAATCGATCCGCGCAGGTCGGATATCTTCTGTGTCTTGCCCGCCTGATTGGTCAGTTCGAGGTTGGGCGCGCGTTTGGCCTGCACGGGAGGAACGCACAACAGAGCAAATGCCGTGATGGTCAGAAGTGAATATTTCATTGAGTCCAATATCCCGGTTTCAAAGGCTCCCACGAGAATCCCAGACCTCAGACCACCCCGGTATCGAGGCCTGGGGCCTTCGATCAGTTCACTTGTTTAGAATCGGTGGGTCCAGCTGGCAAGCCAAACATACTGCGCAAAGGCAGCGTCACCGTGGGTTCCGTACACCGTATCGGGATAACTCGTCGTGCGGTCACGATGCACGGCTTTATAAACGCCGGCCTGCAGCAGGTTGGCGCCATGCGCGTACTCGATGCCGGGTCCAATCGTCACGGCATAGCCGGGGCGGCGAAAGCCATCGTTGCTGACGGGGAAAAGATTCCTCGCGGGCACACCCTCCCAGCGCGGACCGAAGGTTGCTCCGATCCCGTGCTCATGCCAAACGGGGAAAAGGGCTCCGGCTTCAACCAGGTATTGATCCGAGATGGCGACATAGTTATTCAAGGGCTGCGTCGAGCTTAAAGTGGCGCCGCGCTGCACGCCGTTCGTGCCTCCCTGGGTTGCGATGTAATCGCCGTCCCAGTAGAGGATCAGCGATTTGCCCGCCGGGCTGTACCCAGCCCACTGCATCACCAGGCCCCAGCCGCCATTGCCGGGCTGGATGGAGTAGTCCACCGGTGTGTTGACGAGGGTAGCCGCGCCCGTTCCGCTGGTGTTCGTATTCACGTTATTCGTCACATCATCGTTGCCGGTGGGCGCCATGAAACCCAGTCCGACCGAAACGTTCGCTTTGGGAGAGCGCGCAGGGTTGCGAATCCAGGCATTTACACCGAAGATCGTGTCGCCGAAGCCCGAGGCTTGATATTTGATGGGCGAGTTTTCCGTTTTGCGCGAAGCGAAGAGCAAGGGAACGTCCACTTCCAGGCTGAAGCGCGGCGTCCACTGGTAGGTCAGATTCGCAGTGACAAGATTGATGCGATTCTCGACCTGATTGTGGGCTTGCTGGCGATAAACCTGGTACACGTCGCCTACGTAATGCTGGTAGGAGAATTGATGGCGTTCGCCGATTGTGAGTTGAAAGTGCCCAGGCGTAAGAATGCCACCCTGGCCCGTTGGCAGTCCATCTTCGGGCGACCGCGCGAGAACGCAGCCTTGTGCCGAGGCGCTTTGGACGCTCAGCGCCAGGAGAGTGGCACTTGCGAAGATGCTTACGATTGTCATGGTCCTTCGCGCGGATCGACGCGAGAAATGGGCGAGATGTAGCTGGTGCAGCGCAGGGTTCAGCATGCGGATGACCTCTCTCAAGTGGGGACACTACTTCGATTCGCGCCCAGGCCGGAGTCTGGAAGAGTCCAAGCTGATTACTTTACCGATCGCAGTCCGTGGCGTGATCCCCACAACCGTACAGGCGTTGCAGAATCCCGCGCATCCGGCAATGTGTAGAGTGAAAGCTCAATCTTTTGATTTAGGCGAACCGACCGGCAGAGCGGGCAGTGCGGCGGAATCGAGCAGTCATTGAGCTCGTTGGCGGGCTCAACGCGGGAAGCGTTCGCAGACGTTTATACCTCGCTCTTGGCCGTTTTATCGGATGCAGTCTCGCTCGGATAATTGAAGAAGAGCTGATTGCCGTCGGGGTCGTCGACCACCAGGAGCCGGTAGCCCCACGAGCCATCTTGGACGGGAGCGCCTCTGCCCTCTAGTTCTGCGCGCAGCTCATCGAGTGCGGCAGTTGCGGCCTGACGCGTCGGCGGCTCAACGTTCAGGGAGATGAACATCAGCCCTTTGCCAACCTTCTGCGGCCACTGGTCGGAAAGAATCAGCGCACAGCCTTGGCGATCAACCTGTGCGACGCGGACTCTGCCGTCCTCGTTGTAATGCCAGGGGCTGGTGAAGCCGAGCCGGTCCATGTAAAAGCGGAGCGAGGCCTCGACATCGGCCACGTGTAGGACAGGGCGCGCGAACCAGTCTGTCATGTCTTGAACGTATCGCAATGGGCCGTCGATCGTTAAGAAATGGAGCAAAAGGAATGCGGGCGTCACGGTGCGCTTGCGTGCGGTATAGACCGCGTGTATTCTCAAACCGGCCGGCAACCCGACAATTGCGACGCTGCCTGCGCTTTTCGCGGAAGGCAACGCAGATTTCTGATTCGTGAGCTATCCAACTCCTGAACCAAAAGGGGCTCCCCTGGAAGCTCGGAAATGCTATTGACTTGGCGAGGACCGCGACGGCGGTGCATCTGACCGAGGGCCTGCCTGTGATGCGCTCCAGTCGCCGACCGGGAGCGAGCCGGCGACGCAGTAATCCCCAGGGGAGGCGAAGATGAGTATTCCTACCTATGAGCAGTGGAAGCGGGACACCAGCCTGGGTGTCCTGAAACCGCGCAGCGCGGTGCTCCAGTCGCTGGACGCGACGATCGATAAGTACAACAAGGCCAGGACCCAGGACAATTTGTGGGCGATAAAGAATGCCTTCGAGGACTGGAAACGATCCAAAGGCGCGCAATGGCTGCAGAGCGACCGGAATAAGAACGGCGCGGTAACGCGGCTGGCCGCCGATCTGGATAAAGTCGATGCACGGACTTACCAGATTACGCACATGAGCATGGCGGAACTTCAGGCGCTGGAAATTGTGAAAGCCGAGCGCACGAAGACGATCGAGAAGCTCTTCCGCGATTCCAAAGGCAATGTGAAACCGGTGGTATTCAAGGCCGCGAACCTGCCGCACGCCCTGAGCCAGGCGGCCAACAATGTAAAAGCCAAATCCGGGGCTGCCGTTCAGGCGATTCAGAACAAGGTTTCCTCGCAGCCGCGCGCGCCCAAGCCCTTCGTGGTTACCGGCATGGGAACCAGTCCGACGGGCGGCGGAATGGGAGTGAACCTGGGTGCCGGCCGCACTACCAAAGACATCATCCAGGCCAAGCTGAATGAACTGGTGCAGAAGTTCTTCGAAGTCGATAGCGTAGCCATGCTTGGACCGCTTTCCTCGATCATCTTGTCGATTGTGGCGGAGTGCTCGGCCAGCGCGGCTCCGGTGATTGGACATATCAAGGACGGGGTAAGCGCAGTCAGCGACTGGATTGATGTGGGCCTCGGCTACTATCACAAGAGCAGTGTTTCCCGCTGCAGTTATTCCATCGATCTGGGCTCTCCTGCCGCGGCTTTTGGCGCGCTCCAGGATCTGCTGGCGGAAGAGGTGAAGAACTCTACGATCAGCGCGGGCATTTCGACGACTTCGTTTGTGGTGAAAACCGGAATGGTCTTCGTGGATGGTGGCGCAATCAGCGGCCCGGTCACCGGTGCCGTTGCGGCGCTGGCAGAAATTGCGCACAAGCTCTACCTGCTGGGAATGGAATGGCGCGCGACGAAAGATGCCAACGAGGCGCTGACGAAAGGACAGCTGGATATCACGCTGTTCCAGAAATACCCGCTGATGGGGTGCTACCTGCTGAATTGCGCGACTCTCAGCGACATCATCCCGATCAGCTGCTTTGCCACGCCGGGCTGGATGGACTACATCGAGAAAATGAAAAAAGGCGCCATTGATAACATCCTCAAGCAATCGGAAGCGCTGATCGACAAGTCGCCGTGGGAGATCAAGGACATGCCCAAGCGGCCCGTGGGATCGAGCGGCGGGCTTCTTTCCGAGGGGATGCGGTTTGGGAAGATGGGTTCTCCGCTGGGCGATCTGGCGGATCTTCGAAACGTGGGAAAAAAGGGCTGAGGGTTGAGTCAGCGATAGCGCATCACTGGATTCCCGTGGCAGGAGCACGTCGGAGTGGGTTGGTTTGGAGGAGAGCTGTCCTGTTTCGTTCTTTCTTGTTCATCATGCAAACAACGACGCGTGCAAATGGTGTCCGGCGTTAGGCGCGGGAAAAGTAGAGGCATGCGGCCAACCCTCGGCAGAGATTTCAATCCAAATCTGTATGCCTGCTGCTCTCTGCGGACGGAGGGGGCGCGGTGCTATCCTGATCGCCGCGGCAGGAACAAATTCGAGTTCGGTGTTCCGGCAGGCTCATACGAGGTGAACAAATGCGCATATTCAAGTTTCTCGGTTTGCTGAGCATTCTGTGTGCTTTCTCGATGGTTACGCCGAGCGTTCCGGCGCAGATTTCCATCTCGATCGGAGCGGCGCCGGTGTGTCCTTACGGCTACTTTGACTATCCACCGTACAACTGTGCGCCCTACGGCTATTACGGCCCGGACTGGTTCACAGGCGGCGTGTTTATCGGCGCGGGCCCGTGGTACCACGGCCGGGATCACTTCTACGGCCACGTGGATAATCGGTGGGATCCGCACCATGGCTATGCCGGCCCGCTGCCCGAGCGCGGAGAGCGGCCCTTCTATGGGTTCCATGGAAACGAAGCGCGGGATGGGCGTGGCCACATCGGCGACGCCGGCCATGACGCCGGGCGCGAACACAGCCCGGGATACTCAGGCCACGGGCATCGCTGAGATGGATTTCAGAGCATGAAAAAGGCCCGCTGCAGATGCGCAGCAGGCCTTTTTTGCGCAGAGGATCTTCATTCGGTCTCGATTTAACCTGCTACTGTCGGGGAGGCAACTCTTGCCGCCGCCTTCCGATCGGACTTCGGGTTTAAATAAACACATGACGAGAAGGCTTTCCACTGGCGTGGTCCACACTGTGCCTGCGGATTTAAGAAAAGCCCTGATTGCCGACCCGGCCGCGCGGGCAAAGTGGGAAGACATCACGCCGCTCGCCCGCAATGAGTGGATTTGCTGGGTGATCTCTGTCAAGAAGGCGGAAACCCGGCGGCAACATGTCGATCGGGTGTGCGCAGAGCTGAAGGAAGGGATGCGCAGACCTTGTTGTTGGCCTGGGTGCCCTCACCGTTGAAGCACCTGAGGGGGCACTTCGGGCGGCTTTCGCCTACGCCCGAGGCAGGGACGCTACGGCCTTAAAGCTTACCTCTTAGAACGCGGGCGCTGGTTGAGCAATCCATAGACATCCAAGTGGCCGCGCGTGCCGATAAATACATGGCCATCCGCCACAGTCGGTATGCAGAAACGCACGGTCACGTCTGCGCGGTCACGGCCGCCCATTTGTTCACTGTTGTAGAGCTCATGCGTGATGCCGTTCGCGTCATATGCGTGCAATACCGAGGGCCTGTCCATGTGTGACTCGTTCCACTCCTTTGTGGAGACCACCCACAGAACCGCATTCTTCGTTCCATCAGCCGAAACGATCGGCGTCGCCGCAGGGGACGACATTTGGTTCGTGACTCCGTTCAGAGTCAGTTGCCCACCCTGAATAAAATCGCGGGTGGTATCGCTTCGATCAGTAAAGTAGATATGGCTGTGCCAATACGACGCTGCTCCATACGCGTCCTTCACCTTGATGGCCTGCACAACCTGGGGATCGGACCTCTCGTGAAACTTTCCCAGATTGTCGCGATCGAGCAGGTACAGCTTGCCCTCTTTGCCGGCAATCACGAGCAGATGCGGATGAGCCCCTGCCTGCGCCGGAAGCAGCACGGGACCCTGACTTCCCAGATCCCAATCTCTGGCCTCCAGCACCTTCTGATTGAACGGCGTGAAGTAATCACGCACCACCAGCTGGCCGCCTTCCAAGCGCAGCTTTAACAGGCTGTCGCCGAAGTTCCGACCGCCCGCCTCCGCTCCATTGAAGGAGCCGTTGCCAGTGGCTACATAGATGTTGCCTTCATCATCGGCCGCCGGCCCTGTATCCGACTGCCAAATCCCCGCATCCCCGCCATCCGGAGACGTATTCAGCACGGCGGTCTGCCGCAGAGTTCGAGCATCGTACGCCATGACCCAGCCGTGATAGGGCCCGACGTCGCAAGATGAAGCCCAGGTCAAATACACCTCGCCGCGGACGAGCAACAGGGCGGCTCGAGGATTTTCTTTTAGAGGATCGAAACTGACAGTGCCATTCACTGCGCCGTCACCCGTGCCCCGCACCGTCGCCGAAATCACTACCGGACTACCTGCTCTTTCCTTTCCGCTGGTGATATCAAGCGCATGCAGCTTTTGTACAAACACACCATTCTCGTTCGTTCGCGCCAGCACGTACATCGTCTTGCTTGCTGCGTCGATGACCGGGGTCGGAGTGATCCCCACCTCCGGGGTAATGAATGGACAGGACACATCCTGTTCACTCAGTGTCGTAAAGCGATGCTGCGGATCGAGAAGAGTGGCCTTCCACAAAGGGGCATCGCGCCTTCCATTCACGTCGAATGCATAGACGCTGTCATGCTCGGTCGCGACAAATACCAGATCGCGCTTTCCCTTTCCAGGGATTGCGAGCGAAGGCACATACAGAGGCTGGGCAAAGACATCCCCATCCACTGTCCAGGAAAACAGTTTTCCGAACTCGCGAGAGTTCACATTCGATGGCTTCAGAATCGTCTCATGGAGGTCTGCGCCGGTCCGGGCATTATCGTATTGAGAAGTTAGAACCTGCGCGCGGCTTGCCGACCGAAATCCAACCAGCATGAAGAGCAAGCAAGACCAGGAAAGAAGCTTCCCCGCTAACCGGAGCTCTCCACCGCTCCGCTTAATGGGTCCGCTGACCATTTTCACCGTGATCGACTTGCCCGAACGATTCCGCTCCAGGCGTCTGATCGACTCATATTCCCGCTCGAAGAGGCTGATGGCGTCGACGTGGGAAATCCTTGAAAAGATCTTCGGCACAGGCCTTCGCTCGGGCATCGCGGTGTCTCCTGTCACTTCTTCGCGTTATATAGCATGCTACATAATGACGACAAGCAGATTCTGCGCGCCGAAATATACAAGAAAAGATTTGCAGAGTGTTCACTCCTCATCGGAGTCGCGCCGATGTGTATGCTCTCTGATCAGCCTAGTTCGCCCCGAATGCCCGTCCGACGGGACGAAGCTGACGAGTGGACGCGGCAACTTCCAGAATGAAACCCGTAGTACGCGTTTTTTGTAGGTGGCGGCAGCGGGTGGCGCCGGAGCGGGGGCTAACGAGTGCATCCGGCGATCGCGCAGTTGAAGGGCGGCTCAGGCGTCGGCGAGTTTCTGGGGACGGTTCGCGCCGGTCTGGCGTTCGAGCTTGGCGGCGTGGGTTCTGAGCTGCAATTCGAGAGATACCGTGCTCATTTTGGCTCCATCTATCTCGACTTCGACGAGATCGTGGTCATAGGCAACGGCGGCAAGATCGGAGGCTTTCTTCAATAGGGCGATGGTTTTTTGCGTCAGGTCCTGCATCGGGTCCCTTCCCGTGTAAGTTAAGCAGCATATCTGGAGGCGGGAAAGGGTTCGAACGTAGCCCGCCGCGGCTCTCCGCGAAGCTTTTCCACGATCTCCTTCTGAATTCCGAGGAGGTAATCCTGGGCGTCGAGCACCTGTTTGCGGACAGTTGTGTCAGTTTCTACGCCGATTGATTGTTCGATCTCAATCAACTTTCCCAACAATATATTGATATTCACCGAAGTCGTCCCCCCGTTAGTGCTAACAGAGTGCCCCGAAGGATGCTTCTTTGACTGTGACGAAAATCACCCCGGATGGAAACAGTACAAAAGTGACGGGTAACGGCTACCAGATGCTGAGAAAACTGCGGTTGCCAAATGCTCCTCGAAGGAGAATGAGAGGCTTACACTGACTGCATGGCGCTCAAGTTCACAACCTCCTACGTTGAGGATTCGCTGGCGATCTTTCGCCAATACAAGGCAATGGCCGATCGGGCGATGCAGCAGATATCCGACGAGCAACTGTTTTCGGCGCTGGATGAGGAAGCCAATTCCATCGCGCTGATTGTGAAGCATATAACGGGCAACATGCGGTCGCGCTGGACGGAGTTCCTGACCGCGGATGGCGAGAAGCCCGATCGGAACCGGGATGGTGAGTTCGTTGATCCGCCCGCCACACGCGCGGCGCTGCTGGAGCAGTGGGAAGCGAGCTGGGCGATTCTCTTTGGCGCCCTCGAGGCCCTGACGGATGCCGACTTGGGCCGCACGGTGCATATCCGCGGCGAGGCGCACTCGGTAATGCAGGCGATCAACCGGCAGATTGCCCATTATGCCCAGCATGTCGGGCAGATTATTTTGCTTGCCAAGCACTACGCGGGCGCGCAATGGCAGACCTTGAGCGTGCCGAAGAACCGGTCGGCGGAGTTCAACCGACGGGTGGCGGCGGGAGAAGCCAGCCAGCGGTAAGACGGACGGCTGCAACCATCTGGCCTTGGTTAAGGGCTCAGTTACAATGGTGATTGGGCTAAGGCCGACCTTTTTGCGTAGATAAGCGCAAGGACATCAACCAGCACATCAAGGAGCAACAAGTTTATGGCGATTCCCGCCACACAAATGCGTCCGGGCATGATCATCAAGCACAACGACACACTACACCTGGTCTTCAAGGTGGAGCATCGCACCCCGGGCAACCTGCGCGCGTTTATCCAGGCGAAGCTGCGCAACCTGAAGTCGGGCGCCATGTTCGAGCACCGCTTCCGTTCCGCCGACGCCATCGAGAAGGTGGTGGTGGATGAGGTCGCGATGGAGTTTCTCTATAGCGACGGCGACGATTACTACTTTATGAATCCCGAGGACTACGAGCAAACGGTGCTTAAAGGGTCCACGCTGGGCGATGCGACTGAATACCTGACGCCGAACCTGCAAATCAAGGTGAGCTACCACGACGGCCAGCCGGTGGGTATCGAGCTGCCGAGCTTTGTGGAGCTGACGGTTGTGGAGACCGAGCCGGGGCTGAAGTCGGCGACGGCTTCGAGCGTGACCAAGCCGGCCAAGATGGAGACCGGGCTGGTGGTGCAGGTGCCGCCGTTCATCAACGAGGGCGAGAAGATCCGTGTCGATACCAGCGAAGGCGCGTATATGAGTCGCGCGTAGTGGTGTGAAATCGAAAAAGAGGATGGCGCCTTGCGGGGCGCCATTTCTTTGCGCGTAAATTATCTGCTCCGGCTTGACCGCCGCCTTGCGAATCCTATATTCGATGGTGGACCCCAACTGGAGGCCGCTTCATGCCTGTCCCTGCCGTTATTGCCGCTGCCGCGGAGAACTTTCGCTTCAATTCGCGATCCCTCGAGAGGCTGGTGGAGGATCTGTCACCCGAGGAATGGCTCCGTCGGCCCGCTGCGAACATGAATCACATCGCCTGGATTGTGGGCCACATGGCCTGGACACGCGGCCGGCTGCTTCATTACCTCGGCACCGAGTGGCCGCAGCCCGGGCTCGACCTGTATGCGCGCGGGGTCAAGCTCCAGGAGGATTCCGCGTATCCGTCCGCCGAGTGGCTCCTCGGCACCTGGCGGGAGTCGACGAGCATGTTGAGCAGCACCCTAGAGAACGCCACAGAGGATCTGTTGGCCACGCCGGTCGCGCAGGGCCCCCCCAGCGCGGACGGTAAGATGAGCGGGATTGTGAATTTTATGGCGATGCACGAGACGTACCACGGCGGCCAGATCTCCTTTCTGCGCTGCTGGCTGGGGCATAAGGGGACGATGGGTTAGCGGCCGCCCGAGCCCCCTCCGGACCGCGATTCCGAAAAAATTCACCACATATGCCTTGACATGGGTATATAGGTTGGTGTTACCGTGAGTAACACTATGAGACGTAACACCAAACCGGACCACGATCCTGTCGAGCTGGGAGAACTAGAGCGGGACGTGCTCTCGATTGTCTGGCGGCTGGGGTCTGTGACGGCCGAACGGGTGCGCGAGGAACTGAACCGTCCGCTGACGGATTCGACCATCCGTACTGTGCTGCGACGGCTGGAAGCCAAGGGATATGTGATGCACGCACTGGAGAATCGGGCGTTCCAGTACCGCCCCGCGGAGTCGCGGCAACGGGTGGCGGGGCGCGCCGTGCAACGGATTGTCGACTGGTTCTGCGACGGGTCCGTCGAAGCGCTGCTGGTGGGCATGGTCGACTCGAAGGTTCTGGACGGCGGCGAGCTGCAGCGCCTGGCCGCGCGCATAACCGAGGCAGAGGAAAGCGGAAAGGCAAAACCGGAGTCGGGCAAACAGGAGGGTGGACGATGACAACCCTGTTGATTGATGCGGCCCTGCGCTCACTTCTGCTGGCGCTGGGCGTGTGGGCGGCACTGCAGTTGCTGCGGGTGCGCAACGTGCTTGCCGAGAAGGCCGCGTGGATGATGGTTCTGGCAGCCGCTGTGGTTATGCCGCTGATGCTTCTGCTTGCGGCGCGCTGGCAGGGAATGCCTGTGCCGAAGTTGCTGGTGCCGGCTGCCATCGCTCGGGCTACGGCGAACGTGACCGCGCCGCTGGGTGGAACATCCGCGGCTGCGCCTCTTCTTTCCACTCCAGTTGACTCCGGTTTGCCCCCGCAGCACCCTGTAGAAGGCTCGAGCCATCCTGTGCCGCCGCCTTCAGTAGCAAAGACTGTAATCCAGGCGGAAACTGCGCGACGCCGAGTTCCCTCCCTCGCTTCATTCTCGATTGCGGCATGGGCAGCTGCCCTCTATCTGCTCGTTGCGGGGACGCTCTGCTTCCGTCTGCTTCTTGGGCTCGCAGTTACGCTTCGATTGTGGCACCGGGCCGTACCCGTGACAGCGCCGCATCTCGCGTACGGCCTGCGCCTGCGCGCGAGTTCCCGGCTTTCCACGCCGGTGACCATCGGCTCGGGAGTTTTGCTTCCCGCGGAGTACGCCGAATGGGGAGAGGAAAAACTGCGCGTTGTGCTGGCGCATGAGAGATCGCATGTCCGGCAAGGCGACTTCTACCTGCAGCTGCTCGCCAGTCTCTATGCGGCGGTGCTGTGGTTGAGCCCGCTGGGCTGGTGGCTCAAGCACAAACTCTCTGACCTGAGCGAGGCGATCGGCGATCGTTCCGGCCTTCAGGAGGCTGCATCGCGCACCTCGTATGCCCGGGTCCTTCTTGAATTCGCGGCTGCGCCGCGCCCCACCGTGATAGGAGTAGCCATGGCTCGTCCATCCAGTCTTTCCCGCCGCATGGAACGCTTGCTGAATGATTCCGCCTTCCGCCAGGCCTTTGCCGGCGGCCGGCGCACCCTGCTGGCCGCGCTGCTGGCGCCAGCCGTGCTGTTCGCAGTCACCGCGCTGGTGCGCGTGCAGGCGGCGACAAGCAGCTTGCAGCCGCCTCTATACTTGCCGACGGTTGCACCACAACCTACAGCGAGTGCCCCAGCCACGAAAACGGTCCAAAGCCCAGTGAGCGAGCCGGCCGCGGAGAGCCTGGCACTCCGCACCGGCGATGGGAGCCACGAACTACTCGCCATGACCGGCGGCAGCGGACATGTGATGGTCGAAGCAAGTCAGTCTGTGGCGGAGGCAACGTTCGATCGCACGCTGACGTTCAGCGGCAAGCTCGATCTGCATGTTGGGACCGGATCGGGCAATATTCACCTGACGCGCGGCTCCGCGGGCCAGGTACGGATTCATGCACGCGTGAGGTCCGATCGGGCAGAGGAGGCGGATCAAGTACGGGCGATCGCGGCCAATCCGCCGATCGAGCAGGACGGCAACGTGATTCGCGTGGGTCTGCAGCACGACGACCGCGAGAACCATGTCCGCATTGACTACGACGTTGAAGCGCCGGACGACGCGGCAATCGACGCCGCCTCCGGCTCAGGCAACGTAATCGACGAAGCCGTAGGACAAGCAGCGAAGCTCTCGACTGGTTCGGGCAATATTCAGGCCACCGGGCTGGAGGGGGGATTCAAAGCAGAGACCGGCTCGGGAAACATCTCGATCGAGGGAACTGGCGAGGGTGACGCCAAGGCAGAAACCGGATCAGGCAATATCGATGTCAAAGGGGTAAAGGGAGGGCTGCAAGCGGAGACGGGCTCCGGCGAGATCAAGGCGGCGGGAACGCCTTCTTCTGCATGGAAGCTGGAGACGGGCTCAGGGAGCATCCAGTTGTCGCTCGGCAACGCGCCGATGAACCTGGACGCTTCCACGGGATCGGGCAGCATTACCAGTGATCACCCAATGACGCTGGAGGTCTCCTCGGACGGACACAGAATGCGCGGACAACTCAATGGAGGTGGTCCGGTGGTGCGCGTCGAGACCGGTTCGGGGGATATCCGGATTCACGATTGATTGCCCGTCAAGGAGACGCCGGGGCAATTTCCCGAAGAAGTGCCCCTTCGTATAAGGTAGCGCCAAAGCTAGGCCTTAATGCACGCCGTTGGGCAGCGTGACGGGTTTGGCTTCGAGCAATGCTTCGATGGCTCCGAGAGCCGTGATCACCGTCTCTGAAACCGGCTCGTCGACCTGCACTACCGCGAGTGCCTTGACCGGCTTGGCGCCGGTGCGTTCGCGGCCCAGGGCGAAGTTGGCGATGTTGACGCCCTGCTGGCCGAGGATAGTGCCGATCTTGCCGATCACGCCCGGCACGTCATAGTTGCGGCAGACAAGCAGATTGCCATCAAGCGGGGTTTCGATGTCGATGCCGTCGAACTCGAGCAGGCGCGGTTGCTCGCCGTGGATCACGGTGCCGGTGGCACGGCTTGTCCCCGCGGACGCGTGCAGCTCGATGGTGAGCACGCTGGCGGCGCCGCCGCGATAGCTCTCCTGCTTCTGTTCGTGCACACGGATGCCGCGCTCCTGCGCGATGGCCGCGGCGTTGATGCGGTTCACATTCTCGGAGCCCTGCAGCAGGCCGGCGATGGCTGAGTTGCGGATCAGTTCGGTTTTCACCTCGGTGAGCGTGCCGCCGTAGATGAGATGAATGGCCTCGATGCCGCTCTTTCCGGCCTGCGCGAGAAAGGCGCCGAGGCGGCCGGCGAGATCGATGTACGGCGCAAGCTGTACGTACTCTTCGTGGGTGAGCGAAGGCAGATTCACCGCGTTCTGCACCACGCCGAGCTTCAGGTATTCGCGCACCTGCATGGCGATCTGCACGCCCACGGCTTCCTGCGCCTCACCGGTTGAGCCAGCGATGTGCGGCGTGAGGATGACGTTGTCGAGGTTGAAGTAGGGCGACTCTTTCGGCGGCTCCTGCGCAAAGACGTCGAGCGCGGCGCCGGCTACCTGGCCGCTCTTGAGCGCGGCGATGAGAGCGGCGTCATCGACCAGCTCGCCGCGCGCGCAGTTGATGATGCGCGCACCCTTCTTCATCGTTGCAAGCGTCTTGGCGTTGATGATGCCGACGGTCTGCGGTGTGAGGCCGACGTGCAGCGTGAGATAGTCTGACTTTGCAAAAAGCTCGTCCAGAGAGACTAAAAGAATTCCGTTTTCGCGCGCGACGGCTGCGGAGACGAA
>Ga0335072_10005308_pt1 | contig 18985 bp, 16 predicted proteins | sample Lox_Sample_21_FD_206725 | JGI IMG/M metagenome (GOLD analysis project Ga0335072, IMG submission 206725) | Soil microbial communities from Loxahatchee National Wildlife Refuge, Florida, United States - Lox_Sample_2.1 | ecosystem: Environmental > Terrestrial > Soil > Wetlands | place: USA...
GGCCGTGTCCTGTGGTGCGGCGCTGCCGGGCTCGCGGCGGCGCTGGCGGGCACCCCGCCCCCGGTCGAGCGTGTGATAAGGCCACCGCTGCTCGCGCTCATCGGCACCGATCATCCGGTCTCGCTGGGGCAAGTGCGGAATGCCGCTTTGTGGCATCTGCCCCTCACCACCCCGGTTGATCCCGGCGCGCACAACGGGATCATCCGCCGCCTCGAACGCGACCGGGCTCTGGTCATCACCGTTTCACTTCCCGCAGAGACCGGGCGCGGTGAGGCGGCAGCAAGGATCGGCACTCTCTTTGGTGAAATTTTGAAGAAACTTGACCCGCCGAGTACGCTTTTCATTTGCGGCGGGGAAACGCTGCGTGCGGTCTGCACTTTTCTCGGTGCGCAGGCACTGGAGGTGAGGGCGGAGTATGCCCCCGGGATTCCTCGCTCACGCCTCTCTGGCGGGATTTGGGACGGAACGGAGGTAATCTCGAAATCCGGCGCGTTCGGCGCGCCGGACCTGCTCGCAGAGATCATCACGCAATCAAGGATGGATGCGTTGACTTAGGCCGATTCCGGCACAGGGCACGGGAGCCGCACGCCGCCGCTCCGCCCCCAGACGCGCCCGATTGCATAGGAAAGCGCGCCGATGCTGCCGACGAAGAATCCCACGGGCCAGTCGGAAAGATAGGAAAGACTGATCGCAGCCCACACGGTCAGCAGCGAGATGCCGACCGAAAGCAGCATGGCACGGACGGGCTGGTCCGTCATGGCGCGCGCGGCCGCCGCCGGGCCGACCATCAGGCTGAAGACCAGCAGCGCGCCCACGACCGGCAGGGCCATGGAGGTGGCGAAGGCCAGGATTGCCAGGAACGAGAGTTCCATATGGCGGGCGGAGACGCCTCTGGCTTCGCCAAGTTCAGGCGAGATCGCGCTGAGCAGGAGCGGACGGAACAGCAGGAAGGTGGCCCCGATCGCCACGACGCTCATGACGGCGATGGGTGCGATGTCGCTTGTGCTGACACCGAGCACCTCCCCGAAGAGCAGGGCATAGACGCTTTGTGAATATTCCCGGCTGAGACTCAAGAACAAAGTCCCGAGGCCGAGCAGCATCACGAGAGTGAGCGCCGTCGCGACCTCGTGGCGGCCGCGGCGGCCGAGCTGGCTGGTGCCGACGACACCGAGGCCGGCGAACAGGATCAGGCCGAAAAGCGGATTGATGCCGAGGAGATTCGCTGCAGCGGCGCCAGGAAAAGTGCCGAGAGGCAAAGCGTGCGCCGCGAAGGACGAGCCACGGAGCACGACGAAGAACCCAACGATGCCGGCAACCACGGCAACCAAAGTGGCGACGATCCAGGCATTGATCATGAAGCTCGAAAACATCGTCAGCGCCCGGCCTCTGCTATCCGGCTTCGCTTTCGTCCGCCTTCGGGAGGGGCGCTGGCGAGGTAGAACGCGAAGATGAGGGAGACGATGAAGAAGCTTACCGGCCAGCCATGGCCCCGTGTCCAGGAGAAGCTGTCATAGGCGAGAAGAATCCCGCCCCATGTCGCGATGACGCCGATCAGCATGGCAAGGGCGATTGCCTGGCCCGGATGCTTCGCGAGCCGCAGCGCCGTGGCCGCCGGCCCGATCAGCAAGGCCGTGGAGAGAATGGCGCCGACGGTCATCGCCGAGAGAGAGACGGCGAACGCCAGCACCAGCAGGTGCAGAAGCCCGGTCATCCGTACGCGAACGCCCTGCACCTCGGCGAGGTCCGGAGAGAGGGAGGCGAGAAGCAACGGGCGATAGAAGAGCACGCTGATCCCGAGTGCCGTGGCGCCGACGGCGAGTGCCAAGGGAATGATGGAGGCCGGGATGGAGAACATGGAGCCGAACATGACCGTGACCGCTGCCCCGGTCGTGCTCCTGGAGGTCACATCGAAATAGAGGAACAGGGCTGCAAGGCCGAGGCCCGCGCCGAGCATGATGCCGGTGACGAGGTCGCGCTCCCGGGCAAAGCGGGTTCCCGCCAGCTCCGTTCCTCCGGCGGCCAGAATCGCCATGCCTAAGAAACCAAGCAGTGGATTGATGCCGAGAAGGAACGAGGCCGACCCGCCGGCGCTGCTCACATCGGCCAGAGCATGGCCGGCGAAGGATTGGCCGCGCATGACGGTGAAGACGCCGACGATGCCCGAGACCATGGCCGCGCCGCCACCGACGATCATCGCCGTCTGCACCGGCGGGCTGGCGAAGAAGCCGGGCGCGAAGATCAGCGCGAGCCAGGATGGCATGAGCCGGAAAGGAGCCGGTTACGGAACATGGGCGACATGGGCGGGATGAGTCTCGATGGCGGTGTCGATCTCACTGGGCGCATCGGCGGCGATGACCAGGACACGTCCGTGAACGCGGATGACATCGATGTGGTAGCCATAGAGCGCGCTCAGGACATCGGTGCGGATCACCTCCGCCGTCCTGCCGCTCGCGGCGCGGCCATTGGCGAGGTAGACGATTCGGTCCGTGGCCGGGAGCAGCGGGTTCATGTCGTGAGCAGAGAGCAGAACCGCAATTCCCTGCGCCGTGGAAAGCTCGCGCAGCAAAGTCACGATCTCGGCAGTCCCGCGTATGTCGAGATTGGCGAGCGGCTCGTCGAGCAGCAGGAGCCGGGGGCGGCGGACCAACGCATGGGCGATGAGAACCCGCTGCTGCTGACCGCCGGAGAGATTGCCGATCCGCTGATCCGCGAAGCTTCCCGCGGCCACGAACTCCAGCATCTCATCGACGCGTCGGCGTCGTTCCCGCGAAGGGAACGGCAGGCCAAGCCGATGACCGTCGAGGCCGAGCGCGACGACATCGCGCGCACGCAACGGCATGGCGGGATCGAGGGAGATTTTCTGCGGCACATAGCCGATCGAGCGACTGGTTCTGATCGTGCCCGAATCGGGTGAGAGAAAACCGAGGATCGCGCGCAGGAGCGTAGTCTTGCCGGAGCCGTTCGTTCCGATGAGGCCGCAGAACTCACCGGCGTGCAGCGTGAAGCTCACCTCATTGAGGATCATTCGGCCAGGGAACGAGACGCGCAGCCGCTCGACAACGAGCGCCTCGGGCGGGATGTGTTCGCTCTCGCTTACGTATCCCGCTCTCGCTATTTGTTTTCCCGCGTGATTGAGACCTTCGGTCATCACGCTCTCGCTCCCCGGATGCCTCACTGCCGGCTTCCCGCCGCAAGCTTCTCGGTGGAGATCTTGTCCGTCACCGCTTTCCGCAAGGCTTCAACCTCCGCCACCATCCAGGCCTGATAATGATAACCGTTCGGCATCGTTTCATAGACGCCAACGATCGGAATGACATTCCTCCTGGCGAGGGTGAGGAACGACTGGGTGAGGGAATCCGTCACCTGCTGGTTATAGACGAACACCTCCACCTTATGTCCGCTGAAGAGCGTGTTCTGGGTGGTCACGTCCTGGGGAGAAGGGTCGGTGCCGTTCATGATCGCCGCCTGGAGACTGAACGGTGTTGCAATATCGCAGCCGGCGGCCTGAAGCATATAGTCGGCGACCGGTTCGGTCACGGCGATCGGTGTGCCGCGATAGCGCGCCTTGAACGAGGCCATGGAAGCGAGCCAGGCCTTCAACGAGTCGTCGAACTTCGTTTCATTGGCCTGAAAAAATGCGGTCTCCGTCGGCTCGAGTGCCGAGAGATCGGCCGCTACTGCCTTCGCCACTGCGGACATCGTTTTGGGATCGTACCATAGATGCGGGTTCGGCGTGTTCTCGGGCAGGTCCAGAAGCTGCTGAGCGTCGATCACCCGGCGCCCGGCGTTCGGCGCCGCCGTGATGATCCTGTCGGCCCAGCTATCGTAGCCCAGGCCATTCTTGACGATGAGTGTGGAAGCAGCGATCTCCTGCGCGACCTTTGGGCTCACCTCGAATGTGTGGGGATCGGTGTTGGGGTCGGTCTCGATCGCGGCGACCTGGACATATTGGCCGCCGATCTGGGAGATGACATCCGCATATTCGTTCTCGATGCCGACGGCATGGATGATCGTCCCGGCGGCCAAGGCGTTGGCGTGGCCGAGCCATGCCATGGCGAGCATGGCCAGCACGCCGCCGATCACCCATCCTCGCCGAGAATGCCTGGTGCTGGCCCGCCGCCGTGAATTTCTCATAACCGAATCATCGCTCTGTCCCATTTTCATCCCCGTCGGCCTGACATGCCACTTGACGGATGGAATGCTATAACATATTGACTATCCGTCAAGCTAAATGTTATAGTATAACATATCATTTATCAAACAGACCCAAGGAATTCGGGATGAGATCTTGACGGCAAAAAGGTTTTGTTGTTACTGCGAGTAAGTCGCAATTGCGTTTAGGGAGGGTAATCACAATCGGGATGATGAAAGGCCTTCGCGAATGAGTCTCACGACGGACCGGCCAACAATAGGTTGCTGCACGGCTGCCCGCATGCTTCTGGGGGCCAGCCTCTTCTCCGGCTATGCACTGACCCTGCCTGTCACCGCTGCCGCCCAGGCATCACCATCAGGCACCGCCGCTTCCGGGCCGTCTGCGAGCGAGCCGGGCTTCCTCGCCAACCTCTTCTCGGACTCGCGCAGCAACCTTCTCGGCGATATGGGCGGACTGCGCACCGTGCTCGGCAACTACGGTGTGACGCTCAATGTCACGGATGCCGAAGCGCTGCTGGGCAATGTTTCGGGCGGAGTGAAGCAGGGCGCTATCATGCAGGGGCTCACCACCGCCACCCTGCAGGTCGATACCGGCAAGGCCTTCGATCTGCCGGGGGGCACATTCAATGTGAGCGCGCTGCAGATTCACGGGAACAACGATTTCAGCGCCTCCTTCCTCGACAATATCCAGACTGCCAACGGCAACGAGGCGGAGAATTCAACCCGGCTCTGGGAGCTATGGTACGATCAGTCCTTTGCGAACGGCGATTTCGACATCAAGCTCGGCCAGCAGAGCCTCGACCAGGAATTCATCGTCAGCCAGTATAGCGGCCTCTTTATCAACACGGTGATGGGCTGGCCGGCGGTGCCGACCGAAGACCTCTTTGGCGGTGGCCCGGCCTATCCGCTTTCCTCGCTCGGCGTGCGTTTGCGGGGGAAGCCCACATCCGACCTCACGGTCCTGGCCGGCGTGTTCGACGACAACCCGGGAGGTGGTCCCTTCGATGCCGACGCGCAGGCGCTGGACGCCGGCGGCACCAAGTTCAATCTCAACACCGGCGCGCTCTTTATCGCCGAGGTGCAGTACGCCCTCAACCAGCCTGCTCTCGGCGACATGGATTACGGCAACGCGCCCTTCGGCGGCTTGCCCGGCACCTACAAGCTCGGTTTCTGGTACGATACAGGATTTTTTCCGGATCAGGAGTTCGACAATACCGGCCTCTCTCTGGCCGATCCCGCGAGCACCGGCATCCCCGGAATGAACAAGGGCAATTACAGCTTTTACGGGGTGATGGACCAGATGGTCTGGCGCCCAAATCCGCAGAGTCCGCGCACGCTCGGCGTATTCCTGCGCGCAATGGGCGCGCCGTCCCAGCAGAACCTCATCACTTTCAGCGCCAATGGAGGCGTGGTGCTTGCCGACCCGCTGCCTGGCCGCGACAATGATTCGCTCGGGCTCGGCTTCGGCATCGTCAAGGTCAGCAGTGCGGCCAGCGCGCTCGACCAGCAGACGGCGTTCTTCACCGGCTCGCCCTTTCCCGTCCGCAGCACGGAGACCTTTCTCGAGCTGACGTACCAGTTCCAGGCCGCGCCCTGGTGGCAGATCCAGCCGGACTTTCAATATGTCTTCAATCCGGGCGGCGGCATCCAGAATCCGAACAATCCCTCGTCGCTTATCGGCAACGAGGCCGTCATCGGCTTCCGAACGACTGTCACCTTCTGAAGCAAGGTAACAGGAAGATCTCGGAAATTCAGAGCGGAGGACAAGGATCAATGAAAACCCGCAGCACCCTGATCGTGCCGTTCCTGCTGGCACCCATGCTCGCCTTCCTTCCCTGCGCGGCCCGCGCACAACGCGCCTCAGGCTTCCTCCAGTCCGTCCATCATCACACGACGCTTACTTCGACCGTGCCGGACAACGGGGACCAAAATCCCTATGCGATCTTTGTTGCCCCGGTCTCGGCCGGGAAGATCGGGAAAGGCGATGTTCTGGTTGACAACTTCAATGACAAGAACAACCTCCAGGGTCTCGGCACCACCATCATCGACTACAATCCCGCGACCAAGAATATGATGGTCTTTGCCTCCATTCCGCGCCATCTCGCGCAATGCCCGGGCGGGGTCGGCCTCACCACCGCGATGACGATGCTGAAATCGGGGTGGGTGATCGTCGGCAGTTTGCCCAGCAATGATGGTACCACCGCGACCAAAGGCCAAGGCTGCCTGATCGTGCTCGATTCTGAAGGCAATGTCGCCGGCACCATCGCCGGCCCGAACATCGACGGGCCATGGGGAAACATGGCGGTGGTCGATAACGGTGACACGGCGACCCTTTTCGTCAGCAACACCGGCTTCGGCGTCGGCGCCGCGACGGATGACAGCCCGGTCGTGAACAAGTCGACCGTGCTGCGCCTTTCGCTTTCGATTCCCGAAGGCAAGCCGCCCGTTGTCACCCACGAGACCGTGGTTGCAGACGGTTTCGGCGAGCAGGCCGACAAGGGCGTGTTCATCATCGGCCCGACCGGTCTCGCGCTCGGCGGGGACGGCGTGCTCTATGTCTCCGACGCGATCGGCAATCGCATTGTCGCGATTCCGGACGCGCTTACCCGGACGACCAGCGCCGGTACCGGCAAGGAGGTGACCAAGGACGGGCTTCTCCAGCGGCCGCTAGCGCTGGTCATGACGCCGGACGGAGATTTGCTGACGACCAATGGGCTGAACGGTGAAGTTGTCGAGATCGATCCCGCGACGGGCAAGCAGCTCTATGCGCAATGGATCGATGTCGATAAGGCACAGAGCCCGCCCGGCAGCGGGGATCTCTTCGGCATCGCGATGACGCCTTCGGGCGGCGGGTTCTATTATGTCGAGGATGACGTGAACACGCTTGTTCTCGCACATTGAGAGGAAGGGAATTTCGCGTGGGCAAGTGTCCCTTTTCCTCGCGGCGGGGATTTCTGGGCGCGGCAGGGAGCATGCTCGCAGCCTCGGCCGTGGCCGGCCATGCCGCTTCGCAGGTAGCCAGAGTGTCCGAGGGCAACCCGGCCGCCAGCGCTGTTGCGGGATCGATCAACAGCGATGGCAAAGTCCCGTTTCATGGCGTTCATCAAGCGGGAATCGATACGCCGCAGCAGACTCATGTCCTGTTCGCGAGCTTCGACCTCGTCACGGACAAGGCATCGGACATTGTCAAGCTTCTGCGCGACTGGACCGAGGCGGCGGCCCGCATGACGGCGGGCAAGACCGCGGAGGCGCTCACCTCCAGTCCCTCCGTCCCTCCGGCCGATAGCGGCGAAGCGCTCGGCCTCGGGCCGCGGCGCCTGACGCTCACCTTCGGCTTCGGGCCCGGTCTTTTCGAGAAGGATGGCAAGGACCGATACGGGCTTCAGGCGAGAAGGCCTGCGGCACTGGCCGATCTGCCGCGATTCAATGGCGATCAGCTCGATCCCGGACATACGGGTGGGGATCTCTGTGTCCAGGCCTGCGCCGATGACAGCGCGGTGGCTTTTCATGCCATCCGGCAGCTCGCTCGGATGGCTGCGCCCAATGATGCCGCCAACGGCTATGGGGGCAAGCGCGCCGGCGTCGCCACCCCTTACAACGCGAACCCGGGTGTCGCCGTTCTGCGCTGGATCCAGGCGGGATTCCTGCCGGACAGCCCGCCCGGCGAGACGCCGCGCAATCTGCTCGGCTTCAAGGATGGTACCGAGAATCCTGGCAGTTCCTACCCGGCCGAGCGTGCGAGCGGTCAGCTCCTCGGGAATGGCAGTTTCGCGGATGTGGTCTGGGTCAATGACGAGGGGCCGGGGTGGATGCGGAATGGCAGCTATCTCGTTGTGCGGCGTATCCGGATCGCCCTGCAGCATTGGGACAATGTCGAGCTCGATTTCCAGGAGCAGGTGATCGGCCGTAAGAAACTGAGTGGCGCTCCGCTCACCGGCGGCGGGGAATTTACGCCCCTCGATCTCGACGCCACGGACAAGGACGGCAATCCGGTAATCGGCGACAATGCCCATGTCCGGTTGGGTGCAGCCTCGAGCAATGGCGGTGCACGCATCCTGCGCCGCGGCTATTCCTACAATGACGGCCTGGCGATAATCGCCGAACGCTGGCCGCCCTGGCGCCAGGGACTGGAATACGAGGCGGGACTGCTCTTCATCGCCTATCAGCGCGATCCACGAACGGGTTTCGTCAAGATCTTCGAGAAGATGTCCAAGCTCGATCTGCTCAACCAATTCACGACCCATGTCGGCAGCGGCGTCTTCGCCTGTCCGGGCGGCATCGCGGAAGGCGCGTTCATCGGCGGGCAATTGTTTCAGACCATCTGATATTATTTCTTTGTTTTACGAGCGTCTCCCGGTGAGGTGCCTCCTCCTCCGATTGTGACCTCTTTTCTGTTTTGTTTTTTCTCAATCAGTTTCATGGCCTTGGCAATTTCACGGCTTAGGCGGATCGCGTGCAAACCCTCGCGATGCCATGATATCCGGAACACTATGCGGCATTTGCATGTCCTTCCAGAACATGTATTGCCGCGGTGATGGTGGGATTTCGTCTCAGAGAAACCATGATTCCCGACCAGTCTTGTTGTCATGGAACATCCCCTCCCAGGGAGAGATGCCATGCATCCTTCGAGATTTCCCCGCGCGGTGGCGGCGGTTGCGCTGGCTGTCGCGCTTGCAACGCCCGCCGCGCTTCCTGCGGTGGCGCAGCCCTACCATCCACCTCCGCATGGCTGGCACGGCCCGCCTCCTCCTCAGTGGCACGGTGGACCGCCGCCACACTGGGGCGGTGGTTGTTATAACTGCAACAACGCAGGCGCCGCTGTTGCTGGCGCTTTGCTTGGCCTCGGCGTCGGGGCGGTGATTGGCGGGGCGATTGCGAGCTCGGCGGCACCACCGCCTCCGGTCTATTACGCGCCGCCACCCCCCGCCTATTACGCGCCGCCACCGCCTGCCTATTACTACGGCTATTGAGGAGAGCATTGCCATGAATGGTAAATTTCGCCTGGCGTTCTTGGTGCTGCTCGCACCGCTGGCCCTGCCGGTAGGCGCCTTGGCCCAAAGCCAGGCGCAGACAGGACAGGCGCAGACAGGACAGGCGCAGACGGCGGCGCCACCTGCCGGCGGGCCCGAGACCGCGCAGCAATATATCGATCAGCTGCACGCGACCTTGCAGATTACGCCGGCCCAGCAACCGCAATGGGACCGCTTCGCCCAGGCGATGACGGGGAATGCGGAGAGCATGCACCAGGCATTCGCACAGCGCGGTGCCGCACTCGGGACGATGAATGCGGCGCAGAACATGCAATCCTATGCCGAGCTTGCGGCGCTGCATGCGCGAAACATGCAGACTTTGGCAAATGCCTTTCAGGCGCTCTACGCGACGATGACGCCGGAGCAGCAACGGAATGCCGATGCGGTGTTCCGAACAGGGGGCGCTCCGGTCGGGCATCATCACCATGAGACTCCTTCCCAGTGAGCCCCTGGACCTGAACGCCCGAGGCTGACAGCGGAGCCGACACTGTGACCAGGCGGTTTTCCGAGGCACGGAGTCGCTGAGATACGTTTTTTCTAAAATAGACTTTCTCTGAGATACATTGGGCGGCGCATGCCACGCCGCTCCGCCATCGCCTCATCGCAAGAAAAACCGGCTGACGCCGGCACAATGCTTGCCGCCTGGGCAAAAGGCGAGGCTGCCCTCGCCCGCGGGGATTTGACGGAGGCGCGGCGCTGGTTCGATCGCGCCCGCCGCCTCGCACCGGATGAGGACCGGGCCACGCTCTCGCTCGCCCTGGCATGTCTGCGGGCAGGCGAAAACCAAGAGAGCATCGCGCTGCTCAGCGTGCTCACTGGGCGCCATGACCGGCGTGCCCTGTGGCTGGCGCTCGCCGCGGCGTATCGGCGCGCGGGGAATGCACTTTCAGCAGCGGCAGCGCTGGGGCGTGCGCTTTCTGGTCATGTCTGGATCCGGCCCAAGGAAGACACGGTGGCGATTCTCGACGCGGTCGCGGTGGAGGCGGCTTATCCCGGCTGGTGCGCGCTTGGCGCAGACGGGACGCTGCGTCTCGGTGTTTTGCTGGCGAAAGACGCGACGATCACGCTCGACGGAAGGGCCGCACGACATTCGGGCGGCTATAGGCGCAAGCTGAAATTGCTGCCGGGGTGGGAACGATGTGGGCAGCTGACGGTCAGGATGGGCGGGCGGGCGCTGCTGGGCAGCCCGATCCACATCGCTTCGTTGCGCCGAACCGAGGGATTCGTCGAGACAAGCAACGGCGGGATCGTCGGTTGGGCCTGGCATCCTGCCGAACCGGAGCGGGCGCCGGTGCTGGCGGTCTGGTCCGCGGGAGCGGCGCGCCCAGCCTTTACTATTACTGCACGAGACGAAGAGTCCCATCTTGCCGGCGCTGCGCCACTCGCCCGGCCGCGCGGCTTCGCGATCCCGGCGGCGCGACTCAGCGGCATCGTGGGGCCGATTTCTGTCCGCGACCGCGATGGACACGATCTCACGGGAAGTCCGCTCGCGCCCGGCCGTGAGAATGTCGAAGCGGCGGCGAAGTCGCAGATGGCGACACGGCGCTTCACCGCCTTGCCCGTGGCCACGCGGGCAAGGCCAGCGGTCGATGTCATTGTGCCGGTGCATGGGGCGATGGTGGCCACGCTTGCTTGCCTCTCTTCGGTGCGAGATCATCTTTCACGCAGCGCGCGGCTGATCGTCGTGGAGGATGGCGTGCCCGAGCCCGCGTTCGCCCAGGCGCTTGGCACATTCGCTGCTACGGGCCGCATTCATGTGGTGCAGCGGGGGCGGGCGGGCGGATTTCCGTCCGCCTGCAATGAAGGGATCCGCGCGGCCCGGCCCGAGGCGGATATCCTGCTCCTCAATAGCGACACGCTGGTGGCGGAGGGCTGGATCGAAGGGCTACGGGCGGCCGTACAATCGGCCCCCGACATCGGCACCGCAACGCCCTTCTCCAATGAAGCGACGATCCTGAGCTATCCGGATCCGAGAGGAGCCAACAAAGCGCCGGACAGAACGGAAACGGCGCGGCTGGCCGGGCTCGCGGCGCGGCTTCATCATGGCCTGGCGGTGGAGATCCCGACCGGGATCGGGTTCTGCCTCTATATTCGCCGCGCCTGCCTCACCGCGACCGGGCTCTTTCGCGAGGATGTCTTCGCTCAAGGGTACGGGGAAGAGAACGATTTCTGCGCCCGCGCGCGGCATCTCGGCTGGCGGCACGTCGCGGCACCCGGCGTCTTCGTCACCCATCTCGGTGGGCAATCCTTTGGCGGCGCCGGCAAGGCGCTCGCGCAGCGCAACCTTGCCCAGCTCAACCGGTTGCACCCCGGTTATGACGCGGAGATCGCCGCGCACATCGCCGCCGATCCGCTCTTCGCTTGTCGGCGGCGGCTCGACGCCGAGCGCTTCACGCCCGGCCGGGCGGCTGTGGGTGCGGTACTGTTGATCGGGCATGGGCGGCGCGGCGGGGTGGAGACATTCCTTCGCCGGCGTGCGGCTTCGTTGCGTGCCGCAGGGTTGCGGCCGATCCTGCTTCGCCCGGCTGTCACCCCGGATGGCGGGCGGGCGGCGATTGTGAGCGATGACAGCGGCGAGGTTTTCCCAAACCTCCGCTTCGCGATCCCTGATGAGATCCCGGCACTCACGCGGCTGCTTAAGCCGCAACGCGTACGTTCGGCGGAGCTGCACCACCTGGTCGGGCATGACCATGCGATCCTGGAGCTCTGCCGGCGACTCCGTGTGCCCTATGACGCCTACCTGCACGACTACGCCGCATTGTGCGCACGGATCGCGCTCGTCGGGCCGGAAGGGCGCTATTGCGGTGAGCCCGGGCCGCGCATATGCGCTGCCTGCGTGGCGGATGCTGGCAGCGAGATCGAGGAAGCGATCGCACCGGAAGCGCTGACCGCGCGCTCTTCCGCCGAGCTTGCCGGGGCGCGGCGCGTCATCGCCCCGGCACGCGACGCCGCACTGCGCTACCGGCGCCATTTCCCGGACCTCGCGGTGAGCGTCGTGCCGTGGGAGGATGACACCGCCTTGCCCAAGGCAAATGCGCGGCACTTCCGGACACCGCGCACGATCGCCTTGATCGGCGCTATCGGCGTCGCCAAGGGCTATAACGTGCTGCTCGCCGCCGCACGCGACGCCGCGTGGCGGAATCTGCCGTTGCGATTCGTGCTGGTGGGCTATTCGCATGATGACCGGCGCCTGCTCGAGACTGGGCGAATCTTCGTGACCGGCGCCTATCGCGAAGCGGAGCTGCCGTCGCTGATTGTAGCGCAGGACGCGGATTTCGCCTTTCTGCCGTCTCTCTGGCCCGAGACTTGGTGCTTCACGCTTTCCGAGGCATGGCAGGCCGGTCTCGATGTCGTGGCCTTCGATCTTGGGACGCAGGCGGAGCGGATTCGTGCCACCGGCCGTGGCTGGCTGCTGCCGTTGGGGTTAACAGTTGCAGCGCTGAACGACTTATTGTGTAAACTTCGTCCGCGCCCGTAGCGGGCGACCTCTCCTTAAGATTCTTGCACTCCCCTGGCGTTCCCCTTGGCATCCCCCTGGCACTGCGGCGAATGAGAGGCATGTCCGAGCAGAAGATCGTCACCGAACTGAAGATTTCAGGGCACCTGATGAGGCTCGATTCTGGGCTTTATTGTGTGTTTCACGCACCCAACGGGCATCGGCCCGACCAAACGACAGGCCTGCCGGGCGTGCGAATCTCCCTTCCGCCAGGGGATTGCCGGGGTGTGGAGATCGGCGGCTTCCGCGAGGATGGCTGGGTCTCAACCGACAATGACGCGGCGCTGATCCGGATTTCAGAAGGGCCTGCGCAGGTGCTGGTGACGGTCTATCAGTCGGCCCATGGTGGCGATGCGCTGCCACAACTTCAAATCGTCCGTCTCGGCGATTTTCGGCCGAGTGAGCGCCCGGCAGCATCCGCCCCGCCGGCGGCGAAGGAGCAACCGGCAGTACCGTCGGTTGCGCCGGAGGCCGTCGCGCCCAAAACCGTCGCACCGGCGATCATCGCCCACGTGCAGCAGCGAGGCGATGTTGGCGGGCGGTTCGGTGAATGGGTAGGCGAACGGGGCAGCAAGCTCTGGATCGAGGGATTCTCGATCACGCCGCCGGCGGGCCTGCCGCCGGAGGATATCGAATATCAGGCCGTGCTTGGTCGGGGCTGGCTCTCTCCCTGGTCACAGGGTGGGCAGTTCTGTGGCAGCCGGCGGATGGCGCTGCCGATTCTCGGGTTTCGGGTTCGGCTGCGCGGCGCGGCGGCGGAAGCTTTTTCCTGCACCTGCTCGGCAAGTTTCACGGATGGTGCGATGGTCGGGCCGACTTCGTCCGGGGAGTCGTGTGAGGTGGAAGGACTGGCGCCGCTGGAAGCATTCCAGGTGACGCTGCAACCGCGGGGCAAGGAGGCTTCGCCGCCGGGCATGAGGGATGCGTCCCCCAAACGGCCGGACGACAAGCGACCGGACAGGAGCAAGAAGAGGCAAGGCAAGAAGCCAACGCGTCGGCGGGCGTGAAATACCTCTTCGTCCATCAGAATTTTCCGGGACAGTATCTGCACATCCTGAAGCATCTGGCCGCGCGTGGCCGCGACCAGATCGTCTTCCTCACCGAGCCGAACGCCAATCACCTCGCCGGCGTGCGCAAAGTCGTCTATCACATGGGGCGAGGGGCAAACACGGCGACGCATCCGGACGCAAGGGAGTTCGAGCTGGCCTCGCTCCGCGCGGAAACAGTGGCGAGAACGGCGATGCAGCTGAAGCGGCTCGGCTTCACGCCGGACATCATCATCGGCCATCACGGCTGGGGCGAGCTTCTCAATATCCGCGATGTGTGGCCGGAAACGCCGCTGCTCGGCTATTTCGAATTCTTCTATCACACCGCCGGCATGGATGTCGGGTTCGATCCAGAATTCCCACCCGACCCATCGCTCTTTCCGCGCATACGCGCCAAGAACACGGTGAACCTGCTGGCGCTCACCATGGGCGGGCACGGACAGACGCCGACGCTCTGGCAGCGCGCGACCTTTCCCGCATGGGCGGCAACAGGAATCGAAATCTTGCCGGAGGGGGCCGATCTCGCGCTCTGCAAGCCACTCGTCGTGGCACGACGGCAGCCTTTGGTGCTGGGCGAGATCCGCATCGCGCCCGGAGAGAAGCTGGTCACCTATGTCGCGCGCAATCTCGAGCCCTATCGCGGATTTCACGTGATGGTACGGGCGCTCGCGCGCGTGCTCGCCGCCCGGCAGGACGTGCGCGCGGTGCTGGTGGGGGGTGACGAGGTGAGCTACGGCATGAAGCCGCCCGAGGGCGGTACCTGGCGGGCGCGGATGCTCGCCGAGCTTGGCGGGAAGATCGACCCCGCGCGGGTGCATTTTCCCGGCAAGGTCGCGTATCGGCATTTCCTCGCGCTGCTGCGGCGATCGGACGCGCATGTCTATCTCACCTATCCGTTCGTCGCCTCATGGTCGCTGCGTGAGGCGCTGGCCATGGGAGCGCCGGTGATCGGCAGCGACACGGAGCCGGTCCGGGAATTCGTCCGCGACCGACACAACGGATTGCTGACACCCTGTCTCGATCCCGTGCGGCTCGCCGAGCGGATCCTGGAGCTGATCGAGGATGAGGCGCTCGCACGCCGGCTCAGCGTGGCCGCGCGCCGCTATGCCGAAAAGCACCTGCGCATGCAGGACCATATCGCGGGTTACAGGAACGTGGTGCGGAGCCTCACGTGCGGGGTGGCAATTTAATAACCGCGCGCGTAATCGACCACATTGGGGATGGGCGCCCCATGGACGAGGGCGCCAAGGGCGGCGAAGAAGCGATCGAGTGTGCGCGGATTGTAGGTCGTCGGGTCGTCTGCGGAGATGTGCGGCGTGAGGAAAAGATTGCGGGTGCTCCAGAGGCGATGGGCGGGAGGCAGCGGTTCCCGAGCGAAGACATCGAGAACGGCGCCCCCGAGATGGCCGGCATCGAGCAGATCGGCGAGCGCGTCCTCATCGAGAACAGGTCCGCGGCCGATATTCACCACACCCGCGCCGGCTGGCAGCAGCGCGAGGCGGCGGCGGTCGAGAAGATTGCGTGTCGCCGGTGTGAGCGGACAGGCGAGAAGCAGAAACTCCGCCTTCACCAGCGCGAGATCGAGCGCGGCAACAGGAAGAACTGTTCCACATTCGGAATGAGAGGCGCCGGTTCGCGTAATGCCCGTGACCTCCATGCCGAAGGCGGTTGCGCGGGTGACGGCAGCCGCGCCCAGCGTGCCGAGCCCGACGGCCAGGAGACGCCGGCCGGTGAGAGTGGGACTGTAGCGCTGCTCCCACCGCTCGGCTTGCTGGGCGGTAAGCAGGGCGGGCATCTGCATCGCAAGCATCAGGAGCGCCATGATCGCGTAGTCTCCCGCCTTTTCGCCATGGATGCCGCGATTGCAGACGAGGATCGCGCCGGGCGGGAGGCTCGTGAACGGCGCGAGCGCATCCACTCCGGCGGAGGTGGAGAAGATGAGTCTGAGGCGCGGCGCCGGGACGGGAAAGGCCGCGGTGAGCTCGGCGGGCCGAGCGATCAGCACCTCCGCCTCGGCAAGCGCGGCGATGAGAGCAGAGCGCGTGTCGCCAAAGCTCAGCGAGTGGCCATGGCCCGTCGTGCCGGCGCGCGCCGCAGCCTCTTCCCATTGGCGCGGGGTGATCGCGAACAACGGATCGCTGGGTGCGTTGTGAATATGGATGCGCATGGCGGCTCTCGATCAGGGTTCGCGAGTCGCAAGAGTGCACCCGGGCTTGTGAGGGTCAATGCGGGTTGCGCTGCAATCGAAACGAATCCATGCCCTGCCCATGAATGATGCGCGTCGGTGCCGGAGATCGGTTTGAACTGGTACGACGAATCAACGCTATCGGGAGCGGGATGAGCTCGCTGGCGCTCACTCATCCCGCTCACTCGTTGTTTTTCCGCGCGATTCAGACCTACCGTGATTCCACCTCCGGTCATCATGCTTTAAGCAAGCACTTCTCCGGGATTCTGCAGCCGGGAGTCTCCCAGAGCCAGGATCGCCAGAAAGCTCACCGCTCCCGCGACGGCAATGTAGTAACCGACAAATGGCAGCCCGCCACGCGCCAGCAGAAGCTGGGCGGCAAAGGGGGCCAGCGATGCCCCGAGAATGCCTCCGAGATTGTAGGTCGCCGACGCGCCCGTATAGCGAACCTGGGCCGGGAAAAGCTCCGGCAGGAAAGCACCCATGGGTGCGAAAACCAGGCCCATAAGTGCCAGCTCCATGATCGGGAAGAGCAGGACTCCCGTACTTGTCCCGAGGAGCGAAGGCAACAGGAAGCCGGAGACGATCGCGAGCAGAGAACCCGCCAGCAGCACGGGACGGCGGCCGAGCCAGTCTGCCAAGGCGGCGGAGATCGGAGTTACCACCGCCATGGCCAGAATGGCGACGCACAGGATCCCGAGGAAGCTTTCGCGCGGGACATGGCGGACATGCGTGGCATAGCCGAGAGTGAAGACGGTGGAGATGTAGAAGATTGCGTAGCAGACGACCATCGCGAGCGATCCGAGGATCAGGCTGCCGCCATGGCGGCTCAGCACCTCAGTGAGGGGTACCCTCACTTGCCCTCCACGTTCTGCAAGCCGGGCAAAGGCTGGCGTCTCGCTCAGCCTTCCGCGGACATAAAGCCCGATGATGACCAGAACGGCGCTCGCCAGAAATGGAACGCGCCAGCCCCAGGCCAGGAACTGAGAGTCCGTCAGCAGAACGGAGAGGAGGAGGAACATCCCGTTGGAAAGCAGGAAACCGATGGAAGGGCCGAGCTGGGGGAACATGCCGAACCAGGCGCGGCGCCCCGCCGGAGCATTCTCGGTGGCGACGAGCGCGGCACCACCCCATTCCCCGCCAATGCCGAGCCCCTGTCCCAGACGCAGGACACAGAGCAGAATCGGGGCCAACGCTCCCGCGCTGACATAGCCGGGCAGCGCGCCGATCAGAGTGGTGGAGAGGCCCATGACCAGCATGGAGGCCACCAGAGTGGATTTCCGACCGATGCGGTCACCGAAATGGCCAAAGAGAAAAGCCCCGAACGGTCGCGCGAGAAAGGCGATGCCGAAGGTCAGGAATGCCGCCAAGGTTTGCGCCCCTGGCGCACCGGACGGAAAGAACAGACGCCCGAGCACGAGCGCCGCGGCGGTGCCGTAAATATAGAAATCGTAGAATTCGATTGTCGTGCCGATCAGGCTGGCGAGTGCTATCCGGCCTGTGCCCATTGTACTCACTGATTTTCCCCGTTCGTACTTTGTTGCCACAGATTCACCACGATATTATGTGTTGCGCCATCTTGGGAATGTCGCAGCCTGGCCGCGCACCGTGCCATCCTCGCCGAGAAGCTGCCACACGGTTCCGTCTTCGATCCAGAAACGCCGGCCTGTTTTGGAAATTCGCAATCCTGCATAACCGGTCGCGAATCCTTGCCGCGAGACCTCATCCAGCAAGCGCTGGCGCTCCTCACGGTTGGGCGCTTCGGCGGAAAGGCGTGACGGCAGTGATGTCAATTCCTGCCACGTATATTCGAAACAAGTCTGCGCCGTCCGGTTCGCATAGATGAAGCGCGGATCGGGCTCCGTATCATGGGCAAGAACGCAGTAGGGTGCCTGTTCGTAAAGCCATCTGGCAGGGTCGTGAAGGCCTTGGCCGTGAGGAATCAGCGGAACGCCGAGCAGCCGAAGATAACTGCCGGACAACAGGGCGAAGAACTCGGGATCGAGCGACAAATCCTTCATGCCCGCCTCGTTCGCCTGCTCGCGGAAGGAATTCTCCGCCGCTGAGAGATTGCATTGGTTGGGCCGGGGGAAGGGGCTCTCCGGTGGAGGCGACCGACTGTCTCATCGTGAAATGCAGACCGCGCGCTGACCACCGTTCGTTCCGCCACTCGCATCGAGCCCCGCCCGTTTGCCATCGGATACCATCGTTCCTTTTTCCGGCGCGAGCGGATGATCTCACAACAGAGACCGGAAGAGAAGTGTGACCACTGCGGAAATGGCTACGGCTGCAGCACTGCTTTTTCCATACGGTTTTTCCACACGGAAGGTCGAGGTCGGCCGAGTCTCCGATTTCTACATTGCCTCGTTTATTACAATCGTAATTCAAACTTGGCCGTGACGTCATCGGTAGGCAATGGCGTACATGCAAAATCGACCCACGACAGCTTGCGGTGGCCGGCTGCGAGGAGGCCTGCACTCTATGCCCAGATCATTCGCCACCATCCGAGCCACCCCCCGCAATATCCCGCGGGACCCTGCATCAAGCGTGCTTCCAGCATCATCCACTTTGTCAGACGCGGCATCGCGCTACGTTGACGAGCGGCTGGAGCCGTACCGGCGATGGTATGACCGCAAGTCGAAGCAGGCGCGGAGAATGTTTCTTTCGATGCGGACCTTCGCCGTCCTCGGCGGATGTGTGACGCCGGTGCTGGTCAACCTGCAGGCCATGTTCAACTCCGTCAGCCTGGATCATCCACCACTCCGCATCGCGATTACGGGCGTGAGCCTGGCCGTTGGGATTGCCATTTCACTTGAAGGTGTCTTTCACTTCCAGGAGCGGTGGAGGGCCTTCCGGACCACGGAAGAGATTCTTGCGCACGAGCGCATTGTGTTCGCCACGCATACGGGACCTTATCGCAATCTTTCAGCGGAGGATGCGTTTGCCCTGTTCGTCAATCACGTAGAAAATATTATCGTCTCAGTGTCTGACTCGGAATGCGACGTTGTCTATCAGGCTCTTGCAAGGGTTCTGGTCAGCCTGCGGACGTGAGCGATCAGCGTCCAGGCAGTTGCGC
>Ga0335072_10005309_pt1 | contig 18982 bp, 20 predicted proteins | sample Lox_Sample_21_FD_206725 | JGI IMG/M metagenome (GOLD analysis project Ga0335072, IMG submission 206725) | Soil microbial communities from Loxahatchee National Wildlife Refuge, Florida, United States - Lox_Sample_2.1 | ecosystem: Environmental > Terrestrial > Soil > Wetlands | place: USA...
CGAGAGAGACTACAGGCTTGTTCCTTCGAATGCAAACTATTCAGAAGATTTATTGGGCCGCCTTCGTAACGACTCAGGGATTCTGCGGAACGGGTCGCGGCCGGCGATCCGGGCCAATGGCCACGTAGGTGAATAAACCCTCGGTTACCTTGATCCGCTCGACGCTCAACCCACGGCGGACCCAGGCCTCGATCTTGACCGCGATCGAGCTGCGGCCAACTTTCACGACCTCGCCGTAGAAGCTGACCACGTCGCCGACCAGCACCGGCTGGTGAAAGGACATGGCCGTGATCGCGACCGTCGCCACCCGCCCCAAAGCGCGGTGCGCCGCCACCTGGCCGCCGGCGATATCCATCTGCGATAATACCCAGCCGCCGAAGATATCGCCGTTCTGATTGACGTCCGCCGGCATCGGCATGGCGCGGATCGCCGGCTCATAGGCCGGAGGTCCCGGCTGCTCAGTGGTTCCGTTCATGGATAAAACCCGCTATTGTCCCCGGTGCTCCGACCATATCTTGTGGGAGCAGACCTCCATCTCCCACCGTATCCTGTGAATGGCAGTGGCAATGTCAGACCTCTTCGACAATCTCGCCCGCAAACCCGGCTCCGGCTACTCGGCCAAGGACATCGAGGTGCTCGAGGGCCTCGAGCCGGTACGCCGACGTCCCGGCATGTATATCGGCGGCACCGATGAAAGAGCCCTCCACCACCTCGTCGCCGAGGTGCTCGACAATGCCATGGACGAGGCGGTGGCAGGCCATGCCAACCGCATCGAGCTCGAGCTGCACGGCGATGGCAGCGTCGTCGTTCGCGACAATGGACGCGGCATTCCGGTCGACCCCCACCCCAAATTCCCCAAGACCTCGGCGCTCGAGGTCATCCTGACGACGCTTCATTCCGGCGGCAAGTTCTCAGGCGATGCCTACAAGACCTCGGGCGGCCTGCACGGTGTTGGCGTTTCGGTGGTCAACGCGCTGAGCGATCGGCTCTGGGTCGAAGTCGCGCGTGACAAGAAACTCTGGACCCAGGAATATTCGCGCGGCAAGCCGAAGACGAAATTGAAGGAAAACGGCGCCGTCTCCAATCGCCGCGGCACCACGGTCGGATTTCATCCGGATCCGCAAATCTTCGGCGACAAGATCCAGTTCAAGCCGGCGACCCTCTACCGGCTTGCGCGCTCCAAAGCCTATCTCTTCCGCGGCGTCGAAATCCGCTGGTGGTGCGACCCGGCGCTGGCCCGGCCCGAAGAGGTGCCGCAGGAGGAGCGCTTCCATTTCCCCGGCGGCCTCGGCGACTACCTCGCCTCGTTGCTCGAAGGCCGCGACACGCTGACGCCGCAGCCTTTCCTGGGCGAGCATGAATTCGGCGAGGGCGGCCGCGTCGAATGGGCGATCGCCTGGCCCGAGGACCAGGAGGCGTTCCAATCCTTCTATTGCAACACCGTTCCAACCCCCGAGGGCGGCACGCACGAGGCGGGCTTGCGCGCCGGCCTGACGCGCAGCCTCAAGGCCTATGGCGAGCTCACCAGCAACCGCCGCGCGGCGCAGATCACCGCCGAGGATGTGATGACCGGCGCCGTGGCGCTGCTTTCGCTCTTCATCAAGGAGCCGCAATTCCAGGGTCAGACCAAAGAGCGGCTGGCCTCGCCCGAAGCGGCGCGTCTCGTCGAAGGCGCGCTCAAGGACCATTTCGACCACTGGCTTTCCGGCGATCCCGAAGCCGCGCGGCTGCTGCTCGACGGCGTCATCGAGCGCGCCGAGGAGCGCGTCCGCCGCCGCCAGCAGAAGGACCTCGATCGCAAGAGCGCCACGCGGAAGCTGCGGCTGCCCGGCAAGCTCACGGATTGCAGCCGCAGCGCCGCCACCGGCACCGAGATCTTTCTGGTCGAAGGCGACAGCGCCGGCGGCTCCGCCAAGCAGGCGCGCGACCGCGAGACGCAGGCGATCCTGCCCTTGCGCGGCAAGATCCTCAACGTCGCCTCGGCGAGCGCCGACAAGCTGCGGCAGAATCAGGAAATCTCCGATCTGCTGCTGGCGCTGGGCTGCGGCTCGGGCGAGCGCTACAGCGACGAGAAGCTGCGCTATGAGCGCGTCATCATCATGACCGATGCCGATGTCGACGGCGCGCATATCGCCTCGCTGCTGATGACGTTCTTCTTTCGCGAGATGCCGAAACTGGTGGCCTCGGGCCGTCTCTTCCTGGCGGTGCCGCCGCTCTATCGCCTGCATCAGGGCGACACGACGCTCTATGCGCGCAACGATCCCCACAAGGAGGAACTGCTCAAAACCGCCTTCGACGGCCGCGGCAAGGTCGAGATCAGCCGCTTCAAGGGGCTCGGCGAGATGCCGGCAAAGCAGCTGCGCGAGACGACGATGGATCCGGCGCAACGCACGCTGCTGCGCGTCACCTTGCCGGAGGAAGGCAAGCGCGATTTCACCGACACGATCGAGCTGGTCGAGAGCCTGATGGGCCGGAAGCCGGAGCTGCGCTACCAGTTCATCCAGGAGCGCGCCGCCTTCGTGCGCGACCTCGACGTCTGACGCGACGCCGCTTCGCTACGCCCGGACGCTAGCTTCGCTGGCGCCGCAAGCGGCGGGCATTGGCGCGCGCCCGCCGATGCCATGGCGCGAGCATGGCGGCCGCGCCGGCCGCCGTCCAGGGTTGCATCAGCACCATGGCTGAACGCTGCGCCGCTTGCATCTTCTCGAACACCATCCGCTGATACTCCGCCGGCGAGCAGGTGCCCGCCGCCATCATCCAGCTCCGGTGCATCATCGTCTCCCAGGAGGCGAAGGTGAGCTCTGCCAACAAAAACGGCAGCGCGGCGGCAGGAGGGCGGCGTCCAAGGCTCATGGCGCGAGGGGAACGGCGCGGCGCGCTTGCGCGTTCCCGCGCGCTCTCAGCGATCGAGGATCGTACGGCCGATCAGCAGACCGATGACCAGCGTCAGGACGAAGAGCGCGACGAAGAGGAAGAACAGGATTTTGGCGATGCTGGCTGCCGCGACCGAGACGCCGCCGAATCCGAGCACTGCCGCCACGATCGAAATCGCCAGGAAAATCGCGGCCCAGTAGAGCATCCTCATCTCCTCGCGGCCTGCCCCTGCAGTCGGCAACGCTTCTATTCACCAAGGGGTTCCGCACGGCCGTCACGCCGCCGCCGGTTGCGCGAGCCAGCGCCGCAGCGCGGCGCTCACCGGCTCTGGCTGCTCGAGCGTCGAGAGATGACCACACCGTTCGATGGCAACGAGCGTTGCGCCGGGGATGAGCCCGGCGATTTCCTCGTGCAGCGCGAGCGGCGTCGCCTGATCGTCACGCCCGCACAGCACCAGGGTCGGCACGCGGATGCGTGGCAGGTCACCGCGCCCGTCGGGCCTTGCCATGATCGCCTTCATTTGCCGCAGATAAGCATCGCGGCCGACGCGATGAGTCATTTCCATGACAGTGCGCGTCAGCGTCTCGTCGGCGACATGATCGGGATGCAGCCATTGCGGCAGCAAGCGCGGCGTGATGCCCTTGAACTCGCCTTTATGCGCCAGCTCGATGAGGCCGCGGCGCTGCGCCAGACGCTCGGGCGTGTCGGCGCGCGCCGAGGTGTCGAGCAAAGCCAAGCGCAGCACCCGCTCGGGGGAGCGCCGCATGATCTCCTGCGCGAGATAGCCGCCCATCGACAGGCCGGCGAGCGCAAAGCGCGCCGGCGCTTCGGCGAGCACGCGCGCCGCCATGGCCGGCAGCGACTCGTCGCGGGTGAGGTCGGCGACGCGCGCCTCGGCGACGTCGCCGAGCGCGGCCAGCTGCGGCGCCCAAAGCGCCTGGTCGCACAACAGCCCCGGCAACAGGACCAAGGGAGTCTTCGCCGCCGCGGACGCCATTTTTGCCTCTTCCTTGCCGCTTCGTTAACCATTGCCATGAGACTATCGGGTCGCGTTGCGCCCGCCAAGCAGAGCGGGTCTGCGGCTATTGGCGGCGAAATAGTTTGACTTTCGCGCGCGCAGCCCCAATTAAAGGGCGACACAGAAGGTCAGAAACGTAGAAAGAGCGAAGTAAAAGCTTCATGAGTTTTGCCGATTTAGGCCTCTCGCCAGAGGTCCTGCAAGCGGTGGCCGATGCAGGCTATACCGCCCCCACTCCGATCCAGGAACAAGCCATTCCCCATGTGCTGACCGGGCGCGACGTGCTCGGTTGCGCACAGACCGGCACGGGCAAGACCGCCGGCTTCACCCTGCCGATGATCGATATCCTCGCCGCCGGCCGCGCCCGCGCCCGCATGCCGCGTTCGCTCATCCTGGAGCCGACGCGCGAGCTGGCCGCACAGGTCTCGAACGCCTTCGAGACCTACGGCAAGCACCACAAGCTCAGCATGGCGCTGCTCATCGGCGGCGAGAGCTTCGCCGATCAGGAGCGCAAGCTCGACCGCGGCGTCGACGTGCTGATCGCCACGCCCGGACGGCTCCTCGACCTCTTCGAGCGCGGCAAGATCCTGCTCTCGGACGTCAAGATCCTGGTGATCGACGAAGCCGACCGCATGCTCGACATGGGCTTCATCCCCGATGTCGAGCGCATCGTCGGATTGCTGCCGCGCATTCGCCAGACGCTGTTCTTCTCCGCCACCATGCCGCCCGAGATCCGGCGCCTCGCCGACGCCTTCCTGATGAATCCGAAGGAGATATCGGTGGCGCCGCCGGCCTCGCCGGCGACCACGGTGGCGCAGCACCTCATCACCGTTCATCCCGCCGACAAGCGCGACGCGCTGCGCCGCCTCATCCGCAACGAAGATGTCAAGAACGCCATCATCTTCTGCAACCGCAAGCGCGATGTCGACATTCTCAACCGCTCGCTGCTGAAATACGGGTTCAACGCCGCGGCCCTCCATGGCGACATGCCGCAATCGAAGCGCACCGAGACGCTCGAGCGCTTCAAGGACGGTGAGGTTCGTCTCCTCGTCGCCAGCGACGTCGCCGCGCGCGGCCTCGACATCCAGGGCATGTCGCATGTCTTCAATTTCGACGTGCCGATCCATGCCGAGGATTACGTCCACCGCATCGGCCGTACCGGCCGCGCCGGGCGTGAGGGCCGCGCTTTCACTTTGGCGACCCCGGAGGACGGGCGCTTCGTCAGCGCCATCACCAAGCTGATCGGCAAGGACATCCCGACCATCACGCTCGAAGGCATCGGCGCCGCCGAGCTCTCCGAGGAAGCGGGCGAAGGCGAGCATCGGCGCCGCGAACGGGGCGGCCGTGGCCGCGGGCGCGACCGCCGCGACGGAAGACGGCCCCCACCGCACGAGCCGCGCGACGCCAAACAAGAGCAGCGCCCGCACCAGCCGCAGCAAGAGCGCCGCGACGGGCAGCGCCATGGCGGGGCGCCTGCCCCGTTGCGCGAGCCGCCGCGACCCGTCACCATGGACCCCGAAGGCAAGGTGACGCCGCTGCCGCGGCGCGATGAGCGCTGGGACGATCACGAGGATGATCGCCGCGTCGTCGGTTTCGGCGACCACCTGCCGGCTTTCCTGGCGCGTCCGCCGAGGATCGCGCGCGGCTAGGGGTGGGTCCCCATGAAGACGATCTTCGTGATGGTGAAATGCGATCTCGGCAAGGCCTATCAGGTCGCCGAGGATGCGGTCGAGAGCGTCGAGCAGGTCTCCGAAGTCTATTCGGTCTCCGGTCAATATGATCTGCTGATGAAGTGCTATCTGCCGCCCGATATGGATATCGGCCATTTCGTCGTCGACAAGCTGCAGACCCTGCCCGGCATCAAAGACACCTTCACCATCATGGCCTACAAGGCCTTTTCCGAAGACAGATCGTTCTGACCGCGCGCTCGCGCGACGTCATACCGCTCACAGGGAAGAGATGGCAACCGGATCGAGCTCGACCGCCATTTGGCGTGGCTTTTGCCGCCGCTGCCCGAACTGCGGCGCCGGGGCGCTCTATCGCCGCTATCTGAAGCCGGTGGCGCACTGCAGTGCTTGCGGCGAGAGCTACGGCGATATTCGCGCCGACGACTTCCCGCCCTATCTCACCATCCTCGTGGTCGGCCACCTCGTCGTCCCCTTGATCCTGCTGACCGAGCGGCTGGGCGTCTCGACCGACTGGCAGCTGGCGTTCTGGCTTCCGGTGACCCTCCTCCTCACACTGTTCCTGTTGCCGCGCGTCAAAGGCGCGATCATCGGCCTCATGTGGTCGCTGAACCTGGGCGCTGCATCGCCCCAGGCCTGAGCCAAGCGCCGGCGACGCGAGAGCGCGCCGCCGGCTCTCCCTTCGATCAATCGGCCGTGCCGACCGCTTGGGCCGCGTAGGCGGGCATCGCGCCGTGCAGCTCCTCGGTGTTGATCTCCTCGAGCGAGCGGCCGCGCGTCTCGGGAATGATGATGAGCGTGAGCACGCCGCCCAGCACGGCCGTACCGGCGAGCAGGCTGATCACGCCTACTTCGCCGATACTGCCGAAGAGCAGCGGAAAGAGAAACGCGCTCAGCGAGGCGCCAATCCGTCCGCCGACCACCGAGACACTTTGCGCCACTGAGCGGACCCGCGTCGGCGCCAGCTCGACGCCGAGGATGCCGGCGCCGCTCACCATGCTCGGGAAGGTGATGAAGACGTTGTAGAGACCGAAGACGATGAGCCCCAGGACGGGCGCAGCGGTCAGCTGATCATGGAACCCCGCGAAGATGGCGAGCATGACCGCGGCCATGATCATGCCAATGGCCTGGGTCGGCTTGCGCCCGAGCCGGTCGAGGGCGTAGAGGCTGAGCACCAGCGCCGTCGGCAGGATGAAGACCACCGACATCAGCAGCGAGAAGATCGCGGGATCGACGCCCAGCCCCTTCGCGATCAGCGACGGGCCGAACAGGATGCCGGAATAGACGACGATGTCGAACAGCATCCAGAGCACCGCCGAAGCCAGGATCGGGCCCGAATACTGAAACAGAACCTGCCAGAAATCGCGGCGGTCGACGTCGGGTACGGTGTGCCGCTGATCGCCGCAGACCTCTTCGACGACGCCCGAAACGGCGCCGGGATCGCCGGCGAGACGCGCAAGATAGCGCGCCGTTTCCGGCATGCGGCGGCGCAGATAGAGCACCGAAAGCGCCGGCACGGCGCCGGCCGCCAGCACGATCCGCCATTGCATGTCGGGGCTCACCCCTGCCGACTTCAAGATCAGCAGCAGCAGGCCCGCGGCGATCGCCCCGCCCCACCACATCACGCCAAAGCCGATGCCGAGGGTCTTGCCGCGATCGTCGCGGTTCGCATGCTCGGCCATGATCGTCGGCGACAACACGTAATCGGCGCCGACGCCGATCCCAAGGACGAAACGGATGGCGATGAGCGTCCAGAGATCGGTGGCGAAGATCTGCGCTACCGCGGCGAGCGCCATCAGCGCCACATCGAGGCCATAGAAGGTCTTGCGGCCGCGCTGCGCCAGCGCGCCGAAGATCACTGCGCCGACGGCGGCGCCAACCAGCGCCGATCCCGCCAAGAGGCCGCTCTGCAGGCTCGATATCTTGGCGACGCCGAAAGAGGCCAGCACCAAGGGTAGCACGACGCCGATCGAGGACAGGTCGTAGCCATCGGTGAAGACGCCCATGCCCGTCGTGAACATGGCACGCACATGGAAGCGCTTGAGCGGTTGCTCGTCGAGTAGAGCGAAGGCAGGGGTCGTCGCCATGGAGCACCTCTGAAAGTCGGCGGGTGCGTCCCTGCTTAACCGCTCCGTGTTGCAGAACCTCGTCAGTTCGATGACAGTTTCATGGAGATAACCATTGCCTAGAACTAACCAGGACAGCGCGCGCCGACGGTGTGGCGGCGCCCTTGCTCACGCAGGAGCGTCGGCGTAGTTTATTTTAGATTTAAAATATTTCGCGCGAGGCGAGCGTGACGGCGCAAGCGTCAGGACCGCTGGTCGGGCAACACGCCATCGTCACCGGCGGCGGCACCGGCATCGGCGCGGCGGCGGCGCTGGCGCTGGCCCAACTGGGCGCCAGGCTGACGCTGATCGGACGCCGCGCCGAGCCGCTCGCCGCCAGCGCCCGCCGCATCGCCGAGGCGACCGGCGCCGCGGCCGCGGCGGAGTGCCTCGACGTCACCGACGCCGATGGCGTCGCCGCCGGCTTCGCGCGCATCGGCCCGGCCGAGATCCTCGTCAACAATGCCGGCGCGGCCGAAAGCGCACCCTTCGCCAAAACCAGCCTCGATCTGCTCGAGCGCATGCTCGCGGTGAATTTGACCGGCGCCTTCCTCTGCACGCAGGCGGCGCTGCCGGCGATGCTGCGGGCAAAGCACGGGCGTATCATCGCCATCGCTTCGACTGCCGGCCTCACCGGCTATCCCTATGTTTCGGCCTATGTCGCAGCAAAGCATGCGCTCATCGGGCTCACCCGCGCGCTGGCGCTGGAGACGGCCAAGAGCGGCGTCACCGTCAATGCCGTCTGCCCCGGCTTCACCGATACCGAGCTCGTCGCCCGCTCGGCCGCGACCATTGCCGCCAAGACCGGGCGCTCGCCGGGCGAAGCGCGTGCCGAGCTGGCGCGGAGCAATCCGATGGGCCGGCTGGTGACGCCCGAGGAAGTCGCGAGCGCGGTCGCTTTCCTAGCGCTCCCCAGCGCCGGCGCGGTCACCGGCCAGGCCATCGTCGTCGCCGGCGGCGAGGTGATGGCGTGAACGCGCCCGACCGCGAATCCGCCCTCCTCAGCGACGACAAGCTCGAGCTGAAGCTGTGGCTCCGGCTCCTCACTTGCAGCAGCCTGATCGAGGGCGAGGTGCGCGCAAGGCTGCGCGAGACCTTTGCCACCAGCCTGCCGCGCTTCGATCTTCTGGCACAGCTCGACCGGGCGCCCGAGGGGCTCACCATGGGCGAGCTGTCGTCGCGGCTCATGGTGAGCAACGGCAATGTCACCGGCCTCACCGACGCGCTGGTGCGCGAAGGCCTGGTCTCGCGCGAGCCCGAGCCTGAGGATCGGCGCAGCCTGCGCATCCGCCTCACCGAAACCGGCAAGCGCAGCTTCGACGCGATGACGCCCACGCACGAGCAATGGATCGATCGCATGATGGCGGGTCTCAGCCGCGCCGAGATGGCGCATCTCCTGGAGCTTCTCGGCAAGCTCAAGCAATCCGTGCGCAGCGCGGCCGGGGCGGCATGACACAAGCCGAGCTCGCGCCCAAGCATGTGGGCTTCGCCGTCGAGGGCCGCGTCGCCACCATCACCCTGAACCGGCCCGAGCGGAAGAACCCGCTCACGTTCGAGAGCTATGCCGAGCTGCGCGATCTCTTCCGCGATCTCGGCCGGGTCGAGGCGGTGAAAGCCGTGGTGCTCACCGGCGCCGCAGGCAATTTCTGCTCCGGCGGCGATGTCCGCGACATCATCGGACCGCTGACGACGATGGATATGAGTGGGCTGCTCGGCTTCACCCGCATGACCGGCGCGCTGGTCGTGGCGATGCGGCGCGCGCCGCAACCGATCGTCGCCGCGGTCGACGGCGTCTGCGCCGGCGCCGGCGCCATTCTGGCCATGGCATCCGATCTCCGCTTCGGCACGGCGCGGAGCCAGGTCGCCTTCCTCTTCACCCGCGTCGGGCTCGCCGGCTGCGACATGGGCGCTTGCGCGATGCTGCCGCGGATCATCGGCCAGGGCCGCGCCGCCGAGCTGCTCTATACCGGCCGCGCCATGGGCGGCGAGGAAGCGCAGGGCTGCGGCTTCTACAACCGGCTCGTGGCGCCCGAGGCGCTGCTCGCGGAAGCGGCGGCGATGGCGGCGAGCCTCGCCAACGGCCCGAGCTTCGCCCATGCCATGACCAAGCGGCAGCTTCACGCCGAATGGGACATGAGCATCGAGCAGGCGATCGAAGCCGAGGCGCAAGCCCAGGCGATCTGCATGCAGACCGAGGATTTCCGCCGCGCCTATGCCGCCTTCCTGGCCAGGCGCAAGCCCCTGTTCGAAGGCAACTGAGGCCCCCCGTGCTCGATCCCAGCGCCCATCTCGACCGCTTCGCCCGCGACCACCTGCCGCCGCCGGAGCAATGGCCGGTCTTCGACGGCGGCGGGCTTGCCGGGCTCGATTATCCGAAGCGGCTCAACGCCGCCGTCGAGCTGCTCGACCGCATGGTGGAGAAGGGCTTCGGCGCGCGGCCTTGCCTGCGCCGCGAGACCGTCCAGTGGAAGCAGATCATCGAGCCGGACGGGCATCACCCGGTGGCCTATCCCGAAGCCGGCACCGAGATCTGGAGCTATGCCGACCTGCTCGAGCGCGCCAACCGCATTGCCAATGTCCTGGTGACGGAGCTGGGCTTGCAACCCGGCGAGCGCGTGCTGCTGCGCGATGCCAACACGCCGATGATGGCGGCATGCTGGTTCGCCGTGCTCAAAGCGGGCGGCATCGCCGTCGGCACCATGCCGCTGCTGCGCGCGCGCGAGCTGCGCTACATCATCGACAAAGCGAAAGTACGCTACGCGCTCTGCGCCGAGGATCTGGGGACCGAGCTCGATGCCGCGCGCGGGCAAACAGCGACGCTGGAAAAGCTCGTGCTCTTCCGCAGCGAGCGGCCGGACGGGCTCGAAGCGCGCATGGCGCGGCAGCTCCCGCGCTTTGCCAACGTCATCACCTCCCATGACGACGTGGCGCTCATCGCTTTCACCTCGGGGACGACCGGCGCCGCCAAGGGGACGATGCATTTCCACCGCGACCTGCTGGCGATCTGCGACTGCTTTCCGAAGCTGCTGACGCTCGGCCCCGACGACATTTTCTGCGGCAGCCCGCCGCTCGCCTTCACCTTCGGCCTCGGCGGTCTGCTGCTCTTCCCGATGCGGGTCGGCGCCTCGACCTTGCTGTTGCCGAAGGTGACGGCGGAAGGGCTGCTGCAGGCGATTCAGCGCCACCGCTGTTCGGTCTGCTTCACCGCGCCGACGCTCTACCGCGCGATGGCGGAGCTGGCGCACAATTTCAATCTCGCCTCGCTCAAGACCTGTGTCTCGGCCGGCGAGACCTTGCCGCTCCCCGTCTTCGAAGCCTGGCAGCGCGCCACCGGCATCAAGATCGTCGACGGCATCGGCTCGACCGAGATGCTGCACATCTTCATCTCGGCCGCCGGCGACGAGATTCGTCCCGGCGCCACCGGAAAGGCCATCCCCGGCTACCAGGCGATGGTGGTGGACGAGGCCGGCAAGCCCGTTCCGCCCAACACCATCGGCCGGCTCGCGGTGCGGGGCCCGACCGGCTGCCGCTATCTCGACATGCCGGAGCAGCAGCAGAAATACGTGCAGAATGGCTGGAACCTGACCGGCGACGCCTATCGCTGCGATGAGGACGGCTATTTCTGGTACCAAGCGCGCACCGACGACATGATCGTCAGCGCCGGCTATAACATCTCCGGTCCCGAGGTCGAAGCGGCGCTCCTCGACCATCCCAAGGTGCTCGAATGCGCCGTGGTCGGCAGCCCCGACAGCGAGCGCGGCGAGATCGTCAAAGCCTTCGTCGTGCTGCGCTCCGGGACCGCCGCCGACGAGGCGACCCGCACGGCGCTGCAGGAGCACGTCAAGGCGGTGATCGCGCCCTTCAAATACCCGCGCGCGATCGAGTTCGTCTCGGCCCTGCCCCGCACCGAGACCGGCAAGATCCAGCGCTTCCGCCTGCGCGAGGAGGAGCGCGCAGGGGCGGCGAAGGCGCCGCCGTCAGCGCCCTCAAGCCGGGGCTAGCCTGTGCGTCTCGCCTAAGCCTGCGCGGCCATGCGCCGTCGCCATTCCGCCGCATGAACCTTCCTCTCGTGCAGGAACCTGATCATCGCCGAATCGAAGATTCCGCGTCGATCGGCAATTTGATGAAGCCTGAAATCGGGAATATGATTGACCTCGACGATGACGGCGCCGGAATCGACCGGCGCAATATCCCACCCCAGCAGCGGCACGTCCGCCAGGACTCTCGCCCCCTCCTTTGCATAGTCGAGGACTTGCTGCCAGTGTGGCACGGTGGCGCCGCGGAGCGCCGCATGGGTGTCGGGATGATGGGTGATTTCCTCGAAACCGAATTGCGTCGTCTGCACCGCGCGCAGGACCTGGCCGTTCTCGATGTCGAGCTGTGCGAGCAGATTGCCGATACGCCAGAAATTATCGGCGGCATTGATGCCGGCGGGCATCTTCCAGGATGCGCGCAGAATCTGCGGCCCCTGTCGCGTTACCGCCGTGAGCACTCGAACCGTCGCCAAGCGATCGCCGCAGAGCGGCCGCACCGTCGCATGCGGACTGACGCGCTTTTGAAAGAGATATCCGGAGGCGAAGTGCGTTGTGACGTCGCGCACGAAACCGTCCAGCGCTAGCGTCCGGCCATCGAAGGTCACCAGCGCGCCGCGGGCCGGGTCATATCGATCGAAGCTCGCGTAACCGAGACTTTGCCGCCCTCCCAGCGGTTTGCCGAAGAGCGGATAGCGCTCGCCGTTCGACAGGAATTCGCGGAGCTCCGCCGTGCTGCGCAGCAGGAAGGGCGCCGGCAGGCCGGTCGCCTCGTGATAGAGTGCGACGGTCGGCATGATCGGAAGACCGTGCGCCGCAAGCAGGAAATCGCAGGCAATCTTGTTCTCGATCAACCCATAGAGATCAAGGCGATAGTTCGCTTGCAGCAAGATCTGCCGCGCTCGCTTGATGCCGGCGAAGGCGATTCTGTCGGCGGTTCCGTAGAAATTGGGGTCGAAGAGCTTAAGCCCCAGATATTCCTCGATCGAGAGTCCGCTTCGGAGTCGAAGTATCATCCAATCTGCAAAGAGACGGACGGCGGAGGCATGCCTGCTGGCCGCGACCTGCCGTAACTTTGACATCCGTGCCGGCCGAGCCCTCGGCCTCGACACGTCGACCGAACCAGCTTCGACCAAGCGCACCGTCATGCGAGATCAGCCGCACTGTTCCAGGGCGCAGCAGCACCCGCTGCCGCCGACCACGCGATATCCCTCCGCTTTATGCATGGTTTCCGTGCGTCATCCCCACTGCTCGCCAAAATCTGCGCGAGCCCGCGCGGTAGGGCGGCCTACTTCGCTCGCCTGGCCAACCGCCGCTTCAGCGACGCGATGCCGGCACGCAGCTGGTCCTCTCGCAGCATCCAGTTCGCCGTGGATGTCTCGCGGTACGCCTGGACCGGCGGCACGGTCTCGGTGAGTTCAAGGACGTTCAAGTCGTCGATGACGTTTTCTATCCTTCTGGTGTCGATCTGCCGCGCAACGACGTCGTCCGGCTTGGTTTTCTCGACGGCGAAAACCGGACGCTCCGGCGACGGCAGAGGCGGCGCCTTGAGTTCGGGACGAGGCCGCACTTGCTCCGACGATGGCAGCAGTGCGACGAGCTCGCCCGCCAGCGCCGCGATCTCCTCGGCGGCAGAGGAGCCCTCGGCGCACTCGGTAATCCCCCATCCTTCCGCAAAGGCGGCGGCGAAAGCGACGCGGTTGCCAATGCTGGTGGCGGCGAGGCCGGCATCGTAAAGGGCAAGCTGCTCGCGCATGGACTGGGTGAGAGCGGCGCGCGCGGGTACGCGGTTCAGCACGAGCAGCGCCGGAACGCCCTCGCGCTGGGCCATGTCGAGAGTCGGCAGCGTCGCCCAGACATCGACCGGCGAGGGCTGCACCGGAATCATCACGAGGCCGGCGCAGCGCATCGCCATGCGCACCTCGCTCTCGCCGCTCGACGGGCTGTCGACCAGCAGGATGTCGCAGTCACGGGCGCGCCGCAGCATCTCGCCCGGCGCCTGCCAACCCGTTACCGCCGCAAAACCAAGGCCGGTGCTGCCGCCGAGGCGCGCTGCGCGATTTTGGTGCCAGCGCGTGAGGCTCGCTTGCGCGTCGGTATCAATGAGCGCGACATTACGCCCCATCCCCGCCCAGGCGGCGCCGAGATGCGCTGCAAGCGTTGTCTTGCCCGCGCCACCCTTGCGCTGTGCGACGACGATGATGGCGGCGTTCATTCCCGTTGCGTCTCGCGCAAGGAAAGACCTTTCTCCCTCATGCTCGCCTGGATGAGCGCTCGCGTCCGTACGAGCATCTCGGACGGGGTTGCGGCTTCCTTGCCGGACGCGCTCGCGCGCGGCTCCGGATCAGCCGGCGTCGATCGGCCGACCTCCCAGGTCTCCGCTGCGGCTGCTTCGCCCGGCTCCATCCCCTGCAGCTGATCGAGGCTGTTGGCCAGTCCGGCCGCCAGCAGCAGTGACTCTTCGGCCGTGAGCGTGATGTGGACTCCGCCCAGAACAATGTTGACCTCGCCCCGCGCGACATTGGGCAAAACGGTCAGCGCCTCCTGTGTGATCTTCATTCGCTTCCTCGGGCGAGCCTCTCCGCCAGCGCAACGTAGTTACTCGCTGTTTGCGAGTCGGGGCAAGGCTTGTCTTCGACGCAGCGCGTGTCGATGCGAAAGATTCAAGCTAGGCTCATCGTCGCGCCCATGGAACGGGAGATCGCCCGTGTCACCGCTCACGCTCGCCGTCGGTCCTGCTCCGAACCGCACGCTACCGAGTCCGCCGCTCGCCCGCGGCAAGAGACATCGTGTGATGAACGCTGCTGCCACGATCGGCGTGATTGCCGCAGGCGCGGCTTTGTTCGAGGTGGCGCTCATCCCCGCCATGATGATTGGCGGCGCGGCTGTGCTTCTACCGGAATATCTGCCCAAGCGGCGTGATCGGGCAAAACCATCGCTGAAGCTGGCGAAGACGCGATCCGATGCATCCGCGCGCGCTCTGCTCGACCGGCGCGCCGGCGAAGCGGCGCTCTCGATGAAGCAAGCGGTGTTCAAGACCGTCACCTTTCGCGTCATCGTGACGAGCCTGGACTTCAGCTTCAACTATATCGTCCTCGGGGAACTCGCCACAGCGGCGGGTCTTTCGGCTTTCTCTCTGGCCGCGGGCCCTGCGTTCTACTTCGCCCACGAAGCCGCCTGGAATCATCTGGGCCCCTCTGTGAGAACCGGATCGCGAAGCGGTGGTCTCGACGTATTGGCATTGCTGCCTGGCCCTGGAGAGGCAAAGCCATCGACATCCGATCGCCCCCGCTTCGCGATCCACCGGGCTTTGGCAAAGACGATCACCTATCGAGCGTTCGCGACGGTGATGGAATTTGCGACGAACTACGTCGTCGTCGGCGAGGTCGTTACCGCCGCCTCGCTCTCCGCCTTCGGTTTCGTCGTCGGCCCCTCCGTGTATTACGCCCACGAAACCGCCTGGGACCGCTTTGGATCGTCAAGCGGGCGCGTCGCCGATAGGTTGAACATCCCCGCTCAAGCAGCGCCGCCGCCGCCCGCCGGCACCTAGGCTCGCCGACGCGTATGCATCGTGGTCGAAGCCCATCCTTGATGGCCGATCTCACCCTTGAACCGCCGCGAGCGAGGCCGCACGATGCCGCCACCATGTCGCAGGACGGACTTCGGCCACCCGAGATGACCGGCAGCGGCTATGCCTTGCCGGTCTTCCCCTATCGCCGCCCGGCGGAGCTCGCGGGTGAGCGCCGTCGGCACAAGGTGGCGGTGGTCGGCGGGGGTCTCGCCGGCCTCACGGCTGCCTGCGACCTCGCCAGCCGCGGCATCGCGGTCGTGCTGCTCGACGAGGACGACACGGTCGGGGTGCGCGGCGCCTCGAGCCGCGGCATCGTCTATGCGCAAAAGACGCTCGAAATCTTCGACCGGCTCGGCATCTACCAGCGCATCGCCGAGAAGGGCGTCATCTGGTCGGTGGGCAAGGTGCTCGCCGATGATGACGTGCTCTACAGCTTCGATGCATCTCAGGGCTCGCTGTCAAAGGCGCCGCCCTTCATCAATCTCCAGCAATTCTACATCGAATGGTATCTCGTCGATCGCCTGGCGGAGCTGCCCGATGCCGAGCTGCGCTGGCGCAACCGCGTCACCGGCATCACCCAGCGCGCGGATCACGTGGCGCTTGCCGTCGAGACTCCGGACGGCGCCTATACCCTCGAGGCCGAATGGGTAATCGACGCCTCCGGCCTCGCCAGTATCATCCGCGGCACGCTCGGCGCCAAGATGGCGGCCGAGCAAGGCGAGGATCGCTGGTGCATCAGCGATGTGCGCTTCAAGACATCGCTGCCGGCGGAGCGCTGGACCTGGGCGAAAGCCGCCTTCAACGACGGCCGCGCCGTCTGGCAGCATCCGATGGCCGATGGCGTGTGGCGGCTCGACTACCAGATGGGGCCGAACGCCGATCCGAAGGCGATCGCCGATCCCGAGACGGTCAGGGATCGTCTGCGCCGGCATCTCGGCGAGACCGAGATCGACATCGTCTGGGTCGGGCCGTACGGCTATCGCACGCAGCTCATGGAGCACTTTCGCCTCGGCCGCGTCTTTTTCGCCGGCGACGTCGCCCATGTGATGAACCCTTTCGGCGCGCGCGGTGGCAATAGCGGCGTGCAGGATGCCGAGAACATCGCGTGGAAGCTCGCCGCGGTGCTGAGCGGTGCCGCGCCCGAGGCGCTGCTCGACAGCTATGACGAGGAGCGCCGCGCCGCGGGAGCGCACAACATCCATGTGACGACCCGCACCATCCGTTTCCTCGCCCCGCGCTCGCCGTTCGAGCACCGCTTCCGCGATGCCGTGCTGGATCTTGCCCGCCGCTATGATTTCGGTCGCGCGCTGGTCAATACCGGCCGGCTCTCCGTCGCTTTCGACTATGCCGGCTCGTCGCTCACCAGCAATGGCGGCAGCGCCGTGCCGAACCTGCCGGTGACCTTGCCGGACGGCAGCATCGGCGCCTTGAGCGAGTTGCTGCGCGGCGAGGGTGCGATGTTCCTGGTGCTGTGCTTCGCGGGGGCGGAGCCGCCTGCGCTGCCGGGGCGCCTCGCGCGCAGCTTCGCCTGCAACGCCGCGATCGGCAGCCTTCCCGTTCTCCACGGCAGCGCGCTCGATCGCCTCGGCAGCGCCGGCGACGTGCTGGTGATCCGCCCCGACCAGCATCTCGCGGCCCGGCTCGTGCGGCCGCCGGCGGCGGCGGTCCAAGCGGCCATCGACAGAGCCCTCGGCAAGGAGAGAACGCGATGAGGACCGATGCCAACATCCCCGATGCCGACGGCTTCTACGAAGCGATCATCGCCGCGAACGAAGGACTGAGCGAGAGCGAGAGCGAAGCCTTCCTGCTGCGCTTCGCGCTCCTGCTCGCCAATCAGATCGGCGACCAGCAGCTGCTGCTCGACGCGATCAGAACGGCGCGCGAGATGGTGGCCGGCATGCCTAGAGCTGAACCGGCCAAAGGCTAACCACGGAGACACGGAGAACACGGAGAAGCGACGACGTCTAAGATCTCTTCTCCGTGTTCTCCGTGCCTCCGTGTTGAATCTTGGTGCGCGGCCCCCTACCCCACGGGCTCGGCATCGAGGCGGACGGCGATGCCGTCGAGCTCGCGGCCGGGCGCCACGTAGCGCTTCATCACCAGCGGGTCGTGACCCGGTATGACGTGCCGCGCCGAGGCCGCGAGCTGATGGACGCGCTTATGGCCCTCCAGCATATCGGCGACGTTGAAGACGATCGGGAACGGCCGGCCGCCTTCCATATTGGCGTAGAGATGGCTGGTATCGGAGGCGAGCACCACCCAGCCGCGGCGGGTGAAGACGCGGACGCATTGAATGCCGGCGGTGTGGCCGCCGATGCGGTGCACCGAGAGGCCCGATGCCAGCTCCTCGTCGCCGTCATGGAACGCGACCCGCCCGGCGAAAACATGGCGCACCATTGCGGTCACATCCTCGACGGCAAAGGCATGGCGCATCGCCGCGTGACACATGCAGCGGCCGGTGGCGAAGCGCATTTCGTCGTCCTGCAAATGGAAGCGTGCGCGCGCAAAGGCGTCGAGCGTCCCGGCATGGTCGTAATGGAGATGCGTGATGATGACGTCCTCGACCTCTGCGGGATCGATGCCGAGCGCGCCGACGCCCTCCGCCGGCCGGCGCAGCAGCTGGCGCCCGCGCTGGCGCGCCGACTCTTCACCGAAGCCGGTATCGACAACGAAGACCCGGTCCGAGCGCTGCGCCACCCAGACAAAATAATCGAGGGGCGACGCATCTTCGTGCGGATCGCCGCCGATGAAATTGTCCGATCCGGTGCGCTTGGGATGATGCGCGTAGCGGATGGCATAGAGGTTGAAAGGTTCGATGCGATCGCTCATGCGCTAGCCCTCGTTGCCGTTGGCTCCTTGAATTTCGGCATCACCTCGGCGGCAAAGAGCTCGAGCGAGGCCATCGCCTTGTCGAGCCCGTACCACGGCGGGTAATGCAGCATGAGAGAGCTCACGCCGGTCATGTGCTGCAGGCGCTGCAGCTTCTCCACCACCGTCTTCGGCGAGCCGTGCAGGATGATGTCGCGCGCGAGCGTATCGTAGTCGCGATCCGCCGCCGAACCGGTGCCGACCGTGCCGAGATAGCCCGAGGTATGGCCGCTGAAGAAATGCGACTGATGGCGCAGGATGCCGGCCTCGCTGTCCGCCTTCGCCTGGGCGTCGGTCTCGGCGACATAAACCCAGCGCGCGATATCGACATGGCCACGCCCGGGATTCTGCCGCAGCTCCGGCGGGGTTCCCTCCAGCGCCGTGCGATAATGGCGCACCTGCTTCTGCAGCCCCTCGAACGGCGTCCAGGTCGAGAGCATCAGGCCGAACCCCATGCGCCCCGCCACGGCGATCGAGCGGTCGGTGGCGCCGGCGAGCAGGATCGGCGGATGCGGCTGCTGCAGCGCGTGCGGGAAGAGCTCGTACTCGCCCTCGACCTTGACGTGGAAATGCTTGCCCCGGTGATCGACGCGCTTGCGGTGGAACAACTCCATCAGCAGCGGCAGCGCTTCTTCCTGGATGTCGCGCCTGGCGTCGAAATCGACGCCGAAGCCGTCGAACTCGTATTGGCGATAGCCTGAGCCGAGGCCGAGCGCGAAGCGGCCGTTGCTCAAGATGTCGACGAAGGCGGCGTTCTCCGCCACGCGCAGCGGATTGGCGAGCGGCAAGGTCACCACCGCGGTGCCGATCTTGATGCGGCGCGTCAGCGC
>Ga0335072_10005311_pt1 | contig 18977 bp, 14 predicted proteins | sample Lox_Sample_21_FD_206725 | JGI IMG/M metagenome (GOLD analysis project Ga0335072, IMG submission 206725) | Soil microbial communities from Loxahatchee National Wildlife Refuge, Florida, United States - Lox_Sample_2.1 | ecosystem: Environmental > Terrestrial > Soil > Wetlands | place: USA...
TTAATTGTCAGTGCCTACGTCAACGCTTAATATCGTATCGCGGTCACCTACTGAATCTGGTGGGTTCTCTTCACCCAAGTTTGGGACAGGTTTATCATAGCCATCGTGAGTGGGTTCAGTACGAGGTGTTTTTTCATCTCGCTCGACGCTGCTGGGGTATTCATCGTTCTTATACTCCTGTGAAAGCATGAGAAAAGAAAGTCTACTTATCGTCGAGGTTTGATATCTCGCTCTTGGCGACGTACCTTTGAGGGCCAGTCCATCGGCTTGGGAAACCTTCCGTCAACTTGATGTAGCTCCAGATACATAGTGTTGATGACTTAAAAGGGTCTGCTGCAAGTGTAAGTCACGTCCGTAAAGCTGTATCGAGCTTGGAGGAGCATACTAACTCTAACGCGTCAGTCGTCTTACAGAGTGGGCAGGAGGTGACAAACGAGTATTTATAGAGCTTAAAGAGGTCTCGAGGCGTATGAGCTGCTATGCTTGCGGTGCCAGGCATTTGACAGCGGAGGTTGACGACTCTTTATGGCCATCATGGCGACAGACGGTTCGCCTTGCCAAGCGGTTGGTGCCGCATAGGTACGCCTTGGCTGAACGCGCGTGCATGCGGAGTGCAGCAAACTATTATTTATATGTCACAGCCTTCATTCATGTGTGTTGACATTTGAAGAGACGCGAAGTCGGTCAAGAGGAATGGTTGTTGAGATATGAAGACAAAGCCATCCCCTGTCTGGATAATTCGCTTATGACGTTGACGCTCATGACGGATACACCACTCATCGATGCAGCGTATATCCCTTTAGATCATGTCCTCATTCAGACCAAGGGCTACTAGTACGACATATTGTTGGACTGCCAATTCATCCACTCGATCACCTAAAACAGCGGTCAACGACCCGTACCAAACGCAGTGCTACAGGGATCCATCCTATGCAGCAGACAAGCACGAGCTGCCAGCTTGGTCCAAACGCCACCAGACTAGTGGAACTGCAGGTTTGGGGGGTGTGGTCCAGCCTCTGATTCTTTCCCTCTTCATATCCTAAAGGGAATCTATATTGCCACAGACAGCTATTTAAGAAAAGGCTAGACTACTGATCAATGCGTGCACGTCTTTAAGCTGAAATTGCATTGAGAGTTCGAATATGATGCACTGATCCTAATTCTTTGAACGAGAATGATAAACACCCCATCGTAATCCAATGCTTATCGACTTGTGCATTGTTTCGATAAAGAACGCACTGGATGAGGCCGGGCCGTGACTCACGGCCCGTGTGATTATGCCTTGTAATCTATGGCTTTCGTCATTCAACATCTGCTTATTTGTGATTATTGGCTCACAAACTTCTCTACGCGTCTGAGGCTGTGCAATCCTTACTCAGGAGGCTTGAGGAGGACCTCATCCGTGGTACCAGGGAGAAGCCTTGGAGACAGCCGGCGCTTTAGTGCGGGCCGTAGCTGCGCCCAAAAGTGGGTTGTTTCCACACACATGCACCCCCCAACCAAAAGAATCGAGTTCGACCAGCAATATTCAACAATCATGTTGATATTTCTATCGATTCAATCCACTTGGGTTATCAGTTGTAGAATGTGAGACGTAGGGAGGTCTTCGTGAGCTCTACAGATCTCTAATAACATTAATGAGGTACTGCGTATGAAAAGAACAAAAGAATAAAGAGTGGGGCAAGGCGTGTTTCTAGGCAACCCGCAACCCACGGCTAATAAAAAAAATGGTTAGCGTGTACCAGACCAACGTCTGGAGCGCCTCAATATCACCCAGTGACACTAATTTCCAGCCACTTTGGGTGCCTGATAGCGTCTTCCGTTCCTGATTGCAGCCTAAAAATTTCAACGAATAGCAACGCCCAATCTTTTGAAATGAGACCCTTACACCGGGCAAATTCCAGGTCCGGCTTCATGGCTGCATGATGCCGGTATCCCTCCGGATGCAGGAGAATACAAAAGTCAGGGGTGAATAAGTCAAATCATCTTTTCTCTTGGCATATCCATACCTTGCAAACTTTAAACAAGACAATTATACCAAAACAGGGAGAAGAATTCCAAAGAAGAAGAAAGAAGAACTTTCCAGGCCAATTCATAACCTTTTCATTACGCCCACAGGGGTCTGTGATTGCCAATATCCCTCCACCTTGAATAGTATATGATAGTCACGTGAGTGATGTCGTCTAAATCACGTGATATTAGTTACCCCCCCCCATCCGCGGCAGAGTCAATAGAGCTTCATCAGAAATTTCGATACCAATCTCCCTGAGTTTCTCTCTCGAAACTTGTTGACATCTCCCTGTGTTCGAGAGGATCCGCCGAAATATGGATTTGCTGCTTTCTTCATTATATCGTTTTCTGAATTGCGTCAGCCTATAGATCGTAATGCTACGAGAGGCAGTTACCATGATCAATCTTCAGCTGGAGAAAGTCATTCACCAGGTTCCGCTCCGCTTCATTTTCGACTCCGCCTTCGTTCATTTGGTGATAGCCATATTTGAAAGGGTTACGCTTACTTAGAAGGGTCTTAAGTTTGCCACGGATTAGGTCCCAGGAGTGCCCTAGCACCACATTCTCTAGCCTGCGGCAGACTTCTGTGCCACATCGACGAATAGTCTCCGGGTCACAGTCGCCATGGGATATTCTTAGAACGATGAATGCATCGACTTGGATTTGGACTTGCTCGGCACAGATGCACAGGATTAGATGGGTTAAGAGACAGAGCGCCCAGGTCTCCGGTCTTTTGTTCCTCAATTCCCAGTTATACTGGTCTAGAAGCTCTTTTGTTAAGTCATTGAGCAGATCATTCATTGCACCCTTCATCTGTTTAGTCAGAACTCTCGCTGAGACACAAGACCGGCGAGGCAGATTTGGCGCTGCATTGCGTAGACTTGTTACAGCTTTGTCGATCGAATCGATGCTGAAAGTAATAGTCTGCCCAAGAACATAGTGTAAGCGGTTAATCATAATGGCTCTGGCTAACAGGTCATTCTATGTTGGAGTAAGCTTTATGCTGACATCCTAGGGAAGGTTAGTACGTGCCTGTCTTGCAATCGGATCCGCTTGCTGAAAGCGGCATATTGCTTGCAAAATCTTCCATGGAAGTGTCTTAGGGTTCCCAATTATAGTCTCACGATTGCTAATTTCTTGTATGTGTTCTAGACATCGGAGTTTGAGTTGATCGACGTTGTGCTTAAGTACGCCGTACTCTAAGCTACGAACCGACGCAAAGGACTGCATATCATCGTGTGACTTTTGAGTCGAGTCTGGGACGTACAAAAAGTTCTCGTTTGGAGGAATGTATTCGCAGACGAACAACGGTATTGGAGGATGGGAATCGCCCGTAGACATCTCGACGAGTATCTCGTTGTTGATGAACTCCAACTGGTCGATAAACTGTTTAATGGCCAATTGATCCAGGTGGTCACCGAGAAAAGCTGTGTTTGATTAGCTGCCCTTCGTTTATGTTGATACAGTCTTGGGGCTTACAAGGTGACAAAACTTCAAAATGCATCAGCAGACTTCCTTTATGACAAAGAATACCCAGGTGCGGAGACTTTGCATTCTTAACGCAAGGTCTGCAAGGATATTCTTCAGAGCACTTTTGTCACTGTTAAACAAGTTGTGTGGCAGTCGCAACGGTAACAACTTACCTCTACATGACTTGCAAAACAAGCAGCGCAAGCCTTTTTGTCTCTCATCCTCGAAATCTTATCCTTTTTCTCTTCGGACAGCGGGCCTCGCCGGCCAGCCCTTTTGGTAGCTTGGACTAAGGCATTCTTGCCCCCAACAACCCCAATCGTCTCAGATGTAGTGCTAATTGACTTCGGCATAATGCGTCGTTGTTTCGGCGATCTTTCAACGGCTGCAGTAGGCTCCACAGTATCTAGTTCATTGAAAGTTGATGGCGAGGCTCTTCCTACTGCAAGAGAGCTACTCAAGACATGATACGCGCTGCTAGGAGCCTGATAGCTTGGGAGCGAAGGAAGTGGGACATCTACTCCATTTGTTCGGAGCTCAAGGTTCCGCTCTCGTCCATCTTGGAATAATGGTCTTACGTCACACGAAGACAGCTCCATGTTAGGCCCAGGTATGCTTGATAATAGCTGTTGCGTTGTTATTGCAAGAGGCAGTACGGAGTTTAAGGTGTCGCGCTGGAGGTCAGACATGTCGTTTTCGAAGAACTCGTGGTTTATTGCATGCCCATAAGCGTCGTCAGATGATACAGTGTAAGGATCTATTAGATCTTAGTCGCTTCCATGATACAAAAGGAAACTGGGGAAGCAACCTGCATATGTTGGAAGCAAGTTATAGTTTGCAGGGGCTGATGGGCCAGTACTCCAGACACTGTTGTTGCGATCCTCACTCATTGCGATTTGGTTGAGAGTAGAATGGCTGCATGTATCGACTGTCGGAGGTAGACCGCTCAAAGTATCGGGGAAATGCATGGAGGGAAACAAAATATTCAATTCGTCGAATTGACTTCCCAGTGGGACAGAGGGCCTTGTTAGTGGCAACATAAATTCGTAATTTCCCGAGAAGTCAAGAAATCCATTGACACTGCTGACTGGTCCAGCAAATCCATCGTCGAAAGCAGTCTCTGCAATGCTAAGGTTGTTCTGTGCCTCGAGTGGGCTTACAGAACTTGGCGATACATTATCTGCGCCCAACGTTCTATGCGTCCGTTGCGAAGGGACCATTGCCTGCAGGCGCGCGTTCTGATATGGCTGCCAGGCATAATGCCCGCCAGTGCCTTGCTCTGTACCTTGGTAATATGAGCGTCGGTGAGGGTTAATAGGCGTTGTCATGTCTTGATGAAATGGATGAAGGGAAGAATCCGGTTCGATGCGATGAAAGGAACTGAGTAGCCTTTTGTGCCACCAGATTTGGCCTACTGCATGCGAGAGGTTTAGTCGAGAAGGCAGACGAACTAGCAACAACTCGGAAGTCTATCCTTTCGAACAAGCTTTTGTATTCGTACTGATTTCCTGTCGTTTCTTCGGAGGCTCATCGCTGAATGTCATTATTCCTCAGGGCAAAGGTAACCCCGTCCAGTAAGGGCCTTTGCCGATGTGGGACTCATCATTCACCTCACCGAAACTGAATCATGGTGATTGTATGGTCTCTCCGCCCCTCCGTCTTCGAGGGCTCATTGACCAATGGAATCATGGAGGATGTGTACTAGCCCACCTTGTCATGCCTTCGTCGTTCGGCAAGACCGCTTCAAATACATATTAGCCCACCTGACGGACTTGTGAAAAGGTCTATTTGCCTTGTCTACAGCTTTCCTCGACAAGAAGGCACCATCCGACTTCAGGGGTCCCAGTCGATGTCATAATGGTTGAATTTCTGTACGACCGACCATGCGAGGCAGCGCATTACATTGGTCATCTGAAACGATCACAAGGCTCATGACTCGGCCGGGAAGTGAATGAGGCTGCACTGAAAGGAACACTCATACCTAATGCTGGCAAGCGCATCACTCTCAAGAAATTCCACGGGCGTCACGGCATGGGCGATGGCGATGCTCGCTGGGGCTAAAGTACTGGTCCTTTGGGCCCCTCCAACGGTCACATAACTCTATGCATAGCGTTATGAATAGGTACGCCTACTGATGTACGATTACAACACTCTAAGGCAACGGTGCCCGAAGGTAGCTTGTGTTTGATGGCGCAGGCGAACTGACTGAACATGAAGAGCGTAGCGCCTCAGGAAACCGAAGTGGAATGGTCTATTTGCCGCGCATAACGCTGTATTCTTCAGGGGGGTCGCATCGAAGGTCCACAATAGCCTGATGTTTTCGGCTTTAATATCGCCTCTCGCATCACAATGCTTTATGGTCCAAAGCATCTATTCGCTGCCATGTACCAGCCAAGCAACCGGATAGATCAATCGACTGAATCTTGATAAAAATTTTGCCGTAATAGCGGACACGATGATAGCTGTTTGGCCCCTTTGAGCTGCGAACCGTGCTGAAGTATACTCGTATGATTGATTGTCTCATCAATCTGTCACCTCGATTCATTTACCTAGCTCTCTCTTCATGTCTCCTTGGAAATTGCTGAGGAGGTTGTTCTCTGAAAACAGGCATATCTTTCCGCTAAGGCACTTATACTTTAGCGTAAACCACATAAGGTCATAATATTCTCGTTATGTTAAGGTGCTTGCCAAATCCAATCTTATTCCATCCATTTTTAGAAGATCGAGGTCAGGGAGCCAACACCAATAGAACGCCGTTGTAGCCCAGTTGCTAATCGGAAATATTCGGGCTTCTTGTGTTCTGTCCTTGAACAGCGATGGAAATGCCTTCGTCCGACATTAAATGCCCACATAACCTTTCGATGAGAACCTCTAATTCTCTGCAAGACTTGACCTTCTAGTTCCACTGCCAGAGTGCAGCACGTTGATGGCATCGTTTGGTTCCCCCAACCTCTCCTTTTGTGCTGAATCGGTCTGAGGACTTCCCTTCGAACAGACAGACCTACTTCCACTTTATGGGCATACTATCTCTCTTATCTTGGGGACTTAATGTTCTCCAATCACCTGATGAACCACTGTGAAAAGGCGAAGAACTCGACATGAACTAACCGTCAAACTAGGCCTTCAAACGCGTTTGCAGGTGATCCTTCACCTCGCGCCCCACGATACGACGCGAAGGAAATCAGTTATATTTGATCTATATAAAAAGGCAATTGCATTGAAATATCGCAGCGGTGCCGCGAGTGTGCGGGATCCATACGAAGGCGGCAGCAGCTCTATTCGTTCTTTGTGAAAGCGACGACAAATCGACAGGTGGAAAACTGCTATCCCATAACTCAAATGACCGTTATAAGACATATAGAACGACGACAAAGGGAGTAACTAAGCACTACACGCGTGTTCCTCTAGTTTCTGAAACTTATTTTACTCCTGAGCAGCTGTGGTGTAGCTAAATCAGGATCTAGGTACTCGAAATCTTGACATTCCAAGAAGCTGTCGTTTACATCAAGTTAAGCCTTTGGCGTGACGACCCTCTTGCGTCGTCTAACACTCTGTATTCTCTTACAAACATGCTATTCTTGAGGACAGTACCCAGGTTGAGCGTTTAAGTTTACAGTTAGTTCCTAAGTTAGCTGCGTCTCATGCGAACTCAATACTAATTGCAAGACAGAAAGAAGCTTTCCAACATACGACATATATCTCCTTTGCCAATTAATCTTACTTTAGCGAGCCCGAGTTTGCTTTTGACTTCTTCGACCTATACACTACAAACTAGGCGTCATTCCCCGAGTTCAAATGCGAGACATTCCAAAAACACGCCCACAAGGAGTTACATCACAATTAGAAAAGATACTACGCATCAGACCCACGATTGCGCATGAAGTATGGAGAGGGAGAAAAAGGACTTTTTAGATTGTGTCGGGGAAATTCTCCAGGTTCTAAAACGGAATCAGCTATCGTCGGTCTCGATTCTCAAGACGTACGGGTCCAAGAGCTCATACTGCGGATCAGTGGGTGAAGCCGCAATACATATACCAAATCTAGTGAATCGCACAAGATTTGTAAAGAAGGTTGTATCATTTGTTCCTTTATTTTATGCGTTTGCTATGTCAATTTCTGTATATGAACAGTTTCGCATACATATCATGATGGAAAGATTTTCGGATGAAATATTCGGCCTATTTTGCAAGGACAGCATGTGCCTGCTGATTGCCCCAAGATAAGGCTCACTCTAACTTAATGGAGTGCAGCTTTCATTTTTTATATTTGTCATAGAGTACCACATTTGTCTGTATACGTCTTGCCGGCTTGACCCTCCCTCGCGATGGGGTCGGGTTGGTTGAAATAATGTAATTGCCTGAAATTTAATTAGCATGCTAAATCATCGATAATTGTTCCTTCCGGTCGCGTACGGTAAGTGGTCTTACTGTCAAATGACGTAGTCATGAAGGAAATTTGTTTATGCGGCTTTTGAACTTGCATGCCTCAAAAGACTTGGCCTAATTGAACCGTATCAATCTCACAGGCTAAGCCTTACGATACAGCGTATCTGTATGTCAAGCTGGTCGGCACCTCAAATATTAGACTCCAGATTTCCTTTGAAATGTCTTACTGAAGATCATGAAAGGCCTAAAAACTGTGTAAGTCAATGGTAAGAAGATCGCACGTGATGCACGGACTATCTAATATAGCCTTGATGGAAGCTTACGGTCCATGGTTGTACATAAAATGCGAACTATGGAGGCGTTAGGCAAGCTTTGTGGCTCAGATGAGAACAGGTTCTGAAAGGTAATAGTCAGCTACCACGCGAATCGGTACGGCATAGCGACTCGCAATACCCCTGGTTTCCATCTGTGCTTCCCCAAAGCATCACAGATATTTGGATAGGACCCAGGATGAAGATCGAAAGCAATGAGAAACAAGGCTGCCATGCCGGATGAACATATTGCGGTTGCAGATTACTGGCTGCATCCTACATAAGCTTGACTGCCTATGCCGCATTTCGACCTCATTAATCGGGTGATACAATGTGTATTTAGGTGATCACATAGTCTAGAATTTGTCTACGGGTTCTATTGTAGGCTTCCACACATGGCTTGGAGTCCTTACGACACTAGCTAATCTCCCTTGATCGCGATATGATTGTCTAAAACCTAACTGAGATTCCATCACAAAAGCAAGCTCGTGAGCTCTCTACTATATCCGCAATGTTGGGCTTTTTCAGCCACACCTGCCTTCTGAAACGTTATTTCTCTGGTGTGATAGAATTATATCAGTATCCCTAGAATGTCAAATAAGATTAATAATTCAAGGCTATATCTAATATAATGTAGGAAGTAGACTATATTTCTATTGTATCTTACTTACCTCTCCTTCCGTTTATCCTCTTCAAAGCCTTATACCGTGCCCAAGTGAATTTAGAGGCGGATGCTAGGGTCTCTCGACACTATTCTCAGATTAAGAGCGGCTATACTACCCTCGTTCCATTTTCTCGCGAATGGCATTTCAATGTGGAATTGTTCGAATGCAGCTATTCTCTGCATCCTAAACGATGCTTTGATAGAGTAAACGCCCAAATTAAAGCTGCGGCTATCACATTTGACATGCAACGACGGCCACAGAGGATGCAGCTGAGTAAGACTGTCACAGGGCAATCCTGTGACATCTGATATTGCAAATAGTGTGGTGGGGTTCTGTGGTCCCCTATAACAATCACATGATCAGAGCCCGCACTAGGGTGTCGATGTATTTAGCTAGCTCGTAGACTACCTTCGAGCATAATCATTCCTTTACAGTTGTCTTTTACGAGTCGGATAGGTTTTACGGATTATTTACAGGGTTTACGGACGGACAGAGAGAGTTTACGGACGATATGCGGGTCTTTGGACAGAGATTTCTTTATAGGCACGGAATACAGTTGTTTCTTTTGTGTGTGTTGGCTTTAAGCCTGTACACTGACCTACCCATTGCCCTGACGATCGTGCACTTTGACGGCACACCCATTCCATCCCTCCACAATAGTCACCGCCTACACATTGCCTCATTCACTGCTCGCTACGCCTCCTGAGCGGACTCATGGCAGGCCTGAGCACCACCCAATTTGTCCATATTTGAGTTCTCTACAGATACGTTCTTACTCCTTTGAGCAACGTCTTTGCCAATCCAAGGCCTCTCCCTTGGTGTTTCTGTGACATAGATCAAGACGATATGTTGAAATGGATTATTATTCTTATTTGCTGGACCTTGATATGTCTCGGCCATCAGAGGATGGGACATCTTCTCCATGCACGGTCAAAAAGTTGAAATTAATTCCTACTCGCCGGCTGTGGGAGAATGGCCCATCACCGCCAGGAAGCTCCATGTTGCAGGTTTTGGGCAGCTCTTTGGAACAAAACTCATAAATTTTATATTGTAATTGTATGTAGAAAGCAATCTATCTATCCCCACGAGAATAGGGGTTTAAGGGGTTGTTCCTGAAACGTAGATTGCGGAAGGAAGTTAATGAGTGTTCGCCTTAACCACGAGGCATTTACAAATGAGAAGACAAATGAGAGAAATGGAACGTTCAACAATACATCATCTCTCTTTCCGGAGCCGTAAAGGGTGTCAAGTTCATGTAGTTCAGTTCTGCGGTAAAGAAACTTCTAGAGGAGGTTCAATTCAATGTTTTTGCTACAGTCTAGGTCGCCCCTTAATATTCGGCAAATTACTGAATTGCCCCTTGAAGCTTTCGAAAACCACCCAACTACCTCAATGCTTTTACTATTTACTGAACTAACCCAAATGTAATTGAAGCTACTCCTACCACTCCAGCGACCGATAGAGAGTTCTGTTTTAGGTCTAGCCGCAATAAGCAGTTATATTCTACTTGAATTTTATAGCAGATTTGTGTGTCGGCGCCACCCGTGAGGCCATCTTTGTAGATGCATAAGCTTCAGTTAGCTAGAGACAATTCTAGGGCATACAGGCTCTTGGTCGCTAAATTCTAGCGCACTTATCACTAACTCCGGTAGCCTGTGTCTCGCTAAAAACTTGAAATGCCTTAGAGACTTCAGAAGACCGACACACGTGATCATACACGGCTCGGTCCGGGCCGATTACGTCCGTGCACCACCCCGCTAAACTACTTTTAACCGCGACCCGAAAACATTTTCGTGACCCGAACAGCTTCCGAAACTCTATATCTTCATCCGAAAACCTGTCTGATAAGTCAAAAAATGACTAAGTATCCTGTATAAATTGCAAACTCAAATATAAAATAGATTTATAGTAATTTAGGAATAATGTGCTGAAAATAGGGAGCAACAGCCTAGAAATTTAGCGAATATAACTCTAAAGAGTCGGCCTAGACTTAGTATGTGCAGGGCAGCACTCGCTAAAATTTTAGTGAGAAATTGTTCGATTTCAGCGAAATGTTCGCAAAATTTCTAGGCTGTTGCTCCTCATTTTTAGCGCATTATTCCCAACTCACCACAAATCTAATATATATTTAAGTTTGTAATATATACAGGATATTTAGTCATTTTTTGACTTACTCGACAGGTTTTCGGATGAAGATATAGAGTTTCGGAAGTCGTTCGGGTCACGAAGATGTTTTCAGGTTGTGTTTAAAAGTAGTTTAGCGGGGTGGTGCACGGACGTCTAGGCTGAGCCTAGCACTCCTCATTACAGTAAGGCATGATGATATAGGCTGCACGTTACCCGTAAACGCTTCACTAAGAGACAAGGAGCAAAATCTTTAGATGACCCTAATGTACTAATGAATATTGAGTGTGACATCTAGTATATAGGCCTTGTAAGTAGAGAGTCTTTCAAGATGATCAATTCCGGGCAGAAGAACCTAGTTTAGCAAGCTTTTAGTGTCCTCAACGTAGATTCGTTATTGGCGGACAGCAATTTACAGCGATTAGACAAGGATGTATATCAACCGGACGATTACGTACGACCAAAGTGCGGATCAAAAGCGGCTTCCCATGTTCATACTCGAAGGGAATAGTAACTCTTTAGGCGTGGTCGGGCTCGAGTCGACAAAGTTCGGGCGCACTTTGACATGGCGCTATCATGTAGCAGTACTTCTACTGGAGAGGGTGGGCTGCCAGACCTTGCATGTAGAGATCCAACAGGATGAGGCCAGGATCTTCAGTCGCGCGGTGGAGGGTCATCAGATGAACAACAGGGTTCCCTGCAATCATGGACCTGGTGTGGGGGATGTCGGAACAGGTTGTTAGTCGCGCCTGAAAAGGGTGTGCTGCAAGTGTTATTGGGATGTGATTTACTTAGATGCGCCAGCCCATGCAAGAAGCCGGCAGACAGGATTGGAGCGTAGGCGCCTCGATCAACGACATCAGTCTTGGAGGAATAAGTATTGCCACGGTGTGTTAATTGCAGTTGAGCATAATGAAGCATTTGCAGCGCATGCAACAACTTTTGTACATTTGTATTACCGTCTCGCAGAATGCGAAAAACAACAATCGCCCACCCTTCAGCGCAATGCCCCAAGTGTATTGTCTATTCAACCAACCACACCCATGCCTACTGCGATGTTGATAATTATGCCGGCCTCCGATTCCTCGAGCAGAGAAAGTAATGTGCCGGCCGCGCGACGATGGCTAATGGCCAAACGACTATCGTCTCATCAGTGTCTGTGTATAAATACCAAATCCTCGATAATCACTCACAAGGTTTCGGAAACTCCCTTCCGACTTCGTCTTTGATGGAAGATGATTCTCTTTTCCGCTGGCAGGGTCCTTGCCAGCAGTTCCCTTCTGGTGAAGACGGCCGTTATTATTTGTGGATTTCTTTGGTGGAAGACGATTCTCTTTTCCGCTGGCAGGGTCCTCGCCAGCAGTTCCCTCCTGGTGAAGATGGCCGTTATTATTTGTGGTATTCTTTGGTGGAAGATGATTCTCTTTTCCGCTGGGAGGGTTCTTGCCAGCAGTTCCCTCCTGGCGAAGACGGCCGTTATTATTTGTGCTATTCTTTGGTTTCTGTTGTACTGTCAGCGAATACAACTTATCGTCGGCGTCGGTTTCAAAGCGTTATACCTTTCGGGATCTCATTGCAGGATCGTCAGTCTTTTTTTTATCTTGGGTTATTGTTGAATTCATGTCGGAAGGCATAGTATTAATCTGCTGTGCGTGTTAAGCGTGTATTCCGATAGATTTGGATTAAGGAAAAGAAAGGAAGCACGTACATCTTCCTGGTTGCCGTGATAAGCGTTTCGAGAAGGTGATCAAGCGCGAGACAATTATTTGCAGAGCTTAGGGACAGACTCGATATGTGTAGGGTGCTCTGCTGGTGATGGTGGAAGTAATTAGTGCAGGTCGAGAAGATTTCGAATAGAGAGTCGAGAAGGCCACTAGGCGCGACGCAAGGCTCTGCCACCACTGCATGGAGAATATAAACACCCCGGTCATCCTGCATGAACTATCGATTACCTTCACGAGCATGATTAGTGTATCGTGAGGTTTTGGGGAATCGTCAGCTAGCTGTTGATAATGGATATCATGAAATTGAACCATCGCGGCGGGTTCGCTTGACGCGTGCCGGCGCTGCGTGTGCGCGCGCCTTTTGTTGATCACTCCTGGTTTTCGCAGCTGATCCCTTGTTTAGGATCAGCTCTGGATGGATGATTCGTTGCTAACATTTGGTGTGAGGGCGCCTTGTTGATGGAAAGGATTCTTTTGTGTGCTCGCCAAGATTTCCTGGTTTCAGCAAACAGCCTAGCCCTAAATCGTCGGCCATTCCCCTTTCATCTGGTAAACATACGGTGTACGACACGCTATGATTTTTGCCCGACTTGATAGTGTCTAATCCATGTACCTTAGGTAACAGCTAGAGTTCGAACTAGAGCTTGGACTGCGAGGCCAGCCACCGGAGGTCAGGGGAGTAGAGCTGGCGGCAGGTCCCGGTTGTAAACCTTGTATCTGTGATGAGCGAGAAAGTTAAAGCAGTGTTGACATGTGCTTGAGCACGGTAACGCGTACGACTCGGAGCGACGTCACGACACATACTAGTCGTGCAGAGCGAATCTCTAAACCCTCACCTGATATTGGAAACAGGAAAATGATCTTGGAGGAGAATCCCTCGTAATCCGGGCTCCCAATTGAACTTGTCACGATCTCACAAAGCGCGAGTTCAGAGCAGACACAGATGGGTTAAGTGGGTCAGGACGCGGGTCGCAATTCTCATCATAGCGTGTCACCTCCGTCCCCCACCGACTTTACGTCGGACTTGGAGACGGGACTTTAGGCTTCCACAACAGAAATCCAAATATTTTTAGCATGAAGCCATTGATATCTGCAAGAGACACGAACCAAGGGTTCGAGGACAGCATGTGAAAGCTAGATGGCGCACGTTGAACTTTAACGAAGTCCTGTGGCTTGCTGAAGCCAATCAAATGGGCAATTTCTAGTTGACCATTTGTGGCATCGGAGCCCACCAGCCGAGACAAAACCGTGGAGGCTTCTGGAGAAAAAAGCCACAGTGAACTCTGTCTCACCAACGAGGGGCCGCCTTAGAATGACTAGGCTCATAAGGGAAGCACCTTGGGGGCAGGTTGGATAACATGAACATGGTGCCGCGGAAGCAGCCTGCATTCCCGACCCCTAGCAGGATCGCTCGGAAGACTAGACGCTTGCCAACCACACCGCTTACCGCTGATCCTCAGGATACCCAATCAATCAGGGAAAGAAATAATGCTGACTCACATATGAGGCTCTATTGACAGCGCCACTAAGAGACCTTGCAACAGAATTGCAGGGAAGATGACTAGCCCCCCACTCTTGAATATCACCAGGAACAAAGGTAGAATTTCAGCCCAATATTCTGAATTTCTCCTTTCACGCAATTCTTAATTCAATTATACATCTTTCAAATGATTAACATGAACTGAACGTACTGACAGAAAGAAATTTCTAGGACTTGCCAGATTCAGACCCCATTTTGCTGCTTCCGTAGAATTCTCCACGCGCCCGGCGCTCAATCGATCTATATTACACGGTGCTTATCCTTGTCACCCAGCGTCGATCGCGCTTGCTTGGAGCGATCCGTGAGGAAGGATAATATATATCCCTGCCAGCCAAATATTGATTGATACCCTAAACATTCCGCAGTCCGCGGCACGCCGCAAGGATTCAGTAAAATCTTTTTAGATACCTCAAAACGTGTCGACTAGAATTGCGGGGAGCGAGCTCCTTGTGGTCTAATATGGTTTTTGAGCCGCAAACCAAAGTATTTTCTTCCTGGTCCGTTATGTCGTCCTCTGAGACGCGTTAGCTACATTTGAAGGAGTCATGGATGGAATATACCAAAATTTCGCATTATCTTTCGGAAATCGTCTGCTAAGTCGGCCACCCCTTGGTTCTGATCCCACGCATCCTCTATCGGACATTCGTCTTTGATAAAATTATACATTCGATTATTGTTGAAGAATATCGGCCAAGAATAATGGGTTAGGACATCATTCAACTGCTTGGTGCATGCAATACTGCTGTTAGCAGTGCGAACTGGATCTTCGCCTTGCCCGAATATCTTATATATAGCTAGGCCATCAAACACGGTCTCGAGCTCTCCGACAATGGAGGAAAGTATGATGTTCGTACAAAAGGAGATTGCCAAAGAGATCCTAGTATTTGATTTGTATTCGTCTTCTAACCCTTCTAGGACACCTCGTAACAATTCTTTGTATATTAGTTTCATTGCCGTTTTGATCTGCCGGGAAAGAACTCGTGCAGAAATTTGAGACTGAGAATGAAAAAGCGGCGACGAGTCCCGAAGGCTCCCAATAGCTGTGGGCACAGATTCTTCGCTGAGATTGAGATCTCTCCCCATAGCATATAGCGTCCAGAATAACTTTATAACTTTGCGTAAGAGACCATTCTATTATACTGATTAGCTTTTGTTTCTTCATAAATGGGGAAATGTAGGTGCCTACTTGTCTGGCCACTAAGTTAGCTCTTAGAAACCGCAAAACAGCCTCTAATGATCGCCATACAATGGCTGAAGTGTTTTCATCTAAATCTTCGAGAATGTGTAATGGACACTTGCTGATGCTATTGATATATTTCAGGCACTCTGACTTTACTTCGTCTATGTTATAGTCAGATAATGCGTACGGCAGTGAAGGGACAGAGGCAAAATCCTGCATTCTATCGTGTGAATCTGTCGAAAGATCAGGGATTAACAGGAAGTCTGGATTCGCCAGACTAATTTCGCGGACTTTGAACGACATCGAACTGAAGACCGGACAGAATGAGACTTGGATCAATATATCATTACCGACAGGCAACCAGTTGCTCTCTTCGATCCAATCTTCGGTAGTGGTTAATTCAAGATGTGCAAAAGCGAAGGCTAGACTGGGTTAGCAAAATATAGCCTCGTCTAAGAAGTGAAGGGAGATACTGACAAGGGCAGAACGCATCTTCAAAGTGAGGTAAAGGCCCTCTTAAACAGGGGCCTGGCCGGAGTCTGCCGCGTACTTTCTTACTCGCACAATGCTTGCATGTCTCCCCTCGCTTGCCAGAGCACTATAACATAAAGTTAAATAGAAGTACGATTAAGAGGCTTGCTTTAGCCTACCCTGGTTTTCCTTAATTTGCAAATCACACAAGCCCCGTTGCGCCTCATCTGAGAAGCTCCCTTTCTCCTCTCCGCATCCAAAGGACCGCTTCGGCAGCCAGGCTTTTTGAGGCCTATCGATATAGCTAGGTTGCTGTCGTGACCTGTGATAACGCCAATAGAAGGGAAGGTTGGTTTTGGCATTAACGTCGGAAGATCTCCTGTTGTCATCGGATCGGGAGACCGCGTCAATGAGTCTGACCTGACTTCGTATAAGGTATCATTCACTATAGTCGACATAGACTTGTGTGGTTGTTGAAATGTGTTCCCTAATGGTGGACTGTTTCGAAAAGAATAGAGTGGACTCTCCTCTCTGTGTCCTTGATTTCTCAGATTCCAGCCTGGCTCAATTTGGAACGGCGGCGCTGCGCTAGAGAAAGTTGCACCGGTATGAGGCCAAGATGAATTTGAGAAGTCATAGCCCATCGTCATTACTGGAAGTTGAAGAGGATTTTGGAAGCCGGATTGTTGGTTAGGCATGTAGCCACAGAGAATATCCATATTCAAGGTGTCGCCATCCGTATGTTCAACAAAATCGCAGTGCATAGTATGTGTATTATTGTCATCGGCCGGCATACTCAAAGACCCTAAAGACGTTAATAACGTGCACAAAGTGAGAGGTGGTAATAATACTCACCTGCGTGTGCGATGATGAACGAATCTTGGGCTGGCGACAGAAGGCTCTCATCCCACATTGCGATGTCATCTAAAGAGTCAAAGCCAGCAGAACCAGACGGCAAGACTTGATTTGTTGTTCCATTTTGGGTGAGTTTGTTTACTGCGAAAGAGCTGTCCAAAACTGTCGGCAACACCATCGAGTTGTAGGCAACGTACACGTCTTGGGGAATGTCTTTGGAGACTAAGGCCAAATTGGTCGGTGGTGGCATGAAATCAGTTCTGCTGGAGAAGTTCAGAGAGTCATGACCACTGCCGTCAAATCCATTGCAGTTGTCGCACAAGCCAGTGTCTGATTGCAGGTCACTCGAAGTAGGAGAGCTCCACGAAATGCTCTCCATTTGCGAGCTTGGATACGCGCTTGTCGAGCATTCTGCCTCACACACGTATCCCTCTTGGCCATGCTGGGGCCTGTAGTGGTTACCGGTATCGTTATGTGTGCCATCGTCGTCGTGGTAGGGAGGACTGAATGACACCAACTCCCTCCTGTGAAATTGGGGTGGATAGCGGGTCTGAATGCGAGGATATCGACTATACATCGTGATGTTACCCAATTTTGTCGGCTTAATACAACAAGACAATGCAAATAGAACAGTAGGTTATCAAAACTTGTCTTACCTTCATGTCTTTTTGACATTTTTTTATATCAATATCCATATTTGTCCTTTTCTCAAGAGAGTCATCCTTAACACCCACACCGCTGAGACAAGAGATAATCTCATCCAATCCATGACTTGACCGATATAGCAGCTACGGTCTAGTTGACCGAAACTGAAATACTCGGTGATCAATGGCTCGTAAGACCAGACGAAGGGAGTTGGAATGTCGTCGAAACAGGATCGCGACAATCTTAGGCTTGCAGACCACAGCTCTAGGCAGTTTTCGTCTGACGAGTCTGCTGCAAAGTCTTAGCCCATTAGAGGGATAGTGGATGCGCTTTATTAGCCTTATCTTCAGCTTTCCACGACATTTCCCTGTCCTCACACCCTCAGTTCAGCGGACGCTAGTCATTACCATGTTCATGCAGCTTCTGTGCAACGAAGCACACAAATGGAATCATTCTACTGGTCAAGCGCGACGGTCATGAGGTCTGAAATGCTGGCCTTGAGATAGAAGTGAGGCTTGACTTGGAGGGGGGCTCAAGATTTGCAGCTTGAAATCTGCCAACAGACTTTCCCTCTGTCGGAGAATATGACTTCGTAGAAGGGTTGAAAAAATGCGCGGAAGACAAGGATCTGCCCCTCGAACACGCCAAAGCGGGCGCATAGTTCTTGGCCCCATGCAGTGAGCGACTACTCTACTTCTAGAACAGCTGTCATCAACGCTGGGTGCTCGGGAGAGCCGTCCATGTTCGCGGGCTTTAGGAGCTTATGATAGATGTGGGCGGCTAGTTGCAACTTCTGTCTGCCAATCGCCGAGGGCCAGTGCTGAAAAGAAAGGCAACCGCCACCCCAAAAAGGCCAATGCGTGGTGGAGAATATGCTCGATACATTGAGTTCAATCTGGCTTCACCGAATGTGAGGTATGAGCTGTCTAGTCAAGATGCTATGCGCGTGAGCGCCCAAGAGCTAATCCCAACAATCTGAATATTCACATGACCCAAGGCCGAGAGTTAACCATGCTCTGGAATAGCTGCTGTTGATGCTGCCCGAAGTCATGTTGCTCGTGTCTGGTTGCAGTTTTCGTCACAGGAACTCTACCGAAAATGACACGGGAATGTTTGGGCCTGGAATCTAAGCCATTTCGGCCCACCGCTGTGTCGTATTGTCGCGTTAAAGGGGCAGCCATGTCGCCCCGACGACAATCTTACAATTATCTTAGGGCGTGAATTATACCTTAAGGATCTCCGCTTATAATGCTTTCCGTTAATGCAAAGCAAGTACGATGGTCCTGTTTCCGTGAGCATGGCTATAGATACCTAAAACCTCGATAAAATATTCTCCCATTTCGTTGCTGTAAATCCGTTGTTCAACTTTTTCAGTTCACAAATTATGCAAGAAAATGTCTAGATAATTCTTTCCCTCTTTGGTCACTTCGTTGTATAGCTTTTTTTTTCATACGAAGCACCGCCTCTTCCTGCACTTGTAAGGCATGATCATTCTCGACAAGAGGAGTGTCCTTTCCTCTTTAAGGCAACGAATCTTTAGCGTTTCTACAGGAGCATTGTGGTGTGCTGACAGGGATTAGGCCGTACAAATCATCTC
>Ga0335072_10005312_pt1 | contig 18977 bp, 15 predicted proteins | sample Lox_Sample_21_FD_206725 | JGI IMG/M metagenome (GOLD analysis project Ga0335072, IMG submission 206725) | Soil microbial communities from Loxahatchee National Wildlife Refuge, Florida, United States - Lox_Sample_2.1 | ecosystem: Environmental > Terrestrial > Soil > Wetlands | place: USA...
TTATGGGCAGCGAGCCGTGATTATGGTGACTGTATTGATTGGAGTTCGATGTTGTTGCAAAGTACAAGTGTGTGGAAGATTGAGATATAACCGTCACTACTGCTCCTGCCCTAACAGAATGGGCGCCAAATTCGCAACGTTTTCACCACAGCGAGACAGTTGGCAATTTTTAAGAAAGACACTCTAATATGGGATCACTTGGAGCAAGCCATTAAGTGTGTACTCGATTTTAGTCGGTATTTACACGGTCTTCACGGTCATTCGGAGGAACAATGGACAAGAGACGAGAGACTGAGACAATCATACGGTTTGAAGGAATCCTCTTTTGCTAATGTCAATTCAAATCAACCCTCGACCGTCGTTAGCAAACCAATTCCCAAGGTGCCTTGTCCAAGCCTCCTTCCTCAGGAGCCTGCGTCGCTGAAGAAACTTCTCCGTGGAGCTTCCCTCTCCGCGGAGCTTGGCTCTCCGAGGAAATCTCCCGAGGAAGTCTCTCCGAGTATTGGATGGCTAGAAAACCAAATACGTACAAGGGATGTTGCTAAAGAGAGTCGCTGTGGGAATCGGGGGGGTTTTTTTTGTCATAGAACATTTTGCCTTATCTTCCGTCAAGTTTCTACTATACACCTATCAGAAAAGCACCTCCCATTTTTGGGTATCCAACAGAACACTTTCGACACTTGAACCCCAGAAATCCTATAACGGAGTCCATTGTCGAACTCCCTAACACCTTAGGCTATGCTATACAGGTCCCAAATAGCCTCGATCATGGTAAACGTACACTTCATGACACAACGGCTTACTTAGCTCTCCCTTGTGATTCGCAACGTCCCAGAGGCACGTGAATTGTCGTCGCTCGAATTTCAACTTAGGCTCGTTAGACTCTAACGCCAAGGAATGTTGCTCGCTCAACATGAACTCACTCGCTCGCCCGATCGCTTTCATAGTCGTCATCGCCCTCATCGCCCTCATCCTTAAGCACGGGCGTCTGAAAGCGCGGACCAAAGCTGCCCGGCCGACGAACAGCCATAATCTGACTGCGGCGGGCGTCTCCCACCGACGCGCGAGCTGCAAAGCGTTAGCCAAGTAAGTGATCCGTGAATCGCGCCAGCTCACCGAAGTCGCGGTCTCCAAGGTCGTCGTCGTCGTCGCTCTCGTCCAGGACCACGTGGCGCAGCACGCCGCGGTCGAAGAGGTCGAGCACGAAGCGGCACACCGGCAGGTGGTACTTGTGCTGCGCGAGCAGGCCGATCACGCGCCGGAAAAGGAGCGGCGAGCTGAAATGGGGAGTTCTGCGGGCTTTGATGGCGTTGAGTTCTGAGGCGGCCTTCTTTGCGAGGACGGTGTTGACGAGGTCGTTTACTAGTTTCAGAATCTTGGCCGTGACCGGGTCATCGTCGGTTGATCCTGATGCTAGAGAGGATTTGGTGGCATTTGTCATTGAACGATCACGTTGCTGTGGAGGATAGTGGTGTGGAGCTAGTCGTTCTGGCGTTGCGGCCCATGGCTTCATCTAAATGGTGTGGTCAATGCATTGTTAATACAAAAGGAAGAAGAGATACTTACGGAGAATATGCGATCGATGGACAGCGGGATGCAATATCCTAGACTGTCGCCTCTCATGTTATATGCTCCATCCCAGCCATATTCGCACAGAATTTCCTGGCCGTGGAGACTCCGTGAAATCAAGCCGAGACTAAAGAAGGCGGTGCCACGAACGCTCATGACCTCAGAGCTCTCTGCAATGTCCACAATATGTTTAACGACGTCAGTGTTCTCCAAAAATGAGGCCGCGAGCTCCATTGACCCAACGTTGCCAACCGCCCAAAGGCATGCTTTGACCTTGACGATGACCTCGTGATCTTCATCCTCCATTCCGAACTCACGAATGGTATCGACGAATTCATCAAAATGACCTTTTTCTTCCAGGAGTTTGCAACCCTCCTTGGTCCTCGTAAGCTCGCGGTAGAAATGAGGCGGTACCACACCGTCTTCCTCGTCGGGCATAAGTTCGTCCAACACGCTGAGGCCAGGAGTTGTCGTGGGTTTTCCAACAGCCGGAGCTTCTTGGAGAGCCTTTGCAAGGCTGGTCTCAATATGCCCTACATACTCTTCGTTGCGTCCAAGGAACCAATCATCCATTGCTGGCTTGATATAGTCAAGTTCATCGAGGTACTGGTAGCCAGCGCTTGTACTGAGGAAGCGGAGGAGCAACGGCTGTCCAATTGACCCCAGATGGTCCAGAGCTGGCCGGCAGCGAACGATGTATTCGAGAGATGGCCGATGTACACACGCCTCTTTGAGAATCTTGATGGCTTCATCAGCTACCTCAATAGCGGGATCATATAGTTGAGTGACAAGAAGCTTGATGGCCCAAACTACGCTGTTGGTGCCTTGAGAAGCAGAAGATTGCGTCGAATCAGTTCCTTGATTTGACTCGACGATTGCTTTGGTGGCATATTTGCGCAGGATTCGTGTCGCAAATATTCGTATGTCTTTCGAGCTTGATGTCATCGCGTTCGAAAGAATGATGCGTAGATGGCTGTCCAGAGTATAGTCCATGCCGCTTAGAAAAGCCATGATTAGATCATCACGATCTTGGAGTTTGATGATGTGGTAGAAGATATTGAATATTCGCCAGCGTTCGAGAATCTGGAGGCCGTTTTGACTCTTGCTCATTGCACCAAGAAGCTGAAAGTAGCCACCGCTGAGGGTCTCGCTCATGTGATGGGCAGCAAAGATGGGTTGATCAGAGGTGATTCCACTGTCCTTGTCGTACTGCGCTAGGCATTCTCCAATCTGCCTCACCATTTTGCTGTCACTCAAGTACCGAGCACCTTCTACGGATTGGAGTAGGACTTGCAATAACGAGCAACCTACTCGAGTGTAGCGTTGGTTTGGCTTGGTGTTCCTAATTTCCGAGTATCGAAACTTGAAGGGAGAGTAGAATCGAAGAAGCCGATGTACGAACTTAGTCACATTCATCGCTTCGTCTAGGCGCTTTGGATTTCTTAGAGGACCATCTATGATGGTCTGAATCTGTTCCCATCGCCATTGTGTGAACTTGACAGTGTGTAATACGCCACTCTCAAGCTGCATCGATCTAAAAGTTGATTCGTCAATCTGTAGTCCTTGCTGGGTCTTCGACTGTTCAGCCTGTCGAGCTGTCTCTTGATCCGTGCTGCTGCTGCGTTTCAAAGCGCTAGCATTGGATGCATCGAATCGGTAGAGTGTCCGGTTGACACTGTCAACCTGATAGATGGTGTGCAGAGCAATAAATCGGTCGTCAGGTGTAAAATGGTGAATGAACTCTGTATTCACAACGCTGAGAATAGAACCTTGCAGGCTTTGAGGATTTGAAGCCCAATCCTTTGGTAGGCGGGCAGGATCAAGGCTGAATTCCGCCGCTGTTTGCACAAGGTTTGGTAGAACTTGAAGGTTAGCACTCCATTCCGCTGGTAGCAGTTCGTTTGCCAGCTTTAAGACCTCACTGAGGACCAATGAAGTCTTACGCTTCAAAGCATCGCTCAAAGCCTCTTTTTCACAATGTATCAACGCATCAATCAGACCGCAATGAAGTAGTACTGCTAACGTGATAGCTGTGAAGTGCTCGAGAAGACTTCTTGAGTCAGCTTCTTCGTCTATTTCAGTGCTTTCAGAAGTAGCAAGATCAGATTTTGGGTTCGTGACTCGGTTGTAGGTGGTGAGTCTCCGTCCAGCGAGGAAAGAGCCAGACCATGATGGTGGACTAATGCGGAGGACTTCGATAATGAGTTCTAGAAGTATGTTGCGGACGTGAATAATCGGAATATAGAATGAAGCTATGATGGAGCGGATGGCGACAAAGTCATTCATGGATAGAGTGAAGAGGCCTTGCCAGCTTCGGAGCAAAGCCAGTATCACCTTTGCACATGCCTTGACTTTCTCTTCGTGCGCATGATTAACAGGCGACTCAGTTAAGATCGCAATTGGTGCTTCAATTTCGTGACCGGATTTCAAAAACTTCCGCCGACTTGGATAATCAAGCAGGTAAAGGAAAGATGCGACGAGACTTCGCGCTGCGCGGAAACTTGGATCACCCAAAGCTTCTGCCAACGTTCCCAGACCTCCTGCATCAACTAGACGAGCAGGATCGAGAACCAGAATCTCGGAGAGCGTGAGGGTCGCGATGTTGCGCAATCGATCATCGTTATGCTCTGCTACGGCAACGATTACCCTTATCACGGAGCGAGACAGTTCTTGAACTCCATCCTTGACATCTAGGAAGGCCCGAATGAACTTCAGAGCTTGCTCACGCTCCACGGTAGCCTTGCCGTCTTTTACGAGGGATAACACAACGAAATAATCGGTGTGCAGGTTACGCATAATGCTCAATGAACGTCGATCTGTGATGGCGTGCCTCATTAACCGATATCCCGCAGCCACTACCTCACGACTGTCACTTAGAAGCATTGTTTGAAGGCGTAAGCCGAAGTCTGCCCATGCTAGGTCGTACTTGAGATTCGGGTTTCGTTTGAACAGTTCCACGAGTTTGTTTGCCTTTTCCACATAAAACTCTGGTGCCATGCCGTCCGCTTCCAGTGCTTGTAGCACTTCAGAGAGAACATAGGTCGGCGATTCATCGTCTTCCTCAATTTCGTAGCCATCCATGGAGAAGGTCTGTTCCGATGTTGGACGGCCGACGCCACGAGGCATGAAAGACATACGCTGGTTCTCAAGGGCTTGTTCTTCCTTTGACCGCTCCACCTCGGCTTGAAGTATTTGGCGAAGCTCAGCAATCTTGCGATTGGATGAGTTCAATTCCGCTTCCGCTTTAAGTCTCTGCTCCTTTTTGGCATTTTTGGAAGCATTCAGAGCCTCCAGCATGTTCTCCGAGCCAAGCTTGATCTTGGTCTCCTTTTCAATCTGGGTTTTGATCTCCACCTGACGACGTTCAGACTCGGTTAATAAGTCGTCATCGAGATATGCAGCGGAGGCGGAGAAGTCTGGCCTTGGAGTCTGACTTCTCGAGGTAGAGGGTAGCTGGGAGCTGAATGAGCCTGGAGGAGGGCCTGAAACGCCCAAGGACTGCCCTCGCGGAGGGAACATCCCCGTGGATGCCAGTGAGCGACCATCTTTTGTAGCTTTGGACGGTTGAAGGAGCGCGCCCTGATCAGCGGCAGAAGGAACAATGGTCGCGGCCGAAGTGGAGTAGGATGAGGTCGAGGGAGTGCCAACGGCCTGCGGAGTGGGAGACATTGCGAGCTTCTCGTCCCATATCACCAGCCCTCTTCTTGATTCAAACTTGTATCGATTGTAGACAAGAGCGCATTGTTGCGCATGGGGCGAGATCGCGGAGGGAGGTTGCCGGCGCCGATGCTTGGTTGCGACTCAGGTGTAGACCGGTAGAGCGAGAATGGCTACAGCCGTCGTGGCTTGGTTGACAGTGTAAACTCGACGCAGTTTAATGGATTCGAAAGCTGGTTGGATTTGTATGTGCTGGTAGCGATCGACGCAGAGGGTTGAGAGGAGTTAAATGCTGAGCTGCCCTCAGTCTGAAGCGGAGTGCCACGCGAGACGAGGCGAGATTGGGACAACTTCACGCCGCACCTCAAAGCAAGCGTTCCAGCCACGAACCAGGCTTACCAAAGCTGTTCACGGAAAGATCAAAGCATCGCGGCATTTTCCTATTCTTCCCGAGCTTGTAAATGTTGGGAGAAGCCAAATTCTACTAATAAGAGAGTCTCATTCACTATTCGAGCGATATACTTGAACGTGGAAGGAGGAGAGTCGAAAGACGGCGTTCCTATTGGCCAGCCCCTCATTCGGCAGTCAGCCTCGTTGAGACGACTCTTTGGAGAAATAGAGCTTGCGACACTGCTACAAAGCTTCATTTAGTTGCCGCAAAATTGCGTTACGTCTCTATAAGTATCACTAATTTCACATTCCTTACGTATTGAACACATGGCGTGTTCAATTAGCGCGTGCATCTAGAAACAAACGGACGCATTTCGATTTGTTTGACCCCTCGCGTATTTCGGTCCGGAAATGACTTCTTCGCAAGTATGCCCGTACGTTGCGTGATGCTGTAAAGCCAATACTCCTAATTGTGTGGCCGCAGGGTGTACAGAGACTTGCAGAATCAGCTTCGGCTTTTTTACATGTGCGCGTTCTTTCCGCGCACGGTCTCTCGCCAAGACTTGTGAGCATTTTATCGGGCCCTCATGAACTGGGTTTCCATTATTCTCCTATTCAAGTACTTGTTCCATAAGCGAAACCGGCCCCACCCCCCCTTCGACCCTCCAGCCCAATTTTTGAACGCAACAACCAAAGCTCTAAAGTAGAAATTGAGTACATATATTTAGTAAATAGCTATCAGCGAAAATTTCTATCTACTTTTTAAATGAAGAAAATTGCGTTGTGGCCGTGTAGCAAGTAGTTAAATTTGAGCATTTCGGGGGACACTACTCTATTGAGTGGAAGGTGTCTGTAAATAAGAAGGTGATCTCTAGAGACACGCAGGATGTGGTGCTGGCACCTATAGCATACTGGCATGAGTCTCTTAAGCCTAATCTTAATGAGCTCCTACGAAGGAAAGGGGCTCAGAACAGGCACATCCGATGTGATGATACCACCGTGGTTGTGTCGGTGAACGATCGCTCTGAGCGGGACCTTACTAAACGATTTAATGATACTAATATTGACTGGTCGGTGATAGAAAACAGCTTATCGGATGGGGAGAACTCCTCCGAAGTGGTAAGAAACTCAGGCTCAACATATCGTTCAAGTACGTGGACTCTCAACCACCTGCCGACACGACGAAACGAGGATCCAAGCGTGGCTCGTGTGCCACAAAGCGAATGCTCGCTGATCGCGCAACACAGTTGGATGCAGAGGAAGAGAGCAGCGGTCATCCATCCGTCTGGCGAGATGTCCATGCCCTATTTCGATGTCCTGGTCCTCCATGCGATCTAGGTCCTTACTGCTGGCGCGACCCTATTAGCAAGAAGCGCTACAAACTACGGACATCTCATCTTAAAGCTCTCATCGACTTTGCCGAGCAAGGTGACACATTGCAAAGCCATGATGATGTCCCTGAGTATATCAGGGAACAGCTTATAGCAGAAGAACAACAACGACTCGAACGGCAGCCAAACGCACCGGCTAACGCTGCCACCCCACTTCCACCCATCAACATCACAAACGTGCTCCCGTCTTCCCATCAGCCATCCATTGCTGGTTCTGTCAAGGGTTGGAAGGCTGAGAAAGTGCTCATGCTGATAGTCGCGGATAGACATTCTGGTGTTGCTGCTAGTGGTTTTGATTTTGCTTCCAAAGAAGATTCATGTACAATTCCAGCCATAATGGCCTGACCTGATCACTACAGGCAGCAACGCCACAAGCTATCCGTGGGCAACGTCCCTACGCTGTGGCACCCACAGGCGACGCCCGAGAGTCGAGACAAGAAAAGGCGGAACGCCAAGAACAAGAACACTTTGTGTGAACCCATAATTGTTACCGGAATATGAATACAGCAAAGCGTAACGACAAGCTAGATCGAGCTGCAGACATCTCTCCAGATGGGGATATCACCCTGATAGTTGGAGTGGAGAACTTACGATTGAAAGTCTACTCCCAGTGCCTCCGGTCTGCGTCGAAAATCTTTGGCGCCATGTTCGGGCCGGACTGGAGTGAGGGTCAGAGGCTTTCCAAAAATTCGCCAACGGAAGTTCCACTACTGGAGGACGATGCCGATGCGATGTGGACGATCTGTTGCATTGTCCACCATCGTAATGACCTGGTACCACAGCATCTAACGGCCAAAGAGGTTCTTCAAATCGCTATCGAGGTCGATAAATACGATCTTAAAATTGCCCTTAAATATGCCAGCGTAGGGTGGCTAAAGCCTCGAGTCAACGCAGAAAGAATGGAAATGGGGCATCTTCTGGCTGCAGCCTTCCTATTTGACAACACGGACGTCTTCATGGCACATACCCTAGTGCTCATTCTTCATTACACTGGGTCTTACTTGGACTTCTTGGACGATGAGTTTACTAGTCAAATCATACCTTCAAGAACATTCTGTATGCAATAGCCTCGATGAGTGTAGTCCTTGGTCACTAACTCTCCCAGACCTATTAGAAGAGCGAAGAACGAGATTGCGAGCGGAACTTTGCCAACTATTAATTAGGGGAAAGAGGGACGGCTGTAAATGTGGCTGGGGTAAAACCCGCAGTGAAAAATATGGGCTAATTCTGGTCGAATACATGCCAATAAAGATGCTTGAAGTTCCCATGGCGGGCATCATTACCAAAATGGAAAACGTGTCCCCCGAGGACATGGAAGAGAGGTACTGTGGTGTCAGTTCTTACAACTACCGTCACGCGCCTCTACCCTACAGAGAAACGCTTCTCGGAAAGTTGGACACTATGAAAAAGAAGGCCAGGATTTGTATCGACTGCGTACGGAGTATTTGTGCCGCAGAAGCGTGAAATTCTAGCACAGCTTATATTCATGCTTGATTGTCCTCTCCCTCGCGCTGCTGTCCTCGGTCGTATACGTGGTGCAGGTGGGTTCAATCTCCCGCCCTTCTCCAATAGCCATCAGCGTGAAATCCGTCATATCATTAACATCATAATCTTAATGTCACTGAAAAGCCTGTCGAAGTCCGACTCTTCCACTTCTTCTGTTACATTGATTGTCCCATCCATATGCAAAACCTGCGATCGGTCTTTCGGTAGCAAGCTTTGAAGCAATACCTGCGAGACTCGCCCGTGCACCCGTCTTCCTTGCGGTCGGAGCCTTCGGCAGCGAAGAGATTCCGTAGCAGCATCTGCAAGGACTCGCCCGTGCACGCTCCATCTCTCCATTGTAACCATTGCCGATATGGCTTGCGTTATCGTGCCCAATTTGGTCGAGGAAGCTACGAGCTGCGAACACGCGTAGGAATCGCAGGCGGGTGCCGGATAGATAGCGCCCATCGTTGGAGACGCTCTGCATCGGCTGTGGTGGCTGTCGTCGCTGTGCTACGTGCTGGCGCGACTGAAAAGGTCGTGGGACTCTGCTGCGAGATTCGGTCAACGCTTCTTCTCAGTTTTGTGGATGGCAGACAGGTCGTTTTGCACTCACCAGGATCTTTGATCTCTTTGATTGGAGGTACCGATCGGTGTGTCGACGTTGCATGAATCAGCGTGCCACAGCAGCCACAAGGCTGACGATGACTTCCCAGCATGGTAGTGAGCTCTGAGGCTCGGATATGGCCCTTTTATGAGTATCAGCAGTGATAAGAGCTCGATGGTGGAGTTGTGGTGGAGGGACCCAGTACCAGGCGGCAAGGTGGCGATGCGATCGTAATTTTCAGGTGGGACGGGTTCCGGGAGTTCAGGATTGGTCACAGAACATGACTTATACTAAGTTACAATGATTCCCAGTAAATCTAGGAAATGCTAACTCTCAGCAGGACGCTCGTCCATCTGGGAGGCGGCAAGGAGCGGCGCGTATTTTTGAATATCCTAAGCCTTCGTGTAGAATGTTCTCAGGACCCCATGCCTTCTCCTTTCCTTGCAGTGCGCGCTGGTACATCTTCTCCGCCTCGTCATATTCTTGGCTTCCTTTACCTGCGTTCATCTGAGAGCAATATCCTGAAATTGGAAACTTGGCCGCTCGAGAGCCTCCCCAAACATTAGCCCATCTATAAAACAATCTCCGATTAGGGAATAAAATCCTCCAGCTCCGGGATGCTCGCGAACCAGGAAAGGCGTCTCAATTCCAGAAATGATACATACTTGGTCTCCTGGTTTAGCTTCAGCTGGTATTTGGCCAAGGGACCCACTCGTAGTAAGGCAGAACCTTCTCCCCGCAGCGACATTACGAGAATAACTGGCAAAGGCGGTTACTAATTTGTCAAATACTGTCGTGGTCTCTTTGTCGTTAGCGAGGCATGTGGAAGGAAATAGCCAGGTCATCATAGCATCATAATTGGCTTTCTCAAGAGGATATGTCGGCAAGGACGCGTCCGCTGTTATAAGTCTGAGCTGAGTCTCTATAGCATCTCTGCCTTCTGCTACCGCTTGTGACTGCTGCACTAGTTCAGCACTTGATGCTACGAGCCCAGCCAACATGGCTATACTGGTCGGCGTATGAAGTGAGGGAATGCTAGGGGATTTGCATGCGCAGACACTGTCAACCAAGGCCCCACGGATTATGAGGACACGTGGATCCTGAGTTAGACGAAACTCGGGATTCGAAGCTCCACCAGCTTGGTATTTCCGAATAATAGAGGGATTATTAGATCGCAGTACAATAGGAAAGCGCACCTTCGCCGTAGACCAGTCAGGAACCCAGGATGGAAGATCATGGAGTGTGCAAGGAGCGCCAACAGCATGGATGAATTCATGTTGCCCACTACTGACAAGATAACGAGCAGTACGTAGATAAGTCTCGCAGGTCAGTAACGAGTAGTCTGGATGCAGACCTGGATGGTCGGGATCCTCACATGATCCAAGCTGCGCATAAATTAGGTCTCGTGGGTCTGTTGCGCCACGAAGGACTAGTCGATCCAGTAACGAAGCCAATGATGGATAGGTTCCAGTCGACCGGACGTTTTGTCGATGGGCAAATAGCGCAATAAAATTTTCCCAGCCATTAACGCCGTCATAAAACCCTTGTGGGCCATGGTCTGTCTGGGACTCACACCCGAGTTGTCCAACAAGGCTATGTTTCTTTAGAGCAACTGATATTTGCCATAAAGCTTCAGCCCGGAATGCCACGTTCGCATATACCATTAACGTGTCCTGCGATTGTACGAATTCTTGACGGATCCAAATTCGCCGAAACCAGGGACTGAGAAAAAGCATAGCTAGAGCCTGCCATTCAGGGCCTCCCGATGCTGGGAGGCCGTGCTCCGCGAAGTTCGACGGAGTTATCGGATCTGATAACTGTTCCTCATAGTTGTTTGCTTCCAATACTGAGCATATCAATGCAGCAGCACGCGGTAGGAGATGACTTTGAGGGCCGCCTGCACCAAGATCCACAATCGTTCGTGTGGCCTTGGAGTAAATTGACCTCATTATTCGGACCTGGTCTCCACGCTCTATGATGTTGGTTTGATCAATGCAGATGGCGTCTGCCCATACAAATTGCGTTTCACTGATCATATACAATCTTTGCAAAGCAAAGCACAGATTTCGAGTGATTCGCAGCCTTTTGCCATCGCAAACAACGAAAAAATCAAAGTTCGGTTCGCCCCAGACGTATGAGAGAGCAGTGTACGGGGGCGGATCATCCAGCGATACTATTTGTAAAGAAAAGCTGATCTGTTGCCCCTTTACTTCTGGGTTTCGGCTTAAAAGACGGATGACTCGCCCTATAGGCAAAGGTTGATACGCATAGGATTCCATAGATTCTGAGTTTGGAACAGCTCTTAGAGGTTCGTGCTCCCAGACGCGCGAGTTGAAAGCGGCGCCACCAGCTCTCAGGTCAATTCGAGTTTCCGGCAGGCATTGAGGTTCGTGCTTCCAGACGCGAGAGTCGAAAGTGGCGCCACTAGCGCAAGGCAGCTTGGCTAGGTGTCGTACCTGCTCAGCAAGATCCGTGTATTGCTTGTGGAGCTGGAAATGAATACAGTACGTAGACACACCAAAAAGAGTCCTTACTTCGATTTCCCGAATGATCTCATCCGCCATCTTTGATATTGTCTTTCCGTGAAGGGTTCTTATCTCAGTCTGCGAAATATCAGAAACTCTACGTGATAGTACAGATCTGTCCGAAACTGGAATACGTGCTTCCCATACAGGAATTGACTGGGCAATACGTGCTGCCCATGCAGGAATTGACGGGGTAATACGTGCTGCCCATACAGGAATTGACTGGGCAATACGTGCTGCCCATGCAGGAATTGACTGGGCAATACATGCCCATGCAGGATTTGACGAGGCTTCTATCGGGCCTGCTGCTACTTCGGTACAACTTCTTATAAGTGGCATTTTGGCCAGGTCAAATTCAATAAAGGTAACTCGACCAGACGCATGCCCCATTGCAAGAATGTTATCTCGAACAGCTAAACATATCGGTCGATAATCAGCAGGAAGCCATAGAATATTTTCTGTCCTGCAAGCCACCCATTGCTTTTTGACATACAGGTGTGATGAAGAATCGGACTGTTGTTGACCAATTGAGCGATAGGGATAGGTGAGTTCGAGTAATCCATCACTAGGGAAAGATAGGTCAGAAATCGATCCTCTAGTGCAAAGTATCTGAATTGATTCCTTTGTCTGTACATCCCAGAGCCTGACTGTGTTGTCGTCAGAGGCAGAGGCAAGAAGCTGGCCATTTGGTGAAAACGCGACTGCCCTGACCGAATCTAAATGGCCTTCAGGAGTGTTATGCGATACTTCTGTTGTTGCATCCCAGAGCCTGACTGTGTTGTCGGTAGAGGCAGAGGCAAGGAGCTGGCCATCTGGTGAAAATGCTACTGCACTGACCCAACCTGAATGACCTTCAAGAATGCTATGTAACGTTCCTGTCGTTGTATCCCAGAGCCTAACTGTTTTGTCGGCAGAGGCAAGGAGCTGGCCATTTGGTGAAAATGCTACTGTATTGACCCAACCTGAATGACCTTCAAGAATGCTATGCAACGTCCCTGTCGTTGCATCCCAGAGCCTAACTGTTTTGTCGGCAGAGGCAGATGCAAGGAGCTGACCATCCGGCGAAAATGCTATTGCAATGGCCGAATCTGAATGACCTTCAAGAGTGCCACGCGACGCTCCTGTAATTGCATCCCAGAGCCTGACTGTTTTGTCGGTAGAGGCAGAGGCAAGGAGCCGGCCATCCGGTGAAAATGCCACTTCGTTGACGCAAAGTGAATGACCTTCAAGAGTGCTATACGGCACTCCTGTCGTTACGTCCCAAAGCCTGACTATGTTCTCTGCAGAGGCAGAGGCAAGGAGCTGGCCATCTGGCGAAAATGCCACTGTATGAACCAAACCTGAATGACCTTTAAGAGTGCTACGCAACATTCCTGTTGTTACATTCCAAAGCCTAACTGTATTGTCGGCAGAGGTAGAGGCAAGAAGCTGGCCATTTGGTGAAAATACTACTGCCCAGACCCAGCCTAAATGACCTTCAAGAGTGCTACATGACGCTCCTGTCGCTGTTTCCCAGAGCCTAACTGTTTTGTCAGTAGAGGCAGAGGCAAGGAGCTGGCCATCTGGTGAAAATGCTATTGCAATGGCCGAATCTGAATGACCTTCAAGCGTGCCACGCGACGCTCCTGTCATTGCATCCCAGAGCCTGACTGTTTTGTCGGTAGAGGCAGAGGCAAGGAGCCGGCCATCCGGTGAAAATGCCACTGCGCTGACGCAAAGTGAATGACCTTCAAGTGTCTGCACGGTAGAGCTCCAAGATTTCTGGGCTTCTGATAGGTGACAAATCCATGGAGGGAACTGGTCCAAGAACTGTCCCCGAACTATACTAGCTTTTGGCGCAAAGACAAGAGCAGCAGAATATAGCTGGAGAGGTGCCTCTTCAATAATCGATCGGTTATAGAGGATGAATCGTTTCGCATCATGAATGATCATATATAAACAAGAGTTTTTGTCTCGCTTTAAAATACCTAAGTTAGTGTCTAAATTAATTTGGCTTATAAGATCACTCACGACCATGGATTCTAAGTCTGTCGTCATATAAATGCTCTCAGACGTCTTCCCAATCAAGCTGAGGGCTTCAAGCCAGTGAAGGAAGTGTTTCTGCAGGAATTGATGAACTTGGCAGTCATCATCGAGGTGGGCTTCACTCCCCTGGAGATGTTGAACCCAGTAGCGACACGCATACTGAAGATCTGAAGGGAGATAATGCTCTCTCCTGCTGCTTTCCACCTCACTCGCGAGGGCACCGGGTGCATGCAGGTCACAGATATCTCTCTTTAGGCTGCTGAACATAAGCTGTAGGCAGCTCTGGGCTAGAGTTTCGTGCGCCTCTCTCTCATCCACCCAGAACTGCTGATCCCGGCATCTTTTCTTGTCAAGAAGGAAATGATGGAATGAGGGGCGGAGCAGGCGAATGGAATATTCTTGGCTCTCCGGAACCTCCAGAACTGAATGCAGATCATCTAGTGTTTGAACTATCTCCTCTTTTGGTTTGTTGAGTAACCTCGCCAAATTGGCAGCAGAGAGCGTGTCAAACAAGACGATAATGGATCCAACGATTTCTTTAAACAGCCTGCATAACTCCTCTTTCTCATATTTATCAAATGATCTGCTGACAGAGTGTGTTAGAATTGTGGTATAAATCTCATCGAGCTTCTTCTCTGATGGCATAATAGTAGATTCGTGCTCCCAGATGCGGGAGTTGAAAGCGGTGCCACCAGCGGAAGCTAGTTTGGCTAGGTCCGTGTCTTGCTTATGGAGCTGGAAAATGAGCACGGTATGTAGACACACCAAAAAGAAGCCTTACTTCGATTTCCCGAATGATCTCACTGCGGGTGGTCCTACGCTCATCCGCCATCTTTGCTATTGTCTCTCCGTGAAGGGTTCTTATCACGGTTCGTGTATGAAGCGAATCCTGGAATACGTCCTGTTGATTGATGATTGAATTGTTCCATAGTTTAGACAATGGCAAAACCTGGAAATATATGTTAGAGTAGAGTCGTGGATAAACTTGGAGTATGGGTGAACATACAGCTTGGTCAAACTTTTGTCCAGCTTGTTGACCGAGGAGCTTTGCCTCAGACTTAGCTTCCTGAGCCGAGCCTGGAAGGTGGCTCTTGAGCTTCGAAGATGCAGTGGCGGAATCATCTAAAGCAATTTAGAGAGATCTCCAGAGCAGGAACCGGTTAGATCTTACGTTCAAACTTCTTCCCGGCAACCTTTGGATTGCCACCAGCAGCACAGAGGTAGTAGCCTGCAACACCGGCAACCGCAAGGCCACCCAACAACAGCGGACGATTGGCCATTGTAAAAGTAGACGGAGGAAGATAGGACAGCTATACAAACAAGCAAGAGAGATGAAGTCGGCGATACCAAGGAGACGTGAATGCGAAGGAAGTTGATGAGTTGAAGTGCAATGTGGAATGTTCGAGGATGCCAGTCGCAGCTGGCCAATACACACGGTCAACTCCACCTCGGAGCTTCTTAGCGCCGCCATCCCATGTCGGCGCCTAAATACTCCGTACGGAACCCGGCCAGGATAGCCCGATAAAATGCCAACATGTCTTGGCGCGAAGTCCGTGCTCAGAAAGAACGCGCATATGCAAAAAGCCGAAGCTGATTCTGCAAGTCTCTGTATCAATTCCATATATGCCCAGCTCATGGGAATGCTTCGTCCTGATAGGGACGATTGTGATGCAGATAGGCTAGCGTTGCTCCCCAGATCGCTGTCGTCAGTGGCTTGCAGCTTGGGGTACTGAGATAGTGCTTTGAGAGACATTGGAACAGCGTCAGTTGAAAGTCACAAGCCCGTGCCAATTTTGAAATCAATCGTAGTATTCGTCAGTTTGATTTCGATGAAAGAGTCAATTAACGGTTCAGACGGATCAGGCATTTCGGAGGCAAAGCGGTACCTGGAGGTGCCTTTGACTCGGTGAGCGCAGGCGGAGATGGCCGACAAAGTCCAGCCATGCTCACTCTCGAGCGCCGCTTGCCGCCGTACCGCTGTTTTCTCTGTGTGGAGAATCCGGAATAGTGGGCCGATCTCTGTCCATTTGTACTGGGCATTTGGCCAAAGAACAAACGGAGCTGCCCGCGTGGTGGAGATAAGCTAAGAGATAAAAGTATAAAGCTCCAGTTATCGAAGCTGTCTATAATCACGCGGCCTCACTCACCATCTCACCGAGAAGCTTTTAACACCCAAAGCTCGACATTCGAACCTCTTAAAATTACAACTTCTACACTCTCAACCACCCAGATCCTTCTCCAACGTAGCATCCACCTTCCCACTTCCGTAATGTCTCAGCTCAGCTACGCACGCTACGGCAAGGATAACATTCGCCTGTACAAGGTCCACAGGAACGCGGATGGTACTCAAGATGTAGTTGAAATGACTGTTTGTTCTCTCTTGGAAGGAGATATTGAGACTTCGTATGCACTTTAGCTCTCAGAAGCCGGACTCGAAATCTAACAGGGACCACAGCTACACCGAAGCCGACAATTCAGTGGTTGTTCCGACCGACACTCAGAAGCAAACCACCTACATACTCGCAAAACAAAATCCAATCTCACCTCCTGAGCTTTTTGGCAGCATTCTCGCCCAGCACTACGTTGACAAATACGACCACATTCATGCCGCACATGTGAAGATCATCCAGCACCGCTGGACACGCCTCGTAGTCGACGGTAAGCCACATCCACACAGCTTCTATCGTGACGGTGAAGAGATCCGCGAAGTTGAGGTCGTTGCACGTGACGAAAAGGCCGGTGTTGGCATTACAGTCAAGTCTGGAATCAACAAGCTTCTCGTACTCAAGAGCACCGGCTCTGCCTTCTACGGCTTTAACAAGTGCGATTACACAATCCTGCCCGAAGCTTGGGATCGTATTCTTTCTACTGAAGTTGAATGCGGCTGGCTCTGGAAGACCTTCTCAGGACTGCAGGAAGTCAAATTCAGAGCCGCTGCTTTCGATGAGGCATGGAAAGCCGCCCGTGAGATCACACTCGCTACATTCGCCAACGATAACAGCGCCAGCGTGCAGAACACCATGTACAAGATGTGCGACCAGATCCTTGCAGCAGTTCCTGGCGTCGACAGTGTCAATTATTCTCTTCCAAACAAGCATTACTTCGAAATCGACCTCAGCTGGCATCATGGGCTCAAGAACACGGGTAAGGATGCAGAGGTCTATGCGCCGCAATCAAGCCCAAATGGTTTGATCCAGTGCACCGTGTCAAGGAAAGGACCCAAGTCTAAGCTCTAGATGGAGTAGAATGAACATGTATTTGAGCGTTGTGCATTTCAAATCCGGATCTACGAGACACACCCTTGAATAAGTTGTACACTAGTATAATCTAAGACTTACAGGCATATATATTGGAACACATATGCAAATTGAGACGGTGTTACATCTGCTCCTCCTGTCTAATCAATTGTGTTGTGCCGTCCAGCTTTTGTGCTCTTCGGTTCTTATCCATTGGCCTTCATCAGTAACGAGAATCGACTTTGGAATGCCTCTTATGCAATGTGACCCTGTATGCTCAAAGCTCCCAATACGCCAGCAATGCCTTTCGCCGATCTCTACCTTGCCTCTTGCACCTGAGAATTCTGTGTTGTATCCACTTCGCTGGCCGGCACCTGAAGAAGGCTCTGCACTCTCTGTCCCGGGTATCTCAGCAGATTCTGCTTGTAAGGATGGGCGTGACCCTCGAACGCTAGAATCGTCGTCAGCAAACCGCACTCCATCAGCGCCCATCGACGAGCCGCAACCACCTACTCTTCAGCCGCGCCAGCCGCACATCACGCAGCTTATTCTTGGGCAGCATTCCGCGGACGGCGCGGCGCAGGGCCTCTCCGCCGCCCCACTTGGCCATGAGGCGCTCGAGGCTCAGGCTCTTGAGGCTGCCGGGCCGCGTCGTGTGCGAGTAGTACGTCTTCTGCTGTAGCTTGCGGCCCGTCACCTTCAGCTGCGCGCAGTCCGTCGCCACCACGTAGTCGCCGCAGTCGCTCGACGGGTCCCAGATCGGCTTGTGCTTGCCCATCAGGATCAGTGCGATGCGCGACGACAGCCGCCCGAGCGTGAGCGGCGACGCTGACGCCGAGACGTGGTGCCAGGTGCGCGCGTAGGCGAGCCGTGTCTGCAGCGGAGGGGGTGTGTGAGTGAAGCTGGATTGATGATCGAGATGGATGGGCGGGACGAACCTTGCCAATGGTTTGTGACATTGTGGACGAGTATGTTTGTTGTCTGGATAATGGTAGGGAATGGAAAGCTTTAAGATGGTCCAATGCCTCTCAATTGGAAAGACATTGCCGTAATTAAGAGACCTGTGAAGCTTTGGGATACTTTTCAACTGGAACAAATTTGCGCTGCACTCACGAAACTGAAGTCTCGAGGTCAAAAAGAGTCTGAGCACGGGCCACCCAAGCTGTACTGCTTAAGGTTTCCGCTCGACTGAAATCGATTTCCTCTCGACAACAGCGAATAGCATTGATATGTCTCTGTTGATGGCAAAATTAATTTGTACAATATGTCTCTGAGAGTGTGATGGTGAATAAAAGCCCCGTCATTTCCACATGTTTTGCCCCGTAAAGAAGGTCGCCAACGGCATACGCTCTATATCATTAGGTATTTACCAAGCGCAAGATTGACTCTTCCCGTCTTTCTTCTTAGGAATCGTCAGAGCAAATAGAGAGGAAGAGAAGTAACGAAATGATAACATGGATTGATTTAGTGTGAACTAGCCGAAGTACTACCACCATCTACTCAACATCATATGTGAATCCTTCAGAACGTTTGTCCAACAATCACCAATTTACGTCCTTCGGAGGGATCTCTTCTGTATCGCTCGGCTTTTTGTGTGGCCAGATTGTGAAAACCTCAGTTCCAATAGGAACAGTACCAGGAGTGAACTGCCCATCACTACCGAGGAGACCGGATTCGACTTTGTCGGCAAGTCTGTACGGGAAGTTGAGGTACTTTTCAACCACTTCGCCATAGGGCATCTGCGCAACGTCGGGGTATTTCAGGCATAAGAGCTTTAAGTCTTGACGGTCGAAAGGTCGATCGGTCAGTGTCCAAAGTTTTAAGGCCAGCATTTTTGACCACACGAAGCAAGTATGTTCGAGGCAGCTGTGTCCACGGAGACCTTCTGGGTACAGATGACAGGTGTTGGACAACTGAGGGATAACTGCTCCTGAGACCGTTATGGGCGTTGATAGAATGATGGCGAGAAGTTGAAGTTTCATTCTGGCTGACGCTTCGATTTGGATTCGGATTGATAGCTTGACTGAGATAAGTCTGGCCCCGTTCGATTCGAAATTGACGAAACAAGTCCTTTTCACAGTGTACAATGAGC
>Ga0335072_10005313_pt1 | contig 18972 bp, 16 predicted proteins | sample Lox_Sample_21_FD_206725 | JGI IMG/M metagenome (GOLD analysis project Ga0335072, IMG submission 206725) | Soil microbial communities from Loxahatchee National Wildlife Refuge, Florida, United States - Lox_Sample_2.1 | ecosystem: Environmental > Terrestrial > Soil > Wetlands | place: USA...
ACACTCGCCGGATCAGCTCATCGCGGCCCGCGCGGCGATGGGCCTCGGCGGCGCCGCGGTCATGCCGCAGACCCTGTCCATCATCTCCAACGTCTTCGAGCCGCAGGAGCGGGCGCGCGCCATCGGCATCTGGGCCTCCGCGGTCGGCATCGGCGTGGCCATCGGCCCGGTGCTCGGCGGACTGCTGCTCGCCCACTTCTGGTGGGGCTCGGTCTTCCTGATCAACGTCCCGGTGACCGTGCTCGGCGTGCTGGCGGTGATCGCCCTCGTCCCCGAGTCGCGCAACCCCGCCCCCGGCAAGATCGACTACCTCGGCGTGCTCGGCTCCATCGTGGGCCTGGTGCTGCTGGTGTACGGGATCGTACAGGGCGGCGACGGCGCGTCCTGGACCAGCGCCGGCGTCCTCGGCCCGGCCCTTGGCGGCCTCGCCGTGCTCGGCCTGTTCGCCTGGTACGAGAGCCGCATCGACCACCCCTCGCTGGACGTCCGGCTGTTCCGCGACCGGCGGCTGTCGGCCTCCGTCGGGGCGATCTCGCTGCTGTTCTTCAGCTTCGGCGGCGTGTACTTCTTCACCAGCTTCTACATGCAGAACGTCCGCGGGTACACCCCGCTGGCCGCCGGCCTGCTGACCGTCCCGTTCGCGCTCGGCCAGCTCATCGCGGCGCCGCGCAGCGCGAGCCTGGTCACCAGGTACGGCGCGCGCGCCGTCGGCGTCGGCGGGATGGCGCTCAACGCGCTGGCGATCGCCGGCTACGCGACGCTCGGCACCGCCTCGCCAATCTGGATCCTCGCCGTGCTGTTCGGCATCCAGGGCGCTGGCGTCGGCGTGGCCATGCCGGCCGCGACCGCGGCGGTCATGGACGTGCTGCCCAGGGAGCGGGCCGGCGCGGGGTCCGCGCTGACCAACACGGCGCGGCAGGTCGCGGTGGCGCTCGGCGTCGCCGTGCTCGGCTCGATCCTCGCCCAGTCCTACCGCGGCACGATGTCCCCGACGCTGGACAGGCTGCCGGCGGGCGCGCGGGACACCGCGGGCCAGTCCATCTCCGCCACCCAGGCGGTGGCCGAGCATCTCGGCCACGCGGGCCAGTTCCTGCTTGACCCGGCGAACGTCGCGTTCGTCGACGCGATGCGGATCACCACGCTGGTCGCGACCGGCATCATCGTGCTGGGCGGCCTCGTGGTGATGCGCTGGATGCCGGGCCGTCAGCGGCCTAACATCGAAGAACTGGTCGCCGCGGAAGTGGCGGCGGCCGAGCGGGAGCTCGCGGCCGAACGCGAGCTATCCGAAAGGTAAAGAGGTAACTAACGATGCGCACGCAAGCTGACCACGCCGACTCCGACGTGGTGGCCAGTGTTGCAGCAGCCAGTGCGGCAGCGACCGCCCAGGATGCCGCCGCCGACGCCGGGACCGGCGCCGTGCGGCGCCCTGGGCGGCCGCGCAGTGAGCGGGCCGAGCAGGCGATACTCGACGCCACGCTCGAGGCGATCGCCGAGCGCGGCGTGGACGGTGTGGGCTGCGAGGACGTCGCGGCCCGGGCCGGGGTCGGCAAGGCGACCCTGTACCGGCGCTGGCCGGGCAAGGAGGACCTGCTGATCGCGGCGTTCGCCTCGCTGAAGAGCCCGCTGCCCGAACCGCGCGGCGAGTCGGCGCGCGAGGACCTGATCGCGATGCTCGACGTGATGGCCAACGACGCCGACGATCCCAGGTACGCGCGCCAGTTCGCGCTGCTGCACGGCGAGGGTGAGCGCTACCCGCGGCTGGTTAAGCGCTACAAGGAGCAGGTGGTGGAGCCGCGCCGCGAGCTGATCAGGTCGGTGCTCCGCCGCGGCGTCGCCACCGGCGAACTCCGCGCGGACACCGACATCGAGATCGCCATGCTCACGCTCACCGGAGCGGTGATGGCCCGCGGCAAGCACGACCGCACGCCCGCGGAGCCGCGCTTCGCCACCCGCGTCGTCGACGAGCTGCTGCGGGGCATCGGCGCCCGCTGACCCGGCGGCTCTTACGCCGGATACGCCGGAGTACGCACGGCGCGCGGCGCCTCCTCGAGGATGTGCTGGGCGCCGGTCAGGCAGAGCAGCGTGCGGACCGGGGTGGAGGCCGCGATGATGCGGAGCCTGCGGTCCCTGGCAGCCGTAAGATTCCTGATCGTCAGGAGCGCCGCGAGTCCGGCGCCGTCCATCGAGTCGATCCGGGACAGGTCAAGCAGCAGCGGCGGGCGGTGCGTCCGGCTGACCCGCAGCAGCAGCTCCTCGAAGACAGCGGCGGAACTGCCGTCGACCTGACCGGAGACGGTCAGGGATGTTCCCGACGGGGCCGCCTGCACGTGACTGAGAATTCCCACGAGATTGCTCCAAGTGATGTGGACAGCATTCTCCATCACAGAGGCGGCCGCCGCATCCCTCGCGGCGGGTGAGGCGCGATCGCGGTCCGGGCCGGGTGGTGGCCGGCGGCTGCCGGCCCCGGGTCCTCCGGGGCGGGTGATGCCTTCAGGGGCCCGCATTACTTGAATGAGTAACGAGCCTGAATCGGGCCACTGGCAGCTGGGAGTCGACATGGCCGAGGGAACGCACGCAGCAGGCCGGCGCGGCTGGCTGCCGACGGCCAGGCACCTGCCCGTGGCCGGGGTGGCCCGCGCGCCGCGCAGCATGACCGACGCCGAGCTGGCCCGGCTCCTGTTCAGCGCCCGGGCCAGCTGCGCCGATTCCGGCCTGGACACCGCCGCATGGTTCCCGCCAAGCGGCAACGCTGACACCGCCCGCGTCCAGGCCGCGCCGGCCATCGCGCTGTGCAACACGTGTCCGCTGCGGAGTGAGTGCCTGGAGTTCTCCATGCGGTACTGGTACCGAGGCGGTGAGGAGGGCGTCTGGGCAGGCCTGGTCGGCTCCGAGCGTCTCCGGCTCCGGCTCAGGTGGCTGACGGGAGAGAGCCCGGGCGAACTTCTGGCCGGCCGGACGCCGGCGGTCCGGGCGCGCCGCCTGATCAAGGACGCGATAGGAGTCATCAGGAACGGGTGAGACGCCTGATCAGGCGGGCCGGACGTTCGGCGCGCGCAGCGAGTTCACCGAACTGCCGAAGAACGCGATCCGGTCGCGCGCGATCCCCGCGAGCCCGCCGTCGGGCACTGCCGTCGACCGCTCGGCGGCCATGGCCGACCTGGCCGCCTGCAGCGACGCGATGACATCAGCCACCTGGATCCGTTCTATCTCGCCAGGCGCCTGCTGCTGCATGGCGTAGAGCAGCTGACTGTAGTCGTCGGCCCTGCGCTGCAGGTCCGACCAGCGGTACCCGGCATCCGGGCCAGTCAGCGCGCCAGGCGTCTCGGCCGCCGCCATCGCGTCGTGCAGCGCCGACCCCTTCGCGTACGCGTCGATGACGCGGCCCTGCCAGTCGGTCGCCGCGGCGGACCGTCGCCGGTGCGCGACGAGGGCCCAGATCACCAGGCCGGCGACCACCACGATTCCCACGGCCACCAATACCCATACCCAGGGAGACGTGGAGCTGCCAGTCGCGGCCGGCGTTGTGGCGGCCCCCGCGCTGGTGGGCGCGGCGGTCGTGGGCGCGGCCGTGGTCGGCGGTGCGGTCGTGGGCGGTGCGGTGGTGGGCGGTGCGGTGGTGGGCGGTGCTGTCGTGGGCGGTGCCGTGGTCGGCGGCGCGGTCGTCGGCTGCCCGGTCCCGCCGGTCCCTGTTGCCCTGACGCTGGAGGCGATGCTGCTCACCGCCGAACTGACGCTGCCAGCCGCCCCGCACGCCGCCAGCGGCAGCACGATGAAGACGATCAGGCCGACAATACCTGCGTATTTCCTTAGCATCTGCGGCAGCTCCTTCCGCGCACCGGGGAAGACTCCTTCAAGGGTGCGCGGAACTGGGCCGCCGGCAGGCCACCCTACGCGGGTGAATTCCTAGCGCGGCGAGGGCTCGCGCCACGCGTTGGTGATGGGCACCCGCCGCCCGCGGCCGAAGTTCTTCGGGCTGATCTTCGGCCCCGGCGGGTACTGGCGGCGCTTGAACTCGGCGAGGTCGACGAGCCTGATCACCCGCTCGACGAGCGCCGGGTCGTGGCCGGCCGCGATCAGTTCCGCCGACCCCATGTCCTTCTCCACGTAGTCGTCGAGCAGCGCGTCCAGCTCGTCGTACGCCGGCAGCGAGTCGGTGTCGAGCTGCCCGGGAGCAAGCTCGGCCGACGGCGCCTTCTCGATGGAGTTAACGGGGATGGGGGGAGTAGCCCCCGCCCGTTCCGCATATTCATTACGCCACCTGGACAGGTCCCAGACGAGCGTCTTGAAGACGTCCTTGATCGGGCCGAAGCCGCCCGCCGAGTCACCGTAGAGCGTCGAGTACCCGGTCGCCAGCTCGCTCTTGTTGCCGGTGGTGAGCACGAGGTGATTGCCGGCGTTGGACAGCGCCATGTTGATCACGCCGCGCACCCGGGACTGCAGGTTCTCCGCGGGCAGCCCGTCGGCGGGGAAGTCGCCGAGCTCGTCGCGGAACGCGTCGACGATGGCCTGGATCGGCACCGTCCGCCCGTGTATGCCCTGCCGCTTCACCAGGTCCTCGGCGTCGGTGACGGAGCCTTCTGAGGAGTACCGGCTCGGCATCAGCACCACGTACACGTTCTCCGGCCCGATCGCGTCGGCGGCGATCGTCGCGGTCAGCGCCGAGTCGATGCCGCCGGACAGCGCGAGGATGACCGAGCGGAACCCGTTCTTCCGCACGTAGTCCCGCGTCCCGGCGACCAGCGCCGCGTACACCTCGGCCCGGTCGTCCAGCCGCGGCCAGAACGGCCCGTGCTCGTCCTCCCCGGCGGTCACCGCCGGCAGCGGCAGGTCGGGCAGGGTCAGCCGCTCGATCGTGATCTCGGTCCCGTCCTCGGCGTCGACCGGCCCGTCCGGCGCGTCGCCGCCCTCCGCCCCGGGCAGCTCGACGTCGAGGACGACCAGCTCCTCCTCGAACTGCGGGCCGCGAGCCAGCACCTCGCCGGACGCGGTGACCACGATCGAGTCCCCGTCGAAGACCAGCTCGTCCTGCCCGCCGACGAGGTTGCAGTACGCCAGCACCGCCCCGGCCTCGCGCGCCCGCCGGGTGACCAGCTCGAGCCGCACGTCGTCCTTGCCGCGCTCGTAGGGCGAGGCGTTCGGCACCACGAGCAGGCCGGCTCCCGCCCGCAGGCACACCGCCACCGGTCCGCCGTCCTGCCACAGGTCCTCGCAGATCGCGATGGCGACGTCCACCGCCTCGCCGTCCCCCAGCGGCACCCGGAACACCGGCAGGCTGTTCCCCGGCACGAAGTACCGGTATTCGTCGAAGACGCCGTAGTTCGGCAGGTGGTGCTTGGCGCTGGTCGCCACGACCCGCCCGCCGTGCAGGACCGCCGCCGCGTCGAGCGGCGCACCTGCCGGCAGCCCGGTGCGCGGCGCGAGGTCCGGCCGCCGGTCCAGGTACCCGGTGACCACCGCGACGCCGCCGAGCCCTTCGGCGTCCAGCCGCTGGGCGACCTCGTGGGTCGCCGCGATCGACGCCTCCACGAACGACGCCCGCAGCGCGAGGTCCTCCACGGGATACCCGGTGAGGAACATCTCGGGGAACAGCACGACCCGCGCCCCGCGCGCGGCCGCGCGCCGCGTCCACTCCACGACCAGCTCGGCGTTCCCGGTCAGGTCCCCGACGGTGGCGTTCAGCTGAGCAAGGGCGATCCGCAAGTTAGGCACGCTTCCAGCTTAGGCGGGCTCACCCAGGCGCGCGGTAACCGTACTCGACGAGGGCTTGAGCGCCAGCGGCGTACTGGGCGGGGTCATCGGGCACGGCCGTCCCCAGCCCGTCCACGTACCGGTTGTACATGCAGAACGCCGCCGCGATCAGCACGGTGTCATGGATCTCCAGGTCGGTGGCGCCCGCGGCGCGCGCCTTCGCCACGATGTCCGCCGATACCAGCCGCCCGTCCACCCGGATCAGGTCGGCGATGTCGAGCAGCGCCCTGAGCTTGGCGGAAACGGGGGCGGTGCCGGGGTCGGCCAGCACCTGCCCGACCAGGCCCGCGCCGCCGGGCAGCTGCGCCGCGGCGGTCGCCGCGTGTGAATTAGAGCAGTACTCGCATTCATTGCGCCGCGACACATAAGCGGCAATCAGCTCGCGCTCGCCGCGCGACAGCGTGCTGTCGCCGCGCAGCAGGACCTCGGCGAGCTCGCCGAGCGGCCTGGCGGTCTCCGGCCGGTAAGTGAGCAGTCCGACAATCCCCGGAATGTCATTTCCAAGCTCAATATGTGCCACGGCCACAGCGTCTCACTAGTCGGCCACCCCGTCGAATCCCGGCGCGACCCCCCGCAGTCACCCGGGGCATCTCCGCTATCTCGCGAACCCACGCCACCACGCTGACCCGCCATCGGCCGCGCTAGCCCGCCCCGCGAGCAAACCGGACTCATAACTGATAGAAAGCGGGCGGCCTGCCGGCCGGGCTCATCTTCCCATCACTTTCGGTCCCTGGATTCAGGGCAAAACGGACAGCAAAAGGGCCAAAACTGATGGGAAGTTGCCGGCCTGCCTGACCGCCGCAGGTAGCCAGCGTCGGCGCGCGGGAACCGCCGCTAGACCGTGACCCGTGGCGTATCGTTTTCGCGGTGGATTATGCGATATGACGGGATGCATGCGGATGGGACCCTCTGTGCGGCGTCTGTACGTGTAGGCGGGACACGGTGACCTGGAAAGCCCGGCAAGCGTGGGACGCGCGCAAAGCATGGTGGCTTGAGCTGACCACGGCGGTCGCCGTGATCGTGATCGTGATCGTCTGCATTTCCCACGCCTGGACGGCGCCGCTGCTGCTCGCGCCCTTGCTCGCGGTCCCGCCCGCGCTGGCCGGCGTCGGCGCTTCCAGTTTCCTGCGGCCGCTCGCCTACGGCGCGGTCAGCCTGGTCGCGGCCATCATTATCGCGGCCACCGCCAGCGGCGACACGCACGAGGTGCCGGTGGCGACGATCGTGGCGATCGTCGTGATGACCGCCATCAGCGCCGCCGCGACTACCTTCAGCGGCGGCCGGACCGAGCAGATCGCCAACGTCATCTCGGTCGCGGAGACCGCGCAGCGGGCGGTGCTCAAGCCGCTGCCCAGCCAGCTCGGCCCCGTCGAGCTCGGCGTGATCTACCTCGCCGCCGCCGCGGACGCGAAGGTCGGCGGTGACCTCTATGACGTCACCGAGACCGAGCATGGCATCCGGCTGGTCATGGGCGACGTGCGCGGCAAGGGACTGGGCGCGGTGGAGGTCGCCGCGGACGTGCTCGGCATGTACCGCGAGGTCGCGCACGACGTGCACACGCTGGGGGAGCTGGCCCGCCGGCTGGACGCGGGACTGTCGCGCCGCTGGGGCGAGCACGAGGAGTTCGTCACCGCGCTGTTCGTCGAGATCGATCCCGAGGTCGGCCGGCTCAGCATCTTCAACTGCGGGCACCCGCCGCCCATCCTGATCTCGGCGGACGGCGTCACCGTGCTGGAAGTGCCCGCCCCGGCGCCGCCGCTCGGCCTGCTCACCCTGGGCGACAGCTCCGGCGCCGCCAGGACCCTCGCCTTCAAGCCGAACGATCAGCTGCTCCTCTACACCGACGGCGTCACCGAGGCGCGGGACCGGCGGCGCAGCTTCTACCCGCTCGATGAGCGGCTGCACCTGCTGCAGGCCAAGGCCAGGGACAACAGCACCGGCCTTGACCTCCTCGAGGCGGTCCGCGACGACCTGCTGCGGCACTCGGGCGCGCCTCTTGAGGACGACGCCGCGCTGCTGCTCGTCCGCGCTCCCGCGGCATGGCCGAGCCCGGCTGCCGGACGCCGCCAGGACCCTTCGAGGTCACGGCCGTAGCGGCGGGTATGCCGGATCGAGCAGGTTCCGCTCCTTCAGCCAGCCGTACAGCGGGGTCGTGGCGGGAAAGTGGCCCCACGCGTGGTCGCCGTCGCCAGGCTGGAGGCCGCCGAGCAACTGCCGCTGCACGGGGCTGAGCCGGCTGGCCCAGTCGGTCGCCCAGATGGGGTCGTTCTCGTCGCGGATCGCGATCCACCGGTAGGTGTATCCGAAGAAGACCGCCTTGCGGGTGAACGCCGAGTAGTTGCCGGAACGGGCGTGCCACAGCCGCCTGTCGAACAGCAGGACGTCGCCGGGCGCGGCGGTCACCTCGACAGCGCCATCGGGGTCGGGCCAGACGACGTCCCGCCGGGGCGGCCCGGGGATCCAGTTGGTGAGGTGGCTTCCCGGCACGACCTTGAGGTTGCCGCGGCCTGGTTCTGAGACGTCGGACAGCCAGTACGCGAGCTTGACCGACATCCGGGGCCGCGGATCGGTCTCCACCTCGCGGTTCTGCCTGCCGCCGTCCTGGTGCCACTCGAACCTGAACGGGCGGGAGGCCGCCATCGGCGGATGGACGTCCAGGTGAGAGTGGTAGACGTGGATGTTCCAGCCCAGCAGCGACCACACATAGGGAAACGTGGCCGGGTGATCGGCGAGACCCACGACCTGCGGGCAGCGGGCGACGGCACTGAGCCAGTGCAGCGAGCCGCCGGGCGCCACCAGGCTCTGCGCCTCGGCCGACAGGTACGCCCGGTCGAGGGCCTCCCGGTAATACAGCACCTCATCGTGCGTCAGCGCGCCTCTGATGATCAGATAGCCGTCCTGCTCGAATCGCTCGCGTTCAGCCGCGGGTACCAGCGCGCTGTCGCTCGCCATGCCTGCCATGCCTCACCTGCTCTCGATGGGACCACCGGTACTGACTGACGGCGACACTAGAGACGAAAGTTGGCGTACTCCCATACAGGCGCATGTGAGCCGCGTGTGCGTTGATCACCGGAACGTAACCGGGCGGAAACGCGTGCCGGGCATGTCCGCTGGTAGCGTGACGCGACGATCCGCCGGTGAAGTGTTCGCGAGAAACGTCTAAGGTGATAGCCGTGGATAGGCAGGAAGAATTCGTGCTGCGCACGCTCGAAGAGCGGGATATCCGTTTCGTCCGGCTCTGGTTCACCGACGTGCTGGGCGCGCTCAAGTCCGTCGCCGTCGCGCCGGCCGAACTCGAGGGCGCGTTCGCCGACGGCATCGGCTTCGACGGGTCCGCGATCGAGGGTTTCGCCCGGGTGCACGAGGCGGACATGATCGCCAGGCCCGACCCGTCGACGTTCCAGCTGCTCCCGTGGCGGGGTGAGTACCCGGGCGTGGCCAGGATGTTCTGCGACATCCTGATGCCGGACGGTTCGCCGTCCTACGCTGACCCCCGCTGGGTACTCAAGCGCAACCTCAGCAAGGCGTCGGAGATGGGCTTCACCTTCTACACGCACCCGGAGATCGAGTTCTTCCTGCTGCGTGACAAGCCCGATCCTGGCATGGTCCCGGTGCCGATCGACTCCGGCGGCTACTACGACCACACCCCGCACAGCATCGCGCACGACTTCCGCCGCACCTCGATCACGATGCTCGAGGCGATGGGCATCTCGGTGGAGTACAGCCACCACGAGGGCGCGCCCGGCCAGCAGGAGATCGACCTGCGCTACGCCGACGCGCTGACCACGGCGGACAACATCATGAGCTTCCGCCTGGTGATGAAGGAAGTCGCGATCGAGCAGGGCGTCTGGGCCACGTTCATGCCCAAGCCCTTCACCGAGCACCCCGGCTCGGGCATGCATACCCACGTTTCCCTGTTCGAGGGCGACCAGAACGCCTTCTACGAGGCAGGCGCCGAGTACCAGCTCTCGAAGACGGCCCGCGCGTTCATCGCCGGCCTGCTCAGGCACGCCCCTGAGATCACCGCGGTGTGCAACCAGTGGGTGAACTCCTACAAGCGCCTCTGGGGCGGCGCGGAAGCGACCGCCGGCGCCGGGGGAGAGGCGCCCGCCTACGTCTGCTGGGGCCACAACAACCGCTCCGCGCTGGTCCGCATCCCCATGTACAAGCCGCAGAAGGGCAACGCGACCCGCGTCGAGTTCCGCTCGGTGGACGCGGCGTGCAACCCGTACCTGGCGTTCGCGGTCATCCTCGCCGCGGGCCTGAAGGGCATTGAGCAGGACTACGAGCTCCCTCCCGGCGCCGAGGACGACGTGTGGGCCCTGACCAGCGCAGAGCGCCGCGCCATGGGCATCAAGCCCCTCCCGGCCGACCTCAACGAGGCCATCAAGGTCATGGAGAACAGCGAACTGGTCGCCGAGACCCTGGGTGAGCACGTCTTCGACTTCTTCCTGCGCAACAAGCGCGAAGAATGGCAGGAGTACCGCCGCCAGGTCACGAGGTACGAACTAGACCGCTATCTCCCGATGCTCTAGCGGCAACGGCCTGCCGTGACGGTCAGCATCCGCGCCCTGCGTCCTGACGACATCGACGTCGTGATGGAGTTCTCGCTGCGCGCGTGGCAACCGGTGTTCGAGTCGTTCCGGCAGGTCATGGGGGCGGAGGTATACCGCCGCGTCTATCCGGACTGGAAGACCATCCAGGCGGAGGTCGTGGAGTCCTCCTGTCGTGCGGAAGGCAACCGGGTCTGGGTCGCGGAAGCCGATGGCCGTCCGGTGGGGTACACCGTGGTCGTCGTCCACCCGATCAACCGTGAGACGGAGAGCGGCGAGATCTACATGCTCGCGGTCGACCCCGACTACCAGCAGCGGGGCATCGGCCGTGCGCTCGTCGACTTCGCGGTCGACCGGATCACCGAACTGGGCATCCCGCTCGCCGAGATCGGCACCGGCGGCGACCCCGGCCACGCACCGGCCCGGCGGCTCTACGAGCGGGCGGGGTTCACGCCCGTCCCGCTCGTCCGCTACTTCAAGGCGCTGCCATAGCGCGTACGCCGGCCCTCGTCGGCCTGGCGGGATAACCGCTCGCGAGTAAGCTGTCACCGTAGGGCAAGGGGGCGAGATGGACGCAGCCACGCGAGCGGTGCTGAACGAAGCCGAAACGCTGCTCATTGAGGAGACCAGCCGCGAGGCGCTCGCGACACTTGACGAAGACGCCGCCATCGAGCTCGAAACCCGGATAAGGCGGGTCCGCGGCAAGTACGTCAGCCAGTACCGGCGGGGCGCGAGCGCGCGGGTGGCCGAGCACGCCGCCCGTGGCCGGGCGCGGCCGGAGAACGCGCGTGCCGCGCAGAAGGCGGAGGCGTTCGAGCGAGCCCTTTCCAGGGTCAGCCGGCGGGTCGCGGCTCTGGCCGCGCAGTCCGCGGCGCAGCTGCGCGCCGAGCGGCTGGCGCTCGCCAGGGACGCGAAGCAGCGTGACTGGCCGGGAGCCGGGGAGATGGTGCCCGGCCAGCGCGGCCCCGGCTCCGGGGCCTCCACCGTTCCGGCCGGCCGCACCGGGGACCGCGCGCTGCGCAACCCGGCCAGTGAGCGGGACCGCGCGGGAACGCTCGGCACGGGCGCGCGGCAGCAGGCCAAGCGGGACAGCAAGCGCGCCACGGCGCGGTAGGCGCCAGGTTCACCCACTGCGGGTGGGGCCGCCGGCCCTGGACGCGGGAAGCATTAGGTCTGCCCCGGGAGGGAGCAGAGATGGCGTTGACGCCCCGGATTTCCCCGAAAGCAGCGGTCGCCGTGGTGATCGTGGTCCTCGCCGGGCTCAACGTGGTCGATATCCGGGTGGCGCGCGCGTCGCTGATAGTGGGACCGGTCGTTGTCGCCGGGCTGACGGGTATCGCCCGGCTCGCCGGGCTCAGCTGGCAGGACCTCGGCCTGGGACCGGGCACCTGGCGGCCGGGCCTGAGGTGGGCGGCGGTCGAGATAGGCATCGTCGGGCTGGTGCTCGCGGCGGCGGCGGCGCTCCCGCTGACCAGGGAGGCGTTCCGCGACACCCGCTACCGGCTGGACTTGGGGAGCACGCTGCTGACCTCGCTCGTGCTGATCCCGATCGGCACCGTGCTGGTCGAGGAGCTTGCCTTCCGCGGCGTGCTGTGGGGGCTGCTCAGAGAAGTCAAGGGCGCCACGACGGCGACCGTAGTCTCGTCGGCCTTGTTCGGCGTGTGGCATGTGCTGCCGTCACTCGGGCTGGCCGCGAACAACGAGGCGGTCACCGGCGCCGTCGGCACGGGCAGATCGGCGCAGACCACGACGGTGCTGGCGACGGTGCTGTTCACCGCCCTTTCCGGCGTGGTGTTCTGTGAGGTGCGGCGCCGCAGCGGCTCGATCCTGGCGTCGGCAGGCCTGCACTGGGCGACGAACGGGCTGGCCGTTCTCGCCTCGTCGGCGGTGTGGGCATGGGGGACGCGCTGAGCGCGGAGGACCAGGCGTTCGAGGCGCCAGGCATCACGACGGGCTGATCGTGATGCTGCCGAGGTCGGAGCTGGCGGAGATGACGTGTGCCGAGGCCGGGTTCTTGGGCACGGTGACGGTGCTCGAGCCGACGTAGGCGTGCGTGTTGATCTGGTACGCCGCGGAGCCGGGCACGGCCAGCGTGATCGGACCGACGTTCGTCGACGCGTGCACGGACGATGGCGCGGCGGAGAACGTCGCGTCGATGCCGCCCGCGTTCGACTTCAGCGTGGCGGTCGGCGAGCTGAGGCTGATGCCGGTGATCAGCCCGGCGCTGGTCTGCGCGCTGACGGGCCCGGCCAGCGACGTCAGCGTGATCGGGCCGGCGGCGGTCGACACCTGGACCGCCACGCCGCGCGGCACCTGGACGTCGTAGGACACGCCGCACACGAATTCCGACGGGCAGCTGTAGGAAAGCGTCAGCGTGGTCCCTGAGATCACGTGCGTCACCGCCGGCGCTGTCTTTCCGTACGACGCGGTCTCAGACACGCCGATCGTGCCGCGGTTGCCGCCCGTGACGTCGATGCTGCCCGAGCCGCCCTTGATGACCACCGTCGTCACCCGCGCGGTGACCGTGTAGACGTGCGCGGGCGGGTTGTGCGTGGCGGTGCCGAGCTGGGGCAGCGGATGGCAGCCCGTCAGCAGCAACGCGGCGGCGGCGCCGCAGCACGCGCCGCTAACCGCCGCGAACCGCGAACCGTCCCGCATGCCGGAGATTCTTCTCGTTCCGCGGCGCGGCCGCAATCACCGCGCCTACTCCTCAAAGCGCCCGCCGAGATACCTGGCGAGGAACCGCTCGGCGACCGTGTAGAACCTGATCCGGTTCTCCGGCTTGGCGAACCCGTGCCCCTCGTCGGGGAACAGCAGGTACTCGTGCTCGATGCCGGCTTCCGTCAGGGCGGCGACGATCTGCTCCGACTCGGCCTGCTTGACGCGCGGGTCGTTGGCGCCCTGCGCGATCAGCAGCGGGATCCTGATGTCGCGCGCCCGCGACAGCGGTGACCGCGACCACAGGAACTCGGCGTCCGTCTCCGGGTTTCCCACCCGCCGGTACAGCTGCGCGATCATCGGCGCCCAGTAGGGCGGGATGGTCTCGAGCAGCGTCTTCAGGTTGGACGGCCCGACGATGTCCACCGCGCAGCGGAAGACATCGGGCGTGAACGCGGCACCAACCAGCGCCGCGTACCCGCCGTAGGAACCGCCGTAGATGGCCACCCGGGACGGGTCCGCCCACCCCGAAGCGACCACGGACGACACCGCGTCGATCAGGTCGTCGTGCATCTTGCCGCCCCACTCGCGGTCCCCGGCGGCGACGAACGCCTTCCCGTATCCCGTGGAGCCGCGGTAGTTGACCTGGACGCACAGGTAACCCCGGTTGGCGAACCACTGCGCCTCCGGGTTGTACCCCCAGCTGTCCCGCACCTGCGGCCCGCCGTGCACGTCCAGCACGGCCGGCAGGTTCGACCGGCCCGGCCCGGGCGGGAACGTCACGTAGCCGTGGATCTCCAGCCCGTCCCTGGCCGTGAACGAGAACGGCTCCATGGCCGCCAGCGTGTACGACGACAGCGCGGGCCGCGCCTCGAACAGCAGCCGGCCGGACTTCGACGGACGGTCGTACATGTAGAAGGTGAGCGACCCGGCGTCGACGTTGAAGCCGACCAGCCACGTCTGGTCGGCCTCGTCCCGTCCGAGGAACATCGGGTCGCCGGGGTGCAGCCCGCGAATCGCCTTCAGGTCGTCTTCGACCGACGGGTCGAGCACCACGTAGGTCATCCGGTCCTTGAGGATCATGACGATCTGCGGGTCGCGGGTGTCCGGGTGAAGGATGGCGCCCGAGACATCCGCCTCGGGGTCCTCGGCGAGCACCGTGGTCGCGCCGGTCGCGAGGTCCACCCGCGTCAGCCGGCTCGTGTCGGACCCGGCCGCGCTGATCATCAGCAGCGACCGGCCGTCTCCGCTGAACGACACCACGTCGCTGGACGTCACGTCCTCGGCGGGGATCGTCAGCAGCGTCCGCCAGTCCGCCGCCGCCGAGTCCCGGACCAGGACGTCCAGGGACCCGTCGGGCAGCGGCGCGAGCGCGCAGCGCACCACAAGGTCCTCGTCGGCGAGCCAGCCGGCGTACCCCGGGTTCTCGATCTCCTTGACCAGGTTCCCGGTCTCCAGGTCCAGCCGGTACACGTCGTGCAGCTGCGGGTTGTCGGCGTTGATCCCGACGAGCACCTCGGTCGGGCGCCGCTTGCTCGACCCGATGATCTGCGCGTGGATCTTCTCGAACGGCGTCAGGTCCCGGCGCTCCCCGGTGACCAGGTCGACGTCGTACAGCCGCCAGTTCTCGTCACCGCCGACGTCCTGCACGTACAGCAGGTGCCGCCCGTCCCACGCCCAGCCGAACATCCGGATCCCGCGGTCGGTGTCGTCGGTCACCGTCCGCGCCGCCGCCCAGTCGACGCCGTCGGACTCGCCGATGGGCGCGACCCACACGTTCAGCACGCCGTCCCGCGGTGCTATCCAGCCGAGCTGGGACCCGTCGTGGGACATCCGGGGGCTGGTCCGCTCCGGGTTGCCGAACAGTACGCTGCGGGGGATGAGATCGACCATGCCCAATGCCTATCACAAGCCGCGGAGCACTCGATCCATGGCAAATAGGGGACTGCAGCTCAAGACGGCCATCCCGTTATACGCTCCTAGCGTGAGCGGCACGCGGACCTCCCTGGCGGGCTGGCTGGCCCGGATGGGCTTCACCGACGTTCCCCGCGCAGAACGTGAGCTCGCCGCCCTCGGCATCGCCGCCGGCGGCCACCCGCTGCTCACCGCCCTCGCCCAGGCCGCCGACCCCGGCCTCGCGCTGGCCGGCCTGGCGCGGATCGCCGAACGCGACGCCGGCCTCACGGAGCAGCTCACCAGCGACGCCGCGTTCAGTGCCCGCCTCACCGCGGTGCTCGGCGTCAGCAAGGCACTGGCCGACCATCTCGCCAGGCACCCGGAAGACACCGTCGTGCTGCGCGGCCAGGACGCCGACCGCCGCCAGGACCAGGCCGCGATCCGCGCCGGGCTGCTGACCGCCGTGGCCGACGCCGGCCAGGCCGATGCTGGCGATCCCGCGGCCCGGCTCGCCGCCGCCTACCGCCGCCGCGTGCTGCACCTGGCCGCCCGCGACCTCACCGGCAAGGCGTCGGTGGACGAGGTTGGCCAGGAACTCGCCGGCATCGCCGACGCGGTCCTCGAGGCGGCGCTGGCCATCGCCCGCGCCGAGCTGCCCGGCGACGCCGCGCCGGCCCGGCTCGCGATCATCGCGATGGGCAAGTGCGGCGCCCGCGAGCTGAACTACGCCAGCGACGTCGACGTGATCTTCGTGGCCGAGCCGGCGCCCGACAGCACAGAGGAGGCCGCCCTCAAGACGGCCACGAAGCTGGCCGCCGGCGTGATCCAGGTCTGCGAGCGGTCGACCCCAGAAGGCAGCATCTTCCCCGTCGACCCGAACCTGCGCCCCGAAGGCCGTCAGGGCCCGCTCGTGCGCACGCTGGCGAGCCACCTGGCGTACTACGACCGGTGGGCCAAGACCTGGGAGTTCCAGGCACTGCTCAAGGCCCGCGCGGCCGCCGGCGACCTGGACCTCGGCGAGCGCTACGTCGCCAAGGTCAGCCCGCTGGTCTGGCAGGCGTCCCAGCGGGAGAACTTCGTCGAGGACGTGCAGGCGATGCGCCGCCGCGTGGAGGCCACGCTGCCGAGGAACATGGCGGGCCGCGAGCTCAAGCTCGGCCCCGGCGGCCTGCGTGACATCGAGTTCGCCGTCCAGCTGCTGCAGCTGGTGCACGGCCGGGCCGACGAGCGGCTGCGCGCCCCGGCCACGCTGCCCGCGCTCAAGGCGCTGGCGGACGGCGGCTACGTCGGCCGCGCCGACGCCGACGACCTGGCCGGCGCGTACCGGTTCCTGCGCCGCACCGAGCACCTGCTGCAGCTGCATGCGCTGCGCCGGACGCACACGCTGCCGACGGATCCAGAGGTGCTCAGGCGACTCGCTCGGGCGATGAGAAATTCAATCAGCCAGAACGGGCCCGTGACTTCGCCCGAGGAGGCCTTCACCGAGGCCTGGCGCAGGCACGCGCTGCGGGTGCGCCGCCTGCACGAGAAGCTGTTCTACCGGCCGCTGCTCGACGCCGTGGCGCGGCTGCCCGGCGACACGGCGCGGCTGACTCCGGAGGCGGCGCGGGCCCGGCTCGAGGCGCTCGGCTACCGCGACCCGTCGGGCGCGCTGCGCCACATCGAGGCGCTGACCACGGGGGTGCGCCGCCGGGCGGCGATTCAGCGGACGCTGCTCCCCGTGCTGCTGGGCTGGTTCGCCGACGCGGCGGAGCCGGATGCCGGGCTGCTCGGCTTCCGGCAGGTCAGCGAGGCGCTGGGGGAGACGCCGTGGTTCCTTCGGCTGCTGCGGGACGAGACGAAGGCGGCCGAGCGGATCGCGCACGTGCTGGCGTCCAGCCGGTACGCGACCGGCCTGCTGCTGCGGGCGCCGGAAGCGGTCGCGATCTTCGCCGACGACGCGGAGCTGGTGCCCAGGGGAGTCGCCACCCTACGTTCCGAGATGCTGGCGGCGGCCGGGCGGCACGAGGCAGATGCCGAACAGGCGGCGGTCGCGGTGCGGTCGCTGCGCCGCCGGGAGCTGCTGCGGGTCGCGGCGGCGCGGGTGCTCGGGCTGACCGGCCTGGTCGCGACGGAAGCGGCGCTGACCGCGATCACCACCGCATCGCTGGAAGCGGTGCTGGCGGCGACGATCGCCAAGATCGAAATCGAGCAGCGCGGCCCGCTGCCGACCCGGTTCGCGGTGATCGCGATGGGGCGGTACGGCGGGCACGAGATCGGCTTCGGCAGCGACGCCGACGTGATCTTCGTGCACGACCCGCTGCCCGGCCTGGACGCGGACGGTGACCGGCGCGCGTCGGAGGCCGCGCAGGCGGTGGGCACGGAACTGCGCCGGCTGCTGCAGATCCCGGCCCCGGACCCGCCGCTGCTCGTGGACGCCGACCTGCGGCCCGAAGGCCGCCAGGGTCCGCTGGTGCGCAGCCTGGCGGCGTGCCGGGCGTACTACGAGCGGCGCGCCGCGCCGTGGGAGTGGCAGGCGCTGCTGCGCGCGGAGTTCGCGGTCGGTGACGCGTCGCTGGGCGCGGAGTTCATCGAGGTCGCGGACCGGCACCGGTACCCCGCGGGCGGGCTCAGCGAGCAGGCGGTGCGCGAGATCCGCCGAATCAAGGCGCGGGTGGAGTCCGAGCGCATCCCGCGCGGCGCGGACCGGGCGCTGCACGTCAAGCTCGGCCCCGGCGGGCTGTCGGACGTGGAGTGGACGGTCCAGCTGCTCCAGCTCGGGCACGCCCACGCGGTCGCGGGGCTGCGCACGACACGGACGCTCGAGGCGCTGGACGCGGCGGTCGCGGCCGGGCTCGTCGAGCCCGAGGATGCGGCCGCGCTGCGCGCGGCCTGGGAGTTCGCCGCCCGGATCAGGAACGCGATCACGCTGGTCCGGGGCCGGGCCGGCGACACGCTGCCCGCCAAGCACGACGAGGCCACCGCGGTCGCCCGCCTCCTCGGCTACAAGCCCGTGGTCTCCGGCAACGGTCCCGGCGGCTGGAGCGACACCCTGGATCCGGCGCAGGCGCTGGAGCAGGATTACCGGCGCACCGCGCGGCATGCCCGGTCGGTGATGGACCGGCTCTTCTACGGCTAGTTCTTATGACTACGCGCGGCCGTTCGCGCGGAGCACCCGGAGGGCGTCGACCGTGAGGAAGCCTCGCCAGTCGGCTTCCGCCGCTGGCGACCACGCGGGCCAGTTGAAGGTCCAGCCGCCGTCCTCGCGCTGAGCGCCTGCCAGGTGGTCCAGGTGGGCCTCGATCGTGGCGTCGTCGAAAAGCGGCCGGGCGATCGAATCCGGGAGCGGGGCGAAGTCCAGGGGAGAGTGCGTTTCGCCCTCGGCGTCCGGGTCGAGCGCGACGAGGCCGCGGTCGAAGAGCAACCGCCCGACGCGCTTGAGTGCGTCGTTGGCGCGGGAGCGGTCGGGGACGTGCTGGAGAAAGGCCAGGACGCCGAACATCTCGTAGGCCATCGGCTCGGTGAGCTGGTCGATGCCGCGCCACATTGCCTCGGTCGCGCCGTCTCGCCAGGGGTGGGCGAAGTCGCGGGCGTAAAGGACGCCCGCGATCTCGCCGGTCTGGATCAGCGAGACGGGATTGCCCTCGGCGGGCACCCACCAGGGGGCGTGCGGTCCTTGCGACAGCGTCGGCCGGACGAACGTCGCGCCGCCTTCGGCTGGGGCGATGCTTGCCAGCCAGTCGACGGCGCCGCGGACGAGATGCTCGTCCCAGGCGTCGGCCGCGTCCATGATGCGGAGCGCCATCTCGACGGCTGCTGGCTGGCTTGCCGCCGTCCTCAGGTCTGGCTCCAGCGCGTGGCCGAAGCCGCCGTCGTCGTTCCGGTAGGCCGCTATCGCGTCCCGGACCGGCCCTGGAGCGCCGCCCTGGAACAGGCGCTGGAATACCCGGCGGTCGAGCACCCGGGCCCGGGCGGCCATGAACTCGGCGGCCGCGTCGAAGTCTGGAGTCTTCTTCATGGAGCCATCCCACCACTGGGTGCCGACGTCGTATTGAACGAAACGGACAGCGCCGTGACATCCTGGTTTCATGGCCGCACGGGAACCGGAGTGGGTGCCGGATGGCGCGTGGCTCGCTCC
>Ga0335072_10005316_pt1 | contig 18966 bp, 16 predicted proteins | sample Lox_Sample_21_FD_206725 | JGI IMG/M metagenome (GOLD analysis project Ga0335072, IMG submission 206725) | Soil microbial communities from Loxahatchee National Wildlife Refuge, Florida, United States - Lox_Sample_2.1 | ecosystem: Environmental > Terrestrial > Soil > Wetlands | place: USA...
AACCCGCGCAAGCTCCGCTTGCGTCGCTTGCAGCGCTTGTTGTGCTTCCTTCCAATCATGCAGATCCACAACGGTTCCGAACCATTTGATGAGGCGACCGTCCTGCCCACGCAACGGCAGAGCGTTGCAAACGCACCAACGATAGGCGTGGTCCGCCGCCCGCCGGGCGCGGAATTCATACTGAAACGGCTCACCCGTCGAAATTGCCGCTGTCCACGCCTGCGACATCTTCTCAATGTCATCCTGATGGACGGACTTCATCCAGCCGGATCCCCGAACCTGCTCTGGAGATAATCCTGTGTAGTCAAGCACGCGCTGATTACAGTAATCAATCGCACCGTCGGTTTCAGCACTCCACAGCATCTGCGGAATAGTCTCAGTCAGCTGGCGCAGGCTGCGCTCACTATCACGCAGCTCGCCCTCCGCACGTTTTCGCTCAATGCCCTGAGCGATCAAGTCCGCACCAGACGCCAGCGTCTCCGTTGTTTCCGGCGTGACCGGTTTTCGCGAGAACATGGCCAGCACGCCTATCGTGCGGTCCCCGACGCTCAGTGGGTAGCCAGCGAAGCTCGCCATCCTTTCTCTCTCTGCCCATGCTCGGTCACTGATTCGAGGATCATTGAGAACATCATTGGTAAGATGCGGTTTTCGTGCTTGTGCAATCATCCCAATTTTGAATTGGCCCATCGGAATGTGGCTGTGAGGTCCATCAAGATGTGTGTACATGCCTGCACTGGCCTGCAACTCCAACATCTTTCCATCGTCACTGAGAGTCCAAATCCTCGCAAATGCCGCGTCAAGATGGTGCACGATGGCTTCACTGCACTCACCCAAAATTGTTTTCAAACTTTCTTCCTTACCGAAAGCCATGCTCACGTCAGCGCGGACAGCGATCTGGCGGGCGTGCGCGGCTCGCATTTCCTCTGCCTGCTTTCTTTCGCTGATATCGCGAATGAAACCCGTGAACAGCCGATGCCCATTGTTAGTCAGTTCGCCGAACGACACTTCGATTGGGAACTCATGCCCATCCTTGTGCAGACCGGTGAGTTCGGTTCCTCGCCAATTGATGTGCCGCTCGCCGGTAGCCAAGTAGCTGTTGAATCCCTTCTCGTGCAACTTCCGCATGTACTTCGGCATTAGTACAGTCAGAGGTTTTCCAATCAAGTCCGTTGGGTTGTACCCAAAGATGCTCTTGGTTGCCGGATTGACAAACTGAATCGTGCCGTTCTCGTCCATGCTGACCACGCCATCACTCGCGGTTTCGACCAGGACGCGATATTTCTCTTCGCTGTAGCGGAGGGCGGATTCTTCGCGTTTACGTTCGGTAATATCTGTAACCACGCCACCGATAGCGTAGATTTTTTGCTCTGCATCGAACAATGGGAACTTCTGAAGGATCCGGGTGTGGAGTCCATCGTCATTGCGAGCTACATCTTCAAATTTCATCGGCTGGCCCGACTGTAGTACCTGTCGATCCCCGGCTTGAAAGGCAGCAGCTTGTTCAGCCGAAAATAGTTCATCATCAGTCTTGCCTTCGACTTGGTCCGCGATGTGAAAGGCTTTCTTGAACTCCTGACTGGCATAGAGGTACCGGCTCTGCGGATCTTTCACAAACGTTAGATTAGGACTGTTTTCAAAGAACGCCCGCAGGAGCGCTTCGCTCTGTTGCAGCCTGGCCTCGGCTTGTTTACGTTCATCAATGTCCTCGCAAGTGAGTAACGTGCGCGAGGATGATTCACCCCAGTGGGTAGGGGCAACGGCTAAAGCCTTCCTGATCAGGAACCAGTGGTACTGACCATCCGCCCGACGGATACGCGCCTCAGTCTGGAAAGGTTTTAGATCGGCCAAAGCAATGATTAATTCGTCAATGAACCTGGCAACATCCTCTGCGTGAATTGTGGTTTGCCAGACCCATCCGCTCACTTGTTGGAATGAACAACCCGTATACTCCTGCCACGGACGGTTCACGTACTGAACAGAACCGTCAGGCAACGCACACACGGCCAGTTCCGGCATCGCTTCAATCAGATTCTGAAGATCGAACGGATCAAGGGGTTGTTTCGCGTCTTGCGTTTTGCTGGTCATTTGCGAACCTTACACGAGCTTCTGACAGGAATTGGCGGGAATCCGTGGCGTTTCCACTGGCCAGTTGCCAAAACGACGATCCTGCGATCCGGACCGAAGCGGCCAATCGTAAGGCAGAGCCCATTGGTTTAGGGATGGGAGCAAGACTGGATGCGCTTCGTCGTTGCCTTTGAAGAAAGCACAGACGTGACGGGCCTCATCGAGTTGGGAATCCGCAAAAGGAATCGGAGCAGCGGTCCTCTCCATGGTATCCCTCTGAAATTGAGCGCGCCCCGTTGAGGATTAGGATGCACCACCGTGCGCGTAAATGTCCAATCCAGACTTTGGTATTGATCGATACGTTCGTCGACACGATCCAACGAAACGAGCTGCAGCCTACTCCTTCGCCTTCTGTTGTCGATGAAAGAGAGAAAGCATTCAATGAACGAGGACGAATCGTTTTTCGGATTTGATTTACGGACGGCAAACGCATCCAGCCGAGCGCGAGCTATCGTCATTGGCGCCGTAACGGAGTTGTACGGTCCAGAGCAGGCGAGACTTGCAACGGAAGACTGACATGGAGCAGCGCCATTCCCAGCCGTCTGGATTCTTCCACGGCTCCCTGAGAAAGATCGTGGCTTTGTCGCCCATCGTTTGTAGCAGGCCCAAACATCGGCGACACGCAAATTGGCACACGCAAATTGAGGAAGCCATTTACCCGGTTGAGATCCGTCGGTATTTCGAGAACGACCTCTGGCTTGTCTGGAGTTGGGCCACCGCCCCGCAATTGAGAATGATCCAGGCGTTTGCCAGCCCGATATAGGGACTTTCCGCCTTGATCACTTTTCCGCCAAGAATGCGGACATAGAAATCCTTCGATTTTTCCTGATCCTTCACCGTGAAGAAGTGGGTGACAAAAGAGCCCTCGTCTGCAATCGGGGCCTCGGGTAGATTCATGCGGTGCCTTTTGCTGTAGATAAGTCGAACCGCCCGCAACCGGCTACGGTCCAAAGGAACCGTTTCGTCGGCTGGCGAACCCTAATAACGCGCAACTAGTTTAGGAGCGATTCCCAGTTGGCTGGCACCCTTCCTGCGGGTCCAGGTGCGGGCTGATTTTCCGGATGCGCATGCGGCGGAAGCAACCCCACACCTTTGATCATCTTCTGTTTCTCGTAATCGAAAAACCAGTCCTCACCCGGCTCGAAGCTGGTTATGATCGGATGCCCAGTCGCCGCCGCATGCTTCGATGCGTGCTGACTCGGAGAACTGTCACAGCATCCGATGTGCCCACACTCCGCACACCGACGCAGGTGAAACCACCAGCCTTTCGGCGAGGCCAGGCATTCCACACATCCGTCGCCACTTGGTTTCGAAGCGGGGTTGATTCCCCGCAAACGCTTTTTCACCTGCGATTTTCCTTTCGTGTCCTCTGTTCGCAGAATAATCTCAAGCTACCAGCAAGATCTTTCCGACACCACCCTTTTCTGCCGCGGCTTGAGCCTCGGCCGCTTCACTGAGCGGCAGTTTCTGGCTAATCGGGATTACAAGCTTGCCATCTCGTACCGCTTCAGCCATAAATTCGAGCGTTTTCCTGTCGAATTTCGAGAATACGTGCACCACCTTTACAGATGGGTAATATGGTGCACTCTGCGGCGGCGCAAGAACCGTCGCAAACACTCCTCCCGGCTTCACCTTGGCGATCAGCTTCTCGGCGGTTCTTCCTCCGATTGTATCCGCCACCGCATCGAGCGGCGGAAGATTTACAATCGCGGTGTCGTCGTCGGTTGCGACCACCTGATCCGCGCCGACAGTCTTTGCCTCATCCATCTGCTTTTTCAAAACCCCCGCGATCACCGTCGCCCCGCGTTGCTTCCCAGTGAATACTGCCGAACGCCCGACATTTCCAGCGGCGCCCACAACAAGAACCGTCTGGCCCGCTCTGATTCCCGTCGCGGACATCAGTTGGTTGCCGGTCACCGTTACCAGCGGCAGCGCCGCCGCCTGGATCAAATCAAGTCCCTTGGGAACTTTCGCTAAAGCCGCTGCTTTCACGACACAAAGTTCGGCGTAAGTATTGTCCGCCATAGCGAACACCTGGTCGCCGACGGAAAAGCCCTCCACTCCCAGCCCAATCTTGACGACAGTCCCAGCCATATCGACGCCTATGAGCCCCGGGAACTGGAGGGGATAAAAATCTTTCGTTAATCCAGCACGCCGCTTGTAGTCGATAGGATTCACGCTTGTGGCGGCGACGCGCACCAGCACCTCGCCCGAACCGGGCACCGGATCGGGGTATTCCTCGAACTTAAGTACTTCAGGACCGCCATATTGGTGGACAACAACTGCTTTCATATTCATCTCCTTTGGTAGGGCAAGAAACAGTCATCACGAAACTTAGATGAACCAAGATAGCGTTGGTCGCCGCACGCCATGGATCCCAAACATTCCAAACTGGAAGCCCGCCGGAATCGGCACGGCGAAATAACTTAGTGAGAAACGACGCTCCGATTCTGGCGCTGAACATTGCTTGTCTGCGCTGAAGTTCGGTATTTCGCCCAGTTCAGCACATCCCAGATCTCGCACTGCAAGTAAAAGCCTGACGAAATAGAAGGCGCTATCACTCCTTCTCGAACGGCATCGTGCACCAGTTCATGCACTGCTTCGTAACCCGGGATCTGCACTCGCTTGGCGAGTTCGATCAGTTCGCGCATCGGAAGTTCACGTTCAGCAATCATTGAAAGCAGTAACATAAGGCCGTCGGGACCCGCGAACCGGTCAAGAGCCAATCCCTCTACGATGCCACGGTTCTTTCTGAATTCATCTCGCGGATTGTATTGACATCCGTACGGCGCTCCCTTTCTTGGGCCGGTGTCGAGACGGTGCACCAATCGCAAACCGCATACTTTCGGTTTTCCCTTAGTGTCTTCTGCCGCAAGCCACTCCACCCAGCCTGCCTGCAGATCTGACACAAGTTCGCCGCAACTATCACACCGCCAACCGGATCGAATGGATTTATCTCCGGACATCCCTTTCACCAACATTCTGAGGCCAGCTCGCTGGCCAGTGCACGCTCAGCCCTGCGCTCGGCGTTCGCGGGTCTCAGCTCCTTTGGCGGCAGCCTCTCTTCGATTTTTTTGAGGATGAATGCCCAGGTCGTGCCATGACGTTTCGGCGAGATTCACGCCGTAGTGGTTTGCAGCTTTCTCAATGTTCGCGAACGCCAATGCACGGTCCGCATCGGAGACGTCGATGACTTGATCGAACCGCGCGATCGCGTTACGCACATGTTGCGCGTCGGTCAGTGGTTCCTTACGCTGCTTGGGAAACGCGTAGACGCTGTCAGGCAAGTCGCTCTGCGTTGTCAGCTGTCCATGTTTCTCGTGAGGTTTCCAGGTTGCTTCCGGCATGTCTTTGCCATCCTTTCTTTTCTTTAGATGTTTGGCTAGAGAGCGCAGTGTCTGTCATTTGTTCCCCTAAAGTCCGTGAGTAAGTCGCTCATCGCCCGGTTGATAACGCCATTTCATCGGGTTTCAGTTGGCCATTAAACAGTTTCAGGCGGGAACTCACGACTTGCTTTACGGACTCTACGACCGGCGGCAGAATCCTGTACGGGACGATTTCGTTCGGCTGACTGGTCAAACTGTCTTCCAGGGACCGGCGCCAGGCGACCCGCAGCTCCGTATTGATGTGAATGATGTTGATTCCAGCAGCAATCGCGCGCACGAAATCTTCATCATCTGTTCCCGATCCGCCATGCAGGGTGAGAAAGACTCCCACCGCCTTCTTGATTTCGGCAATTCTCTCGATATTTAGGTGCTTTTTGGTCTTCCCTTCGACCATGCTTTCCAGCATGCCATGCATGTTCCCAACCGCAGGAGCCAGGACATCGATGGCGGTGGAGTCGACGAATTGCCGAGCCTCCTCAGGTGTGCTGAGGTTCCGGAATTCGCTGGGAACGGTTTCGTGGATTTCGGAGCCAGTTCCGATGTGGCCTATCTCTCCCTCCGCGACGATTGCGGGGTTGATCGCTTTGATGGCTTCAACAGTTTCCTTTGTGCGAGAAACGTTCTGATCAAAGGGGAGCGCGGAAAAATCAATTACGACGGCATCGAACCCCGCCCTCGCCGCCTCCACTGCTTTCGCCAGTGAATGCGTATGATCCGCGTTGAGGAAAATTGGGACCTCATGTTGCGCGCGCATCACTTTCACAAGCGCCGCAAGTTCGTATGTCCCCAAAAAGTCCCGCTCTCCTTCTGAGGCGCCAACGAGTACCGGAACTTTGACCTCGACAGCGGCCGCAACCACTGCCTTGAGCAGCACCAGATCGGCAACATTGAAATGACCCAGCGCCGCGCCTTGTCGCTGCAAACGAAGCAAAACATTGGGTAACGCATCCATAGTGATCCAAAATTATCCAGGCCCATTTTTTGTTGTCGCCCTTCCGATCGAATCGGCGGCGTTGGAGCGATTACACCCGAGTTCCTCTGGCAAATCAATTGGACGATGGTATTGGCGATGTCTTCCGATTCAGGGTTCGTGCAATCGAGTACACAGCGCTCTTTGTTCATATGTCCAATCCCTACTTTGGTATTGATCGATACGTTCGTCTAATAGACTCGTCGTCGCGCTTCTGCCAATCTCGGCTCGGGCGGTTACTCGCTCTGACATCGAAGGAAGTACAAGATGCTCGCGACAAATGGATTAAAAGAGGCCGCGCACGTGACTGCGCCTGTCGCGTCGAACACCCTTAGCGTGAACATTTTTACCGCCCCGGGGAAGGCTATGGTCGGCGAACGGCCCAAGCCCTTCGGCGAGCCGCTCGGCTTTGACCCGATCACGTCGACGTTGATCTTCGGCGAGCACGACGCCGTACTGGTGGACGCAATGGGGACAGTGGCTGAAGCGGAGGCTCTCGCGGATTGGGTTGCACTACACAATCGCAACCTGCAGACGATCTATATAACGCACGCCCATTTCGACCACTTCTACGGTCTGAGCATTCTCCTCGACCGTTTCCCCGGCGCTCGGGCAATCGCAACGCCGAACACGGTGGAGGCCATGCAGTCGTCATTTGTTCCTCCGCTGAGCCAATTCGCCCGCCAATTGTTTCCTAGGCAAGTGCCGACGAAGTTGGTCTCACCTGAGCCCTACGAGGGCGACACCTTCGCGCTTGAGGGCCACGAATTGCGGATCATCGAACAGGGCCGCACCGATAGTCCCGATTCGACGTCTCTACACGTTCCATCGATCGGCCTGGTCGTCGCTGGCGACGTTGTGTACAACCAGTGCCGAATGTACGTCGGTGACACGACGCCCGAGAGCCGAAAGAATTGGATCGCGGCGCTGGACCGGTTAGCAGCGCTGAACCCGGCGATTGTCGTCGCCGGTCACAAGAAGCCTGGCGCGCCCGACTCTCCCTCGACAATCCAAGACACCAAGCGTTACCTGCAGGACTTCGATCGACTGCAGAAAACCGCGACGTCCGACCAGGAGCTGTTCGATCAGATGACCGAGCTGTACCCGCATTGGGTAGCTAATCAGTCGTGGTTGATGTTCGGATTCCCGCAGTCATAAGCCGTCAGGCTTAACCGGCGTCAGGTATGAATACTAAAGAACCAGAGTCAGCAGATTGCACTGTTTATCGGAATTGGAGACGACAATGAACAGCGTACAAATCGAACAAAAGAGTTATGAGATGCCCCCGCGACAGGGAATCAGCATCGCGCAATTTCTCACCGTCGCCGACATCGGCCGATCGGCCCGCTGGTATGAAAAGGTTTTCGGCGCTCGCATTCTGAGCCTGGGTGACGGCAACGCGCCGGCGTACCTTCAGCTTGAGAATATATGGATGATTCTGAACGTTGGGGGCGGGCCGACCCCGGATAAGCCGACGGTAACGCTGAGCGTCCCGGACCCGAATCACATCAACAGCTTCTTGAATCTCCGCGTCGCGGATATTCAAACGTGCTACAAACTATGGAAAAGTCGAGGAGCCGAATTCATCACGGAACCGATACCGAAGTACGGCGAGATTCGCTGCTACATTCGCGATCCTGACGGTTACATTATCGAGGTCGGACAGAGCACGGACCTCACGTACGGTTAACGCTCGGCCCGGATGGGATGCGCGTTTAAACGCTTACGGATCTCCGCTCGGCAGTAGCCTGTTGGCGAGGAGATACAACGCCGATTGGCCAACGCAACGCCATGAATTGGCAGACGCCCTCGGCTCATCGGGCGGAGACGTCACACTTTGAGGGGCTGCGATAAAGAGTCTTACGCTATCCGTAAATCTTTTCCGCCATGTGCTGCGGGTCAATTGCGGACGGGGCGATCAAACCCGATGCTACTAACGCCGAGCATAAGGCTTGCTCTGCCGCGAACCAGTCAACTTCGGGCGAACCGCTTGGGCGGCCCCTCTCTTCCCAAAGCTTGTAAGCCAGTTTTGCCACGAACTCGTGCCGATCCTCCCCTAGAAAGTCAGTGGTGAGCCTTACCGCTTGTTGCTTATCCCTTGACTTGAATCTATCGGGCATTGGATCGGTTCCTCCACTTCTGATTGAGCCGGACGATCATTGTGAGAGAAGCGTTTGCGGCATCTCTATCAAGATCTCCACCTGCAACGTTGATTATCAACCGCCATTCTTCTTTGATCTTTAAGCGGGAACCTTGATTCACCGCCAAGAGGGCGCGTCGTGCCATAGAATAAAAGGCGCCTCCAAAGGCACCAGTGCCCCCAGGTGCTGCGCAATGACGCGCGGAGTGTAGTCCGCAACCGGGCGGTTGGCGGGAATAACGGCAGTGTATGTGAAGCCACTAGCCGCGCCAACCAGACGTTCGCCACGATTCATAGTTTGCGTGACTGGGCCGGCATCTTTTCCCCCATCCGCGTAGAGCTCGACTCGTACGGCTTCCGAGTTCATATCGTCAAGGTAGACCTGAACCTGAAAGAGATATTGCTCACCCTGTTGTTGAACGGTCGCGGAACCGAATCGCAGTGAGGACCAGTGTTTCGCCAAATCGGCCTGCCAAGCGATCAAATCGGCGCCCAGTGAACCTCGATTCTCCGCGCGCTCACGAAAAGCAGCTGCCGCCGAAAGATAGAATTCATCGGTGTATTGCCGGACTGCGCGATTGGTTGAAAAGGTCGGAGTTAAGCGGGCCATACTTTCGCGCATGAGGGCAACCCATCGACGTGGAATTCCATGCTGGTCGCGGGCGTAGAACTCTGGGATAACCTCTTTTTCGAGCACTCCGTAGAGACTTTCAGCGTCAGCTTCGTCCCAAGAAGGGTCATCCCCATGTTCGCGCCCATCTCCGATCGCCCAGCCTACTTCCGGGGAATACGCCTCCGCCCACCAGCCATCGAGTTCCGAAAGATTCAAGCCGCCGTTCACCAGCACCTTCATGCCGCTGGTGCCGCTAGCTTCCCAAGGGCGTCGGGGAGTATTCACCCAGACGTCCACGCCCTGAACCAGATGCTCCGCCATGAGAACGTCGTAATCGGAAAGGAAAACCACCCGAGATCGAACTTCAACGCGGCGAGCAAACTCAAACCACTGCCGAATCATTTCTTGTCCCTCGGTATCTTGGGGATGAGCCTTGCCTGCAAGCACGAGTTGAACAGGGCGCTCTCGATTCATCAGGATGTTGAGAAGCCGCGCCGGATCGCGCAGGAGAAGGTTCGGGCGCTTGTACGGCGCGAAGCGACGGGCAAATCCCAAAATCAAAATATTGTCATCGAGTATCAGTGCGGCTTGGGCGAGGTCTTCCGACGAGGCTCCTCGAGCTGCCAATTGACGTCCGTAAAGTCCTCGGACGTACTCAATCAGAGTCTTGCGGCTATTTGCGCGGAGTTGCCACAGGTCGGAATCAGTGGCTGTACGAATACTTGTTCCTGTGCCTGCCAGTGTTCCGTGCCAGCAGTGTTTTCCGCAAGCAAGTTCCCACAAGCGGTCTGCTTCAGCAGAGTCCCACGTGGGCATGTGCACTCCGTTGGTCACGTGTGTCACGGGCACCTCTGTTTCTGGCCACCTGGGAAAGAGAGGCTGGAAGAGTCGTCGACTCACTTGACCGTGCAATTTACTGACACCGTTGACGGCGCCGCTGCCGCGGATCGCCAGGTAAGCCATATTGAGCGGTTCGGACGAATCGTGGGGATTCCTCCGACCGAGTGCCAGAACCTCATCGAAGGAAGTCGATAGTTTCTCCTCGGCATACTTCCTGAGGTAACGATCGAGCAGGCTTGGGGAAAAGCGGTCAAAGCCCGCCTCCACCGGAGTGTGGGTTGTAAAGAGGTTGCCGGCACGAGTAATCGTGAGCGCCAGATCGAACGGCTTTCCGGTATCTTCCATGTAGGAACGCGCCCGTTCCAGCACCGCGAACGCAGCGTGACCTTCATTCAGATGGCAAACTTCAGGGTGCAACCCAAGGGCGCGCAGGAGCCGCCAGCCTCCAATCCCAAGAACCAACTCCTGTTTCAAACGCAGCTCCGGACCACCGCCGTAAAGTTCAGTGGTAATGCCGCGGTAGGTCGGAGGGTTCGCAGGGTCGTTGGTGTCGAGCAAATACAATTTCGCCCTGCCGACTTGTACCTGCCAAGCTCGAATCCACAGCTTAAAGCCCGGCAAAGGGAGGACTAGGCGCAGCCATTCGCCATTTGGCTCGCGAACCGGTCTGATCGGCAACTGGCCTGGATCATTGAATGGGTACAAAGCCTCCTGGTGACCTTGTCCATCAATTTCCTGTCGAAAATAGCCTTGTTGATAGAGTAGGCCGATTCCGGTCACAGGGACGCCCAGGTTACTCGCGGCTTTCAGTTGATCGCCGGCAACGTTTCCGAGTCCGCCCGAATAAATCGGCAAGGCCTCGCTTAGCATGAACTCCATCGAGAAATAGGCAATCGTCGACACACCCGAACGCGGATGCGCCTGTTGAAACCACGCGTCTGACTCCTCCACAAGCGATTTCTCACGGTGGAGATCAGTCAACAGTCTTTGGAAGCTCGGGTCGGAGGCGACACTCTGCAGTTTTTCCCGAGATACGGTTTGCACCAGAACCCAGGGATTATGCGTCAGCTCCCAGAGTTCTGGGTCGAGTTGCTCCCAAAGCCGATCCGCCGCGTGGTTGAACGACCATCTCAAGTCCAGAGCCAAGTCGGTCAGCGCATCGGAGATACTTGTATCGAGAGGGTGATCAACGTATGCTGCACTACTCATAAAAAACTCCTTCTCATGGCTTATTGCTTAAGCGGCGCGGGCGCTGCGAGCAAGCGTCTCACAAACAATAGCCTGGGCTTCGTCTTCGATTTTCCTTAGATGGTCCTGCCCAAGGAAACTCTCGGCGTAAATCTTATAGATTTCTTCCGTGCCCGATGGACGGGCTGCAAACCAGCCATCCTTGGCGATTACTTTGATTCCCCCAATGGGGTTGCCGTCTCCAGGAGCGGCGGTGAGAATCTGCTCGATCGGCTCGCCAGCAACTTCTGTAGCGTGAATGTCGGCAGGGGACAATTTTTCAAGAACGGCTTTTTGTTCGGGTGTGGCCGGAGCGTCGACGCGCTCGTAGACAGGGTCTCCCAACTCCCGAGTCAGTTCGCTATAAATCTCGCCTGGATCTTTTCCAACGCGCGCCGTGATTTCTGCCGAGAGCAGACACGGAATAATTCCGTCCTTATCCGTTGTCCAGACGCTGCCATCACGCCGGAGAAAAGAAGAACCGGCGCTTTCCTCGCCAGCAAAGCCTAACCGGCCAGCGAGCAAGCCTTCGACAAACCATTTGAAGCCCACCGGGACTTCGTAGAGCGGACGTTGCAGGCGTGCGCTGACACGATCGATCATGCTGCTGCTGACTACGGTCTTCCCGACGGCCACGTTCTCGCGCCAACTCTTCCGATTTGAGAATAGGTAGTGCACGCAGACCGAGAGGTAATGGTTTGGAGGCAGCAGTCCACTTGTCTTGGTGACGATGCCGTGGCGGTCATGATCCGTATCACTGGCAAATGCAATGTCAAACTTATCTTTCAGCCCGATAAGCCTCTGCATGGCATACGGCGAGGAAGGATCCATACGAATCTTGCCATCCCAATCCACGGTCATGAAGCGAAACGTTGGATCAACGGATTTGTTCACGATCGTGAGGTCCAGACCGTACTGTTCGGCAATCCGTGGCCAATAATCGATGCCCGCCCCGCCTAAGGGGTCTACTCCAAGCCTGATCTTGGCGTCGCGGATGGCGCTCATATCGACGACACTGGCGAGGTCTTCTACATAGCTGTTCAAAAAGTCGTGCTTGTGGGTTGTAGAGGCGTGGAGCGCTTTCTCGAAGGAAACTCTCTTAACCCCCTTCAACGCCGATCGCAAAAATTCATTGGCTTTCGTTTCAATCCAGTCGGTTACGCTCGAATCGGCTGGTCCTCCATGCGGGGGATCGTATTTAAAGCCCCCGTCGTCGGGCGGATTGTGAGACGGCGTGATGACAATACCGTCGGCAAAGCCTGATTTCTTGGCTCGGTTGTAACCAAGAATCGAATGGGAGACGGCCGGGGTTGGGGTGTATGCGCTGCCTTCGGAGAGCATTACTTCGATGTTGTTTGCCGCAAGCACTTCCAGCGCGCTTGCAAACGCGGGCTCGGACAGAGCGTGGGTATCCATTCCGAGGAAGAGGGGTCCGTCAATGTTCTGGAGCTTGCGGTAGTCACAAATCGCCTGCGTGATCGCCAGGATGTGCCACTCGTTGAACGCCACGTCTGTAGCAGATCCGCGATGGCCCGACGTGCCAAACACGACCCGCTGTCTCGGGTCACTCGGATCGGGACGCAGCTCGTAATAGTCCGTAATGAGCTTCGGAACATTCACCAGGATAGAAGGATCAGCAGGTTTGCCAGCGGCGGAGCTAATTTTCACTTGGCACCTCGCCTTCGTCGGTCAAAAGAACTGCACTCGATCTGGGTTCGACGCGAAAGCTGATCTGGCCTTGCGTGGATGGCTCTCTGCCAGCCTCGAAGAGATCGTCAGGAGCGGATCGGGAAGTATCCACCGCCAAACGCCATATCCTTCTGTCTGGTAAAGCAGGGATTGAGAAATCAACCGGTCTAGCATCAGCATTGAACATCAGGAACAAGTCAGGTTCTGTCCGCCCAAGAATGAGACAGGCAAAGGATTTCTGCCGCTCGTCCGTCCAGTGGGGAACGCCGCCGTTTGGCGCGAACCATTTTATGTCCGTGTCGGTGTAAAAAACTTCTTTTCGCAACACAGGATGGGCTCGGCGGAACGCGATCATTCCTCGGGTGAAACGCTGAATTTCTTTGTGCTTCCCCACCAGGCTCCAGTCAAACCAGCTCACTTCGTTGTCCTGGCAGTACGCATTATTGTTGCCGCGCTGGGTTCGGCGAAACTCGTCTCCACCCAGCAACATTGGAATCCCTCGCGCGATAAATAGGGTCAAAAGGAAGTTCTTGATCAGCCGGTTCCGCATTCCCTCGACGGCGGGGTCATCGCTTGGGCCTTCGACCCCGCAATTGTCACTGTAATTGGCATCGCTTCCATCACGGCCGAACTCGCCATTTTCATGATTATGCTTCTGCTTATAGCTGACCAAATCATTGAGTGTGAACCCGTCATGAGAAGTTACAAAATTCAAGCTGCTGCCAGGTCCTTTTCCGGATCGTTGGTACAAATCCGAGCTTCCACAGATGCGACTGGCAAACAATCCCATCATCCCGTCGTCGCCAATCCAGAAGCGCCGTACGTCGTCACGAAAACGGCCATTCCATTCCATCCAGCGCTTCGTGGAAAAACTCCCTACTTGATAGGCGCCGCCTGCGTCCCACGCCTCCGCGATCAGCTTCACGTCACGCAGGATGGGATCCTCGGCAATACTTTCGAGAAGCGGAGCGTTGCGGAGGATGTTCCCATGCTCATCTCTGCCCAAAACGGACGCAAGGTCGAAACGAAAACCATCGACGTGCATGTGCATGACCCAATAACGAAGCACCAGCATGACGAATTCTCTAACGATGGGATGGTTTGCGTTGAGCGTGTTCCCGGTACCGGTAAAGTCCTTGTAGTAGCGGCGGTCCTTTTCCTGCAACATATAGAAAATCGAGTTCTCAATACCACGCAGGGAGATCGTGGGTCCCGTTTCATTCCCCTCGGCCGTGTGGTTCAAAACGATATCCAAGATGACTTCGATGCCGGCGCGGTGAAAGGCCTTGACCATCTCCCGGAATTCCAGAGTCTGCCGCCGATGCGGTCCTGCAACGCTGTAGGATTGTTTCGGAGCAAAGAAGGCGGCCGGGTTGTACCCCCAGTAGTCACTGAGTTTCTCTTTAGTTATCGGGTTAAGCCGGTTCGATTCATTTTCGTTAAATTCGAGCACGGGCATTAATTCAATTGCGGTCACTCCCAGGTCGCGAAGATAAGGGATTTTTTCAGTCAGCCCCATAAACGTTCCCGGATGCGCCACCTCCGAACTGGAATGGATTGTGAATCCGCGCACATGCGTCTCATAGATCACCGTGTCGGAGGCGGAATGTTTCGGAGGGGCATCTATCTCCCAGTCGAAATGGTCGTTGGTAAAGATGCACTTCGGCGTGGTGCCCGCGTCATCGACGGTCGAAATGCTCAAGTCACTGAGGCTGCTGGACGAATCGTAGCCACGTGCGGCCGAAAAATCCCAATCTTCGACGCAGGCAATTGCTCGGGCAAACGGATCCAGAAGCAACTTGTGTGGGTTGAAGCGATGACCTTGTTCCGGTTCATAGGGTCCTTCGATGCGATAGCCATAGAGTTGACCCGCGGGAATTCCCCGCAGCCATACATGCCAGATGTCACCCGTGCGATGACGCGCCGGATCCAAATCAAGGACCTTGGTTGGAGACGAATCGTCAGCATGTCGATACAGCTCCAGGCGAACACGGGTCGCGTGACGGCTGAACAAAACGAAATTCACTCCGTCGCCGTATTGATGCGCACCTCCAATAGGCAGCGGACTTCCAGCCTGAACCTCACCCCGCTCAAAGGGTGCCTCTAAAGTGCCGGATTCATTCTGTTTGATAGCCACCTCAGCCATCGAACTCCTATGCGCAATGTGACAGTCCTGCTTCCCCGTTCGCGCACCCCAAACGTCTACAAGCATGCAATAGTTCAGACCAAACCACTATTAGACCTTGGTATAACCAATACCTTTGTCCAATGGACTCAATTCCCTTGCTTCTGGCTAAATCATGCAACGGCGAATTTACGCCAAACCTCTTTGAGGGACTCAAAAAACAGACCTTAACCAATGCGAACCGAATCGCGATGCACAGATAAATTCTGAAGAACAAGAGGAGAAGAATCATGAGTACCATGCCAAGACAGGACCAAAACTCGGTCGTTGCAGTTTTCAGCCAACACTCCGCAGCAGAAAATGCCATCAAGGAATTGAAGGGTGGTGGGTTTGACATCAAGAAACTGGCCGTCGTCGGCCGCGACTATCAATCGGAATCGGATGTTGTCGGTTTCTATAACACCGGCGACAGGATGAAATACTGGGGCAAATGGGGCGCATTTTGGGGCGGGCTCTGGGGTCTGCTCATCGGTGCGGCGTTCTTAATCATCCCCGGGGTCGGGCCGGTGGTTGCTGCCGGATCCATTGTGTCCTGGATTGTTGCAGCCCTCGAGGGAGCGGTCGTCGTGGGAGGGCTCAGTGCGTTGGGGGCAGGCCTCTACAGTCTCGGCGTTCCCAAAAACAGCGTCTTGAAATACGAGACCTCAATCAAAGCCGGCAAGTTCGTTCTTGTGGCACATGGAACCGCGGAGGAAGTAGCAAAAGCCCGCGACATGTTGAAGACTTCAGGCGCGGAGCAAATCGACAGCTACGAGCCCGCGACCGAACCGGCTGCGCGGGTGGCGTGAGCCGGCGGGTTCGTTCCAGAAGCCGGCGCAATTCAGTCCTACCACAGTGGCCTTGCAGATCGGCCACTGTGGGTTCAAAGTGATACCGGAGAAAAACCTACGTCCGGAACATCGCGCTGACTGCGCCCGGACCGCTGAGGTGTCGGCTGTGCTAGGGTTAAGAGACGCATGAAAGGCTTCGCGGCTTAATCTGTTTTTCAATTCAAGGAGAAATGAAATGGCAACCTTCAAATCCGCCGTAATCAAAAACGAAATTTCGCGCGATCGCCTGGCTGATTTGCTGAATGAAGACCTTGCTCGCGAGTACCAAGCGATCATCGGCTACGTGGTCTACTCCCAAGTCCTCAAAGGTGCCGAATACATGGACATCGCGGACCAGCTCGAAATCCACGCCAAGCAGGAACTGGACCACGCCCTGATAATCTCGCGACAGATCGATTATCTCGGGAAAATGCCGGCGGTTGCTCCCAAGCCGGTACGCACCTCGAAAGATTCGAAAGAGATGCTCCGCTTCGATCTGGAAAATGAAAACGAAACCATTCGCAACTACCGTGATCGCATCCGACAATGTGAAGCTCTTGGAGAATTCGCGATGGCGGAGCAGATTCGCCAGATCCTCGTGCAGGAGCAGGACCATCAAATCGATCTGGCTACTGCGCTTGGCGAAGAAGTTCCGGATATTGGCGGTGGCCCGCAAGGCCGCTCCTTGAGCAAGCGCCGCTAAGCGACGGCTGGATGCCGCAAGTCGCAAAATACCAGAACCGGAAACACGACGGTCATCGGACTGGCTGCAAGAATCTTTTATCTCCTTTCCGACTAATGATCGACCCGGCACGTCGATTCTTCATGGCCGCAGCTTAAGGAAAGCAGATGGCGCTCGTACGGACCCTCATTGATCGCGACCAGGATCACTTTGGACCGGAACTCCCGCCGGGTTTGAGAGAGCTTTACGATGGGGATCTCCGTTTCCGCGACTCAGTCACTGAGCGGCCCTTTGTCATCGCGAATTTCGTTTCCACTCTTGACGGGGTTGTCAGCTATGAAATTAAGGATCAGGCTGCCGGCTCGACCGTCAGTGGTTCCGACACAGCGGATGGTTTCATCATGGGGCTGTTGCGGGCTTCTGCTGACGCAGTTCTCGTCGGCGCTGGCACTGTCCACAATGTGAGCCCCGAGGCTCTCTGGATTCCCGAATACACCTACCCCGATGCGAAACATTTGTTCAGAGAATACCGGGTAAACGTATTGCACAAATCCGAATTCCCCCTCCTGGTCGTGGTTAGCGGCAGTGGCAACCTGGAGTTGGAGAGAGCGATTTTCCGAACGCCAGGAGTGCGCACGGCAGTGATCACAACCTCGGCCGGGAGGGATGCACTCGCGGGGGCAGGCGCAATGAAATTGCCCTCTGTTCAGATATATCCTCTGGGTACAAAATACGGAACCATCGCTCCGATGGCGATGCTGCGATTGCTCTATGGGAAGCTTGGGGTACGAACGCTTCTTCACGAAGGCGGGCCTACGCTCTTCGGACAATTTCTGGCGGCGGAAGCGGTCAACGAACTCTTTCTAACGCTGTCGCCGCAAATCGCCGGCCGCAGGGGGGACACAATCCGGCCCGGTCTTGTGCAAGGAATAGAGTTTATGCCGGACGCTGCTCCTCGGTTTCAACTATCCAGCGTCAAGCAGAGGGCAGAGCATCTGTACCTGCGCTATCAGCGTACCAGAGGCCACCCACCGGTGGCGTAGACGAAGACTCCCGTAAGTTCTCAAACGCCTTGGCAGCACGAGGTTAGCGACTTTATCTTTCCACCGATCTTAGCGATTGCGGGCGGCGTCGGATTCCTTTCTATTCCAGGAAGAGGCAACCGGCCCGTCGTTTAAATGCTTACAGGGCCCCGATGTCAGGCGCGAATGTAGCGGCATGTTGATGAGACGCCTGGTCGACACCTTAGGGTGATTGAATAAAGGTCGTTAGCGCGGCCGAAGCGCTGCTGGAGCCACAGCACCGATACCAAAGTCCAATGGCGCTCGACAGTGTTGTGATGCATGTTTGTTGTGGGGGATTGGAATCTACTTGTGGCTCGCAGTGCAATTACACAGATCAAATAGACCAACTCGCCGCGGATGGTTTTTGCATCGAAAGAGGAGTATCTCTTCACGCCAGCGGTTACCGAAAAATTCTGGATCCTAACCAGATCGTCTAAACGAAGGACGCAAGTGAAATGGGCGACAAGTTTAGTGGGAGAAGATTTCTATGCCAGCGAAAGCTTTGAAGAACATCGACCAACCCTCGAAGGACCCACAAGCGGAACAATTTGATATGCATGGCGCGAGTGCTCGTACGGTGGCAGAGCCCGATGAGGCGACAACTTTCGAATTCGATGCGGCCATATCGAGCACGGTGGAAAGAAAAAGATCAGCGCCGGCTAAGCCGATCCAAACCAAGGGACCGCTTTCGCCCGAAATGCTCGACAAAATGCATCGCTACTGGCAAGCCGCGAATTATTTGACTGTCGGCCAAATCTATTTATTCCAGAATCCGCTGCTTCGGGAACCACTGAAACCTGAACACATAAAACCCCGCCTGTTGGGACACTGGGGCACCTCGGCGGGACAGAATTTCATTTACGTTCACTTGAATCGGCTGATCAAGGAGCATGCTGCGAGCATTATTTATATCTCGGGACCGGGGCATGGTGGCCCGTCGATGAACGCGCACTCATATCTCGAAGGGACTTACTCTGAAGTTCACCCGGAGATCACTCAGGATGCAAACGGCATGCGTCTGTTATTTCGCGAGTTCTCCACTCCGGGCGGCGTACCCAGCCACTGCGGCCCGCATGTGCCCAACTCGATCCATGAAGGAGGGGAGCTTGGTTACTCTTTACTGCACGCATTTGGCGCCGCGTTCGACAATCCTGAGTTGCTTGTTGCGTGCGTAATTGGTGACGGTGAGGCCGAGACCTGTCCGCTCGAAGGCAGCTGGAAAGGCGTCAAATTCCTT
>Ga0335072_10005317_pt1 | contig 18959 bp, 17 predicted proteins | sample Lox_Sample_21_FD_206725 | JGI IMG/M metagenome (GOLD analysis project Ga0335072, IMG submission 206725) | Soil microbial communities from Loxahatchee National Wildlife Refuge, Florida, United States - Lox_Sample_2.1 | ecosystem: Environmental > Terrestrial > Soil > Wetlands | place: USA...
CATGGCGTACCTCCCTCGGTTGGAATATCTGTGCTCAGAGCACGTACCAGGAAGGTACGCCTCCCCTTTTCATCCCATCTGAGCGGAGCTTCCATATCGTTGCGCCGCTTTTGGCGCAACAAAATTTCCGAGTCGCGCATTGTCACCCTGAGCAAGCTCCGAACGGAGTGAGGTGCGCGTCGAACGGGCGAAGGACCTGCGGTTCCCCAACACTGCGCCAGTCAACACGCGAAGCACCGCCCCGAACCAGCACCCCCCGTGTCCAAAAACCACGACTGTCATCCTGAGCGAAGCGTCCGCATCGTTGCGCCGCACCTGGCGCAACAAAATTTCAAAGTCGCGCATTGTCACCCTGAGCAAGCTCCGAACGGAGTGAGGTGCGCGTCGAACGGGCGAAGGACCTGCGGTTCCCCAACACTGCGCCAGTCAACACGCGAAGCACCGCCCCGAACCAGCACTCCTCGTGTCAAAAAACCACGGCTGTCACCCTGAGCAAGCTCCGAACGGAGTGAGGTGCGCGTCGAACGGGCGAAGGACCTGCGGTTCCCGCCAACCCTTCTCCACCCTTACCATCGTGATTTGAAACCGCAGCCTCTCTGCCCTAACGTCGATGCATGCGAGAGCGCTGGTACTACACCTACATCGTGGCCAGCCGAACGCACGTCCTCTACACGGGCGTTACAGGGCGCATCGAAACTCGCATCGTCCAGCACAGAACGAAAACCTTTTCCGGTTTCACTGCGGATTACAACTGCTGTCGTCTGGTTTGGTACGAGCGCTATGACAATCCCAATGCCGCGATCGCCCGCGAAAAGCAAATCAAGGGCTGGATTCGCGCGAAAAAGATCGCTCTGATCGAGCGGATGAACCCGACATGGCTCGACCTGAGTGAAAACTGGGGTAAGGAACTCAGGTGACAGCAGCCCCTATTAACGCATGAGTTAATAGAGGGGGCTCCCTCCCCGCCTGCCCCCCGTCGAATCAATCACTTCCCGAGGGGTCCACCCCCCTCTGCCGCCGATGCGCTTACCCTCCCGATTCGCTCACCAGCCGCTTCCACGTCTTCTGATTGCGCCGGTAGCTCTTGCGCAGGTCGTCGAGGATGCGCTCGAAGTCGTGGTGCTCCCGCAGCCGGTTCCAGGCCGGGTTCTTCGAGAACCAGGGGTAGTTCTCGTTGCCCAGGTAGATGGCGCGGCGCAGCCAGTGCAGAGCCTCGCTCTCGTCACCGTCGACCGCGAAGTAGGTCGCCAGGCGGTACGCCATCTCGGAGTCGGCCTCGGCGGCGGCGATCGTCTCCTCCACGATGAGCGACGCCGCGCGCTCGCGGTCGTCCATCATCACGTAGCACAGGGCGAGCGTCGGGACGGCGAGCCGCATCGAGGCGTCGTCGCGAATGACCTGCTCGAGGATGTGGATCGCCTGGTGCAGGTCTCCCTGACGCATGCGCTGGTAGGCGAGCGAGGTCTGCAGCAGCGGGTAACGCGGCTCCAGCGTCAGTCCCTTCTGCAGTTCCTCTTCCGCCAGTTCGAGCTGGTTCTGGTACTGGTAGACGCGCGCGCGGTGGTTGTAGACCACGGCCGCGCTCGCCGGGTTCAGCATCAGCGCGCGATGGAACTGCGCCAGGGCCTCGTCGTACATGCCGTCGATGCGCAGCGTGATGCCGGCGACCAGATGGACGTTCCAGTCGTTGGCCGCCGTGCGCAGCAGGTGCTCGATGCCGTGGCGCGCGGACTCCTTCTCGCCGCGCGACAGCAGCATGTAGACGCGGTAGAGGTTGGCATCGACGGAGTTGGGATCGAGCTCGAGCGCGCGATCGAGCGCCCTGCGCGCGGCCATCACGTGCAGGTGGCCGCCGAAGCCGTAGCGGACGTACTGCAGCTCCGCGATGCCCAGGCCGGTGAAGGCCGGCGCGAAGGAGGGGTTGCGCTGGGTCACGGCTTCGAAGAGCTGGCGCGCGCGCTCGAGATCGGAGCGCGAGCCGGTGCGCTGCATGAAGCCGGAGAGCAGCGCCTGCGCCTGCAGGTACTCCTCCGAGAGCTCCTCGCCCAGCGGCAGAACGGCCCGTTCAGCAGGGGGTTGTAAGTGACCCGGTCCCTGCAGCGAGGCGAAGACCTCGCTGACGATCTCCGTCTGGACCGCGATGAGGTCGAACGAAGGCACGCTGATGGATCCCCCGCCGCGGACCGACTGCGAGTCGACGGCGAGCAGCTGCCAGCTGAGATCAAAGCCTTTGTCGGAGCGCATGAAGTTGCCTGTCAGGACCCAGTCGCAGGTCAGCTTCTGGCCGATGGCGAGAGGGTCCATTTGCCCGATGGGCAGATGCATGAGCGCCGAGGACGGCCGCACCACCAGGGACGACATGCGCGCGATGCGGGTGGCGATGGCGTCGGCGAGCGCGAAGCCGTAGAGAGGCGCAGTGTCCGAGGCGCCGAGGTTCTGGAAGGGGAGCACGAGGATGGTGTTGCCCTCCGACTTCTCTTCGGACGACTCCCGGAAGCGCTCGGCCAGCATGGAGAGGATGCCGGTGGTGCGTTTCTCCTGTTCGGCGGGTGTGGAGGGCGGAAGCACCGCAGCGGCGTCGCCGGGGATGATGCCGGATTCCAGCTGCAGCGCCTTCATGATGGTCTTCAGGGCTTCGCGGACGTCGGCGGCCGAGGCGTAGCGCTCGGCAGGCGTCTTCCGGAGGAGGCGGACGATGACGGAAGTGAGCTCGGGCGGGAGGTTGGCGGCGAGCGGCGGCGTGTCGGCGAACTGGATGGCGCGGATCGACTGGAACTCATCGCCATCGGGACGCGCGAAGGGATGGCGGCCGCTGGCGAGCTCGTAGAGGATCACGCCCAGCGCCCAAAGGTCGGACTGAACGGAGCTTTGTCCGGTGACGAACTGCTCCGGGGCCATGTAAGCGATGGTCCCGCCGCGCGCGGTGTAAGTAGCGATCGGTGCGCCGGGCTTCCGGCGCGAGGCCTTAGCGGGATCGAAATCGACCTCTTCCGGCGGGAGACGCCGAGCGAGCCCGAAGTCGAGGATCTTGGCCAGGCCGCCGTCGGTGAGCATAACGTTGGCAGGCTTCAGGTCGCGATGGAAGATGCCGAGCGCGTGAGCAGCGGCGAGGCCGTCGGCGATCTGGATGCCGACCGAGAGCACGAGCTGAAGAGTCGCCGGACCCCGCGCGATGAGCTTGTCGAGGGACTGTCCCGGCACGTACTGCATGACGATGAAGGCCTCTTCGCCTTCTTCGCCGACTTCGTAGATGGCGCAGACGTTGGGGTGCTCGATCGCGGAGGCGAGCCGAGCTTCGCGCAGAACAGTCGTGCGCATCTGGTCGAGCGTGAGCGCGCCCTGCTTGAGGATTTTGAGGACCACGGGGCGCATGAGCTGGGTGTCGTTGGCAAGGAAGACGACGCCGGAGCCGCCGGCTCCGAGCTTGCGCTCGAGGTCGTAGTGGGAGATGGTGCGTTTCATGGGGCCAAACGTTAGTTTAGCGGCGGCGACCGGCCAGGCTTGTGGATGCCGGACGGCCTGGGTCCGCCGCTCGGCGGCGCAGCGCGGTGGTTCGTGTCACGCCGCCGCAGCGCCCCGTCTACTCGGGGGTGAGGACCCTGCGGATGTGCTGCCCCTGCTTGTTGAGCTCCTCGACGAAATCTTCGACGCGGACGAGGAAGTCCTGACCGGAGCGGACGAGGCGGGGCATGGCGTTCCAGGCGTCGCGAACGATCTCGGGGTTCTCGAGCAACGCCACGGCTGCGCCGGCGGCGGAGACAGCCAGAGCCGACTTGCGGCGCCCGGCGATGAGCAGGAGAGCGCCGACCACGAAGGAGCCGGCCGCGACGGTGCGGGTCCAGGGAATGTCGGAAAGGGTCGATTCGATCTTGCTGGAAATCTTCATGGGCTGGAGTTCGGTGACCATACGGTTAAGATGCTCGGGTTCGTGAGGCTCCGCGGCATCCCGAGTGGGTTCGGGCGCCGGCGAGTCCTTCCTGTCATCGTACTGCATTGGCTCGGCGGAAGTGACGACAGGTTCGGGAGTTGACGGCGTGACGGACTCCACGGGCGCCTCGCCGACTGAGTCGAGTTCCGGGTTGAAGCTGCGGCTCATGCGGGTGATCCATTCTGCGCCGCTGAGCGTTTGGTCCGATGTGGCCATTGTGCCTCCTAGTCGAGATCGAATTCGCGGAGGGGCTTGCCGGTGTCGGGGGTCTCTTTGGCTTTCTTGATCGCCTCAGCGAAGCGCTTGTTGAAAACGTCCTCTTTGTTCTTCTCGAGGTCAACGGCCTGGCGAAACAGGCTTTCTGTGCGCTCGTTGGCTTCGCGCGCAGCGCGGGTTGCCTGGTCGAGGTCCTCGAACGTGCGTTTGCGGGGCGCTGGGGTGTGCGCGATGACAGTGCGGGAGGAGGCGTCGATTTTCAACATCGCACCGCAGTCGGGGCAGGCGATTTCGAAGGTCGGATTGGGTTGGGATTTCGCCATACAGCTCTACAAAGCGAGAGTGTATCGCAGGGGGCCGGGTAGCGGGTAGCCTGGGGCCGGGAAGCGGGACACCGAGCGCGGCGGAACGTCCGACCCGTGTCTGGTCCATCGCTACTCCGTCAGGGCGCGATGGACGAAGGTGATGGACAGCGCACCTTCGCCCACGCCGGCCGCCACCCGCTTGACGCTCCCCGCGCGCACGTCGCCGGCGGCAAAGACCCCGGGGATGCTGGTTTCGAGCAGGCGGGGCTTCCGCGGCAGAGGCCACCGGGCCCGCGCCAGGTGTTCGTCGGTGAGATCGGACCCGGTGAGGATGAACCCCTGATCGTCCAGCTCCAGGCACCCGTCGAGCCACTCGGTGTTCGGAGAAGCGCCCGTCATCAGAAAAAGGTGCTCGCAGGGCCAGGTTTGGGTGGCGGCGCTTTGGTTGTTGCGGACCACGATGCTCTCGAGGCGATCCTGGCCGTTCAGTTCCGCGACCTCGGTGTGCGCGTGGAGCGTGATGGTGGGCGTGTCCTCAATGCGCCGGATGAGATAGCGCGACATGGAACTGGCCAGACCCTCCGCGCGCACCACGATGTGCACGTGCTGGGCAGAGCGAGAGAGAAAGATGGCCGCCTGCCCCGCGGAATTGCCGCCCCCGACAATGACGACCGGTTGATCCAGACACATCTGCGCTTCGATGGTCGCCGCGCCGTAGTAGACGCCGACCCCTTCATAGCGCGCCAGGTTCTCCAGAGGAAGCTTGCGGTAGCGAGCCCCGGTGGCGATGACAATCGTCTTCGAATGAACCACAGAGCCGCCGCCGGTTGCGATCTGATAAGGATGCGTATCGCAGCTGAGCTGGGTCGCCGGGCAGGCGATCAGGAATTCGGCGCCGAATTTTTCGGCCTGTTCATAGGCGCGGCCGGCGAGCTCAAGGCCGGAGATCCCGTTGGGAAAGCCGAGATAGTTTTCGATCCGCGAGCTGGAGCCGGCCTGACCGCCGGGAGCACTGGTTTCAAGCAGCAGCGTGTCGAGCCCTTCCGAAGCGGCATAGACGGCGGCGGACAGGCCCGCCGGGCCGGCCCCGACAATGGCAACGTCGCGCAGCTCCTCCGATTTGACGCTCACGTTGAATCCGAGCCACTGCGCGATTTGCTCGTTGGAAGGATTCTTCAGCACGTGGCGGCCACGGCAGATCAGAACCGGGATGTCGGTGACCCCGATCCCGAACTGATCGAGGAAGGACTGCACGTCCTTTTGTTTTTCCAGATCGATGAAGGAGAACGGATAGCCGTTGCGGGTGAGAAATTCGCGAATGCGGAGCGTGGCGGCGGAGTTCAGCGATCCGACCAGCGCGAGCGCGTCGACCGAGGCATGGATGAGCTCGCCGCGCCGCAGAAGGAAGGCGCGCATGAAGAGCTCGCCCAGTTCCGCATCCTGCTGCATCAGGGTTCTCAGGTCGGCGTGGGAGAGCGTGACGATGCGGCCGGCTTTGACCATGCGGGCGCGGACCAGACTCGGCCGGCCGGAGAGCAGCTGCACGTCACCCACGAATTCCGACGGACCGTGCATGGCGACCGGTTCGGTGCCGCGGTTGCCGATGATTTCGACCACCGCTTCGCCCTCGACGATGACGATGAAGTGATCGGCAGGCTCGCCCTGTTCGACGAGGATGGTTCCTTCGGCAGCGTCGGAGAGAGTGCCAAAGCGCAGGACCCGCTGCATCGCGGCGGGGTCAATCTTCTGGTTGTGGATCGAGAGGGCAGCCGTGCTCACGCGAGCCTCCGTGCCTGTTCAGGGTACAGCGTACAGGGAGCGGGGTGCAGGGCGGAGGTCCGCGTGCTCCCGAGTCGCGAAGTCTCTACTCCGAGCACGAGTGGCTGGCGCAGTAGGTCTTCGCCGCATCCAGAAACTGCGTGTAGTCCCTGGCGATGGCGTGCTGCGCCGTCGATTGATCCATAGCGCCCGACTTGACCTGCTCGGCGAGATACATCTCCACCTGATCCTTCTGTTTGAAGTAACGGTTTTTCAGCACGGCATTGCCGGGCCCGCACTGCGGCCAGATATTGTCCATCGAATCCGCTCCGCCCATTTCGAGTGGAACCAGATGGTCGAGCTCGCAGGTCTGGGTTGAACCAGTATTGTTCGCCGGATCCTGCAACCCATACCAGGAGTAGGCGACCTTCTTCGCTTCTTCGGATTCGACCTTGTCGCGGACGCAGCAGGTGCGGAAGTTCGCGTTGCTGAGAACGGCGACGGTGACCGTGGGGTTATACGCGCCCGGCGTGCACGAGGGGTCGGGCATGGGGAAGCCGTTCTTCGTGCCGATTTTGCAGGAGCCGGCCGTGGACGTCTTGTGCGCGGCCAGCGTGCGATGGTTCTTGGCGGCGAGACCCGAGATGGCGCAGGAGACGGAACACTTCTCGGTCGCGATGGCAGCGAGCGGGATCGAGACAACGACAGCCAGGAGCCAGAGCTGCGTGGGTTTCATGGATTCCTCCGAAGATCCGCGCAGAGCCAGGGAAAGAGGGAACGCAGGGTTTCGACTGATGGTGGCTAGAACTATACCCCGGTTTACGGGGTGCGCGCCGCCCCCGCAGGCGGATACCTGGATCATTCTGCGGAGGGCCGGGCCGATCCCGGGCCAACCGGAGCCTGGGGGGACCGCTACGAACGTGGTATTCCCGCGGCCAGGGCGGGGCGTAGAGTGGTGGGATGGGTTCCAATGCAGCCGACCTCCAGCGGGCATTGGATCAGGACGAATTCTTCCCTGTTTTTCAGCCCATCGTGGAATTGCGGACCGGGCAACTGACGGGGTTTGAGCTTCTGGCCCGCTGGCGGCCCGCCGATCAGGCGAGCCGATCCCCCGATCAATTCATTCCGCAGATCGAAGCCAGCGGATTGAGCGGCCGTTTGACCCAGGCCTTGCTGAAACGAGCCTTTGCCTCGTCCGCGCTGAACCAGAGCCCCGTTCATTTGTCGGTCAACCTTTCTGCCCTGCAGCTGCAGGACGAGGGACTGCCGGGCATGATCGCGGACAGCGCGGCCTCTGGCGGCTTCGCTCTGAAACGGATGACGCTGGAAGTGACCGAGAGCGCGCTGCTGGAGGATCTGACGCGCGCAAAGGAAATCGTTCATGAATTGAAGAGACTCGGCTGCAAGCTCGCGCTGGACGATTTCGGCACCGGATATTCGAGCCTGCGGCACCTGGAGTCGCTGCCCTTCGACAAGCTGAAGGTGGACCGCAGCTTTGTCGGCTCGATGATGACGGCGCGCGAGAGCCGGAAGATTGTGGCCGCGGTGGTGGGCCTGGGACAAAGCCTGGGACTGACCACGGTGGCCGAAGGCGTGGAAACGGCGGCCCAGGCGGGCATGTTGCTCTGGCTGGGCTGCGATCTCGGACAGGGCTGGCTCTACGGCAAGCCCGCCGGTGCGGAGCAAATTTCAGAGATGTTGGCGGCGCCTGCGCAGGCCTTTGCCTCGGCCATCCCGGCCGCGGACGCGGGCCCGCTGGCAGGACTGGAGTCGTTGCCGGCCGAGCGCCTGGCGCAGATTCAGGCCATCTACGACGGAGTCCCGGTCGGGCTCTGTTTCCTCGACCGCAAGATGCGGTATGTGAGCGTGAACCGCCGCCTGGCGGAGATGAACGGCGCGCCGGTGCGAGCCCATCTGGGCAAAACCGTCGCCGAAGTGATCCCCCACGTGTGGCCGACCGTCGAGCCGTTTATCCGGCGTGCGTTGCAGGGCGAGCCGGTAATCGCAGTCGAGGCGCAGAAACCGCCCATGGAACCGGGCGGGGAATCGCAGACGGTCCTGCTGTCGTATCAGCCGGCGCGGGACGAGGCCGGTGAGGTGCTGGGAGTCTCGGTAGCGGTGATGGATATGACGCAGCACAAGCGGACCGAGGAAGCGCTGCGCGAGAGCCTCGATCATTTCCGCCATCTGCTGGAGCTGGGGCCGCACGTGCCGTGGGTGCTGAACTGCCGGGGCGAAGTCGTGGAAGCCAGTTCGCGCTGGGAAGAAGTGACCGGCCAGCCGCTGGCCGAAGCCATGGGACGGGGCTGGATGAAGATGCTCCATCCGGACGATATTGGTCCCACCAACGACGCGATTCGGACATGTCTGGCAGCGGGCGATCCCATCGATGTGCACTATCGCGTGCGGAGACCGGACGGAGGGTGGCTGCTGATGCGCTCCCGCGGCTCGCCGCGCTTTGGCAGCGATGGCAAGATCGTGGGCGTGTACGGGGTCGTGGAAGAAGCGATCCACCACGAGACCGAAGTGCGGGGTCTGGCGCGGGTCGGGTAGAGGCTCAGCTGGAAGCTGGAAGCGCGGAGCCCGGAGCGGGAAGCTCACACACGAAGAACAATTTTTCCGATCACATGGCCGTGTTCGATGCGGCGGTGCGCTTCCGCCACGTCCTGCAGCGAGAAGACCTCGGTGCGCAGCGGAATGCTGTGCGCGCCGACGAGGGTGTTGAGGCGATCGAAGGCCTCCCGGGACATTGCTCCGTCAAACGCAGAGCCCGGATGGCCGGAGAATTTAGGTTCGGGCTCGACCCCGTTGGGATACGCGTAGGGAGCTTTGGGTTGGAGATGGGCGATGAACGCGGGCAGCGTTTTGACGTTCGCGGTGATGAGCAGGGCGTCCAGACCATCCGGGGCGAGACGCTTCAGCGCCGACTCGAGTTCTGAGGAGTTGGGATCGATGGCGTGGTCGGCGCCGAGGTGGCGGACATATTCCTGGGCATCGGGGCGCGCGGTGCCGATGACGTTGGCGCCCTGAACATGCGCAAGCCAGACTGCCATGGAACCGACACCGCCGCTGGCTCCGAAGACAAGCAGGGTTTGGTTCCTTTTGAGCTTCAGGGCCTCGAGGCCGGCGAGCGCCGTCAGGGCGACGCAGGGCATCGCTCCGGCGGTAACCCTTTTGAGTTCAGGGGGAATGCGGGCCACGCGTTCGGCGGGAACACTGACGTACGGCGCGTAGAAGCCGCCGGTGGGGTTCTTGTAGCTGTAGGAGTAGACCGGATCGCCGATGGAGAGGTGCCGGACGCCGGAGCCGAGGGCGGCGATGGTGCCGCTCCCGTCGACGCCGAGGACGGTGCCGGGTTTGACTTTGCCCCATTCGCCCGAGCGCTGGAAGGCGTCCCAGGAACCGACCCCCGCGTATTCGAGCGCGATGACGACGTGATCGGGGCCGGGTTTGGGGGTGGGGATCTCGCGAAGATGAAAGGCTTCGGGTCTGCCGGCGGCGTCGAGAACGGCGGCCTGCATGGTTTCGGGAAGGACGGGGATGGTCATGGCGGGGGTCCTCCGCTACGAACAGGGTACAGGGTGCGGTCAGCGGTCAACGGGGCGGTGCTGCTGCAGGGTTTGCGGGTTGCGTCTTCGCGTGTGAGCCGCTCGGCGCGACCCCTTAACTAAAGAGTTAATGGGTGGGGGTGCCGCTGCGCATCCCCCTCATGGAATCAATGACTTCCCAGGGGGTACACCCCCTCCCCCGGAGGGTTCTCTACAGCCAGATCGCTTTGTGGCCGGGGCAGTCCTGGGAGGCGTGCTCGATGAAGGTCTCGAGCAGGGCCGTGCCGTAGCGGGCCAGATACGCGATGCCACCGATGGCCCGTTCCTGGGGGTGGCGGTCCGGGAAGAGGTTGAAGCTGAGCGTGTCGACGTGGCGGCGGATGCTCTGGTCGCGCTGCAACTGCTCGTTGGCGGCGAGGCGGCGAAGCCGGTTCATCTGATAGCGCATCTTCGAGGCCGACACCTGGGCGGCGCGGCCGAGGTCGGGCGAGAGCGACGCGGCCCAGGCGAGGAGCGCGTCCAACTCGTCATCGAGGGCGTTGCCGGTGACGGAGAGGCGGCGCTTGCCTTCGATGGGGAGCGAGCGCGCGCCGAGGCGGTGGGCCAGCTCGTCGGAGTGCGAGGCGAGGATGTCCTCGAGCGAGAGCTGGTACTGGTCGAGGATCTTCGCGACCGAGGGCTCGATGAGGGTCGCGGTGAAGCGCGGGAGCACCGGCGTGGTGCGGCCGAGGATGGCCTGGTAGAGGACCTGGTTCTGCGCGTAGTAGGCGATCTCGGCGGGGCCACCGATGATCGCCTGGGTGGGGAACAGGAAGTCCTGGAAGACGGGGCGCAGGAGCGCGTTGGGACTGAGGCGCTCGGGGGCGGCATCGAGGATCGCGAGCAGGTCGGCCGTGGAGTGCTGGGTCTTTGCGCCGTTGTGGGATGTCGACCACAGATCGTTCTTGCGGCGGAGGGGGAGTCGCGCGCCCGTGGCTTCGTCGATCAGGAACAAGAGGCTGGAGCCGGGAGCGACCAGGACCTGGGAGTGGTAGCCGCGTTCGGCGAGGAGCTGGTCGCGCTGGTGGAGGGCGGCTTCGAGGGCGTCGGCGTGCTCGATGGCGTGGCGGAGGACGGGGGCGCCGAGCGCGTGGAAGGCGCGGGTGGAGGCGTCGATGACGACGAGTCCGTAGTCGGCGAAGGTGGCGGCAAGGAAGCGCGCGAAGGCCGAGGTGAAGGTGGCGTCTGGGGTGTAACAGGCTGCGAGGAGATCGAATTCGGGAGTGCCTCCGATCAGTTCGGCGGCGCGATCGACGACCGAGGTAATGCCGGGGCCGAGCGGGAGATCGCCGACGGGGCGGCCGGCCGGGTCCCCGTCGAGGTGAAGCTTCAGGGGGTGGAGGGCATGCCGGGTTGGGACGGCGGTGTGGTCCGCCTCCGCGAGGTCGTGGTCTTCGGTGGCGAGCCAGAAGACGGGGACCGAATCCGAGTCCTGGGCGCGGCGGACGATGGTGGCAGCTTTGAGGAGGGTGTAGAGGGGTCCGGTGAAGAGACTGACCTGCTGGCCGGTGAGCACGGCACCCGCTCCACCCCGGAGGCGCTCGATGTTGGCGACGGTCTTGGCTGGGTTCGCGGAGGATCCGGCGAACCAGGCGCGTTTCTGGTCGAGGAGGAGGTCGGCGAGGGTGTTGCGGTGGCCGGAGTCGAGGGTGGGAACGGAGCGGGCCCAGTCGCGCGACCAGGGGGTCGAGGCGAAGAAGGGGGAAAGAGGCTCGTGGCTCGAGGCGTAGTCGAGGAAGAGCCGGCTTTGCCGGGGGAGGAGCGAGATGGGGTAGCAGTCGACCTTCACGGCAGAACCTGACGCAAGTGTCTCACGGGGGAGGGCTGCGATCGGCGGCGGGGTCGGCGCATCGTGATGAGTGGAGCAGAGTCAGTGTTCGGATGCGGAGGGTGGTGGCGAGGATGCAGAAGTGCAGGGGGACAGAGGACAGGGTGCAGGGAGCCGGTCACGGGGAACAGGTCACAGGTGAGACCGGGCAGGCGTCAGAGATCAGCAAAGGACCCGATGGTAGGGTAGGGACAGGAGCGTGGGCGAGGATGGCGAAGAAGAAGAAAAGGTCGGCGGAGAAGAAGCAGAAACGGCAGGCGAAGCAGCATGTGCCGGTGACGAAGAAGCTGAAGATCCGGGAGGGCGGCCCGGCGAAGGTGATGTCGTCGCATGAGGTGTTCGAGGGGCCGCTGTTTCGCGTGATGCGGGATGAGATCGAAGAGCCGACGGGGAAGAAGGTCATGCGGGACGTGATCCGGCACAACGGATCGGTGGTGATTCTGGCGCTGGACGATCGGAAGAGCCGGAAGGATCCGCTGGTGCTGATCGAGCGGCAGTTCCGGCATGCGGCGCAACATTATCTATATGAAGTGCCGGCGGGGAAGGTGGACGACGGCGAGGATCATCTGGAAGCGGCGAAGCGGGAACTGCGGGAAGAGACGGGATACTCGGCGGGAAAGTGGACGAAGCTGCTGCGGTACTTCGCAAGTCCAGGATTTCTTGGGGAGTGGATGCAGGTTTTTCTGGCAGAGGATCTGACGGCCGGGGAGGCGGCGCCGGAAGAGGATGAGAGCTTCGAGCTGCAGTTTGTGCCGCTGTCGGAATTATTGAAATTGACCGATGAGGGAAAGATTCGGGATGGGAAGACGTTGATTGCCGTGATGTATTACGCGCGAATGCTGAGGAAAAAGAGGAAAAAGTAACTATCCGGATACGAGTTGTTGCAGAAAACCAAACGAAGAGCCTCGGCGTCTGAATCAGTGCAGGTTGGCATCCCCAACCACAAGCTGCCTGAGAGGAAGGTTCGCGTACGTGGCTCAGTACAAAGGCAAAGTGAAGTGGTTCAACAACGCCAAAGGATATGGGTTCATTGGACGAGACGATGGACCTGACGTGTTCGTTCACTACAGTGCGATCCAAGTGGACGGGTACAAGAGCCTCAAGGAGGGGGACGATGTCGAATTCGACATTGTCCAGGGCCAGAAGGGTCCCCAGGCAGACCAGGTAGTGAGGGGCCGCGACGCTGGTCCTCACGAGGGGGCGGACGCGGCCTGACCGAGGCCCGATCTCGAGCACATTTCCTGACCACCATCCACGCTTGGCGTGTGTTTGCGCGTGTGAGATAAGGCGCGCGCCGAGGCATGCTGCTTGAGCCGCCGATTGCGCGCTGGATCGGGCCACTCCAGGTGATGTGTAGCTGGCCGCGGTTTTCCGTGGCGTGATGTAATCAATTCTCGATGGACAATCGATCGATTGCGCAGCTGCTGGCGGACACGGCGGATCTGCTGGAGATCAGTGCGGGCGATCCGTTTCGCATCCGGTCGTACCGGAGGGCGGCGGAGGCGGTTGAACAGTCGACGATTCAGCTGAGCACGATTGCGGACGACGCGAAGAAGCTGCAGGAGATCCCCGGGATTGGAAAGGGGATGGCGGCGAACATCCAGGAAATTGAGAAGGCGGGAACGCTGCCGCTGCGGGAAGAATTGTTGGTGAAGTATCGGCCGACAATGCTGGAGTTATTGCGGCTGCCGGGGATGGGTCCGAAGACGGTGGCGCTGCTGTGGGATTCGCTGCAGGTGGGGTCGGTGGAGGACCTGGAGAAGGCGATCGGCGAAGGGCGGCTGTCAGGGCTGCCGCGGATGGGCGAGAAGCTGATCGAGAAGCTGAAGAAGGGTATTGAGGATTACAAGCAGCGGAGCGGGCGGTTCCTGATCGACGATGCGGAAGAAGCGGCGGAAAAGCTGATCGCGTATCTCAGGAAATTCGAGGGGATCACAACGATTCTGCCCGCCGGGTCGCTGCGGCGTGGGCGCGACACGGTGGGGGATCTGGACATTCTGGCAACGGGACCAGCGTGCGCGGAGGATTGCGTGGACGCGGCGGTGGAATATGTCGCAAATTATCCGGCGGCGAACACGATGTTGGCGCGCGGCATGAACAAGGTGAGCTTTCGGCTGCGGAGCGGGCTGCAGGTGGATGTGCGGCTGCTGCCGGTGGGGTCGTATGGCGCGGCACTGCAGTACTTCACGGGATCAAAGATGCACAACGTGAGCGTGCGGCAGCGCGCGTTGAAACGCGGGTACACGCTGAGCGAATACGCGCTGGCAAAGATCGAGGACGGTGCGTTTGTGGCGGGCGCGACGGAGGAGGAGATTTACGCGGCGCTGGGGATGGACTGGATTCCGCCGGAGCTGCGAGAGAACAACGGCGAGATCGAGGCGGCGGAAGAGCATCGGCTGCCGGTGCTGATCGAGGAAAAGGATATCCGCGGCGATGTGCATATGCACACGGTGGAGACCGATGGGAAGAATACGATTCGGGAGATGGCCGATGCAGGCGTGAAGCGCGGTTATGAGTACATCGCGATCACGGACCACTCGAAGAATCTGGCAATGACGATGGGGCTCGACGACAAGCGGGCGGTGGAGCACATCGCGCGGATTCGCGCCGTGGACAGGGAGATGGAGGGAAAGATTCGGGTGTTCGCAGGAATCGAGGTGGACATCCTGGCGGATGGGACCCTGGACTTGTCGGACGAAGTGCTGGCGCAAATGGATGTGGTGATCGCGAGCGTGCATTCGCTGTTCAATATGCCGCCAGAGCAGATGACGGAGCGGATGCTGCGGGCGATCGAGAATCCGTACGCGAAGATCCTGGGGCATCCGACGGGGCGGTTGCTGCTGCGGCGCGAGGGATACGGGCTGGATCTGGAGGCGCTGCTGAAAAGAGCGGCGGAGGTGGGATGCGCGGTGGAGCACAATGCGTATCCGGACCGGCTGGATTTGTGCGATCGTGATCTGCGGCGGGCGAAGGAACTGGGATGCAGGATTGTGGTGAACACGGATTCCCACCACACCAGCCACCTCGAGAAAATGCATTACGGGGTGAAGCAGCTGCGGCGGGCATGGCTGACGAAGGGGGATGTGTTGAATACCCGCGGAACCGGGGATTTCTTGAAGGGATTGCGGCAGGCGCCGTGAGGGTTTCGGCGGAGGCCAGGCTAGAGCGAGTCGTACACCAGGGCTACAAAGGTTGGCGGCTGGATGCTTCCTTTCGCCCACGCGGCGTCGAGGTCCGCCGTGGGTTTCGCGGCCACGGCTTCCTCCACGGTTTTGCCCAGGGCCTTCAGCTTTTCGACGCGATCGGCGACGGTGACGAGCATTTCTCGATAGGCCTGGAGTGCCGCCTTGTCGCCCAGCGCGCCGTGGCCGGGAACAATTTTCGTACGCTGGTCGGCGAGCGTCAGCACCTGGTCGACCCCGCGAATCATCCCGTTGATGGAGCCGTTTGATCCGATGTCGATGAGCGGATACATGCCGTTGAACCACAAATCTCCGGTGTGGATGACGTTGCCTTTGTTGAAGTGAATGAAGATGTCGGAATCTGTATGCGCGTCCGGCGCGTGCACCAGATCCAGGTGATCATTGTTGACCCAGAGGGCCTGCGACTCGGCAAACGTCTGCTGCGGCAAGCCAGCGTCGGGCGCGGCGGGAAACTGCGCGGCGTAGGTGTCGATGGTCTGCGGCTTCAGGAGCCGTGAACGGGTGTTGTCGTGGGCCAGGATGAATGCGCCTTCGAGGTGCAGGGCGGCATTGCCGTCAGTGTGATCGAAGTGCCAGTGCGTATTGACGAGCAGCTTGAGCTTGTGCTCGTCGAGTTTCTCCAGGGCATCGAGCAGATGCGGAGTTCCGGTGGAGATCTGGGAGTCGATCACCAGCTTGCCGTCCGGTCCGATCTGGCAGACCACATTGCCGCCCACACCCTGGAGCAGGAAAATCGTGTCGGTGAGCTTGGTAGTTTTGATAGCTTCCCTGGCCGCGGCAGTGCGCAGTTGCTGGGCCAGATCGAGATTGGGCTGTACGGCCGGATTGGTATTCACGACGGGCCTGGCCTGCGGAGCACCGGCACTCTGCGCGGCCACCTGCGCCAGCATATTTCGCCGCGTCAGCCACTGGGCTGTCGTCATGCCGGACCCCATCAGAAAATCGCGGCGTGTCTTCATTTGTCCCTATTCTTAGAAGCCTACAAAAGCCCTGGGGGAAGGTTGAGGCCACCCAGCATTCCCTGAACATTGGACTTGATGATCTCGTCGGCGCGGCGACCGGCCTCGTTGACCGCGGCCGCCACCAGGTCCTCCAGCATTTCGACATCGGGAGCCGCACCGCTGAGGCTGCTGATCGCGGCGGGATCGATGCTCACTTTGAGGACTTCTTTCTTTCCGTTCATCTTCACGGTCACCGCGCCGCCTCCCGACGACGCCTCGACGATGGTTGTGGCCAGTTTCTGCTGGATCTGCTCCTGCATCTGTTTTGCCTGGCCAAGCATTTCCTGAAGCTTGAGAGGATTGAACATCGATAGCTGTGTCTTTCCAGTTTGGTTTTGGGCCCGCACATCCGGGGTCTGTCAGTTCTTGTCGCGGAGATCGAGCACGCTGCGAATATCGGCCTTGAAGAGTTCCTGCGTTTTCTTGACCAGGGGATTCTCCATCGCCGCGGACTGAGCGCTTCCGGCCGGCAACGAAGCGGTTTCGCGGCCCGGTGTTTTGGGCCCGTTCGTTCCATTCTCACCGGGCACAAACGCAATCTTCTGCGTGGCTCCCATGGTCTTCATCGTCTTGCGGACAACGCCTTCAGCCTCGGCGTTGACGGTGAGGGTCAGCATGGTCTTTCGCACCGCCAACTCCACCTCGATCGCGTTGTCCTGCTCGGTCCACTTGGCGTGGTGGATCAGGTTGGCGGCGGTTTCGTGTCCCGCATTGGCCAGCGCCGAAGTCACTGCTTCCCGGATCCGATCGAGATCTCTCGGCGGCCCAGGCGGTTCAGCCGCAGCAGCCAACGCCAGGGCCCCGTCGGTTGATTCACTCACTGGCTCGGCGAGGCCTACCGCTGCCGGTGGTTTGGACTCTGCCGGAGTCGCTCCAGGTGAATACGATGCCCTTCCTTCGGTCGCGGTGCGCGCCACACTTTCGGCGGGGGACAGGGCCCGGGCTGCGGGCTCGGCATCCCGGCCGGGACTCGGGCTGGTGCCACTGTCGCTTCGCGCCTTGCGATCCCGATCGGTCTCAAAGGGCGACGGGCGCGGCGCACCGGGAGCAGTGGCCCGCGCCTGCCCGGCCACGGGCACGGCGGCTCCGGCACTGCGCAGGCCCGGCGCTAACGCAGAGCCGCCGGATCCGGAGTTGCGTACGGGGGGCTGAGCTCCGCGCTCGGGGCCTTCCGCACCGCTCAGAATCTCTTCGATGGGGAGGAGCCGCTGCAGATGCACGAGCTTCACCAGGCCGAGCTCGAGGTGGAAGCGCTGTTCCTGGCGGTAGTTCAGATCATCAAAGGTACGGAGCATCACCTGCAGGAATCGCGTCAGGTCTTCTTCGCTGAAGAGCATGGCGGAGCGCAGGGCGCGGGCACGTTCATCGGCTGAAATCTGCAGGAGATCGGAATGCTCGCCGCCCACCCTGGCCATGAGCGCGTTGCGCAGATAGCGCACGAACTGCCGCGCCAGAGCCGAGGGGCTGTTGCCGGCATTGAGCAGGGTGTTCAGGTCCTCCACGACGGCCGCGGTCTGGCCGGCGCTGATCTGCTCCAGCAGGCGCTCGAAGACGGCGTTGGGGACCGAGCCCATCAACTCGCGAATCTGCTCGGCGATGAGGTGCGCTTTGCCGTTGACCAGCGGCGCAGAGGCAATGGCCTGATCCATGATGGAGAGCGCATCGCGCATCGATCCGTCGCCGGCTTCGGCGAGCAGAGCCAGGGCCGCGTCCTCTGTGTCGATCTCTTCCTGTGCGGCGATCGAGCGCAACTGGGCGAGGATTTCGTCGTACTTCACCGCATGAAAGCTGAAGTGCTGGCAGCGCGACCGGATGGTCTGCGGGATGTCCTCCGGCTGCGTGGTCGCCATCATGAAGACGACGTGCTCGGGCGGCTCTTCCAGGGTCTTGAGCAGCGCGTTGAACGCCGCATCTGTAATTTGGTGCGCTTCGTCGAGGATCCAGATCTTGTACTTGTCGCGTGCCGGCCGGTAGCGGGCGGCCTCGCGCAACTCGCGGACCTCGTCGATGCCGCGGTTGGTCGCGGCGTCGATTTCGAGCACATCGACAGAATTGCCCTGGCGAATTTCGGTACATGAATCGCAAATGCCGCAGGGTTCCTGGGTCAGACGTTTCGGATCGCCGACCGGGGTGCGGCAGTTGAGGGACTGCGCCAGGATGCGGGCGATGGTGGTCTTGCCGATGCCGCGGTGTCCCGAGAAGATGTACCCGTGCGCGATCCGCCCCTGCTCCAGCGCGTTCAGCAAAGTGCGCGTGACGTGTTCCTGTCCGGCGACGTCGGAGAATTTTTGGGGACGGTATTTACGGGCGAGAACCTGGTAAGCCATCGAATGCCTGATTGTATCGCCTGGGGGCGGCTTCGATTTCCAGAACCGGAGCTTGTGGAACGCTCTTAATTGCGGCGCGTTTTATCCAGAAGATTGAAAACCCGTGTCCGCGCGCTCAGGAGCGCCAGCGATGCAATGCCACTGTCCAGCGTTCCCAAATGCGCTCTGTGCTGCAGAGCCAGGCCGAGCAGGTAGGCATCCGTGATCTGGCGATACCCCTGAAGGGTCGCTTTGCACAAGGAAATCGAGGTGAGGAGGTTGACATCGTCAGGCCAGAAAACATGACCCGGCTGTTTCAGGTTGGTCTGGAGCAGATGCAGAGCTTCACTCACTCGCAGCGCACCCGGCGTGACGACCGGATTCGTCAACAAACGGATACAGCCCGCTTCGGTTGTCGGGCAGGTCACCCAATGTTTCCTCCCGCCTGCGAAAATCCATGCTTTCACGACCGAATGATGTTCCTGATGCGGCCACATCAGTGCCAACAATGCATTCACATCAAGGAGAAACGCGGGGCCTGCCATTCATCTTCCGCTTCGAGCAGGCGCTTCGTGGTCAGAACTGGTGTATCCTCCGGCAGAACCGGAAGGTACAGCCCGTCGACACACTTCAGTTCGAGGGGTCGCGAAATTCCGCGCCGGATCAGGTCGCTGGCCCCCCTGCCGATGCTCAGCTTCCGCCTGCTCGGCATACTCCTTCACCTGCTCCAGCACATCATCATCGATGGCCAGCGTGGTGCGCATGATGCTAAGTTGATGCCCATATCTAAAAGTGATGTCAATGGTGACCGCGCGACATCAAACGCT
>Ga0335072_10005318_pt1 | contig 18959 bp, 15 predicted proteins | sample Lox_Sample_21_FD_206725 | JGI IMG/M metagenome (GOLD analysis project Ga0335072, IMG submission 206725) | Soil microbial communities from Loxahatchee National Wildlife Refuge, Florida, United States - Lox_Sample_2.1 | ecosystem: Environmental > Terrestrial > Soil > Wetlands | place: USA...
GGATTTCAAGTCGCGGGCCTGATTGGATTCGACATGCTTCATGCGCTCGTCATCCATTTGGATTACCGCGATGGTCTGGTCAAGTTTGACCAGGCGGGCGCAGGCGGTCTGATGCGTCGAGAGACTTCGATTGCGGCTTCCAGCGCGCCCGCCAGCAACATGGAGCAACGCGCAGAGTGTGACCGGTATGTGAATCAGGCTGGCGACCTGCCTACGAACGTGACTATAGAAGCACAAATTGTGGGCTGGCTGGACTCTGCGCACGCAAAACCAGGGCAGCCGGTGACTCTTAAAGTTACTCATGAGTGGATCAGTGAGGATTGCAGGCTGCCGGCAGGCACAATGCTCTATGGAGATGTGATGGCTTCGTCCGCCGGCAAAAGTGGCGGGGAACTGGCGCTGATGTTTGATAGCGGAGACTGTTTTCATCAAGCCAAAAAGAAGCTTTCGCTCCGGGTTATCGGCGTCCTGGGACCGCCTGGAGAGCGAAAGGCATTTCACGATGCAATGCCTCAAGAAGTGAGCGGTGGAGGCAGAGATATATCCCTGACGGCTGCGGCGATGGGGATTAAGGAAGATGACAACTTAAATCCAGGAGGACCGCCGCATACCGTGCATCCCGGAGTTGTGGTGGGGCTTAAGGGAATAACAATGACTCCGGAAGCAGGGCCGCAATGCAGTGCGCTGTTGACCAGCGCCGGACATAGCGTTCGCCTGGATACCGGAAGCGAATTCATCCTCACCATGGAGAAAGATGCTCCTTAGGTCTCTGATATTTTCACGGACCCAGACATGTCGATGCAATTCTGCCTTCAGGTGTATGGGTTCAGCCACGGCCGCTTTCCGAGGATGTGTCCTTATGCCAGAATTAAGATAGGCAGCTATGTCCAATTCAAATCTTTCGGAACCCCAGCCCACCCCTGATATCCCTGTGGAAAATAACGAGTCGTTTGGCGAGCTGCTTTCGCAGTTCGAGCAGAGCCACGCACGCACAACAGAAGATGGCGCCAAACAACGTGAAGGCGCAGTAATTGCTGTCTCACCGGATTTCATCTTTCTTGATGTCGGATTGAAGATCGAGGGTGTGTTGCCGGTGGCGCTGTTCCGCGAGGCGGAGATGCCAAAACCAGGAGACAGGCTTCCGGTTTCGATCAAAGGGCGCAATGAAGAAGGCTATTACGAGCTTTCTCTATTCAAAATTGCACAGCCGAAAGATTGGTCATCCCTGGAACGCGCACTGGAAGACAAGGCAACGATCGTCGGAACCGTAACCGGCGTCGTAAAGGGTGGTCTGACAGTCGATGTTGGCGTACGGGCGTTCATGCCGGCATCGCGTAGCGGCGAGCGTGATGCGGCTGAGATGGAGAAACTTGTCGGGCAGGAGATTGCCTGCCGCATCATCAAGCTCGATGTGGCAGACGAAGACGTTGTAGTAGACCGCCGCGCGGTAATGGAAGAGCAGCAGCAGGTCGTGCGGGAGCAACGCTATTCGCAGGTGCATGAAGGCGATGTGGTGCAGGGCACAGTGCGCAGCTTGACTGAATATGGCGCCTTTGTTGATCTTGGCGGCGTAGATGGTCTGCTGCATGTGAGCGATATGGCGTGGAAGCGCATTACAAAACCTGCAGACGTGCTGTCAGAAGGGCAGCAGATCGAGGTGAAAGTCCTCAAAATTGATTCCGAGAAGCGGCGTATTTCACTGGGACTGAAGCAATTGCAGAAGCATCCATGGGATGATGCTGCGGAAAAGTTCAGCGTAGGGGACCGCGTGCGCGGCACAGTCACGCGTCTGGCCGACTTCGGTGCATTCGTTGAGCTCGACTCGGGCATTGAAGGCCTAATTCACCTTTCGGAGATGTCGTGGGTGAAGAAAGTTCGGAAGCCGAGCGACATTCTAAAAGAAGGTGATGCGGTGGAAGCCATGATCCTGGCAGTGAATCCAGGGGAACGGCGTATTTCTCTGGGACTGAAGCAGGCGCTGGGCGATCCATGGGCGGATGCGGCACAGCGCTTTCCCGCAGGCACGGAGGTTGAAGGGCCAGTGACCAGCTTCACCAAGTTTGGAGCGTTTCTTCAGTTGGCTGAAGGCATTGAGGGCATGGTGCACATCAGCGAAATCAGCCCGGATAAGCACATTCATCATCCGCAGGATGTGTTGAAGAAGGGCGAACAAGCGAAGGCACTGGTGCTGGCGGTTGACCCGGAAAAGCGGCAGATCCGGCTTAGCATAAAGCAATTGATTCCTACCGGCATGGATGAATACCTCGCCGAGCATAAGGTAGGCGACATAGTCTCAGGACGAACGATCAATGGCCCGGCGGCCGATTCAAGCGAGCCTGTGCGTGTGGAATTGGGCGAGGGAATTCAGGGCTTTTGCCGCGTATCGGCCGCATCCCACGACTCCGAAGGGTCTCATTCAGAAGCAAAAGTGGACCTGACGGCGCTAAGTTCGATGTTGAAGGCACGATGGAAGAACGGTGCTGCTCCAAGTGCTTCCAAGCCGCAAGTTCTTCAGGCGGGACAGGTTCGCAGCTTTCGCATCACAAGGCTGGACGCCGCAGCCAAACGGATCGAGCTGGAACTGGTTTGAGCCATTCGGCCAATTGAAACCTGCCGTTCCGGCGTTTTGTTAGTAAAATAGTAGACAGTCTACAGAAGAGCAGAATATAAGGGCTTTTGGGATCTGTTAAGGTTTTCTGCGCATAAATAAAGCCATTGCGCTGAAATTTCTCGACAATAAAAATAAATCCGGCATTGCGAGCGACTCGCCAGGGGAAAAGACCGTCTCTCAACCAACTAATGACGGAACCCTGTGCCTTCTTGTCGCACAAGACGGGGAAACTGGATAAAGTACTGACAGTCAAGATGTATTTACGAACGATCTCCTGCCGGATTGCGTTTGCAGTTTCGGTCGCTCTCCTGTCGCTGACTGGCCCGGCGTTGCTGGCACAGAGCCAATCCGACGTGCCCGATGCTCCGGCTCCTGCAGATCAAAAGCAGACACAGGCTACCGCTTCCTCTACAACCCCTCAGCCAAAATCGCAGCACGACCAGGCAGAGGAAGATCTGAAAAAAGAAGAGAGGCAGCGCATTCTGGGGGTCATGCCGGATTTCAACATGATCGACAATGCGCAAGCCCCGCCGCTGAGCCCGAAGCAGAAATTTCATCTTTTCTGGAAGAGTACAACCGATCCTTATGTTTTCTTTGTTGCCGCTTTCGTTGCTGGCTATGGCCAGGCCCAGGATAATAATCCCGGTTACGGACAGGGCGCCGAGGGATATTTCAAACGTTTTGGCGCCTCGTATGCCGATACATTCGATGGCAATCTCTGGGGCAATGCGATCCTGCCGGTTTGGTGGCATGAAGACCCGAGATACTTCCGCAAGGGAACGGGAAGCGTCGGCAGCCGTATGATCCACGCCGCCTTATCGACTATCTGGTGCCGCCGGGACAACGGAACGTGGGGACCGAACTATGCAAACGTGGTAGGAAATTTCATTGGCGGCGCATTTTCCAATTTGTACTATCCTGCTGCGAATCGTGGACCCGGGCTCGTTTTTTCCAATGGTTTAACGGTGACAGCGGAAGGGGCTGTTGGCGCGCAGTTGGTCGAATTCTGGCCGGATATCCTGCGCCACTATCGCAACAAGAAGAACAAGCGGCTGGGTGCTCTGGACATGTCGGCCAACTCCGGCTCGCAAAAGTAGTCGGGCAGCTGAGGAGCTATTCCGCTTTTGCAGGCGATGGGCTATCGTTATCATTCAGCCGATAACCCATCATGATTCGTTCCATTCGTGTCTTCCTCGCCTGCTGCTGTTTTCTTGCAGTTTCCTACGCGCATGCAGCTTCCCACACCGTAGTTTTCTACGAGCCCGGCTTTCCTTCCGCGGATTCGCCTTCTGCATCAGGTGAAGCGCTGCACGCGGCCTTCTCAGATGCTGCCTTTGCCGACGCGCAGCAACTTGCGTCCGAGCTGGAGAAGCCAGAGTCAGATCTGCTGGTGATGCCTTACGGCTCTGCATATCCAGAGGCGGCGTGGCCTGCGATCCTGCGATATCTCGACCGTGGCGGCAATCTGCTGGCTCTAGGCGGCAAGCCGTTTACTCGCGCTGCGTACTCGAATGGATCGGGCTGGCACCTCCGGGGCTCAAGCGTTGCCGCATCGCTGGAGTTGCTGATCCACGACTATCAGGAGACACCTGGATCGGACTCGCTCAGCTTCGAGCCGAATCACGACGTGCAGCCTGAAGTGGCGGCGTTTCACTGGATGCGCGCTTTCAGTCCAGTCCTGCGGCTCTCGGTGATTCCGAAATATAACCGCGACGGTTCGACGGGCGATGAAGATGCGGATCTGACGACGCTGGCCTGGGGATCGAAGAACGGACACAAGCTGGCCGCTCCGATATTTGAGATCGACCACAATGCGTTCCGTTTCGTCGGCGGGCGATGGATCTTTGTCGCTTGTGAGCCGGATGCCGGCTTCTTCTCCAACGCGCAGGCGCTTTCTGCGCTTGCGGAACTGGCCACGCGGAAGAGCGACCGCTTCACGCTGCGTCCGCGCCTGCCGCTGTTTCTGCCGGGTGAGGCTCTGGAGTTGCGTTACGAGCAGTCGAATCCTCTCGCTCAAGAGCCTGGAGGCGATCAGCTCAAGATTCGGGTCACTGCTGAGGAAGGTGGAAAGCCGGTCGAGTTGACGGTCGCTGCCGATGCATCGCAGCCGATCACCCTGCCCGCCGATGCCGCGAGCGGCAAAGGCTTCCACACAATTGAGGCGACCCTGCTGCGCGACGGCAGGCCATTGCGGATTTATCGCAGCGGCTTTTGGATGAGGGATTGGCAGTATCTGCTCTCCGGACCAAAGCTCACCGTCGGAAGTGATTACTTTGAGCTGGACGGCAAGCCGCTTCCTGTCGTTGGCACGACGTACATGTCGAGCGATGTGCAGCGGCTTTATCTGATGCGGCCCAACGCCTACATCTGGGATCGCGATATGGCGCAGATTCGCGGCGATGGCCTGAACATGATTCGCAGCGGACTGTGGAGTGCGTGGGACCCCGAGCTTGCTCCAAATGGCGAGGTCAGCGAGGACGCGCTGAGGACGATTGAAGCTTTTCTGATGTGTGCGCGGCATAACAACCTGCCGGTTCAATTCAACCTGTTTGCCTTTCTCCCAGAAAATCTTGGCGGTATAAATCCGTATCTCGATCCGGTTGCGTGGCGCGCGCAAGCACTCTATGTCAGCTCGCTCGCTCAACGGTTCCACGATGTGCCGTTTCTCGCCTGGGACCTGATCAACGAGCCGAGCGCGAACGGCAATCTCTGGAAAGAACTGCCGATCGGCGATCCGTTCGAGCAGCAGGCTTGGCGCAAGTGGCTTACGGCGAAGTATCCCGACCAGGCAGCGTTGCTGCATGCCTGGGCGGAGCCGTCGTTCGGCATCGGGCGCGATCTGCAACTGCAGCCATCGAGCACTCCGCCCGAGGTTGCAGCGCAGGACCCGTTTGCGTTGCCGAAGGCTGGCGCCTGGGGCTTTGATTCGGCGCGGTCGGGGTTCAATCCGCTCAAGGTGTATGACTATTATCTCTTCACGCAGGACTTCTTTGCCGATTGGGTGAAGCGGACGAAGGATGTCATTCGCGCGACTGGGTCGCAGCAGCTGATCACTGTTGGGCAGGAGGAGTATGGTGTCGCCAGCCGCTTGTCGCCTGCCTTCTATTCGCAGCTGATCGACTTTACCGCCGACCATACGTGGTGGGATTTCGACGGGTCGCTGTGGGCGTCGCTCGCGGCGAAGTTTCCTGGCAAGCCGATGCTGATTCAGGAGACGGGTGAGCAGCGTCGACTGCTGCAGGACGATCATCTGCGTTTCTCCGCGCAGGAAGAAGGCTGGCAGCTGGAGCGCAAGATCGCAATGGCCTTTGCGCAAGGGGCTGGCGCGCTGGAGTGGGTTTGGAACGTGAACAGCTACATGGCGAACGATAACGAGATTCCCATTGGCGCTGTTCGTCCGGATGGCACGGAGAAGCCGGAAGCGGAAGTGTTGAAAGCCTACGCGGCGTTTGTCGCGAAGAGCCCGTCGAGTTTCACGCATATTCAGGCTCCTGCAGTGACGATGGTGACATCGAATGCGCTGCAGTACAGCAATATGAATCCGCTGGCCATTGATACGCAGAAGCATGCGCTGCGGGCGCTTTGCTACTACGATCACACGCCGATGCGCATGCTGGCGGAGAACCGCCTGGCTGAATTGGGTCAGCCAAAGCTGGCGATTCTGCCTGCGCCGCAAGCGCTGACGGATGTTGCGTGGCAGCAACTGCTGGTGTATGTCGATAACGGCGGAACGCTGCTTGTTTCCGGGCCGGTTTCGCGCGATGAGCACTGGCAATTTGTCGATCGTCTCACGCCGCTCGGGGTGAAGGCGCGCATTCTTCCGCTGACGGTACGGCAGTCGGAGTTGCAAATTGCCGGACAGCCCGCGGTGCAGGTGAGTTTTCCGACTCTCGTGCAGCAGCAGTCAATTGAGGTGCTGCGTTTTGCCGATGGCAAGTCGGTCGAAACGATCCAGCATGGGCGCGGGAAGATTCTGTGGGCTGCCGATCCGGTGGAGTTTTCCGAGGATTACGATCCTACGGCTGCTCTTTATCGTTTTGCCCTGCATGATGCCGGCGTCGCGCCATCATTCGATGGGACGCTTTCGCCGGGCGTGCTTGCCTTTCCAACGGTGCTGGATGATGCAGTGTTCTACAGCTTCTCGAACGAGTCACTGGACGATCAGCCGGTGGATATTCGCGATGCGGTGAGCGGGGCGCATTTGAAATTCACGCTCAGTGCGCAGCGGGGAGCAGCGATTCTGCTCAGCAGGAAGGGAACTATGCTGGCTTCGTATGGAGAGGCTGCGGTGGCTAGGTAACGGGCATCCCCGCGAGGGTGGGAGGGGTGCGAAGTCTTTAAAAAGGGTGAGATGAACCCCATGTCTTTGCGAGACATGGGGCACCCGTTTCGTGCAGCCCGTCGAGAAGAGGCTTTTACTCTAATACTTCACAATTTCGGAGAAGGATAGCGGGTCCAGGCTGGCTCCGCCTACGAGCGCGCCGTCGATGCCGGGTTGGTTGAGCAGGGCGGAGGCGTTGTCAGGCTTTACGCTGCCGCCGTAGATGATGCGCATCTGGTCGGCGACGGCGCGGCCGAGCAGGTGAGCGACTTCGCTGCGGACGACGAAATGCGCCTGGGCGGCGAGCTCCGGCGTTGCCGTCTTGCCGGTGCCGATGGCCCATACGGGTTCGTAGGCGATGACCATAGTCTCCGCGTCCGAAGGGACCACGCCTTTGAGGGCGATGGATGACTGGCGCAAGAGCACTTCTTCGGTCTTGCCGGCTTCGCGGTCTTCGAGGGATTCGCCGATGCAGAGGATCGGCAGGAGCTTGTGCTTGAGCGCGGTGTGGATCTTCTGGTTTACGGTCTCATCCGTTTCGCAGAAATACTGGCGGCGCTCAGAGTGGCCGATGATGACGTACTTTGCGCCGACGGCGGCGATCATGGGTGCAGAGGTTTCACCGGTGAAGGCGCCTTCTTCAGCCTGGTGCATGTTCTGCGCGCCGACGCCAATGCCTGATCCTGCCACAGCGGCAATGACGGTGCTGAGGGATGTGTCCGACGGGCAGAGGACGACCTCGTCCCGGTCGTGGCTGGCGACGAGCGGCAGGAAGGCTTTGACGTATGCCTCGGCCTGGGCTGGGATTTTGTACATCTTCCAGTTGGCTGCTATGAGTGGTTTGCGCATGTTGTTGTTTGGTCCTGGCCTCGATCTTATTTCTTGGGCGTCAGAATGACGGCTTGCTAAAGGGAGATTGGCTATTTATTTGTTAGCGCCTCAACACCGGGTAGTTTTTTGCCTTCGAGGAATTCTAGAGAAGCGCCGCCGCCGGTTGAGATGTGCGTGATCTGGTCGGCCACTCCGGCTTGCTTGACTGCGGCAACGGAATCGCCTCCGCCGATGATCGAGATGGCTTCGCTGTTCTTCGCAACGGCTTTTGCGATCTTGGTTGTGCCGGTGGCAAAGGCCGGCATTTCGAAGACGCCCATGGGACCGTTCCAGACGATGGTGCGGGCTTCGGCGATCTCGGATGCGAAGAGCTTGAATGTCTCCGGGCCGATATCGAGAGCCATCCAGTCGGCGGGGAAGGGACCGTCGCCGGAGAAGAGTTGGGTCTTGGCGTCTGGCGCGAACTTGTCGGCGAGGATGTGATCGACGGGCAGCAGGAAGCGCACGCCTTTGGCTTCGGCTTTCGCGAGGGCTTCTTTGGCGACATCGATCTTGTCGGCTTCGACGAGAGATTTGCCAACTTCCTGACCCTTGGCCTTGAGGAAGGTGTAGGCCATGCCGCCGCCGATGAGCAAGGCGTCGACTTTGCTGAGAAGGTTGTCGATGACTTCGATTTTGTCGGAGACTTTGGCTCCGCCGAGAATGGCGACGAAGGGCTTGTGCGGATCGGCGAGCGCCTTGCCCATGTACTTGAGTTCTTTTTCCATCAGCAGCCCGGCGGCGGATTGCTTGACGAAGTGCGTGATGCCCTCGGTGGATGCGTGGGCGCGGTGCGCGCTGCCGAAAGCGTCGTTGACGTAGATTTCGCAGAGCGAGGCGAGTTCCTTGGCGAAGGCTGGATCGTTGGCTTCTTCCTCGGCGTGGAAGCGCAGATTTTCGAGCAGCAGCACCTGGCCGGATTCGAGCTGGCGCGAGAGCTCGGTCGCCAACTCGCCGACGCAATCGGGCGAGAAGGCTACGTTGACGCTTTCGCCGATGTGGTGATCGAGCAGCACGCGCAGGCGGTCGACGACAGGGCGAAGGCTGTATTTTGGGTTTGGTTTGCCCTTCGGGCGTCCGAGATGCGACGCCAGGATGAGCTTTGCCTTGTGGCGCAGCGCGTATTCGATGGTGGGCAGCGTTTCGCGGATACGGGTGTCGTCGGTGATTTCGCGGCCGTCTTCGGTGAGTGGAACGTTGAAATCGACACGCATGAATACGTGCTTGTGCTGCAGGTCAAGATCGCGGATCGATAGTTTCGACATCTTTATTAGCTTTCCGAGGCGATTTCCCTCAGGGGCTAAAGCCCCGCTCAACGTGATTTTAACGGCACGGCTGAAGCCGTGCCCCTTCAAAACAAACCACTAAATTCGGATCATTTTAGAAGTGTCCGGAGTGTTCTCTCCGTCGGAAATGACGGCGTCTGCTTCTATTTCTACACGCCAGGATGAGTTCAGAAGCCCGGCGACAACAACCATGGTTGCCGCCGGACGGATGGCTCCGAAGAACTCGCCGTGGGCGCGGCCGACGGCTTCCCAGTCTTCGACGTGGGTGAGATACATGCGCGTGCGGACGACGTCTTCGAGCTTTGCCCCAGCTTGAACGAGTGCCGCTGCGATGATGCTGAGGACATGGCGCGTTTGCGTGGTGGCGTCGGCTTCGTCTGCGCCTACGGGGCCGGTGCCGGAGACGTGGACGGTGTTTCCGGCGCGCACGGCTCGGGAGAAGCCGATGATGGGTTCAAAGGGCGACGAGCCTGAGATGTTCTGACGCATCGGCACTGCTCCGGGGAAACAATGAACGCGCTGCGCGCGGACTACCGATTCATAGATAAAACAGATCCTTCGACTCCGCGCTGCGCGCTCCGCTCAGGATGACAACTCTAAGGTAAAGCACGCAGCATTTGTGGAGTCGCAGATTACAGGCCCTTTTTTACCAGGAAGAGAATGAGGTCGCGAACACGGTTCGAGTAGCCCCATTCGTTGTCGTACCAGCTGAAAACCTTGACTGAGCTGCCCACGACCTTCGTCAGCGGAGCGTCGACGATCGAGGAGCGGGCGTCGCCCTTGAAGTCGCTCGATACGAGCTCACCGGTTTCGTAGCCGAGAATGCCTTTCAGCGCGCCTTCTGACGCAGACTTCAGCGCTGCATTCACGGATTGCACGGTTGCTGGCTTCTCGGAGATGAAGGTGAGGTCGACGACGGAAACGTTCGGGGTCGGGACGCGGATGGCGAATCCGTCGAGTTTGCCTGCCATCTCCGGGATGACGAGCTTGAGGGCTTTGGCTGCGCCGGTCGATGTGGGAATGATATTAATGGCGGCGGCGCGGGCGCGGCGGAGGTCCTTGTGCGGGAAGTCGAGGATGACCTGATCGTTGGTGTAGCTGTGGATCGTGGTCATGATGCCGGAGAGGATGCCGAAGTTCTCGTGCAGAACCTTAACGACGGGCGCGAGGCAGTTGGTGGTGCAGGAGGCGTTCGAGATGATGTTGTGCTTCGCTGCGTCGTACTTGTCTTCGTTGACGCCGAGGACGACGGTAATGTCCTCGTTGGTGGCAGGCGCGGAGATGATGACCTTCTTGACGGTGCCCTGAATATGAGCCTTGGCTTTGGTGGCGTCGGTAAAGTGGCCGGTGGATTCGACGACGACTTCTACGCCCTGGGAGGTCCAGTCAAGCTTAACGGGATCTTTCTCGGCGTAAACCTTGATCTTCTTGCCGTCGACCGAGATGTGGTCTTCGCCGGCGGCGATGTCGTTCTTCAGGTTGCCGAGAATCGAGTCGTACTTGAGCAGGTGGGCGAGAGTTGCCGGACTGGTGAGGTCGTTTACGGCGACGATGTCCAGTTCAGGGTTGCCGAGAGATGCGCGGAAAACGTTGCGTCCAATACGGCCAAAACCATTGATGCCAACCTTAACTGCCATTGAAACTTTTCTCCTTTGGTTTATTGCTTAGAGGTTGAGTGTGCAGGTAGTAGCGGCCACCGCCGGGTGCCACCAAATATCGATGCTAGCACTGTCGTCAATATCAAGAAAGTCTTTGGGGTGCATCAGCAAAATTTATTCTCGATTTTTGGGCTTTTTAACACAGTCGTTTGCGGCGAGGCGGACAACTGTGTTACATCCTCAATCATGCGCGAATGGATGCGCGAACGCATGAGAAGACGCTCGAAGCGTGGGCCGAATACTTCCGAGTCCACTGGCAAGATAGGGCAGGAGATACCTGCCAACCAACCTGCTCCTTTACGGCCAAGCTACCCAGAGGCCCAGCCTGTGGGCAGTGAAGAAGAAACCACAGAACCGCATGACGAAGTTGCGGCAGAGCCGATTGGGGTGTTTGCGGATGCAGCGGAAGAGCCGGAACAGGCGGCTGGATCCGAAGTAGCTGAAGAGCCTCAAGGCAAGCTTGTACTTGAGACGCAGCCGGAGTCGCCTTCGACTCCGCCTCCGGAGCAGCAGGCGGCGTCACAACGCAGTCCGCGAGGATTTGTGGTGCTGGCGATCGGGCTTCCGGGGTCGGGCAAGACGACGTGGTTCAAACGGCGCGGCGTTACGCCGCTGTCGAGCGATCTGCTACGGACGATTCTTTTTGACGACATCACGGAGCAGCGCTATCAGGGGCTGGTGTTCTCGACGCTGCGCTCGCTGCTGCGCGCGCGGCTGATCGCCAAGATGCCGTGGAACTATGTGGATGCCACGAACCTTTCTCCGCACGAGCGGCGGCAGTGGATCAAGATGGCGAAGAGCTTCGGCTACGATGTGCAGGCTGTCTTCTTTGACGTGCCGTTTGAGGTTTGCATGGAGCGTAACCGGCGCCGCGAGCGCGTGGTGAGCGACGAGGTGATGCAGAAGATGGCGGAGCGTCTGCGCCCGCCCAGCTTCAAGGAAGGCTTCTCGAAGATCACCGTGGTGCGGGTGAAAGGCGCTTCGCAGCCTGAGACGGCAGCTGAGCCGACGGCGGGCGAGGGAGCATAGACTTTAGTGGTATGAGATAAAGAGAGCCGGGCAGCTACGCCCGGCTTTTCTGTTTCTGATGAAGGAACGATGGTGGCTGCGATTGAATTTCGTGATGTGAGCGTGAAGACGGCGGAAGGCCGGGTGCTGCTTGATCGCGTGAGCCTGAGCCTTGAAGAAGGGACCACGACGGCGGTGCTGGGCCGCAGCGGGTCGGGCAAAACGACGCTGCTGCGTCTGGTGAACCGCATGCTTGATCCGACCAGCGGGACGGTTTTCATTCGCGGCAAGGAGTGCGAGCAGCACAATGTGATTGCGCTGCGGCGTGGTATCGGATATGTGATTCAGGAGACGGGGCTGTTTCCGCACTTCACGGTGACGCGCAATGTGGGGCTGGTTCCGGAGCTAAGCGGCAAGCATCTTTTGAAGGAAAAGATTCATGAGCTGCTGGATCAGGTAGGGCTGGATGCGGAGAAGTTTGCGCAGCGCTATCCGCATCAGCTTTCAGGAGGACAGAGGCAGCGTGTCGGCCTGGCCCGTGCGCTGGCTGCGGGGCCGTCCATTTTACTGATGGACGAGCCGTTTGGCGCGCTCGATCCATTGACGCGGGCCGAGATGCAGGACATGCTGCGCGACCTGCTGGGTCGGCTGAAGAAGACGGTGCTGCTGGTGACGCATGATCTGGATGAGGCGCTGTATCTGGCGTCACGCATTGTGCTGCTGGAGGAAGGCCGCGTCGTGACCGATGTGGCGGCTGAAGATTTTCTGCGCTCGGATATTCCGGCGGCGAAGGCCTACGCGGAGGCTTTTCGCCGTGGACAAACGGATCATGATCAGGAGCAAGGCGAATGAGCGGCTTTCTGGCGCAATATCACGATGAGATTCTCACGCTGACGATCGAGCATCTCTGGCTTACGGGCTCGGCGATGCTTTTCGCCATCGCTATTGGTGTGCCGGCGGGTATTTGGCTGACACGCTACACGCAATGGGCGAAGCCGGTTCTTGGCTTTGTGAATATCGTTCAGACGATTCCCAGCCTGGCCATGTTTGGATTTCTGTTGCCGTTGCCGTGGCTGGGTGAAAGTGCTGCGCGCATCGCCATTGTGGCGCTTACCGGGTATGCGCTGCTGCCGATCATTCGCAATACTTACGCGGGAATTCGCGGCGTGGACCCGACAGTGACCGGCGTGGCCCGCGCGCTGGGCATGACGGGCATGCAGCGGCTCTTCAAAGTGGAGTTGCCGCTTGCGGCCGGCGTAATTCTTGCAGGTCTGCGCACGGCTACGGTTACCTGTGTGGGCATTGCGACCATTGCCGCTGCGGTGGGAGCGGGTGGACTGGGCGAGTTCATCTTTCGCGGCGTGGCTTCGGTGGATAACCGGCTGGTGCTGGCCGGGGCCATTCCAGCGGCATTGCTTGCGCTTGGCGCGGATGCTCTACTGGGGCTGGTCGAGCATTGGCTGCGCGTTCCGGGAGCGGCGAAGCTGTGAAGGGGGAAAATCCTGCGAAGGATCCCACCCTGACTTCGTCAGGATGGGGCACCCGGGTTTTTATCGTGCTCGGTTTGCTTCTTTCTTCTTTTGCGACAAGCTGTGGGCCGCCGCATCCGAACCATCCGGTGATCGGCGCGAAAAACTTTACCGAGCAGGTGGTGCTTGGCGAATTGCTGGCGCAGCAGATTGAGGCGAAGACCGGCATGAAAGTGGATCGGCGCTTTTATCTGGCTGGAAGTTACATTTGCAACCAGGCGCTGATTTCCGGACGCATTGACGCGTATGTGGAATACACGGGCACGGCGCTGACCGCGATCCTCAAGCAGCCGGTGGACCGCGATCCGGAAGCTGTTCTTAAGACGGTGCGGAATTTGTATCAGCAGGAGCATCATATTACCGTGATGGACCCTCTGGGCTTCGAGAACACCTTTGCCATGATTATTCGCGGAGGCGATGCTGCGCGTTACCACCTCAATACCTTGAGCGAAGCCGCGCAGTACACGCCGCAGTGGGTTCTGGGGGTTGGTTACGAATTCGAGCAGCGTCCGGATGGGCTGCCAGGGCTCAGCAAGGCGTATGGACTGCGCTTCAAAAAGTCGCCTGTCACCATGGACCTTGGTTTGCTGTACCGGGCAATCGCTTCACACCAGGTGGACATGATCGCGGGCAACTCCACCGATGGCCCGATTGCCGTGCTGGGCCTCAAGGTTCTGGCTGACGATAAGCATTACTTCCCGCCGTACCAGGCAGTGCCGCTTGTCCGTGACGAGGCGTTGCAACGCTGGCCCGCGATGCGCGCTGCGTTAGAGGAGCTTCAAGGTAAAGTATCAGCGGACGACATGCGGGCCATGAATGAAGCGGTTGTCGCCGAGCGCCGCGATCCGGCGGACGTGGTGCGGGAATTTCGTAAGAAGAAAGGGCTTTGAGAAAGTATGAGTGAGCTGCAAACGAAAGTAGCACCGGCGCAGCAGCCGGAACCGTGGCTGCGGGGTACTTTGAACGACGTGCCTGCGGTGGCGCGCGGAGTGCTGCATGCGCTGGAACTGGCGCGGGAAGATGTGAATCGCTGGTGCGAATCGCTGAATGAGGCTGATTTGAACGCCCGTCCGTTTGAACTGCCGCCGATTGCGTTTCATCTGCGGCATATTGCGCGGAGTCTTGACCGGCTGCTGGCTTATGCGGAAGGCAATCAGTTATCGGCCGATCAGATTACGGCGCTCAAGAACGAGATGGAGCCGGGCGCGAGTCGAGAGGCGCTGTTTGCTGAATTCGATCAGGGATTGGAAGCGGCGGCGCGGCGCGTGCGCGCTCAGGCTGGTGGTGATCTGGATCAGCCGCGCTTTGTCGGGAAGAAGCAGTTGCCTGCGAGTGTCGGAGGGTTGCTGGTGCATCTGGCCGATCACACGCAGCGGCATGTGGGACAGATTGTGACTACGGCGAAGGTGCTGCTGGCCAGGCGGTAGGCAAATAAACGGTTGTCATCCTGAGCGTAGCGAAGCGGAGTCGAAGGATCTGTTTTTATACTCTCAGTCAGCCGGAATTGCCGAAGAAAAAGCAGATTCTTCGCTTCGCGAAGAATGACAACGTTTTTCTATGCACAATGTAGATAGTTGGGCACAGGGCTACCGAATCTTCTCTTCCAGCTCCTCGTGGATGTGGCCCATCTTTTCGCGCTTAACTTGCAGATAGCGCTCGAAGGTTTCTTCCAGTTCTACTGCGGCGGAGATGCGCTCGACTACGCGGATGCCGGCTGATTCGAGAGCCTCTACTTTTTCCGGGTTGTTGGTGATAAGGCGCACGGCGTGGACGCCGAGCTGCTTCAGGATTTCCGCGGGCAGCTCGAATTCGCGGCAATCTGGCTTGTAGCCGAGTTCGACATTCGCTTCGACGGTGTCGAGCCCCTGGTCCTGCAGCTCGTAGGCTTTCAACTTCGCCATCAGGCCGATGCCGCGGCCCTCCTGCTGCTCGTAGAGCAGAATGCCGGAACCGGCTTCGGTGATGGTCTTGAGGGCCAGTTCCAGCTGCAGTCGGCAGTCGCAGCGCAGCGAGTGGAAGACGTCTCCGGTAAGGCACTGCGAGTGGATGCGGATGATGGGCGGCTCGGAGTGGATATCGCCCATGACGAGCGCTACCGCGCCCTCGGTTCGCTTTGTGGGCGCGGGGGTGTTGGCATTGCACGATTCGGGATTGGCTACGACGCCTTCAAATCCGAGAATGCGGAAACGTCCCCATCGCGTGGGGAAATCGGCATCGGCGACCTTTTTAACGCTTTCAAACGGCATGGTTTTCATTATACGAAGGTGAAAGATCAATTCCTGACAACAACAAAAGAGTTACAAAGTAATGATGAAACTGTGACCGGAAAGATGCAGGAGCGGTAGAGTTAAAGGGTGTACGAGCAGCGGCTGATCCTGATTACGTTGCTGGTGAAGCTCGGCGTAGCTGCGGCTACGTCCAGCGCTCTGGCCCGGGCGCGCACCTTTCAGCGGCTGCTGTTTACTGAGGATCGCAAGCCCGGGCAGACGCTGGGATTGCTGGCGTTCATCTGCATTCCGCTCACGCTTGGCGTCTGGGTGCGTGTGCTGGTGCCGAACTTCCTGGCTGCCGATATCTCCTTCGAGACGACGATCCTGCTCGGCATCCTGATGGGGCCGCTTTCGGCGCTGGCTGGAGGCGCGGTGCTGTCGCTTCCGGCGATGCTGCATCATGAATACCTGTCCTTGCCGTTCAACCTGGCGGTGGCTTTGATCGCCAGCCTTTACGGCAGTTTTGTGGAAGAAGAAGAGGTCTGGTCGTTTTCGCCCTTTGTCGACCTGAGCATTTACCGCTGGGTGCGTCGCAATCTAAGGCAGCCGCGCTTTGATCGCCAGGTGCTGTTGCTGGTGCTGATTGTGGGGATGGAGATATGCCGCGAATGGCTGGCAGAAGTGTATCCGAACCGGCTCTTCGCGCTTACGACGCAGAACTGGTGGGTGCGCATTGCCGTCTGGGGGTGCGCGGCAATGGTTGTCGGAATTCCGCTGAAGATATGGAACACGATCCGGATCGAGCAGAAGCTGGAAGAGCAGAAAAGACTACTGCTCGAAGCGCGGCTCGATGCCTTGCAGCGCCAGATCAATCCTCACTTTTTGTTCAATACGCTCAATTCGATTGCGTCGCTGGTGCGTTTCCGGCCGGAGCAGGCGCGCGAGCTGATCGTGAAACTGGCTAATATTCTGCGGGCGCTGCTCAAAGACCATGACTCTTATGTGCTGTTGCGCGACGAGCTGAACTTTACCGACGATTACCTCGGCATTGAGGTGGTGCGCTTTGGCGCGGACAAGCTGAAGGTGGTAAAGGAAATCGATCCGGCTACGCTGGAGCTGCCGGTGCCCAGCATGATCCTGCAGCCGCTGATTGAGAACAGCATCAAGCATGGCCTTGAGCCGCGCATCAGCGGCGGCACCATCACCATCAGAAGCCGGTTGAATATGGGCAAGCTGATGATCGAAGTGGAAGACGATGGCGTGGGCATTGCGCCGGGACGGCCGCATTCGAGCGGAGTGCTGCATCAGGGGACAGGCATCGGCATGAGCAACGTGCGCGAACGGCTTGAGGTGCTCTTTGGCGATGGGGCGAAGTTTGATGTGACGAGCCGTCCGGGGCGGGGAACGCACATCACCATGGAGATGCCTGCGCCGGGTTATGACGAGGGTGAAACCGGCTCGACACTGCTGCCGGCGCGTTCGAGCACCCGCTCGTAATATTTTTCGTAGACAGGAATGATTTTCGAGGCGCAGAAGCGCTTCTGCGCGGTCTGACGTGCGGCTATCGCCATGGCTTCGAGCTTCTGCGGATCGAGCAGCAAGTCTGTTGCTGCATCGGCCATTGCTTTCACGTCACCTACCGGGAAGAGACGGCCATTGATGCCGTCTTCGATGAGTTCGGGCACGCCTCCGACCTTTGTTGCGATGGAGGGAACGCGGCAGGCCATGGCTTCAAGAGCCGCCAGACCGAAGGATTCGAGCTCGCTGGGCATCAGCATGAGGTCGGCCAGCGGCAGGAGTTCGTTGACGCTTTCCTGTTTGCCGAGGAAATGGACGCAGTCCTGAATGCCTTTCTTGTGGGCAAGGTATTCAGCGGCGGACCGGTCTGGGCCATCGCCAACCAGAAGCAAATGCGCGGGGACTTTCTCCACTACACGCGCGAAGATTTCGACTGTGTCGGTGACGCGCTTGACGGGCCGGAAATTGGAGAGGTGGATCAAAATCTTTTCATCCGGTGCGGCATAGCGTTTGCGCTTCTCTGCGCGGTCTTCCGGGCTGAGCGGGACGTAGAAGTCGCAATTGACGAAGTTCGAGATGACTTCGATCTCGCGCTTGATTTTGAATTCTTTGACCGTGCGCTCGCGCAGGTAGTGGGAGATGGATGTGACGCCATCGCTTTGTTCGATAGCAAAACGGGTGATCGGCAGGTAGGAGCGGTCGAGGCCGACCAGGGTGATATCTGTTCCATGCAGCGTGGTGACAAAGGGCAGGTGACGGCCGCGCGCTGCAAGCATCTGCCGCGCCAGCAGCGCGCTTACCGAGTGGGGGATGGCGTAGTGAACATGCAGCAGGTCGAGGTCGTAGTATTCGGCGACTTCGGCCATGCGGGAGGCAAGCGCCAGGTCATAGGGCGGATATTCGAAGAGGGGATAATTCGACACAGGCACTTCGTGGTAGAAGATGCCCTGCTCGCGTCCGGTGAGGCGGAATGGCTGTGAATACGTGATGAAATGGACCTGGTGCCCGCAGGCGGCCAGCTCAATGCCGAGTTCCGTGGCTACAACGCCGCTCCCGCCGTAGGTTGGGTAGCAGGTAATTCCAATCTTCATGCTGGCTCACAGTCTCTGCATTGGACGTTACTGGAAGATTACGGGATTCACGCAAGCTGCCCGAAGTGGATGAGTTCGGCGCTTGCGTGGGGGATCGTTTCGAGCAGGGCTTCGCGCTCAATGTCTCGCGATGCGAGCAGGCGCGTGTGCTGCTGCTGCAAGGCGGCGTCGTTGTATCCGGGATGACAAACCAGCTCCCAGGTTCCATCGGGCATAGCGGCCAAAAGGTTTCGGATGGTCAATGCGTCGAGCGTGCCGGTGGCCAGAACCCCAATGGCTCCATCGGTGGTCAACAGTCCGGCGCGGTTGACTTCCTGGGTGAAGGCCGCGCTTTGTGAGCGCAGCAGACGCACCTGCATTTTGCGGACATGCCCGGCGCTGGCAGTGGCGTTCAGGCTCCAGTTCGGCTCGAAGGGATTGCGAATGGCTTTCACTCCGCAGGCCAGCGTGGCGCGCAGCAGCGGACGAAGCACGCGCGGGAAGATGTGCGTGTGCTTATGGGTATCGACGTGGGTGACGCGAATGCCGGCTTTTAACAGCTTCTTGATCTGGGCATTGGCTTCGGCTTCGATTTCAGAGTCGCTGATGCGTCCGCGCAGCAGATCGGCTACGAAAGTGCTCAATTTGGCGCGAAAAAGGCCCTTTTCGGGCGCAGAATTGTCGATTAAAGTGGGGATTTCAGAGGCCGGCAGCGCGGGCGTGCCGTCTACCAACACGACATGGCAACCGACACCGAGGGAGGGCAGCTGGCCCGCGAATGAAACCGCCTGCACACATTGGGAGGAAGTGGCCATGAGGGTTGCCGACGAAAGGGCATTGGCGCGACGCAACTCTATCACCGCCTGGTTCACTCCCTG
>Ga0335072_10005319_pt1 | contig 18959 bp, 17 predicted proteins | sample Lox_Sample_21_FD_206725 | JGI IMG/M metagenome (GOLD analysis project Ga0335072, IMG submission 206725) | Soil microbial communities from Loxahatchee National Wildlife Refuge, Florida, United States - Lox_Sample_2.1 | ecosystem: Environmental > Terrestrial > Soil > Wetlands | place: USA...
ACCAGGCGACCTTCACCCCGCAGGTGGGCTTCCCGCAAAACACCCATGTGACCGTGAACGTTCCCCCGCCGGCCGGCACGGCCACGACCGCCGCCACCAGCTTCAGCTTCACGACCGGTCAGTACTCGACGCTGCGGCTGGATCAGCTCCTGTCCCAGCTCGGGTACATACCCGTGACCTGGACGCCGACGGACTCCTCTGGCGACGTCCCCGCCACCAACGCCCGCGCCCAGCTGTCCGCCGCGTACGACCCGCCGTCCGGCACCTTCACCTTCAATCCCGGGTACCCGGCCGCGCTGACCAGCCAGTGGTCGGTCGGGACCAACAACGAGATCATCGACGGCGCGGTCCGTACCTTCGAGTTCGACCATGGCCTGAACATGGACGGCGACGCCGGCCCGCATGTGTGGAGGCATCTGTTCACCGCGGTCGCCAACGGCCAGCAGAACCAGCACGGTTACACCTACGTGTGGGTGACCCAGGCCGGCACCGAGACGCTGGACCTGTACCACAACGGCCGCCTTGCGATCACCTCGCCGGTGAACACGGGCATTGCTCAGAGCCCCACGGCGGACGGCACCTACCCCGTCTACCTGCGCTACACGGTCACCCAGATGCAGGGCCTCAACCCGGACGGCACGCCCTACGACGACACCGTCTACTGGGTGTCCTACTTCAATGGCGGCGACGCGGTGCACGCGTTCCCCCGCGGGGGCTACGGGTGGTACCAGTCGCTCGGCTGCGTCGAGCTCCCGTACGACGGGGACGGCCCCGGCGTTGCGGAGAACGTCTGGAACCTGATCACCTACGGGACGCTGGTGACGGTTACCGGACCGGTGGCCTGACCGGCGGTTGCGGCCAAGCCGGGTGCCGAGCGGGAGCCAGCCCAGACGGGCAGGCTCAGCGTGACCCGCAAGCCGTGCGGTGTTACCTGCGCGGCCTGCGTGCTGCCACCGTGGGCGGATGCGATCTCCGCGGCGATGGCCAGGCCGAGGCCTGATCCGGAGGTGCCAGGCAGCGCTCCGGCGCGGTAGAAGCGCTCAAAGATGTGCGGCAGGTGGTCCGGTGGAACGCCGGGGCCATCGTCGCCGACCTCGATGGTGACGCAGTCGCCGCTCACGGACGCGGTGATCGAGCCGACCGCGTCGGCTGGGGTGTGGACTAGCACGTTCATGATCATGTTGTCGATGGCTCGGCGCAGCAGTTCCTGGTCGCCGGTCACGGTCAGGCCTCCGGCGATTCGCGCCTCCCACGTCCGCGCGGGGCCGGCGACCCGGGCCCGCTCCGCGCACCCGGTTACTACGGCGGTGACGTCGACCGGTTCCTGGTTCTGGCCGGGATGCTGACCGAGCCGGGCGAGACGGAGCATGTCGTCGACCAGCCGGCCCATGCGCCGCGTCTCCAGCACGATCCGGTCCATCACCTCGTCGACCTCGTCGGGGTCCTGCACGGCGCCCTGCTGGTAGAGCTGGGCGTTGGCCCGCAGCGACGCCAGCGGCGTGCGCAGCTCATGGCTGGCGTCGGCGAAGAACCGCCGCATCTGCTGCTGGCTGGTTTCGATCCGGGCCAGCATGCCGTTCAGGGCCGCGCCCAGCCTGCCCACCTCGGTTCCGGGATTGTGCGTGGCCACGCGGTCGGTGAGGTCGCCGCCGGTGATCCGGTCGGCCTGCCTGGCCATGGCCTCGATCGGGCGCAGCCCACGGCGCACCACGACGAAGACGCCGAGGCCGATGAGCAGCACCACCGCGATCGAACCGAGAGCGACGATGAGCTCGGCCTGGTTGGCGGTCGTCATGACCTGGCTGAGGCTGGTAGCGACGACCAGGACACCTCCCGGGACACGGGCCGATAGGACGCGGAATACCGGCCCCGATCGGCCGGCGGGAACGGTATGCGGGCCGGGTTTGGCGAGAAGCTTCGGGAGGAAGGGCGGCATCAGCAACGACCTGCGCGCGATCCCTGGCGTCGTGCTCATTTCAAGCACCACCGCGGGGCCGTGAACGGGCACGAACGCGATGTCAAAATCGCCGGGCAAAACCGGGGACCCGACCCCAGTCCCCGGCGCGCGCCGGGCGCCGATCCCGCGGGGCGGGTGCGCCGGCGGAAACCCTTCGGAAACCAGCGAATTCAGCGTCGGCTCGGCCACGGTCAGCGCTACTTGCAGGTTGTTGTCGGTCTGGGCGGTCAGATAGCGGCGCAGGGTGATGGACACCCCCACATCGAACGCCGTGAGCGCCGCCAGCGTGACCACCACGACACCGGCCATCACCTTGAGCCGCAGCGGGACGTGCAGCAGCCGGCTGGCCAGGGTCCGGGTGCGGGAAGTCTGGCTACGACTCATCAGAACTCGCCTGGCTTTCGTCCGGGCCGGCCCCGCTGGCACCCGGCTCGTCGCCGGGCCGGGGCAGGCGCAGGCTGAAACCGACGGCGCGCTGGGTGTGGATGAGGTTCGGCCCGTCGCTGGCCAGCTTGCGCCGCAAATAGGTGACGTAGGTAGACACGACCGTGCTGGACCCGCCGAAGTCGTAGTCCCACACGTGGCTGAGCAACTCGGCGCGGGTCAGCACGCGGCCGGGATTGAGCATGAAGTAGCGCAGCAGCCGGAACTCCGTCGGCGACAGCTCGATGAGGCGCCCGCCGCGGCGGACCTCGTAGGTGTCCTGATCGAGCACGAGGTCAGCGAACGACAGGACCGGCTCGGGGATCGCGGGGCGGCTCCGGCGCAGCACGGTGCGGACCCGGGCGACGAGTTCCTCCAGGTCGAACGGCTTGGTCAGGTAGTCGTCGCCGCCGATCGTGAGCCCGGTGATCTTGTCGTCCTGGGCGTCTTTCGCGGTCAGGAAGATCACCGGAACCTGGTTCCCGTCGCCGCGCAATCGGCTGACGATCTCGAAGCCGTCGATACCCGGCAGCATCACGTCGAGGACAAGCAGGTCAAACGGACGGCTGCGGGCCAGCCGGAGCGCGTCCGTCCCGTTCTCCGCGGCGGTCACCTGGAAGCCGAGGAAGCGCAGTGAGGCGACGACGGCCTTCCTCAGGAACGGTTCGTCCTCCACCACGAGCAGGGTCCCGGCCTCGGGCGTCATCACGTTATCGCAGCATACGGCGGTGAAGGCCGCGGGTGAGAAGTCGGTGAGTTTCGTGTGAACCGCCCGGCTATTGAGGCCGGGCACGGGGCGCCGCCGCCTGACCCACCGCACCGCACCGCACCGCACGCGAGCTTCCCGTTGAAGTGCGAGGGGCGGCCAAGCATAGACTTGTGTTGCCTCAAAGGTAGGTACGAGTAACTCGAACAACATCCCTAACCCGGGGGGTGGGGATCCTGGACCCGATTACTCTGGATGCGCTGATCCGGTCGGCGGAGCTGATGCAGTCCCCGCTGGGCGTGATCGTTTTCGACGCGGAATTGCGGATCGCCTGGGCTAATCGGGCAGCCGGGCTTATCGGCGACGGCCTCCCGGCTGCGCGGTGGCCCGGGCGCCGGCTGGGCGACGTGCTGCCCGGCCTGGATGCCGCCCCGATCGAGCAGTCGCTGCGGTGGGTGCTGGCCGCTGGCGAGCCTGTGTTCGATCTCGAGGTCGCCAGTGCCGCCACCGGCTGGGCCGACGGTGAGCGATTCTGGAGGTGCATCCAGTTCCCGCTCAGCGGGCCGGATGGTCGGGCCGCTCAGGTCGCCCAGGTGATGGAGGAGGTCACCGGGCAGGCTCTGGGCCAGCACCGGCTCGCCCTGGCCGATGAGGCCAGCGCCCGGATCGGGACCACGCTCGACATCACCCGCACCGCCGAAGAACTGCTGGACGTGGCCGTCCCGCAGCTGGCCGACGCGGGCCGGGTCAACCTGCTGGGTACCGTCATCGAGGGTGACCGGCACGCACCGCAGACCCGTAACGAGGCCATGCGCCTGCTGCAGGTCGCTCTGCGGTGGCCGGCTGACGCGCCGCTCCCCGCGGATTACCTCCGGCTGGACTGGTACGAGACCGACCCGGCCAGGCTGCTCCATCAGCGCCTGGTCGCCGGCTTGCCCATCTTCCTGCCGACGCTGGGGACCATGACCGAAGAGCAGATCCGGCAGGTGGCTTCCGGCGCGGCCTTCGAGCGCGTGATGACCGCGCGCGGGGCCGGGGCGCACTCGCAAATGATCGTCCCGCTGATGGCCCGGGGCGCGATCATGGGCCACGTCATCCTGTACCGCCTGGCCGGCTCGAAGCCGTTCACCAACGCGGACCTGTCCCTGGCCCGCGACTTTGTCGCCCGCGCGGCGGTAAGCATCGACAACGCCCGGCTCTACACCCGGGAGCGGGCCACCGCGCTGGCCCTGCAGCGCGGCCTGCTGCCCCGCCAGATCCCCGAGGTCCCCGGCCTGCAGCTGGCTTACCGCTATATTCCCGCCCAGGTCACCTCCGAGATCGGCGGAGACTGGTTCGACGTGATCCCCCTGCCCGCCGGCCGCTGCGCGCTGACCGTGGGCGATGTGACCGGGCACGACATCTCCGCCGCCTCGCGGATGGGCCAGCTGCGCACCGCCACCCGCACCCTGGCTGGCCTCGGCCTGGCCCCGGCCGAGCTCCTGAGCCGCCTGGACGTGATCACCGCCGACCTGACCGACGCCGAAGCCAGCGCCACCTGCCTCTACGCCGCCTGCGACCCCGCCACCGGCACCTGGGAGATCGCCAGCGCCGGTCACCCCCCGCCTGCCCTGGCCCGCCCCGGCCACCACGCCGCGTTCCCCGACCTGCCCCCCGGCCTGCCGCTCGGCACCGGCTTGGCCGACAGCGGCTCCTACCAGGCCATCCGCCTGCACATCCCCCCGGGCAGCACCCTGGTCATGTACACCGACGGGCTCATCGAGGAGCGCCTCGCTGACATCGGCACCGGGATGGCGCGCCTGGCCACGACCCTGGCCACCCTCACCCCGCTGCCCCTTACCCAGGCCTGCGACACCCTGCTGGCCACCCTGGCCTCCCGCCCGGCCGATGATGTCGCCATCCTGATGGCCCGGACCTGACACCAGGACCGGCCCAAGCCGCGCTGGGTATCGTTGCGGCACGGACAGGACGACGGCAATGGACACCGCCAGGCGCCGCGAGCTCGCCAGCCGAAGGCGTGGTGGTCCTGCCAGTCTGCTTCGCCGGCCACGATGACGGCGATGTCCGGCTCAGCTCCTCCGAACAGGCGGCTGAAGTAGACGTAGGCGTTCGCGGCGACATCGGCCGCCGCCCGCGCCCGCACCAGCGATCCACCAGACCTTGCCGAGCGCAGCGGCCGGAGGCAGGCGCGGTTAAGGTTTTCGGATGACATATCCGCGCGGGCCGGAATCGCGGCCGTTTCCCGACCGGCCTGCGGGCACCGACTGCCTGCCTGGCATCGACCACATCGTGGTGCTGATGAAGGAAAACCATTCCTACGACAACTACTTCGGCATGCTCGGCCGGGGGGACGGTTTCACCTTTGGACCCGACGGCTCGCCGCTGAACAGCAACCCGGACCGCCAGGGACAGCCGGTCCTGGTTCACCACCTCAGCCTGCCGTTTAATCCGTCGTTTCACCTGGACCAGACCTGGAACGACTCGCACCGTCAGTGGAATGGCGGGGCGATGGACGGGTTCGTCACCACCACCAGCAGCAGCGAGCCGATGGGGTATTTCGACGGGACCGATCTCCCCTGGTACTACGGCTTCGCCGAAGCCTACGGCATCGGGGACCGTTACTTCTCCTCGTGCCTGGCCCAGACGTTCCCGAACCGCCGGTTCCTGCAAGCCGCGACGGCGGCAGGACTGGTCAGCACCACCATCCCGAACCCGTTCACGCGCCCGCCGGCGACGGGGCTCATCTGGGACCGGCTCGACGCTTACAACATCGGCTGGGCCAACTACTTCGTGGAGTTCCCCGAAGTGGGGCTGTGGCCACGGAACCTGCTGCACTGGCACGACCACCTCCATGACATAGCGCGCTTCTACGATGACTGCCGCGATGGCAACCTGCCGCCGGTGAGCCTGATTACGCCCGAAGTCCTGGTCGGCACCGAGGGTGAATACCAAGACGACCAGATTGGGGAGGCATTCACCGCCAGTATCTTCGAGGCGGCGGCGAACGGCCCGCAATGGGCGCGCATGCTATTCATCATCGTGTGGGACGAAGGGGGCGGCTTCTACGATCACGTGCCTCCGCCGGCGGCTGTCACCCCGGACGATATTCCGCCCGCCATCCACGTTCCGCCGGATGAGCCCGGGGGATACGACCGCTACGGGTTCCGCGTCCCGTGCCTGGTCGCTTCGCCCTTCACCAAGCCCGGCCATGTCTCGTCGGTTGTCTACGACCACACATCGGTCCTGGCCACCATCGAGCTGAAATGGAATCTTCCGGCCCTGACCCGGCGCGATGCGGCCGCCAGCCCGCTGACCGACTTCATCGACCTCAGCCAGCCACCGCATTTCGCGACGCCGGCGCCACTCCCCCGGCCCGCCATCTGGCCGTTCACCGGCCACCGATGACGCCCCCGACGCGCGGCCGGGCCAGCTAAGCTAGCGGCCGCCCTCGTCACAGCGCCGTGCGATCCAGGTCTTGCCGTCCAGGTGCAGGACGACGGTCAGCCGGCCGTCCGGCAGCTCGAGGAAGACGCTGCCGTACTCGGTGATGTGGCCGGCGATGGCCGCGGTGACCGGGTCGGGCCGGCCGCCGGCGCTGACCCGGATCAGCGGGGCGTCCGGCGGATACAACAGGTCCGCGTGGGCGGTCCCGGCCAGCGTTGTGATCTCGGTCAGCGTCGGCGCGGCGGGTTCGGTCATGGTTCTTCCTTCCGGGACAGGTCAGGCGGGTGCTGGCGGCTGTGGGCAGCGCCCCGGGGACCACTGCTTTGCATCGAACCGGTCGCGGCCCGGCCCGGCCAGAGCATGAATGCCGCATGAACGTTGCAGCGGGTGCCTGACCTGCGCGAATGGTCAGCGATTGGTTACCGGTGAAACTGCGGCGCACTCGGTCATATGGTGTGAGAATAGGCATCCAACGGTCATTTCGGATCGCGGGGATGCTGGCTATGCCGGACAGTGCCGTAACAAACGGGGCTTCGAAGCGGGGACGTCTGGCTCAGCGCCGCAAGGCGGTGGGCCTGACCCAGGAACAGCTGGCCGACCGGCTGGGCGTGGAGCGCACCACGGTGGTGCGCTGGGAACGTGGCCAGACCCAGCCGCTTCCGTGGCTGCGGCCCAGGCTGGCCAGGGCGTTACGGGTTCCGGCTGACCGTCTCGAGGAGCTGCTGGGCGCCGGCGGCGCTCCAGCCAGCCCGGCCGTGGTGCCGCGGCAGCTGCCCGCGGCGGTGGCTGACTTCACCGGCCGCGCCGCGGAACTGGCGGCGCTGACCCGGGTGCTGGACCAGGCCGTGGCCGGCGGCCCGGGCACCGTGGTGATCTCAGCGATCGGCGGGACCGCGGGGGTGGGCAAGACCGCGCTGGCCCTGCACTGGGCGCACCAGGTCGCCGCCCAGTTTCCCGACGGGCAGCTGCACGTGAACCTGCGCGGCTTCGGCCCGTCTGGCACTCCAGCCGACCCCGCAGCCACGATCCAGGGGTTCCTGCACGCGCTGGGCGTGCCGCCCGGGCGGATCCCGCCGGACCCGGAGGCGCAGGCGGGCCTGTACCGCAGCCTGCTGGCGGACCGGCGGATGCTGATCGTGGCCGACAACGCCCGCGACGAGCAGCAGGTGCGGCCGCTGCTGCCGGCCAGCCCGGGCAGCCTGGTGCTGGTCACCAGCCGCAGCCAGCTGCCAGGGCTGGCCGCCGCCGACGGGGCCCGGCTGATCAGCCTGGACGTCCTCACCCATGGGGAAGCAGTGCAGCTGCTGACCGCCCGGCTGGGCACCGACCGGGCCGCCGCCGAGCCTGCCGCGATCGATCAGATCGCGCGCCTGTGCGCGTGCTTGCCGCTGGCGCTGGCGGTCGCCGCGGCCCGCGCCGCCGCCCGTCCAGGGTTCACGCTGGCCGCCCTGGCCGGCGAGCTCGCCGACCCGGCCGACCGCCTGGACGCGCTTGACGTCGGCGACCCGGGCTCCAGAGTGCGGGCAGTGTTCTCCTGGTCCACCCGCCAGCTCACCGCCGAGGCCGCGCGGATGTTCTGGCTCCTGGGCCTGCACCCCGGCCCCGACATCACCGTCTCCGCCGCCGCCAGCCTCGCGGGAACAGCCGAGGCCGACGCCCGCCACCTGCTGCGCGAACTGGCCCGCGCGCACCTGACCGCCGAGCACCTCCCCGGCCGGTACGCCTTCCATGACTTGCTGCGCGCCTACGCCACCGAGCAAGCCCACCACACCGGCAGCCGGGCCGAGCGCGTCGCCGCCATCGGCCGCATCCTCGACCACTACCTGCACACCGCGGCCGTTGCCGACCGCCCGCTAAACCCAACCAAGGAGCCGGTCGCCCTAGCCCAGCCCAGGTCAGGCGCCTCTCCCGAGCAGCCCACCGATTACCCGCAGGCCCTGGCCTGGTTCCAGGCCGAGCACCAGGTCCTACTCGCTGCCGTGAACCTCGCCGCCGGATCGGGGTTCGACACCCACGCCTGGCAGCTCCCCTGGGCCATGACGTCTTTCCTGCACACCCGCGGACACTGGCAGGAATGGGCCGCGACCCAGCGCACGGCGCTGGCGGCCGCAACCCGCCTGGGTGACACCGCCGCGCAGGCCCTGTCCAGCCGGTTCCTGGCCAACGCATGTACCGACCTTGGCCACCATGACCAGGCTCGCGGTCACTACGCCAGCAGTCTCACGCTCTACCAGCGGCTCGGTGACCGCCCCGGCCAGGCCAAAGTCCAGCACAATCTTGGCGTGCTAGCCGAACACGAGGGCCGCTGCGCCGACGCGCTCAGGCACGAGGAGCAGGCGCTGCGCCTGTACCAGGCCATGGGCGACAAGGCGGGAGAGGCCGAAGCGCTCAACAACGTCGGCTGGTGCCACGGCCTCCTGGGCGACTACCAGCAGGCCCGCGCGCTCTGCCGCCAGGCACTCACGCTGAGTGCGGAGGCCAGCCACCGCAGAGCCGAAGGACATGCCTGGGACAGCCTCGGGTACGCCGAGCACCACCTGGGCAACCTAGCCGAAGCCGCCGCCTGCTACCAGCACGCGCTCAGCCTGCACCGGGAATCTGGCGGCCGCTTCCTTGAAGCGGACACCCTTACCCACCTTGGCGACACCCGCCACGCCGCCGGCCAGCTGGCTCAAGCCCGGGAGGCCTGGCAGCAGGCGCTGGCCATCCTCGAGGACCTCCAGCATCCCAACGCCGACCAGGTCCGCGCCAAACTTGCCACCGCGGACGGCCGCTAGCTCTCTGAGCTGTCCCGCCTTGACAACGGCGCCGACAGCCTTAGCATTTACCTATGACTATAGATAAAGGGAGTAGCCTGGCGAGCGATCCGGCCGGCTCCCTCTCACCTGAGGCTGGCGGCCGGGAGGAGGGCCGGCCCGGGGCGGGGTTCGCGTCGCCGATCGAGTTCCGGCTGGATGCTGGCTCGGGTGTGCCGACCTATCTGCAGCTTGTGCAGCACGTGGAGCACGCACTGCGGCTCGGCTACCTGAAGCCCGGTGACCAGCTGCCCAAGGTTCTGGATGTGGTCGCCTCGCTGGCGATCAACGCGAACACGGTGCTCAAGGCCTACAAGGAACTGGAGACCAAGGGCCTGGTGGTGGGCCGCCCGGGCCAGGGCACCTTCGTGCAGGCCACCTTGAGCCAGGTCGCGCTGCCCGAGCTGGCCACGCTGCGCCGGTCGCTGCTGGCCTGGCTGGACACCGCGGAGGGGGCTGGCCTGGACGAGGACGGGATGGTGGCGCTGTTCACCAGCGTGATGCGGGAGTTCCGGGGGGCCCGGGGGGTCGCCGCCCCGGGCCAGCACAGCTTTGAACGCCGCGGCGGCGCTCCGGGACGCCGCGGCCCGGCTGGTACCGGAACGGAGGGCGTCGCATGAATGTCATCGAGACCAGCGGCCTGAGCAAGCGTTACCGGAGCACCTGGGCGCTGCACGACTTCTCGGTGGCGGTCCCGGCCGGACAGGTGACGGCGCTGGTCGGTCCCAACGGCGCGGGCAAGACCACCTTGCTGAACCTGACCGTGGGCCTGACCGCGCCGACCGCGGGGACGGTGACCGTGCTCGGGGGCAAGCCGGCCGGATCACCGGACGCGCTGGACGGCATCGCGTTTGTCGCCCAGGACGCGCCGCTGTACAAGAACCTGCCGGTGGCCGACATGCTGCAGCTAACCAGCAACCTCAACCGGCGCTTCGACCGCGGCTATGCCCGGGAACGGCTGTCGGAGCTGGGCATCCCGCTCAACCGCAAGGCGGGCAAGCTGTCGGGAGGGCAGCAGGCGCAGCTCGCGCTGACCCTGGCGCTGGCCCGCCGGCCACGGCTGCTGGTGCTCGATGAGCCGCTGGCCAACCTCGACCCGCTGGCCCGGCACGACTTCATGGCCGCGGTGCTGTTGGCGGCGGGAGGGGGGATGTCGGTGATGCTGTCCTCACACGTGCTGGCCGAGCTGGAACGGGTCGCCGACTACCTCATCCTGATCTCCGGGGGCCGGGCACAGATGGCCGGCGAGGTCGACGGCATGCTCGCCCGCCACCGGGTGCTGACCGGCCCTGCGGCCGAGGCCGACCTGATTGCGCAGTTGCTGCCCGTGGTGCACGCCCGCCGCGCGGAGGCACAGGCCCACCTGCTGGTGCGGACCAGCGGGGCGGGCGAGCCGGTGCCGCCCGGATGGGAGGCACACCCGGTGGGCCTGGAAGAACTCGTGCTGGCCTACCTGCGCGAGCCCGGTGCCGCGGCACTGCCCGGCCCGGCCCGCGTCCGCAAGTCCGAGCCCACGGAGGTGAGCAGATGACCACCTTGAACACGTCCGCGCCATGGCATCCCGCCACCAGCACCCGGCCGGTGCAGTGGCGGCGGCTGGGTGCGGTGAGCTGGCGGCAGTACCGGCTCTCGGCGGCCGGTGCGGCCGTGTTCCTCGGCGTGCTGGCCACCTACCTGCTGATCGTGGGGCTGCGGATCCGCAGTGGCTACGCCAGTTTGGGTTCGTGCCACCTGATGGCGAGTGGCGTTCCGCGGACCTGCCAGATCGCGTTGATGCTGTTCGGTGGCTACCACGTCTGGGGCGAGACCACCGCGGCCCTGCTGCTGGCGGTTCCGATGCTGATCGGGGCGTTCGCTGGAGCGCCGATCCTGGCCCGGGAGCTGGAGACCGGCACATTCCGGTTCGCCTGGACCCAGGGCGCCGGGCGGACCCGGCTGGCCCTGGCTCGCCTGGCGCTGCCCGCGGTGACGGTCACCGCCGCCACTGCGGCGTTCAGCCAGCTGTTCGGATGGTTCTACTACCCGTTCTTCGCCTTCCCCGCCGACAGCGCGTTCGCCCCCCAGTACTTCGAGCTGACCGGGATCGCGTTCGCCGCGTGGACGCTGGCCGCGTTCGCCATCGGCGCCCTGGCCGGGGTGCTCATCCGCAAGGTCGTCCCCGCGATCGCCGCCGCCATGGCCGCCTGGGCCGGGCTGCTGCTGGTCACGATTCTGTACTTGCGCCCGCACTACCAGGCCCCGCTGACCATCCGCGGCCAGAATGTCCCCGGGGCCTCCCCCTGGCTGATCCACCAGTGGTGGACCGGGCCGAACGGCCAGACCATCACCAGCGAGGCCAAGATCACCCAGCTCCTCAGCCACCCTGAGCGCGGCTACGCCCAGTGGACGACCTACCAGCCCGAAACCCGGTACTGGCACTTCCAGTTCATCGAGAGCGGCTGGCTGCTGGTGTTCTCGCTGCTGCTCCTGGCCGCGACCATCTGGCTGGTCCGCCGGCGTGCGGCATGAACCGGCTGGCCGCTCCGCCAGCCCGTGTGCATCGGTCAGGGCGTGCTATCGGTGCGCGCGAGGACAAGCCGGTACCGCGGGCTGCCGTCCCCGCGTCGCCCCAGAACGGTCAAGGGAACTGTCGTCACCGTGAACCCGGATGCGGTCAGGTCGCTGCGCACCGCGTGCAGCGGGCAGGTGCCGTAGTACATGACGAACGGGGGCCGCCACACGGCATTGCGGACCCGCATGGCCAGGTCGAACCCCAGCAGGGCCCAGTACATGCTTGAGGTGACCGGCTGCGGCGCGGGGACGGGGAAGGCGAAAACCCCGCCGGGCCGCAGCGCGCGGTACACCCCGGCGAACAGGGCAGGCCGCTCACCGGGCAGGAAGTGCCCGAGCGCTCCGAAGCTAACCGCCAGGTCGAAGGCCTCTGCAAAGGGCAGTGCCCGGACGTCGGCCCGCACCCACCCGGCGTCTGGATGCGCACGGCGTGCCTGCGCGAGCATGCCCGTGCTGAAGTCGACGCCCGTGATCTGTCCCTGGCACGCGGATCTGAGGACCCGCATGCCCGCGCCGGTGCCGCAGCAGACGTCCAATCCCCGGCCGAACGGGCCGAGCGAACGCAACACGTCTTCGGTCGCGCCGAGAATGCCATCGGCGGTGCGAAAAGGCGTGTGGTCGAACTTCGGGGCCAGCAAGTCGTAGCCGCCCTCAACCGAGGACAGCGCCTGCATCGCCAGTTCACGCACGGACGGACCTCGAGGCGAGAACATCGGTCAACAGTACGTGCGTCCCGTCACCTTCAGCCAGACGAGGCCAGCAGCCGCTGGAGCCGGAGAGCTTGATTGCGGGGCAGAAAGATCCCGAGCTGCTGGCTGGTCCATGGCCCTCCGATCGTGGGGAGAACCCAGGTCCGGCCGGCGATGCTGATGACCACCGCGCCCCGGGCCTTATAGGCCGTCGTGTTGACGGCGGTCAGCGCAGGCGCATCGGCAGCCGGCAGAGTGATCAGCAATCCGTACTGGGCCGGTCCGGCATGGCCCGGGGACGGTGTCGCCTCGGATGAGGGGACCGGGGAGACCGCTGCGGAGGTGACCGTCACCGGCGTGCCGGTCTTGCGGTAGCACTGGCCGGAAGTAGCCGCGGGGAGCGCGACGTAACCGGCTGGGCAGCCGCCCGCTGGCATGAGGGGCTGAGCGCGCATGGCTTGCAGGACCAACGGTGACCGCAGATGGTGCGGCTGCGGAACGGTGGCAGCCGAGTACGGCCCGAGCGGAGTCAGGTGGCCAGTGCAGCTGGCAACCGTGAGCATCAGGCCCGTGGCCAGCACGCTGGCCAGGACCGACGGCAGGCGCGGCGAGAGCTGGAACGGCATGTCTGGGTCCGCCTTCTCGGTAGCCTCCGTTTGTTCATCCCAGGCGTGGATGCGGCGGCGGTGCGGGCGTGGGTGCCTGGGCGCGGACGGCGTCGGGGGCGACCAGCGCGACGGCGACCAGCAGGATGAGCAGTTCGGCCAGGCTCACGTTGATCAGGTGCGGGTCGTGCCAGTAGTCGGCGATCGAGAAGATCCGGTACGCCCCGGCATCGGCGGCCAGCAGGGTCAGGGTCAGCGACCACACGCCCGCTCGGGCGTCATGGCCGGACCAGACCCTGGGGACGTGCACCAGGCAGGCCAGGCTGACCAGGACGCAATACAGCCCGGAAAAGTCCGGCAGCCAGGCCGTGTTGCCGGTCACCTGGAGCGCCAGCAGCGGCAGGCCCACCAAGAGGTAGCCGGTGGGCAGGGCCAGCAGCCAGGACCGTCGGGCAGTCGGCGGGGCGTCCCGGTGGAACGCAACCATGGCCAGGACCGGGGCAAAATCGAGCAGAACCCAGAACGCCCACGGCCCAACGTAGGGTGCCGGCAATAGGCCAGTGACCTGGCCCTCCAGCAGCCGGACCAGGTCCGGGAGGATAGCCAGTGCCGCGATGATCTGGGCTGCCCGGTAATGCCCGCGGACCAGCGTCACGAAACTCACGATCCAGGCGCAGGCCATCAGGTACCACACCGCGGGCGGCAGGACCCCGCCCGGCGTTGCGGCCACCATGCTCGCGGGCGGCGCGGGCAGCCAGCTGAGCAGATGGCGGCTCCAGGCCGTCTGCACGAGCATGTCAAGGCCCAGTACCGCCTGGACCAGCGTCACGGCGAACACCGCACCCCGCACGGCTTGCCCCCAGGCGAAGTACCGGCGCGGGGTGCCCGCGCCGCCCAGGTACAGCCGGACGGCCAGGCTGGCCACGCTGGCCACCTCCGCCCAGCTGGGGCCGGCCGCCTTGGTGATGTACTCGTCCGCCTCCGGGTCGCCGGTCAGCCAGCCGTCCAGGAACGCGGCGACCATGTCCTGCTCCCACTGCTGCCGGTACCAGCCGGGCAGCAGCCGCAGCACCCGCCGGTACCGCCGCTCCAGGTTGCCGCTCATCCGGCTGCCCCGGCCGTTGCCGGGCCCGCCAGGCCCAGCCTGGCCCGCACCACCCGGGCGGTGGCGGCACGAAGCTCGGCCTCCTCAGCCAGCGCCCCCCGCCCGTCTTTGGTCAGCCGGTAATAGCGGCGCAGCCGGCCGTCGTGCGCCTCCTCCCGGTCGGGCTCGATCAGCCCCTCGGCGGAGAGCCGCTCCAGTACCCCGTACAGGCTGCCGATCTTCAGCCGGACCCGCCCCCGCGACAGCTCGGCCACCTCGGCCACGATGCCGTACCCGTGCCGCGGGCCACCGGCCAGCGCGGTGAGCACGAAGAACGCCTGCCCGGTCATGGGCTTGACAGTCACGGCATCAATGTAATGGAAAGCAGGATATTAGTCGAGCGTGAATATTGGTTCACCGGCGCTCGATCCCCGGGCTAAGCGCTTATCGCGGCTGATCAGCGCGCCCGGTATCGCTGTGACGCTCCAGACCGTCGAGGATCAGGTTGACGGTGAAGTCGAAGCGATCGTGGCCGGCTCCCGAGGTGAGTTCCGCTGCGTAGCGCTTGGTCCGCGGAAAGCTGTCGGGCAGCTCGGCGAATCGGCGCAGCAGTTCGTTACGGCTGACGACCCAGCTGTCGCCGTGCCGGTTGACCTGGTTATCTTTCAGCGAGGTCTCGAGGCAGTAGGCGTTGACATAGAGCGTCAGCGCGTCGATGGCCCAGGCGGCCGTCTGCGGCTCGACACCTCCGGCGAGCACGATGGCGAAGATTCCCTCGTTGACTCGCATCGTCTCAAGGTTGGTCGGCATGATGGCGAGCGCCGCCCGGGAGATGCCGGGGTAACGCGAATACTGATCTCGCATCTGGGTGTAGACGCTGGTGATCTGCTGGCGCCAGGCGCCGGGGTCTGGTTCGGGGAGTTCGATCTGGGCGTAGAGGCGGCCGAGGAGCAGTTCGTCCAGGTCGTCTTTGTTGACCACGTGGGCGTAGAGGGACGCTGGGCCGGTTTCGAGCGCAGTGGCCACCCGGCGCATGGTCAGGGCCTCGTATCCCTCGCTGGCCACGATGCCGAAAGCCGTGTCGATGATCGCCTCGACCGTGATCGGCTTCTTCCGTCCGCCGGACGGCCCACGGCGCTTCCCCGGGGTAGCCGTGTCGCTGCTGAGCTGCAGGTGGCGGGCGGCGCGCCGTCGCTGTGGAGCCGATGCCATGGAGGAAGTGTAGCAATCGTAGAACGCGCTTCTTGTAGTTCAGATCAACGTTCGGCTTGACAGGAACGATGTTCGTATTCAGAATAGCGTTCGTGTCTACTGCCACTGAATCAACCCAATCCGACCAGAGCCGCAGCGAGCCGCTCGATCCCGCACTGGTCAAGCTCGCGCTCGCCATCCTCGTCGGGGTCGTCGCGGCGATCCTCGACCTGACGATCGTTAACGTCGCGATCGACACCCTCCAGCATCGCCTCCACACGAGCGTCTCCACGATCCAGTGGGTCAGCACCGGCTACCTGCTGGCCGTGGCGATGACCATTCCCGTCAGCGGCTGGGCCTTCCAGCGCTTCGGCGCGCGCCGATCCTGGATGGCCTCGTTGATCATCTTTATCGCTGGTTCCGCGTTGTGCGGCGCTGCGTGGTCGACCGGCAGCCTCATCGCCTTTCGCATCCTCCAGGGCATCGGCGGCGGGATGCTGCTACCGCTGGCGCAGACTATCCTCGCCAACGCCGCCGGCCGCGAACGACTGGCGCGCATCGTGCCGTATATCGCCGTCCCCTCCCAGGCCGGCCCGGTCCTCGGCCCGGTGATCGGCGGGCTGATCCTTAGCAACGCGAGCTGGCGCTGGATCTTCTATGTCAACGTCCCCGTCGTCCTGGTCGCGCTCGCGCTCGCCTGGCGCACCGTGCCCCAGACCGAGATCAACGCCGACCGCCGCATCGACATCCGCGGTCTTGCGCTGCTCTCACCCGCCCTCGCGCTCTTGGTCTACGCGTTCTCCGAAGCAGGCATGACCGGCGGGTTTGACCACATCAAGGTGATCGCGCCTCTGGCCGCCGGCCTTGCGATCCTCGCCGGGTATTGCGTGCATGCGCTGCGCTCCCGCGTCGAGCCGATCCTCAACCTGCGCCTCCTGAGCCTCCGCGGCTACGCGACGTCCTCGACGCTGATGTTCCTCTCCGGCATCACACTTTTCGGCGCGCTGTTCCTGCTGCCGCTCTATTACCAGCAAGCACGCGGCGCGTCCGCCCTGCAGGCCGGCCTGCTGCTCGCCCCCCAGGGCGTTGGCGTGGCCATCGGCGCGCTCGGCGCCGGACGGCTCGTCGACAAGATAGGCGTCAACGTTCGCCTCGTCGCTCTTATCGGCATGGTGCTGCTCACCGCCGCGACGGCCCCCTACGTGTTTGCTACAGCCCACACCAGCGAAGCGCTACTCAGCGTCGTGCTCGTCATCCGCGGCGCCGGGCTCGGCCTCGCGCTCGTTCCCATCACCACCGCCGCGTACATCGGCCTGCCTCGCAGCGCCATCCCCTCAGCCACCACCGGAGTGCGGATCTTCCAGCAGATCGGCGCCGCACTCGGCACCGCGATCCTGGCCGTCATCCTCCAGCACGCGATCTCGGCCAACCCCCACGTGATCACCCATGCATTCGACACGACATTCGCCTGGGTCCTCGGACTGACCGCCCTCTCCTTCGTGCCCGCACTCCTGCTGCCCGGCCACGACGACCAGCCCTGACTTCCTGCTGGTGCGATTCGCCGCTGGCGCGCGGCCCGGCTTTGGCCTGACCCGGCCGGCACCTCGCCTCACGTTCTGGCCGGTTGCCTTGTCGTACTGATGAGAACGGCACCGGCTTGCCGGTCAATGACCCGCCCACGCGGCCAGCCAGGAGGCACGATGCCGAAAGAGGTCGATCGCCCATGACCGGATCCACGACACCGGGCGTCACGTCGCAGCTGGCTGACGGGACCGCCGCCGGCCGCTGGGTGCTCGAGCCCGCGGGGTCAGCCGCCGAGTTTCGCGTCCGGCACTTCTGGGGCGCCATCACCGTACGCGGCACGCTGGGGCCCGTGGGCGGCGAGGCCGCCGTCAGCCCGGACGGCACGGTGACGGGACGGATCAGCTTCGACGCCCGCTCACTCGACACCGGCCACAGGCAGCGCGACAAGCACCTGCGCTCCGCCGGCTTCTTCCACACCGACCAGCATCCCCAAGCCGTCCTGACCGTGACCTCGGCCCACCCGGCAGGCCCGGACCGGCTGGACCGCCAGGGAGCCCTCGACGTGGCCGGCCACGCCAGGCCGGTCAACTTCACCGCGCACATCCAGGAGGCGACGGGGCAGGGCGTCGTGCTCACCGCCGAGCTCCAGGTCGACCGGGCGGAGTTCGGCATGACCTGGAGCCCGCTGCACATGGCCTCGATGACGGCACTGGGCACCGTGACGGCGCGATTCACCCGGGCGTAGTTCCGGCGGGCTCAGCCCGCGGCGGCGGCGCCGCGGACATCGTCATGTCGGATACCCGCCAGCCAGGCCCGGAACTGGCCTCTTCGCCCCTCCCCCAAGCGTCCCCGCCAATGGTTCCTCCCAGCAGGACCGCCTGCTGCACCGTATGGGAAGGCGTCCCGATCGCTCTTTCTGACGGACACCGCTTCCGCACCTGCCCGTTGAGCGGGCAATAAACTGCGCCAATGCCCAGCCGAGCCGAGATCGTGACGTTCGACGACTCCCCGCCGCCCCCTGGAGCCACGGCCTGGGTGGCCAGCGCCCCCCGGGCCATTGGCGTCGAGGTAACCGATCCCGATCCTGGCTGGCCACAGCGGTACCTCGATCTCGCCGCCCGGATCCGGGAGGGCCTGGGCTGGCGGGCGCTGCAACTTGAGCACGTGGGCTCCACCTCAGTTCCCGGGCTGACGGCCAAGCCCGTCATCGATATCGACCTGACGGTGGCCGACCCCGGGCGCGAACAGGACTACCTGCCAGCGCTGGAAAAGGCTGGTTTCCGGCTGGTGATCCGCGAGCCCTGGTGGTACGGCCACCGGGTTCTGCGGGCGGACGAGCCGCGCTGCAATCTGCATGTTTTCGGGTTCGACAGTCCCGAACTGGTGAAGCACCGGATCTTCCGTGACTGGCTCCGGGGTAACCCCGGGGAGCGCGACCGTTACGCCGCCGCCAAGCGCCAGGCCGCCACCGAGGCCAACGAGCGCGGAGAGCATGAGATGCAATACAACGCCCGCAAGCAGCAGGTCATCAGGGAGATCTATCACCGGGCGTTCGTGGCCGCAGGCCTGCTCGAGAAATAAGGTCGCGGTCCATTAAATATCCCTCTCTTCACTGAGTGGTCGCTCATGAGAGGGCACGGCTAAACCACCGCAGAGTTGCGTCTAAGTTTGGCTAGATTGGCCTCCGCACACAAGCTCAGCTTTCTTCAGAGAAACGTTAAGCGTTTCTAATGGTTCAAGTCTTGAGCGGTTCCGGTACGGCTGCCTATATTTGTGAAGGAGGAGGCTCTGCTTCCGGACGATCAAATGAACTGGGCCCGCAATCGCCGGGCCCAATTGTCTGCCCGACCACGCCGCCGGCTGTTAGATCCGGACGGCGCGGTTCGGCGCTCGCGGTAGGTGCGGCGGCGGTCATAGAAGGCCGCAGGAGTCAATGACCACGGAGGATGGCTATGGGGTCAGGTCGTATGCGACACCCTAGATCAATGTCA
>Ga0335072_10005320_pt1 | contig 18957 bp, 15 predicted proteins | sample Lox_Sample_21_FD_206725 | JGI IMG/M metagenome (GOLD analysis project Ga0335072, IMG submission 206725) | Soil microbial communities from Loxahatchee National Wildlife Refuge, Florida, United States - Lox_Sample_2.1 | ecosystem: Environmental > Terrestrial > Soil > Wetlands | place: USA...
CATCCCAAACCTACTCACCCACTCTCACTAACATCCACTCACCAGCGTACCCCCTAACCTGCCCATCCGGGTACGACTGCATCTCGACTGTGCAAGACATTGTCGCATGGGCCTGCTGCAACCAAATCCAATGTGTTGGCAACTACCGAACATGCGCCGACTTCGGCGCTGGCCTGTGCGAAGACAACTTATTAGGCGGCTCCGAGTGCTCCAGCATCTACACCAGCATCCTCAGCTGCAGCGACATCGCCGCACCTAGCTGCTTCCGCTACGCCCGGAGCACCGGTCTCGGCGACCTGGACACGCGGTACAGCTGGGGGTGTGGTGCGAGTGGAAGCACGGTGCTGGTGCTTGCGACGACAACGGGCACAAATGGAGAAGTGGCGGCATCGACGAGCACGAATTGTGAGTTTTCCATCTCCAATCCCCACCCGTCAAGAAGAATCCATCTCCCATCCCATGATCAGGATCATACATTCATTCGCAACACTACCTAGATTCTAATGTATTGTTGACAACTAACATCCCCGTTTCCACACTAATAGATTTCCCCACCGGCGTCGCGAACACGAACACCAACAACCTCTTCGGCGCCGCCTCCTCCTCAACGCCCACCTCCGGCTCCTCATCCTCCGGTAGCGACAGCAGCAGTAGTGGCGGCAGCTCGGGCCTCGATACCGCCTCCATGATCGGGATCATTATCGCCGCCGTCGGCACGCTTGGGACGCTCGTGGGCGCCTACTACACGTGGAAAACGGTGCAGAGGAAGCGCGATCGCGGGGCGCGTGATATGGCCCAGGACGGGGGACAATACTCGGGTCTTCGGCCACAACACGGGGCGCCGCAGGTATATGCGGCGCCAGCACCGCGGCCAGTGTATGGGCCAGCGCCTCCGTATGGTGGTCAAATGTATCCAAACGGTTGGCGATGAGTGACGAGTGGGACGCCTATCGTAAAACTACTAATAACTTTGGCTCGTTATCAGAAAAGTCACAAACGGTGTATTGTGAATGCAGCGCTCAGGCCGACGACAATATTTGTACAGAAAATTCCAAAAAGCGATGCGTTTCATCGCGCCAGAGTTGAACTGGCCAGACATAAATACAGTATGCCTCCGATGACGCCGAAGATATCACACCTACCATGCGGTCAGATCTTCCACCTCCGCCTCGCCAAACACACTGCTCTTAGTCAGCTTCCCAACGCCATCCTTGACTCCGTTCGACGCTCCGTCAGCGCTCTCCAATCCGGCCCGCTCCATAATATCTGGCAACACCTCGCGGAAGAATTCAAGCAGATACTGGTTAACCTGTTCAAACTGTAGCAGAAACGCGTCGTGGCCCTCGGGACTGTCAATCTTCCGCAGTCGGCTGTTGGGTATTCCATTTGCGAGCTCCTCTTGCTCTGCAAAGGTGAAGAGACCGTCGCTCTCTATACCAAGTACAAGAGCTGGCTGTTCAATCTGTTGCAGTGCTTCTTTGGTAGTGGGAGCGCGGTTGCGGCTGACGTCATGTGTGTCGAGCTTGCGGGTTATGGCAATGTAGCAGTTGGCGTCGAAGCGGCCAACGAACTTGTTGCCTTGGTATCGGAGGTATGATTGAGCAGAGAAATAATGGTGCATTGGACGGTTGGTTTTGCGCTCGATGACGGGAACCGAGAAGAGGGTTGTTCCATTGAATTGTGGATCAGTGATCGTCGTCATGGAATTGTTTCCATCCGTTGTGCTGGTCTGACTCTCACTCTCGCGAATCCCACTCGATGATGAAGGTCTTGACGTTCTAGTGGGTTTATGGCCGTGGTTATGTATTTTCGAATGCTCGTTCGAGTAACTATTCTCTCCAACGATGGATTGCTTCTTCGATGCATCCGGTACGTTGCGACCAAACCGTGCTTCAAATGAATCTCGACTCCGGTAGGTGAGCAATGCAGACATCCGTGCTGCTCCAAGACCCGTTGTAGGTGGATCGTCGAATTCGTAGTAGCCGTCTTCGTACTTTGGATCTGAATAGATGGCCTGACGTTGCGCTTCTCCCCAACTGATTCCCCACGCACTATGCGTAGCAGATGTGGCAATGGGGACAATTGAGCGGACGTAGTCTTTTCCAAAGTAAGCATACTCAAGGACAAGCATGCCACCCATAGACCCTCCAACGACTGCTGCTATTTGTCGGACCCCCAGGTCGTCGAGAACGAGTTTGTGAATGCTAGGAATGTGTTAACTTAGCTAACAACTCCTGTAACGCTTGCAACTCACTTGGCGTCATCCCGTATGGTAGTGAGAGGAAACTCAGGTCCATATCTTCCCAGTTTTGGGTCGCCGTTCTTGTTCGTGACTGGGCTTGCACTACCATAAGGGCTTCCGAGGCTATTCAGGCAGACAACAAAAAATCTTGTTATGTCAAAAGCCTGACCCTGGCCTCCTAAGAGTGGACCCCACCAGTCTGCCACATCGGCGCTACCACTCAGCGCATGACATATCACCAAGGCGTTGTCCCGGTTTTCTGACAGACTTCCACGTGTTGTGTATGCCACCGGCACATTGTGGAGCACGACTCCAGACTCGAGGGTGAACGAAGGTATGATGGCAATTTGTTGTTCAAGGATAAGCTTGGCGAACGGATTTTCAGGTTGGGTGGTGACATTCTCTACGGGATTTAGTAGCTGTCCATAATGTAGGGGATGAAGGGGGCAAAGAGACGCGGTGGACAGAAGGCAGAGGAGGGAACGGAGACTGACGGAGTTTCGGGGTGGGAGGTACCCCATTGGAGGTCTGGCTGACCATTTTGAAGGAGTTAGTATACTATGGTGGACAGGTCTGCAAGCTGACCGCCATGAAATGGAGAAAGGGCACGCGACTGTTCAGGTGGCTGCTCTCGTGAATAACAAGACTGGTATAGAATGGAACGAAGGAAAGGCGCACGAAGGGAGGATTGGCCGAGTCATACCGTGGAAAATGCCGAGCACGCCTTGTGCGGCCACTCAAAACTTCCACTTTTTCTGCCACTAAATGCCAAGCGCCCTGGAGTTAGCGTGCAGGCGGTCAGGAGAAACAAATTGCCCAAATGTTCAAACTTCCTTTCAAAAGATACCTAAAACACTTACAATCATGGAAATGAGTCCATAGCTCCTCCTTATGTTTTCAATAGTGTGGATATCAGACAATGCCACAAATTACACGAATCGTGTGGGAAGGGAGGGAAGCAGAACTCTCCCCTACATCAAGACAACTCGCAGCTCTAGTCTGTCACGTGATCTCAGGCAGCTTTCTACTTCCCTCCCTCTCCTGGGTGTATATAGACTCCATCTTCCCTTAACCTCCCTCAAATTTTCTCATCACGATCGCCGATCGCAACTCCTCCTCCCCTACACGACCGCGCGTAACCGATGTGCGCGGTCGTGTCACTACTCCTGTCTCCTCGCTAATGGCGACCCAATCAGTCAATCTGTCTACAAAATCAGAACTGCAGCCCTGGCCTACGATTGACAGGCAGCTGCTATCGCGTGGTCAATGATCATGATTTTCCTCAGGTTGCTCTTCTCCCTCTTTTGGTTTTATCTACGTCCGGTCAGGGGTTGGATGGTTAATCTGCTACATTGCTTCTGGTGCAGCCGCTCTCTATCCACATTGCCTTACGTCTCCTTCCCTTTTCCCTCCGCTCCCCCTCTCGGCTGCCGTCGCTCTCATCTTTCGCCCCCAATCCTCCTAGCCAGATTTGCACTGTTGGATCCGACTAGCCTGCGGCGGGGGCGGTTAGATCGTCGGATCTCGCCTGCACTGCCATCCCACACGACGCCAGGGGAGTGTGATGCAGAAACAGGGCACTGTCCCTGCTTCTAACTTCGGCAGGCCAATAGCCAAATTCCTTCGCGATGACCGGGTGCGAGTTCTACCTTGCTGCGCCCTCGAGACGCATGACGCGTTCACACCGAGATCAGAACGAGCGCTCGGGCTGGAGACTGGGAGCGGCGGAAGGGGCTGGAATAAGCTCCCTGGTGAGGTGCTACCTTACGAGCCGTCCTAAGTGAGCAGAGCCCTGAATAGCGCACTTTCATGGGCTGGTTAGGTGTTCCATTTCTCAATAGGAAGTATTCGAGAAGGTCTGCGCTACTAATTCACGAAACCGTAATGCAACCATGGTGGGCGAAGCTTTGAAGTCATTTTCTTTCAGGCCGTGGAGTCCTCCATCAAGACATTTCAAACTGGAAGTAATGAAATCCGCAAGCGCAGATCCCATTCGAGAGGCAACCTCTTCATTGGCAAGAGCAACCATGACGTTCTGTGTGACTAGAGGCATCGTCAATTTGCCTATAGAATCTGACTCGTCCGGTCGCACATATTTATGTTTCACAGCTGTAGAAAGATAGCGTCCGCAGATCGGAGGAGTCTTTGTTGGTTGGATGAAGGACTCCCACAGAACAATCTCCAGTAGAACCACACCAAGACTGTAAATGTCGTGACCCATGTTGTATCTTTCTTCTGGCTGACGACCCTGGCGACGAGGGTGGCGATAAATGTCTTCCTTCCAGTCATTTGCTCCGCGTCTGCTTGAAAGATCGGTAGCTTTCCTCATCATGAACCAATCTGTGAGGAACGGCGAGCCAAGCCGGGTCTGTGTTGTGTTAGGCTGTCCTGGCGATGTTGATGCTTGGTCAATCAGCACCACTGTGTTCGACCGAATGTTCTTGTGAACAAGGCCAGACGAGTGAACGGACAATACCGCTTCACAGAGCTGGCGGCAAAGCCTGAGCCGCTCTTCCAAGGAATACCTCCCATACGCTGCGGGTTCGGATTCCGCAATGACAGTTTGCAAAGTCTGAACACTGGTCGCATTGTCAGGCATTCTGAAGATGAGCTCGAAGTGGGCTAACTGTCGATAGCCGAGGCATTGAAGTATGCCTCGACTCGAGTTTCTGGGATTCAAGCGAGCTGCAAGAATGTTGGCGACCGCTTTGACCTCCTCAGGATCCGCTTCCTCCTCGCTTACCTTTCGTTCTATCACGACTTTCATCTCATGGACATCGGTATCCATGTACTCGCAGTCAGCTATGACGAGAGCGGATCGGGAGATTGGAGTATAGTCCTGGCCATCTGCTTTATGGATAATTCGTAACTTTGCTCGCGACAGCAGTAAGTCATTTGGGACCAGCCGTTGCCTCTTGTCGATCAAATCAATGATCCCATCAAAATTGCTCTGCCACCGCTTCAGCTCGCTCATCACCCTTGCCGCCCTTCGCTCGCCGACCAAGACGAAGTAAGTTCGCCGCACGTTTCCCTTCGTATCAAAGAAGCTGTTCAGCATCACAGCTGCCTCAGCCAACGTGGACTGTAGCTCCTTCAGGCTATCCTCAACAGTAACTTTGATCATGACATCGATATCTTCTTGTGAAAACACCCATCCTGCCAGCTCCAGATCCATTTTGAGCTTGCCTTGGGAAAGATCATGACCGAAAAGGCCAATTTTTTGGATAGTCTCTGGAGCTTGCCTGAATTTCCTGACCAGGCTTTGAAGGTAGTCGCCACATTGTGCAAACGAAATTGCTACAGCTGGCACGGCTACGGCGAATCCGACTATGGAGAGAACCTCCGCCATTTGCAAATAAAAGCGGGCCAATCACAGGGATTTCGAAACGAGAGGTTTTAAGGGAAGAATGGAAGAATTCAGGGATCGGAGCTAGCTTGAGTTCACGCAGCCAAAAAGAAAGGAGTCGCGTTCTTTATTCCTCTCTCTATTTGACCCTCGCCTCTACGTCTCAGATGGAAGTTGGCTCCTCCCCGCTTATCAATGATCGGATAGAGTTAGGTAATTTGGCCTGGCCCTGAGCCCTAAGCTCAAGCCAAGAAAGTAGCGCCGAATACTTTGCGGCTGAAGTAATCTGTTTGTCTCGATTCGAGATTTTAGGTACAAATGTCTGCTTTCCAGGGGTTGACTGAATTTGAAGAACTCACATATAACACGAACCTGGCCCTCTCGAAGCTGGTTGTAGGAATCGGGCTGCGACACTGTCGCTTGCCCCAACCGGCAGCATCCACCTCAGCATGCAGACCGAAGATGGGTACCAAAATCTTGACATCTTGGGTAGTGGACGCTTCGGTGTAGTGAAGAAGGTGATGTGTGTCCGAAGCCAGAAGGTTAGTGCATATTACGAACCTCCTTGCCCTCATTATTTCTGCATGTTAAGTTTGACTGGCTTGATAGTTGTTTGCTTGCAAAGTGATCCGCTTTCGCCCAGGCGAAATATCTCGGGAGGATGCTGAAAGGGAGTATTCCATTTTGTCCCGACTAAATCATCCCAACATTGTTAAATATGTGGATTATCGCTGGCGACCTGACAAAGCAAAGCTTTACATGGAGTATTGTCCGGAAGGGAATCTGCTCGACATCATCAAAAAAAGTCAAAAGTACTACCATATTATCCCTCCAAGCTTCGCTTTATGCATTGCTGACATATTGCATCAGTGCTGGGTCATCTCTATCAGAAGTACTTGTCTGGAGCGCTCTTGCACAACTCACTTCGGCTTTGATGTACTGCCACTATGGCGTATGCACGAGCTGGGATGGCTCAATACCTGTATCTTACCCAACAGAGGAATGGGATCCTGTCATTCACAGGGACATCAAGCCGGCAAATGGTAGTCCCTTTGCCTGTTCTCCCCTAGTCAGCCGAGCTGATTTTGGCAGTCCTTGTGAGCAGCAGTACAAACGACTATATCTTGGTCAAGCTTGGAGATTTTGGTCTGTCCAAAGTCATGGATAACGAAAATGCGCCAGCTTCTTACGCAGGAACACCACAATATCAGCCTCCTGTACGTTACACCCTTTAAAAAGGCCCAGTCGTCTTGTGCAACTAAACTGCCACAGGAAATTGCTCGCTCGCATCCGACTGGAATTCGCTGGACCAAGAAATGCGACGTCTTTTCCCTTGGTTGTGAGTTTCCCGCCATTTTGGAAGGCCAAAAGGATGCGATTGTCTTACACTGAAATGAACAGGTACCCTGTACCAAATGTGCGCCTGGCGGTCACCATTTTCATACCGTATGGAAGAATCAGATGTGTTCGATGATATCCCAGAGCTGTACTCCGACCGCCTTAGGAAATGCATTGCTGTCTGCATAGCATTCCGCTCGGAAGACCGACATGATGCATTTGATCTTCTCAGGGTGGTTCAGCGAGCACGAAACGATCCAAGCACGCAGCATCTTGCAAAAGCTCCACTTATCACGGCAGCTGGCGGAGAGCTTGATTCAACTGGGGAGTTCACAAGCCAAGCCGAAGAACGAGAAGAAAAATTGCAGCCCGGAAAAGGGGAGTCAGCTGGTGGGGGACCTGTCAGCAGCGTGGCCTCAAACGTCCCAGCACTAGTAAAAGACTCAATCTCGCAAGCTCATCAACCAGCTGAAGTGGCGGCGGCTCAAGGGGTAGTCAATAATAAGAGGGACGTGGAGAGCGAGCTCTTAAGAGAACCACCTTTATACAACAGCAGCGGCGAAAAAGTTTTACTGGACCTTGCCGGCGCTGATGTCACGGAATCCTTTGAAGATGTCGGCCACAGCCAGGAAGCGCGCGAGACACGACCTGGTTTGCGCGTTGGTCGACTGAGACGAACCAGCAGCAGCAGTGGAGGCCCCAAGACCACCGCGGCGAACAAAACCTCGCCCCTTCGTAGCTCCTCCGTCGAGGGTGGAGCCTCCCAAACACGCTCAGAATCAGATCCCCCACCACGACCTCGGCCAGCCGACTCTAAAAGAACTTTACCCTCGCTGCCAGCCACGACCTATGAAACGCCAACCCAGAAGTACTTCTGTGTGCTCAAAGGCTGTAGCTATTCAAAGCGTCCTGGCTTCCTTACCTACGACGCTCTGGAGATGCACGTTTCGACCATACATCCCAAGAGGTATCAAGATCCTGAAACGAAAGCTAAACTCCGACAACAGGAGCACTTACATTCGACCATCGCCACACCTTCGCCGCAGGCCAATCGTGAACACTCACGGGAGAACACTAGCATATATGGTTATGACGACCGCTTTTTCTGCGACGTTCAAGGTTGTCATTATGATGCAAACAATTTCATAGGCTTCACAACCAAGAAGCTATGGAATGATCACATGGAGAATTTTGACCACTCGAGTATGAAAAGAGCGGTGGTTAGGTCAGTCGTTGATGACCGAAAACAACAAGCTGTTCGAGAGCAAATGAAACGCTCTGCCCAACTAATCAACCAGAAATTCTACTGCTCAGATGGAAACTGTCCTTATTCAAAGGACAAATTTGTCGGATATGGTTCACGGGCGGAATGCCTTGGCCATATACGATCGTACCATCAACAGGAACCTGTGGAGAATGCACACGTTGACATTAACGAAGTCGACAAGATTAGGAGACCTCAACTAGAAAACCAGAAATTCTACTGCTCGGATTGGAACTGTCCTTATTCAAGAGGCAAATTCGTCGGATATGGTTCACGGGCGGAATGCCTTGGCCACATACGATCGTATCATAAACAGGAACCTGTGGAGAATACACTTGTTGACGTTACCGGGGTCGACAAAAGTAGGATGTCCCAACTATTATCAATCCTGTGGCACGGGAGGCGACAAAAGTAGGATATCTCAACTGTTATCAAAACTATGTTACCTGTAGTCTATCAGGCTTTCGCGCGGGATTTCTGTCGCGATCTCAACCCCAGGTAATAAGGACTAAGGCAGGGCTTGGGTGCCGAGGTAATGCAACATTGCCAGTTGGTGAGGGCCGTGTCTGAAACGAGCAACTGCAGGGCAGGTTAGAACGAAATTTGAGGTTAGAGCTTCAAGCCCTCTGGCGACTCAAACCTAGTTCCAGAAGGACAGAAAATCAGACGCTGGGAGGTGGTCCGAACAGCCAAATTGCTGGCTAAATTCAAGACAAGATTTCTAGGTAAGCAGGTCATCCTCAAGCCTCCAAATTTGCTGCGGCTTTGACAATATTCTTGTTATTCGTCGTGACGGGCATAGATGGATGTCAATCTTTGCTAATCCTTCAATAGATGCATGATCAGCACGATGGAAGCACGACGTGTGGGGTTTATTCCCTTCTCCTCTATCGAAAGTCTCCCATAATGTTCTGCCTCGCCGCAATATGCATCAATCATCATGGAACGCCAAAATGCGGAAGGATTATTAGTGCATCAGTCACGCATCTAGTCATATTGAACTTTGTAGCGGTCTGTATGTAACTAGTTTGACTTCAACTTTGCGAACCGACTTTCTTGAAAGTCCACAAGCCTACATTTTCGAGATGAACGCTGGGACAGCAATTGAGAAGCCCATCTTATTCCAACCAGAGCCCACTTAAAACCCTGAGCTCAGAAAAGAGATTCCTCCTCAGCATTCAGTGTCTGCACGTGTAGAGCTAATGTGAACATTACACAAGTGTCTAGTACGCTGTGCGCATGCGTGACGCATGAGGTGACCCTTACAGTAGCTTATTGTTCGCCTGACCTTCGACTTTGCTGACATATTACGTGTAATCTATTTCGTCGAATCCAAGAAATTTAGGCTTGGCAAAGGCATTTTTGTGCCAAGCCAGGATTACCAAGCAAACTTGATATTCGCCTTACGACGGTACAAAAATTTCCGTCGGCGTTGGTCGTTATACCGGCACCGATATGTCGTTTGGAATTTCTTTGCTCCATGCCTCTGCTTGATTTGAGTCTTCCCATATTCCATTTGTTCTCAATCATCACTATTTCTCACTTGTAGGCGCTCGCCAAGATGTCTTCTTCGGAGCATCACCACGAAGAGGAGGATGTCCCCGAGGACGAGATCCTCAACCCAGAGGACGCCGAGGAAGAGATACCAGAAGATGAAGACCATCCTATGGAAGATGATGAAGCCGAAGAAGAGATCCAGTTCCAGAACGACTCGGCCGCCCACTTCGACACACACACTGACAGCATATTCTGTATAGCACAACACCCTCTGCTCCCTTCAATCGTGGTGACGGGCGGCGGAGACGACACGGCCTATATTTTCGACGCCTCATTACCTGATGGCCCTGTATTACCAAGTTCATATGAAAGCAATCCGCAGCCAAAGGGTGAAAGGGAAGGCCTGAAGGCAATACAGAAGCTAGACGGCCATGCAGATTCAGTCAACGCTGTTGCATTCACACAACCTAGCGGCGAGTATGTCGTCACAGCCGGCCTCGATGGCAAGTTACGAGCGTGGCGTGGTGACAAGACGGCATATAAATGGGCCTTTGTAGCCGAGGCGCAGGAAGTGCAAGAGATAAACTGGGTCTCCGTGTCATCACATCCACAACACCCCAATACGATCGCTCTCGGCGCAAATGACGGCTCAGTGTGGGTATATCAGATCAATGCGCAAGATAAACAAAGCCCACTCAACATCCTACAAGCATACTATCTCCATACCGAGTCATGTACAGCCGGTGCATGGACGCCGGACGGCAGTCTACTCGGCACAGTCTCCGAAGATGGCAGTCTCTACGTCTGGGATGTATTCGGGACCGGCCAAGCAGTCGTGAGCTTGACAGCCGAGGACCAAAGATTCGCCGTCGAAGGCGGTCTATACAGCGTTGCCTTGAGCCAGACCATCGCCGCTGTAGGTGGAGCTGGAGGAAATATCAAGATCGTTGGCCTGCCCCGAGTAGGTGCTCTGGATGCGAACACGAGCTCGTCGAAAAAGACCAAAGCCGGCGCTGGCAACAGCGGCAAAGCACTCTCCTCCTCGACAGGTCAGATTCTGGCGTCTCTGCAAGCGCAAAGCGATGGTATCGAGACACTATCCTTCTCACAGCCCCCTCTTACGCTCCTAGCGGCCGGGAGTGTTGATGGCTCGATAGCGCTCTTCGATACCGCGCATAGATTTGCCGTACGGCGGCACATCAGAGAAGCACACGAGGAATTCGCGGTAGTTAAGGTCGAATTTGTACGGAATCCACAAAAGGCTCACTTCCTAACAACTGCCGGTATGGATGGCGTCGTCAAGCGATGGGATACGAGAGGGGGTACCACTGCGGCCGGACAAGGTTTCGTGGCAGAATGGCGTGGCCATCGGGGAGATGGCGAAGGAGGTGGAGTGCTCGGATTCGTGCAAGGTCCCAGTGGAGATAGAATCGTGACTGCTGGCGATGATGGCATCTCGCTAGTTTTCAAGGCAGATATCGCATGAAGGGAGAAACCTTACTTGTACAGCGTGGGAGTTTCGGTTAAAGGTACCTTTAAGTACCTAGGAAACTTGATTGGTTACCTGGAATGATAGATGCCTCATCTAGGGGGTTGCTCCCGTTATGTTAGAGCTACACGAATTGGAACCTGACTCTCAAAACTGTTGCCACAACCTTAGCTGCCCTTATAGCTTGGCTGTTCTCAGTAAAACAGCTTCCCTTCACGACTGTGCTGCGCACGAAGATTTTGTCTGTGAAGCCTCCACATCCAGCTTCACTGCATGAGTCCTCTCCACCTTATCGAAGTAGTCCATAGCATCCGCTCCGCCCAGAATCGTCTCCTCATCTTCGAGTCGCTGGCCCTCACATGCAGATCCAACAAATAGGACAAGTTCCTCTTTGTCATCAGCCTCTTTGTCTATCCTCCACCCTCCGACAACATTGTCCGAGGTACCAAAGTGCAGCCTCAACTGCTCGAGCTTCGCTGCAAACAACTTCTCCACCGCCCCTCGCTGGCCCGGCTTCACAAAATGCCGTATCACGGTCGTCTCCCTACTATCCAGCGCTCCCGTGATGTCTACCTTGGACTGATCGAGCTCTAGATGAAAGTATTGGTCAATACCCATCTGCGCACCAATGAGGCGTTGGAGGCGTTTGTTGTCGTCACTGAAGCGGAAGGCCTCTCTGTGCTCGGCGACACTGCCCCATGAGCCGACGTAGTAGATCAGGGTCGGGTCTTCGACGCAGTGTTCCCAGCGGAAGTTGGCTGTCTTGTTGCCGCTATTGAGGGCGGTGAATGCTTCGCAGGTATGTTTCGCGGTGAGCAGGTTGGCGAGGAGTGAGGAGGAGGTGATCGGCGTGCCGGGGTTGAGGCGGAAGAAGCCGAGTTCTGTTACTGGCATTTTGGGGGGAGGAATGAGTTTAGTGAAAGTGCTAAGAGAGGTTTGAAGGTGGTGTTGGTAGTGTTCAACGGTTGTTCTTGCGAGTAAGTGTTGATGTGTTGAAGTAGTGCAGAGAATGATTTATGGAATTGTAAAAGAGATATGATTGATAGGCTAGGATGAAGATGTGCAAACACGAACGGAAGGATCCTTTCACCCGTGCAAAAGTGGCAGGTGAGATCAAGTGAAGAAGGTCTAAGGGCTCTTGAAACACTGTCTCGGAAGATATTCCTGGTGTCCACCGTGGACGTTTACATTTGGTAGCTAATTGTTCGAATGCGTGTGACATCTACCAATTTGGATCCACTAAATACACAGTTGGTGGCGACTTTTCGAGCTAAACATATTCGGAAGGGGTTACGCTTCAGGGAGTGTACAAGGGATGGAGTGTATCCACTTTCAGGCACCAGTCACGCGGGTGACATCCTGAGCGGCTTCCTACCTAAGCGGCGACATAGTTGCGACACAGTTTCGGCCTCTCCGAACCAACTTTATGCTTGGTGGATTAACCGCGTCAGCCGACATGTCTGGTATGGCCAGGTGCGAATATGCCTCTTTTGAATTGGCTCGTTCGTATAGCAATCTAGACCTTATTGCAGGGCGTGTCACGGGGTAAACCGGACATGCAACCTCTACAATCTTGAGGTGGTCGGTAAGATTCGGAGGAATAGTCTTCCCAAGGTTGTGACAGATCAAGCGTTATTTGGACCCCATTTAGCTTCAGATACGTCGGAGAAAAGGGGCCTCACGCTAATACTGAAGTAGTAGCTTGCAAATGTGAAAAGGTAGCGGAATGGGCCCGATAGGTTCGGAAACGGCAAGAAATCACATCTGCAAGCCCCTACTGAGAACCCAAAAGCTCTGTTGAACGTTAGGGACAGAACAATGGACAGCTCCATAGCGCGCTGAAAGGACAATCGCCAAATTCAGTTACACAGACAAATGTGCTTTTGAGGCAGCTTAAGGGTGGGTCCAGCAGTAGTAAGCTGTTGCCTGGAGCCTAGGAAATAGAGGCCTACCCAAGTGGAGAAGAGTGGAGAAGGGAGTGGAAAGCGAAGGGATTACTGCTTTGTTGTGGCCACTTCTCCCATCACGTAAGGTGGGCGCAGTCCAGCTGATTTCTGGACTCACAAGTGAAGTTCACGAGAGCTACAGAGTCGACAGCGGTGTCCCTCCCCTCGAGTCCTCCTTATAGTCCGGGTCGACGCCGAGCACCAGCTGGACCGCCGCCTCGTGCCCTCTCGCTTCCACAAACCGCGAGATGACCTGGATGCGTCGAGACAGCGCCTCCTTGCCCGTCAACACTTCCGCGGTTGGGCCAAAGAGGGCGTCGGCGACCGTCTCGGCCGTCACTCCCACATCCGGGCCAACACATGACTTGGCTACGCCGTTCCTCACTGGGAACCTTTCGTTTTTGAAATCATTGCCTGGAAAGAAGCTAGATTTATACTTGCGCTGGTGGGCTACATAATTGTCGTCTACTATCCTGCCAGCCACGTCGAACAAAGGGAGGCGCTGTTGCCATCAGCCATTCCTGGAACCCAGACATATCAGACTGCTTTGTCTTGAAGAAGGATTTCTCGCGATCTGCACAGACAATGGCCTCGAATGGAAATTCATCAATGTTCCACTGGATGATCCGCCGCCTTATCTCGCTATTTCGTACGTATGGGGTAATCCTAGGCTTTTAGGCTCAAATGGATATCTGGGGCGCTCGATCTGACACCTCACAAATGACTGATCCAGTCTTCAATTGAGGTTGATACCGCCTTTTACGTCTCCGACAGCTCACTAGGCGGCGATACAGAGCTCTTGGACCCTGACAACCGAAGCATAGTAATGATCCATAAATCTGCTCTTATCTCTCGATCAAGACCTAAGGCTATTGAAATACGCTGGCTTCCAAAAGAACATAAAATAAATCGAGATTAGTACAAACGGCACACTCAAACCTCCCAAGATAGCCCACCTCGCATACCCAGGGCCACTGATAGATAAAATCGTCGCCAATAACGAGACGGGCAGAAACAATGCGGCGAACTTCGACACCCACCCCACGATCTTCCCCTCTCGAATTGAAGCCTCTCCGACCAAGAACCTCACGTCCTCCTCCAGAGCCTTCAGCAGGCCATCTATGTCGCCGGCCAAGAAGCCAAAATCCTGCTTCTGCTCTGCGATGTCATCTCCGCCGCGAAGGGACGCGACGCACAGCGCATAGCGCAGGAGCCTCTGCTGTTCGTGGATGTAGCGATGGAGGGAGCGCGAGACGTGCAGGAAGAAGGGGATGCTGTCGGGGAACCGGGCGTCGCAGTGGCGCGCGAGGATGCGGTTCATGATATGGCGGGCGTGCGCTAGGAACATGACGCCGTAACTTTCTACTATCTTTAGGACGGGCCGCAGAGCGAGCAGTTCGCGGTCGTCGAACAGGGCCTTGGCTTCGTCGGGCGTCAGACGTTGGAACCATGAGATGAGCTCTCGTCGAGATGATACTTGGTGCCGGCGGCCGTCAGTGCCGAGGTTCTCAGCATCATCATCGAGCAATGTGACTGGGTTCGAGATATGGGACGCGGGCGGGACATCCGAAAGGAGTTGATCGGTAAGAATGATGCCTGGAAGATGCGTAGAATGTTAGTCTTCTTCACATTACCAATATGTTGCTGATTCTCTGTCAGTCCTGGCTTACCGATGTTTGAGCCCTTTTTTTTGTATACTGAGATTTTCTCAATAACGAAAACGTCAGGGAGGTCATCATGTACGATTTGTACGCCCCTAGGGGTATTGGTTTCAGAAGCCCTTAGTTTAAAAATCCTCTCTTTTCCGCCCTCAATATGGTACAGTCGCCGATATTCCACTGTATAGAACGGAGCATTCCTAATATAATCTGGCAGAAGGTTCGGCGTGCTGGCAGGAGGTCGCAAGATTAGTGATTCAAGACCGCCCATGCGAAATAATTCTGTGCCTGCTAAGTGGTTGGCAAAGAATTCTGGCTCAAGCTCAAGTCTGGTGCCCAAGGCTTCAATCATTGCCCGTGAGATGCCCTTAGCGATAACGAGAGTGCCAGTTCGTTCTTTGTCTTCGCTGACTGCCTCTTCGAAGTCTTCTGGAGTAGGACATTTGATTATCGAGTCGGGCTTTCCAGATTTTGGAAAATGGATCACCTTAATGTCGAAATTCTTCATTCTATTGGCCAGATTCATTGCGAAGCCCTTTGAATTAGGGTCCATGAACTGATGAAGGCTTTCCAGCCATGGCCGATGCTGCAATTTGAGCCTAACAACTCCGTCGAGATATGTGCTTGGAGGGATATTACGGGTCTCATCTTGGTGCTGATCATGCTCTTCATGCGGAGGTGGCCCCTTTTCAAGGTCGTTGGTGCTAATTACAATCTCAGGCCTACCCATGGATGCGATGAGATCAACGTTAAAGCATTGATGAGCACCTTATGTAAGGTAAAGTACCTAGGGAGGTTACCGGAATGCTTAAGTGTATAAGGTTAATTCATCATTTGCGGCTGTAAATCTCTTATTTAGGCGGTCTAGTTGATGAAAGCCGCAGGGCGCCACATGTTGGAACTAGGCAGCAATACTTCGCACTCATCAAAGGGCGACAGCCTAGCGTAACGCCTTCCGTAAATTTGAGCGCTTACCTGCCTAAGGTTCCGAAGGCTCTTCCCCCCAGTCGCCCGCATCAACTTGAAATCAACCTGTTGGCACCTGGAGCCCACTGATCACAATCTCTGGATAGAATTTCCGCAGCCTCCCTCCAGCGCGTTCTACGACAAGATCTTGCGTCAGAAGAGGTGGAGGGAGTACCGGAAGGAGCGCCTCGAGATGAGATACACGCCGCTCGTCAGTTCAATCTCCCGTTGAAATTGGCCACGGATACGCTATCTCGACCACTTTCCATCATCGCTGCACTTGAAGACATTGGGCTGGTAAGCAGGGAAAGATTACGCTCCACGTGATTGGCGCCGCCGGAAAAGAAATAGCAGAGACGATGTTGATGGAGGAACTGCTACACCTTCTCCCCTCGCTCAACCACCTGGACATACTCTACATCGGACCCAACACGCCCGTGCTCAACTCTCCTTTCGAGTACGAGACGATCGACATGGACTGCTATTCCCAAAGACTAGTAACTGTCCTCAATTCTGTGAGTTCATCCAGGATGTAAAACGATTTGCCCAATATACCCGGCCTGTAATAAAGCAAGCCCCCCTCCAGGTATATCCCAGTGCACTGGTATTTGCACCAGCGAGGAGTAAAGTCCGAAATGAATTTCAAGCCTGGGCACTTCGCTGGATGAAGAGATTGCCCAATACCAGACAGGATTGGAGTGCCTTACTGCAGACCCTCGAGCATACTGGCTGGGTGATGGCGATCGCCTTCTCGAAGAATGGGAAGACACTGGCGTCAGCGTTGGATGATAGCACAGTACGGCTCTGGGACCCGACCACCGGACGGCGCCTGCAGACCCTCGAGAGCCATACTGGCGGTGTGAACACGATCGCCTTCTCGAAGGATGGGAAGACACTGGCGTCAGCGACGATTGGCACAGTACGGCTCTGGGGCTTGACCACTAGACAGCGCCTGCAGACCCTCGAGGGCTATACTGGCTGGGTGATCGCGATCGCCTTCTCGAAGATGGGAAGACACTGGCGTCAGCGTCGCATAATGGTACAGTGCGGCTCTGGAACCCGACCACCGGACAGTGCCTGCACATCCTCGAGGGGATTCCTTCAGTGACAAGCTTATCATTTTCAAAGGATGGCTGCTATCTCAATACAGACCGGAGCATCCGAATTCTCAACTCCAGTGCTCTGGGCGCCCACCATAATCTAGAACAGCCAACTCATGTGATGTTTGTTAACAAGACATGGGTCACCCAAGGTACACAGAACCTTCTTTGGCTTCCACCAGAATACAGAGGTTCTTCAAGTTCAGCTGTCCACGACAACATACTTGCCCACTTGAATATCACTCAGGTCAAGTCATAGTTCTTGAATTTGCCTTTCCCTGGGCGTAATCAATTAATTCAGAATGCCAAAAACAGTCGCATGATGCGCAGGTAGCATTGGGTAGAGCCAGCATTTTCCAGACCAAACAACACGCTTTGGGAAACAATGTCTGCTATCCAAGGTTGATCTTGAAAATTTGCCTACATTTGTGGCAACTGCTCATACATGACATTACTTGTACGCTCGTAAACCTTCCTAAACCTTCACGCTTGCTTTGTCCGCGCACTCACAGCCCTTTTTCCCTGCTAGGACTTGGCTCGGGGTTCTTGCGTACGACGGAGGAACGTCGAGCGCCGGGTTCCGTAAGAAGAAATTTCGAGGGCGGAGGAGCAAAGTCATGGGTTCAGCAGGCATGACGGGGTAGTCCTCCGGCGAAGGGAAATGGGTGATACCAAATGTGTGCCATAGAACGATGTCCGTGTTGGCAATATTGGCGTATGGGTTCTCAGCAATCCATTGTGGAAGACCCATCGACGGCTCGCCAGATGTCTGTGGAACGTGGCGGCCAGCTGGATGGATCTGCGAGTCATTGTCTGTGAATTGAGTTAGAATCTGCATAAGGTAACAAATAAGCCGCGACTAGCACCCTGAAGACTTACACTTGGTAACATGAACAGCATGCCTCGCAAATCCTGCTCTCTTCCACACGAGTCCACCGTCCTTTGGCAGCATCGCTGGGACTTCGCGGCTGACCAGCTTGTAGCTCACCGGCTTGTGTGAGTATGGGTTGATTTTGCCCTCATTACACATTTCCCATGTTCTTGAACTTGCTCCATCGTAATCTGCCATTGCTTCTACAGGATTCGTGTACTTCTTCTTCTTGGCGTAAAATGCGTTTCCATACTTGTTCTCAGCCGAGCCAACATCGCCAGGCCCTTGAGCCGCATCGACCTGGAAGACTGTGTTGTTGGGCCCATCAATGTTTGGGTCTACCCGCAAGCAGAAGAGATGTTGGTGGTTGTGAGCGTTAACGCCAGGATAGACTTCAGTTCCCCAACCGTGTGTGTCTTCACCCGGGTTCATCGAGTATGTGTTGAGAATGCCAGTAAGCTTGATCTCCAGTTGCACCGTACCGTCCTGGTGGAATATCCAGTACACACAATACTCATAGTTGGCTGCCGTGAAGACGTGACTGATAACGAGTTTCCTCGCCCGAGTCACGATGACTGAGTCGTCTCGGAAGTCTGTGTGCTTGAAAAGGATGCCAGCGTCCTCCTCATGGACGCAGATCGCATTCTTGATGGTGTTCACAGCACCTGCTTTGTTGACGAATTCGGCGTCCATATAATGGATACTGCCTTTGCAGTCACAGCCCAAGCTCAGGGAGTTGGTCATGTACCCGCCGCCATATTCGCCAAGGTCGAAAGCGTGTTTCCTTTGGTGCGGATGTTCTGGATTGCCGTAGGGAACGACCATTTCGGCAAGGGAGAGTCTGTAAAAGATGGGTCGAACTTTGTTTTCCGCTTTGTCGAAGTATGTAATGTTGTTCAGGACGATCCCCTCTCTGTAGTTGAAGCCCACGTGGACCGACCAATTCTGCCATTCTATAATGCGACCTTTGACCTTAAAGCTGACTCCTTCTGGCTGAATGATGTAAAGAGGCTTGAGGTCGTTCCGGTAACCACCAATTGCGTCGATCGAAGCTGCATGATAGTTGTTGGCAGGAGCTTTATTTATCGGGCGGCGGACTTTGGGTACGTCGATATAGATGATCTCTTGCTTGTCGGCGTCAAAGATGGGACAGAAGTCCAGCGGATACGTGTACTGGGAGTCGTCGATATGAGGGCGGTAGTACATCAGCGCTTGTTGTAGGCGCACACTGTTGCCAAAG
>Ga0335072_10005321_pt1 | contig 18957 bp, 14 predicted proteins | sample Lox_Sample_21_FD_206725 | JGI IMG/M metagenome (GOLD analysis project Ga0335072, IMG submission 206725) | Soil microbial communities from Loxahatchee National Wildlife Refuge, Florida, United States - Lox_Sample_2.1 | ecosystem: Environmental > Terrestrial > Soil > Wetlands | place: USA...
AGGCGCCGACGTAGCTTGCGGGATTCGAGCGCGTGGTGCGGCCGATCGGTGTTTGGTCCACGAGCACGACGTCGTCGATCAGATCCGCTCCGCGCAGGGACTCGAAGGCCCCCGGCGCCTCGGTCGGGCGACCCAGGTACTTCAGCAGCGCCGGATGCAGCACATCCTCGATGAGCGTCGACTTGCCCGAGCCCGACACACCGGTGAGGCAGACCAGCCGCTTGAGGGGGATGCGCACGTCGAGGCCCTTGAGATTGTGCTCGCGCACGCCACGGATCTCGAGCCAGCGATTGGCGCGAGCCTCGGCGATGATGCCGTCCGCGCCCTGCGGCAAGGGGCCGCCAGGCTCGGCCCGCCTGGAGCGAGTTGCGATGGAGTCGACCGTCTTGCGGCCGCTCAGGTAGGCGCCCGTGAGCGAGCGCTCGCTCGCGCGGATCTGCGCGGGGGATCCGGCAAAGACGATCTCCCCGCCGCGCTCGCCCGCGCCCGGCCCCAGATCGAGAATGCGATCCGCCTCGAGCATGATCTGCGGGTCGTGCTCCACGACGAGCAGCGAGTTGCCCGCATCGCGCAGGCGCTTCATCACGGTGATGACGCGCTGCATGTCGCGCGGGTGCAGCCCGATCGAGGGCTCGTCGAGAACGAACAGGGTGTTGACGAGGGAGGTGCCGAGCGCCGTGGTGAGATTGATGCGCTGAACCTCTCCCCCGGAGAGCGTGCGCGACTGGCGATCGAACGTGAGATAGCCGAGGCCGACATCGACCAGGTAGGCGGTGCGGCTGACGATCTCCCGCAGCAGCAGCTCGGTCGCCTCGTCGAGCGGGGCGGGCAGCCTCAGGGCCCGGAAGAACTCGCACGCGCGCTCGATCGGCAGCAGCATCAGATCGTGAATGCAAAGTCCGGGCACGGAGTCGAGCGCCGAGTCGCTCCAGCGGACACCGACCGGCCGGAAGGGCTTGGCTCCCGCCAGGGCGCGCCCGGCGAGCTCGCGGTTCCCGAGCCTCCAGAGCAGCGCCTGGCTCTTCAGCCGGGCGCCGTCGCAGGCCTCGCACGGCGTGTATGCGCGATAGCGCGAGAGCAGCACGCGCACGTGCATCTTGTAGGCCTTGGTCTCGAGCCATTTGAAGAAGCGTCGCGCGCCGTACCACACGCCGTCCTCCCAGGCGCCCTCGCCCTCGATCACCCAGTCGCGCTGCTCGGAGGTGAGCTCGCGCCAGGGCTTCTCGAGTGGTATGCCGCGCTTCTTCCCGAAGCGCATGAGATCGTCCTGACACTCGGAGTAGGACTCGGTCTGCCACGGTCGCACCGCACCCTCGCGCAGCGACTTGCTCTCATCGGGGACAACCAGCCCGTAATCGATGCCGATCGTGCGCCCGAAGCCGCGGCAGCTCTCGCACGCTCCCACGGGCGAGTTGAATGAGAACAGGCTCGGGGTGGGCTCGCGGTAGGAGATGTCGCAGTCGGCGCAGTGCAGATCGCTCGAGTAGCGCCAGGTCTCGAGCGCGCGCGGCGGATCGGAATCCTCGATCACCTGCACCAGAACGCGTCCACGGCCCACGCGCAGCGCGGACTCGAGCGATTCGAGCACCCGGCCGCGCTCGACGCTGCCTGCGCGGAAGCGATCCTGCACCACCTGCAGCACGGCGGCCGGCTGCTCGGGCGCAGCGCTCGCCCTGCGCGAGCGCCCGCTCGCCGAGCGTGCGCGACTCGTGCGCCGCCGCCGCCCATTCGCCGCTGCCGGGCGATCGAGGTTTGCACCGGGGGCTGCCGCGTGCGCCGCCGAGCCCGGCGGAGGCTCGAAGAAGCGCGTGTAGCCTTGCTTCTCGAGCAGGCCGCGCACCTCCTGCTCGCTGAAGTTGCGCGGCACGGCGACCGGAAAGCACAGCAACAGGCGAGGATCGCCGGCCGCTCGAGCGCGCCCGCACAGGTCGGCGTAGATGCTCTCGGGCGTATCGCGCCGCACCGGGCGCGCGCAGCATTCGCAGTAGAGCGCCGCTCCACGCGCGAACAGCAGCTTCAGATGATCATTGAGCTCGGTCATCGTGCCGACGGTCGAGCGCGAGGTGCGCACCGGATTGGTCTGATCGATCGCGATCGCAGGAGGAATGCCGGAGATCGCATCCACCTGCGGCTTGTCCATGCGATCGAGGAACTGGCGCGCGTACGGAGAGAAGGTCTCGACGTAGCGGCGCTGACCTTCGGCATAGAGCGTGTCGAACACGAGCGAGGACTTGCCCGATCCCGAGACGCCGGTCACGACCACGAGCTCGTTGAGCGGAATCTCCAGGGAGAGATTCTTCAGGTTGTTCTGGCGTGCGCCGCGCACGCGGATGGAATCGGTCATGTGGATGTGATGCGCGATAGGAAAGCGGGTCCAGGACCCGCCAGAACAGAGCATTATAAACCAGCGCAGGCTCGTCCGTGGGCGCTGCGCCTCCACTATCATGTGCGCATCATGTGCGCGGCCGGCCTTGGCCGTGGCGGGAGTAGCGGTGGTGCCCGAGGAAGACAAGCTCGAATTCGCAACGCGCGTGATTCACGGCGGACAGCGCCCCGACCCCGCCACGGGCGCGGTGATGACGCCGATCTACGCGACCTCCACCTATGTTCAGGCGAGCCCCGGCGTCCACAAGGGCTACGACTACGCGCGCACCCGCAATCCCACCCGCGACGCGCTCGAGGCGAGTCTTGCGAGCCTCGAGGGGGGTTGTGCGGCATTCGCCTTCGCCTCGGGCATGGCCGCCTCGTCGACGGTGGTGGAGCTGCTCGAGGCGGGCTCGCACGTCATCGCGACGCACGATATCTACGGCGGCAGCTTCCGGCTGTTCGAGCGCATCCGCAATCGCTCGGCGGCGCTCACCGTGAGCTTCTGCGACCTCGCCGACCTCGCGGCGCTCGAGGCCGCCATTCGCCCGGTCACGCGGATGATCTGGATCGAGTCGCCGACCAACCCGATGCTGAAGCTGGTCGACCTTGCCGCGGTGGCCTCTCTCGCGCGCCGGCATCGCATTCTCACCGTGTGCGACAACACCTTCGCAACGCCCTTCCTGCAGCGTCCGCTCGAGCATGGCATCGATATCGTCGTGCATTCGGCGACCAAGTATTTGAATGGCCATTCCGATGCGCTCGGCGGCGCGGCGATCACGGGGGACCGCGAGATCGCGGACCGGCTGAAGTTCCTGCAGAACGGGCTCGGCAGCGTTCCAGGGGCCTTCGACTGCTTCCTGATCCTGCGTGGGATCAAGACGCTCGCGCTGCGCATGGAGCGACACTGCTCGAACGCGCTGGCGGTGGCGCGCTTCCTCGAGGCCCATCCTAAGGTGCTCCGCGTGCACTACCCCGGGTTGCCGAGCCACCCGCAGCACGAGCTGGCGCTGCGGCAGATGCACGGCGGTTGCGGGGGGATCGTGAGTGCGGAGCTCGCAGGCAGCCTCGATGATGCGCGGCGCTTTCTCGAGCGCTGCAGGCTCTTTTCGCTGGCGGAGAGTCTCGGCGGCGTGGAGAGCCTCATCGAGCATCCGGCACTCATGACTCATTCGGGCCTGCCGCCTGCGCGGCGCGCCGCGCTGGGCATCAACGATGGGCTGGTGCGTTTGTCCGTCGGGGTCGAGAGCGCGCAGGATCTGATCGCAGAGCTTGAGCACGCGCTAGGAGGTACCGCATGAGCAAGCCCTCGTCCGCCGAGCCCGTGCCGATCGTCCTCGTGCCGGGACTGCTCGCGACGCCACGCCTGTACGCGGAGCAGATTCCGGCGCTCTGGCGGCTGGGACCGGTGACCGTTGCGGTCCACACGCGCGATGACAGCATCGGGAGGATCGCACGAGGCATCCTCTCCTCGGCGCCGCCGCGCTTTGCGCTGGCGGGCCTGTCGATGGGCGGGTACATCGCCTTCGAGATCCTGCGCCAGGCAGCGGCGCGGGTGGTGAAGCTCGCCTTGCTCGATACGAGCGCGCGGCCCGATGCGCCCGAGCAGACCGAGGCGCGCCGTGCGCAGATCGAGCTCGCCCGGGGCGGGCGTCTCGCAGATGTCACCGACGCGCTCTTCCCCCGTCTGGTTCACGCATCGCGGTGCGAGGATGAGGGTCTCAGGCGCACCGTGCGCCTGATGGCCGAGGAGGTCGGGACGGAGGGCTTCATTCGCCAGCAGACCGCGATCATGGGGCGGATCGACTCCCGGCCGAGCCTCGCGGCAATACGCTGTCCCACGCTCGTGCTCGTGGGCGACGGTGATCAGCTCACCCCCCCGGAGCGGGCCGCGGAGATCGCCCAGGGGATTGGGGGCGCCCGCCTGGTGATGATCTCCGGCTCCGGCCACCTCTCCACCCTCGAGCAGCCGGGCGCGGTGACGGAGGCGCTCGCCGGGTTCCTGCGGGACTGAATCGCGCCCCGAGGCCGAGCGGGATCGTTCCGGCGGCGCGGTTCTGATTTAATACGGGGTTGCCCATGCAAACCGCACACGATCTCACCCGCTATCGAAAGCATTGGGCCGAGCGCTTCGGCACGGCCCCGTTCCTGCCCATGTCGCGCGCCGAGATGGACGAGCTCGGGTGGGACAGCTGCGACGTCATCATCGTCACGGGCGATGCGTACGTCGATCATCCGAGCTTCGGCATGGCCGTGATCGGCCGGGTGCTCGAGGCGCAGGGGTTTCGCGTCGGCATCATCGCCCAGCCCGACTGGCGCAGCGCGCAGGCTCTCACCGAGCTCGGGCCGCCGAATCTGTTCTTCGGCATCACCGCGGGAAACATGGACTCCATGGTCAACCGCTACACCGCCGACCGGCGCATTCGCAGCGACGACGCCTACACTCCAGGCGGACTCGGGGGCAGCAGGCCGGATCGCTCGGTGATCGTCTATGCGCAGCGTGCGCGCGAGGCGTACGCCAACGTGCCCATCGTGATTGGAGGCATCGAGGCCTCGCTGCGGCGCATCGCGCACTTCGACTACTGGTCGGAGAAGGTGCGCCGCTCGGTGCTGCTCGATGCGAAGGCCGATCTGCTCATCTACGGCAATGCCGAGCGACAGGTGTGCGACCTTGCGCATCGGCTGGCCGCGGGCGAGTCGATCGATGCCATCACGGACATCCGCGGAACGGGGTTCGTGCGCCGCGATCGGCTGACCGGCTGGATCGAGGTCGACTCGACGCATCTCGATACGCCCGGTGCGCTCAACCCTCCGGTGGATCCGTACGCGATGGAGCCGGGCGCCGCGTCGCCGCGTGGCGCGCAGGCGCCGCGCACCGAAGGAGAGAGGGTCGTGCGCTTCGTGCGGCGCGTGAGCAACGCCGATCGCGAGCGCAGCGTCATCCGCATTCCCTCGTTCGAGCAGGTGGCCGCAGATCCGGCGCTCTATGCGCATGCCTCGCGCATCCTGCATCTGGAATCAAATCCCGGCAACGCGCGTGCGCTCGTGCAGCGGCACGGGGATGCGGACCTGTGGATCAATCCGCCACCGCTGCCGCTCACGACACCCGAGATGGACTGGATCTACGAGCGTCCCTATCAACGCCGCCCGCACCCGCGCTACGGCAAAGCCAGCATTCCTGCCTACCACATGATCCGCTTCTCGGTGGCGATCCAGCGGGGCTGCTTCGGCGGATGCACGTTCTGCTCGATCACGGAGCACGAGGGACGCATCATCCAGAGCCGCTCGGAAGACTCCGTCATCCGCGAGGTCGAGGCGGTGCGGGACACGGTGCCGGGATTCACCGGCGTGATCTCCGACCTCGGTGGACCCACGGCGAACATGTACCGTCTTGCCTGCAAGAGTCGCGAGATCGAGAGCGCCTGCCGGCGCCCCTCGTGCGTGTACCCGGGAATCTGTCCCAATCTGGATACCAATCACGCCCCGCTCATCCGGCTCTATCGGCGTGCGCGCGCCGTTGCAGGCGTGAAGAAGGTCGTGATCGCCTCGGGGGTGCGTTACGACCTCGCGGTCGCATCACCCGAGTACGTGCGGGAGCTCGCGCAGCACCACGTGGGGGGCTATCTGAAGATCGCCCCGGAGGCGATCTCCGAAGGGCCCCTGTCCAAGATGATGAAGCCGGGGCTCGGAGCATATGAGCGCTTCAAGGAGCTCTTCGACCGCTACTCGAGGGAGGCGGGCAAGGAGCAGTATCTGATCCCTTATTTCATTGCCGCGCACCCCGGCACGAGCGATGAGGACATGCTCGAGCTCGCCTTGTGGCTCAAGCGGAACGGCTACCGGGCCGATCAGGTGCAGGCGTTTCTGCCCTCGCCGATGGCGACCGCCACGGCGATGTATCACAGCGGCCTCAATCCGCTCAGGCGCATCAGCCGCACCAGCGAGCAGGTGCACGTGCCCAAGGGTCTGAAGGTCCGGCGGCTTCACAAGGCGTTCCTGCGTTATCACGATCCGCACAACTGGCCGCTGCTCCGCGAGGCGCTGCGGCGCATGGGGCGTGCGGACCTGATCGGCAACGGCAAGCATCAGCTCGTGCCGACCTGGCAGCCTTGCGGCACGGAGGGTGAGCCGGAGGGGCGCCGGCGTCCCGGAGTCACGCGCCCGATCCGCACCCAGCATACCGGGTTACCACGCACGCCGCGGCTTCGCTCCCGACCGGGCCGCCGCGGCCGGGGCTCGAGCCACTAGCCTCCGACTTGAGTTGCCGGGCCGAGCCTGCGCCGCGGCAGCTCCCGGGTCGGCGTATCATGGCCAAGGGAACATCCCGTGCGCACCCGAAGCATTCCGATCTGGGTTCTCGGCATCGCGGTGCTCGGCGTCGCGCTGGCACCTGGCGGCGCCGCACCCGTTCGCGCCGCCGCTGCGCAACCGCCCGATTCGCACCGCCCGATTGCGGCTGTCCTGCACATCACGGGCGCGATCGGGCCGGCGACGAGCCACTACGTGCAGCGGGGCCTCGCCACGGCCGAAGCCGACAACGATCGACTGGTGATCCTGGAGATGGACACCCCGGGCGGCCTCGACACCGCCATGCGCGAGATCATCCAGGCGATCCTCGCATCGCCGATTCCGGTGGTCGGATACGTGTTCCCGCCCGGTGCGCGCGCGGCAAGCGCCGGCACCTACATCCTGTATGCCTGCGAGCTGGCCGCGATGGCGCCCGCCACCAATCTCGGCGCTGCAACTCCGGTCGAGATCGGCGGCCAATCGACACCGCAGCCGGCACCCGCGAGCCCCCAGCCGGGCGCGGCCGGCTCGAGTAGCACGAGCTCCGGCGCAGCGCTCACCACGATGGAGCGCAAGGAGATCAACGATGCGGTCGCCTACATCCGCGGGCTCGCGGAGCTGCGCGGCCGCAATGCAGCCTGGGCGGAGCAGGCGGTGCGCGGCGCTGCAAGCCTGCCGGCGAGCGCCGCACTCGCGGACAACGTCGTGAACCTCATCGCGCGGGATGTGCCCGACCTGCTCGAGAGGCTCAACGGACGCTCGGTGAAGGTGGGCACGCAGACGGTCGTGCTCGATACGCACGATGTCACGACTCAGCAAATCGAGCCCGATTGGCGCACGCGCCTGCTCTCGGTCATCACCCATCCGACCGTGGCGTATGGATTGATGCTGATCGGGATCTATGGTCTGCTGCTCGAGGGCTACAACCCGGGTGCGATGCTGCCCGGTGTGGTCGGCGCCATCTCGCTGCTCATTGCGCTGTTCGCATTTCAAATCCTCTCGGTGAATTATGCGGGGCTGGCCCTCATCGCGGTCGGGGCGGGAATGATCATCGGGGAGTTCTTCTTTCCGACGTATGGATCGCTCGGCATCGGCGGCCTCATCGCATTCGTCGTGGGATCGATCATTCTGTTCGATACCGATGCGCACGAGCTCAACCTCGCCATACCGCTCATCGCGGGCGTTGCGACCGCAGGCGGACTGATCCTCGCGGGGCTCGTCTATCTTGCCACCCGCTCGCTGCGCCGGCCGGTGGTGACCGGCCGCGAGGCGATGGTCGGCGCGCGGGCCGAGGCCTTCGAGGATTTCGCCGAGCGCGGTCGCGTACGCCTGGGCGGTGAGCTCTGGAACGCGCACACCAGTGCGCCGCTCACTGCCGGTCAGGCGGTGCGCATCGTGCGTGTGGAGGGGCTCACGCTGTGGGTCGAGCCCGCCTGAGAACCAAGGGGATACCCCATGCCAACCTTCGTCATCGTCGTCGTCGTCATCATCGCGGCATTCATCTTCACCGCGCTACGCGTGCTCAAGGAGTACGAGCGCGGCGTCATGTTCAACCTCGGGCGCTTCGCGGGCGTGAAGGGTCCGGGCCTCGTGTTCGTCTGGCCGATCGTGCAGCAGATGACCAAGGTGGATCTGCGCGTCATCGTGCTGCAGGTTCCCAAGCAGGATGTGATCCTGCGCGACAACGTGTCCGTCAAGGTGAGCGCGGTGGTCTACTTCCGCATCGTCGATCCGGCCAAGGCAATCATCCAGGTCGCCAATCCCTTCGAGGCGACCAGCCAGCTCGCCCAGACGACGTTGCGCTCGATCCTCGGACAGCACGAGACCGATGAGATGCTCTCGCAGCGCGAGAAGCTGAGCTCGGACATCCAGCGCGTTCTGGATCAGAGCACCGATGCGTGGGGCATCAAGGTGGCGAACGTCGAGATCAAGGACGTGGATCTCGATGAGACGATGATCCGCGCGATGGCACGCCAGGCCGAGGCCGAGCGCGCCCGGCGGGCAAAGATCATCAATGCCGAGGGCGAGAAACAGGCGGCCGAGACGCTCGTCACGGCGGCTCTGGCGCTCTCGCGCGACCCGCGCGCGATCCAGCTGCGCTACCTGCAGACCTTGGTCGATATTGCCACCGAGAAGAGCACCATCGTCGCCTTCCCCCTGCCGATCGATCTGATCGCTCCTCTGATCGGGCGCGGCGCGCAGAGCCCGCCCAGCCCCTAGCGCGGTCCTGTCGCTGCGCGCTCCACGAGCTCGAGAGATGCCGCCTGCACAAGCTTCGCGCTGGATCCTCGCAAGCGGCGGTGCGCTCATGTGCGCGGCGACGGTGCTCGGTGCCCTCGGCGCGCATGCGCTTCAGGGCCGGCTGTCGCCCGATCGGCTGCATGTCTACGATACGGCGGTGCGCTATCACTTCTATCACTCGCTCGGGCTGCTCGCGATCGGGCTGGCGGTGCGCGCGGGCGCCGGCTCGCTCGCGCGCTGGTCCGCAGGCCTCGTCCTGCTCGGAGTCGTGCTCTTCTCGGGCAGCCTCTACGTCCTGTGTTTCGGCGCGCCCCGCGCCATCGGCGTGGTCACGCCGATCGGCGGTCTCGCGCTCATCGCCGGCTGGCTGATGTTCGCGGTTGCGATGCTGCGAGGCGGCTGAGCCGGCGGATGACCGAGCGATGAGCCCCCCGTTCTCGTTGCAGGCGGATGTCGGCAGCTGGCTGCGTCCGAACACCTTCGTCGGGGCGATCGCCTACTTCGTGCTGTTCTGCGCGCTTGCGGCGCTGCTCTCGCGTGCGCTGCGTCTTGCCATCCAGGCAGCGGTCAGCCACGCCCCTGCCGAGCATGTCGACCGCACGGCGACGAACTTCCTGCGCCAGCTCGGGGTGCTGCTCATCTGGGTGTTCGTGCTTGCGCTCTATGCGCATCTCATTCCCGACCTGCGCGCGCTCGGGACAGCCATGCTCGCCGGCGCGAGCGTCGCCTCGATCGTGCTGGGGCTGGCAGCGCAAACCACGCTCGGAAACCTGGTCGCCGGCATCTCGATTCTGATCTATCGACCCTTTCGCCTGGGCGATCTGCTGCAGATCAGTGCGCCGACCGGCACGGAGATCGGCACGGTGGAGGCGCTCTCGCTCGGCTACACCATCCTCGGCACGCAGGATGGGCGCCGCGTGATCGTGCCGAACAGCCTGGCGATCAGCCAGGTCGCCGTGAATCTCAACGCGCTCGCGCACGAGAGAGCCTCGCTCGTGAGCTTCTGGGTCGCGCGTGCCGATGTGGTGCGCGCCCGCACCGTGGCGCTCGGCTTCGCGCAAGCCATTCGCGCGCAGCAGGTCGCATGCTTCGTGACCAAGACCGAAACGACCGCGGTACAGCTCTCGCTCTCGATGCGTTTGAAAGACCGGGAGCCACCCGGGAGCCTCGCGGAGCGGCTCGCCGAGGCTCTCGGGAGCGAGGGCATCCCGATGCCACAGGGAAAGGGTGCTCCGACCGAGCAGGCCCAGTGAGGGGGGCCGGCCCGTCGGGCCTGCCGATCGACACGGTGCTTCCCGCGCTGGTCGCGGCAGCCGGCGCAGCGCCCAATGTCGTGCTGCAGGCACCCCCGGGCGCGGGCAAGAGCACCGTCGTCCCGCTGGCGCTCCTCGGCGAGCCCTGGGCCCGTGGCAAGCGCCTGATCATGCTCGAGCCCCGCAGGCTTGCTGCGCGGGCGGTGGCGCAGCGCATGGCACGCACGCTCGGCGAGCCGGTCGGCCGCACGGTCGGCTATCGCATGCGGCTCGAGACGCGCGTCTCGCGCGAGACGCGCATCGAGGTGGTCACCGAGGGAGTCCTCACTCGGTTGCTTCAGGCGGACCCTGCGCTCGAGGGCACCGCCCTCGTCATCTTCGATGAGTTTCATGAGCGCAGCGTCCAGGGGGACCTCGCGCTCGCCCTCGCGCTCGATGCGCAGGCGACGATCGCCCCCGACCTGAAGCTGCTCCTGATGTCCGCGACGCTCGATGCGCGAGCGATCGCAGACTGGCTCGGGGCCGTACCCGCGATCGTCGCGGAAGGACGCTCCCATCCCGTCGAGGTGCGCTTCGTGGGCAAGGGTGCGCCTGCGCTGTCGCCCGGTGAGGAATCCCCGGGGCAGCTCGTGACGCGGATCATCCGGCGCGCGCTGCGCGAGGAGCCCGGGGACCTGCTCGTCTTTCTGCCGGGAGCGGCGGAGATCCGCCGCGTGCAGTCCCTGCTCGCGGGTGCGCAGGAGGACGCCGCCAGGGTGCGGGTGCTCCCGCTGCATGGCGACCTGACGCTCGCCGAGCAGGACGAGGCACTCGCACCGGCCAGTGCCGCAGGACGCAAGGTCATCCTGTCCACGAACATCGCCGAGACCAGTCTCACGGTGGAGGGCGTGCGCGTGGTGGTGGACGCAGGTCTCGTACGCCGGTCGGTCTTCGACCCGGTGAGCGGCATGAGCCGGCTCGAGACGCGCCGCATCTCGCGCGCGGCGGCGGAGCAGCGCTGTGGCCGCGCTGGGCGGCTGGGGCCGGGAGTGTGCTATCGGCTCTGGAGCGAATCGGCTCATCGCGGGCTGGCCGCCTTCACCACGCCGGAGATCCTGGATGCGGACCTGAGCGCCGTTGCCCTCGAGCTTGCCGCCTGGGGTGTGCGTGATGCCGGCCAGCTGCGCTGGCTCGATCCACCGCGCGCGGCGATGCTCGCGAGCGCTCGCGAGCTGCTCACTCGCCTGGATGCGCTCGATCAGGCGGGACGGATCACTGCGCGTGGGCGGGCGATGGCCGCAATCCCCGCTCATCCGCGCCTGGCGCACATGCTCCTCGAGGCGCGCGAGCTCGGCTCGATCGAGCTTGCGAGCGAGCTCGCAGCGCTGCTCTCGGAGCGAGATATTCTCGCGCGTGGCGCCGGGCCGCGCGATGCGGACATGCGCACGCGGCTCGAGGTGCTCCGCCGGTCGAGCGGCGGGGATGCGCGCGAGTCGTTCGGCGTGCGCCGCGTGCGGGAGGCCGCTCGCGCGTTCCGGCGCCAGCTGCAGCCGCGTGTCGAGGACGAGGTCGAGCCTGCCGACCCGGCCCAGGCCGGGCTGCTTCTCGCGTTTGCGTATCCGGACCGCATCGCTCGCCGCCGCGATGATGCGGGGGCGCGCTATCTGCTGGCCAACGGCCGAGGCGCCTTTTTCGCCGAGCCGCAAAGCCTCGCACGGGCCGAGCTGATCGTCGCCGCGGAGCTGGACGATCGCGAGCGCGAGGCTCGCATTCTGCTCGCGGCGCCCATGGAGCGCGCGCTGCTGGAGAAGCATTTTGCGGAGCGTCTCGAGACGGTACGCACGGTCGAGTGGAGCGAGCGCGACCAGGGTGTCATCGCTCGCGAGACCACGCGGCTGGATGCTCTGACGTTGCGAGAACGGGTGCTGACGGACATCGCCCCGGAGGAGGCGCTCGCCGCGACTCTCGCGAGGGTGCGCAGACTCGGGCTGGACACGTTGCCGTGGAATCGCGAGGCGCGCGAGCTGCGTGCGAGAGTCGAGTTGCTGCGTGAGCTCTCGGGTCCGTCCACGCGCGAGCAGGATGAGTGGCCGGCACTCGACGATGCCGCTCTGGGCGCGACGCTCGAGCACTGGCTCGCCCCGTCACTTGCCGGGATCACCCGCCGGGTCGATCTCGAGCGCGTGAATCTGGCCGATGCGCTGCGCACACTCCTTCCTGCCCGACAGCAGCGGCAGCTCGATGCGCTCGCACCCACGCACCTCGAGGTGCCAAGCGGCTCGCGCGTGCGCATTGACTATCTGGATGAGAATGCCCCGGTCGTCGCCGTGCGCCTGCAGGAGGTGTTCGGCCTCACCGAGACGCCGCGCATCGCCCACGGACGCGTGCCGGTGACATTCAAGCTGCTCTCACCGGCGCAGCGCCCGGTGCAGATCACGCGTGACCTGGCAAGCTTCTGGCGCGGGGGCTACGCGCAGGTGCGCAAGGAGCTGCGCGGCCGCTATCCGAAGCACTATTGGCCCGACAATCCCCTCGAGGCGGCGCCCACGCGGCGCGTGCGGCCCGGCCGATAGCTCGGCGGCGCCTGTGGGCGCGGGCGGCTCGCGGTGGGCTTTGGGGCGCACCGTGAGCGTAGCGGCAACGCCGGGATCGCGCCGCGCGTGACACAAGCAAGACGCCATTCCGGGGGCTCCATCACACCCACGATCCGGGTGGGCAAGGTGCGTGCGTAGCTCATGGTCAGATCATCTCGAGCGGCTGCGCATCCGTGGGTGTGGGAAAGAGCTGATCGAGCTCGCGGAGCTGCGCAGAGCTCAGCGGATGCTCGAGGGCTGCCAGATCCTCCTGCAGGCGCTCGCGACGGGTGGTCTTGGGAATGGCGATCACATCCTCGTGGGAGAGCAGCCAGGCGAGGGCGACCTGGGCAGGCGACATGCCGTGATGCTCGGCAAAGCCGACGAGCGCCGCGTTGCCGAGCAGGGCGCCATGATCCAACGGCGAGTAGGCCATGACCGGGATGTGCCGCTCGCGAAGCCAGGGGAAAAGATCCCTCTCGGCTCCGCGATGCAGAAGATTGTAGAGCACCTGGTCGGTTGCCACGGCATGCGCGCCCGCGAGGCCCCAGAGCTGGCGCATCTCGCCCAGATCAAAGTTGCTCACGCCGAAGTAACGGATCTTGCCTTGCTGCTGCAGCGCGAGGAATGCCTCGAGCGTCTCGGCGAAGGGCACCTCCCCGCGCCAGTGCAGCAGGTACAGATCGATCCGATCGGTCCTCAGGCGCATGAGGCTGCGCTCGCACGCGGCCACGACGCCCTGACGTGAGGCATTTCTCGGGTGCACCTTGCTCACGAGGAACACCTCCTCGCGGTGTCCGGCGAGGGCCTCGCCGACGAGCGTCTCGGTCGTGCCTTCGCCATAGAGCTCCGCAGTGTCGATGAGGCTTGCCCCCAGCTCGATCGCAAGACGCAGGGTCGCGATCTCCTCGCCCCGCCGCGCGCGCTTCTCGGCGAGCTGCCAGGTGCCAATGCCAAGGGCCGGAACACGCTCTCCGGAGGGAAAGCTGACACTTCTCATGGGGCACCGTGCCGCATTTTCTGTGCCGCTCGCTGGCGCGACTCTTGCTTCATACTGGGCTTGCCTTCAATCGGGCGACGATGCCGCGGACAGGAGCGCACCGTCATTCAAGGAATCCCTGGATGGGCACCCCCGTCATCGACGTAGAGATCACCCGCAGGCGGCTCATCGAGCTCATTCGCTGGCATGGGACGGACGAGAGCAACCTGCCCCCGGACCATACCCTGGAGAACCTTTCGCGCGATACCGTCGCCGCGCTGCGCAAGCTCCAGTCCTACCAAGATTCTCTCCAGAAGCTGCGGGTCGCGCTCGGCGAGATGTTCTGGGCCACCGACCTGCGCGAGGTGCGCGCCCGACTGCTCGATGCCCTGGGCCCACCTCGGTCGTCCGAGGACATCGACCTTTCAAACTAGTCCGAGCGGCCTGCTCCTGCAATCGCTGCCCGGCATGGCGCAGAAAATGGTGCGCGTGCCCCACCATGGGGCCATGATGGTGGGCCGGAAGGACCGAGCGCAGGCCATGGCCTACGCCCGGGCGGACTTCTCCGTGCCTCCGATGAGATGATCCGGCTGGCGCGCGAGGCGGTTCGGGCCGCCCGGCTCGGGAGCCGTGTGGCGCTGACTCTGGGCCGGTTGCCGGGCGTGAGGCTTGCCGAGCACTCCTTCGATGCCTCATTCGACCGAGCTCGCCGCTCGAGGCGCGGGAGATCGTCGAGCGTGTGGCCGGCTTGCGCCTCTCGGTCGAGCAGGCGAGCGATCGCCACCTGCGAGTCAAGGGCACGCTCAACGGTCCATCGTGATGACGATCTTGCCGAAGAACTCGTCCGATTCCATCAGCTCGAACGCCGCCTTCGCATCGCTGTAGGGGATCACGCGGTCGACCACCGGCTTCACGTGGTGCTCGGCGATGAACGCGTTCATGGCCTCGAAGTCTGCACGCGAGCCGACGTAGATGCCCGATGCGGTGGAGCCGCTGCCGAGCAGCGCCATGACCGGAATGTCACCTCCGAAGCCGCCCAGTCCGCCGATGAGCGCGATGTGACCTCCGACGGACAGGCTCTTCAGGGCGTGAGACAGGCTGTCCTTCCCACCGACCTCGAGGATTTGATTGACCCCGACGCCACCGGTGAGCTCACGGGCCGGTTTCTCCCAGTCCGGCGTCTTCTTGTAATTGATGGTGCCGAACGCACCGAGTTTGCGCGCCCGCTCGAGCTTCTCATCGTGCGAGCTGGTGATGATCACCTTGGCGCCGGCGGCAACGCCAAACAGAAGTCCAAAGGAGGAGACCCCGCCCGTGCCCTCGAGCAGGATCGTGTCCCCACGCTGCAGATGGCCTCGGGTGAACAGCCCGTTCCAGGCCGTCACACCGGCACACGGCAAGGTGGCGGCCTCCTCGTAGGAGAGACCGGAGGGGATGGCCACGAGTCCCTGCTCGCTGATCGTGATGTACTGCGTGAGCATGCCGTCGAGCTGTCCGCCGAGCGCGGAGCTCAGGAAGTCGGGGCTGGCCCGTCCGCTCAGCCAGCGCTGAAAGAAGATGGCGGCCACTCGATCGCCGACGCGGAACCGCGTGACGCCGGGGCCGACGGCAATGACCTCGCCGGCGCCGTCGGAAAGGGGCACGAGACTGTCCCGCGGGCCCACCGGATAGCCTCCTTGCAGCACGAAGACGTCGCGGCGGTTGAGAGATGCAGCATGTACCTTCACGAGGACCTCGTTCGCGCCCGGAGCGCGCACCGGAGCATCGACGAGCTGCAACGTGAAGGGACCCTGGGTCCCGCTGCGCACGAGCCTGTACTGCTTCTGGGTCGAAGGTGCTGCCATGGTTTCCTCTCGAGGAGTGCCTGCGCACGAGGCGAGTGTCAGCAGCGCAAGCAGGGATGTGCCCGTCAAAACGAGCCGGGGGATCCACCTGCGCTGCCAGTCGCCTGATTTTCGCGTATCGTGGTGCATCTGTAATCCCCCAAGGCGGGCAGCCCAGATCTCTTCGAGCGCCAAGCTCGAGCTGCGCATCGATCATAACAGCCGGTGGATTGAAGCATGCGAAACCTCGGAAGGTGGTCAATCGGGACGGTGGGGCTTGTACTGACCGCCACGCTCCTTGGATGCGGACCGCGGCAGGCCACCACGGTTGCGCCTCCGGTGGCCCACGCGTCCGCACCCTCGCAGAGCGATGCCTTGACGGTGCCCGCCGATGCGCCGCCTGGCGTCGCCTGGTTCAGCGGCAGTGTCGAGGCAGCCTTTGCGCAGGCGCGCGCCGCGGGCAAGCCCGTGCTGCTGTACTGGGGTGCGAAGTGGTGCCCCTACTGCCATGAGCTCAAGGGTACGGTCTTCGCGCGGCCGGATTTCATCGAGAAGTCACACCTCTTCGTGACGGTCTACCTCGATGGAGACACCCCGGGCGCGCAGCGCTGGGGCGATGAGTTCCGCGTGACGGGCTACCCGACCGTGCTGATCCTGCGCGCCGACCGGTCCGAGCTCGAGCGAGTCTCGGGCGGGATGGACCTGAGCCAGTACGGGGAGGTCCTCGATCTGGCGCTCGGGGACGTTCGTCCGGTGAAGGAGGTGCTCGCCTCGCTCGGGGGCCCACGGCGCGCGCGTCTCTCGCGCGATGATTGCCGCAGGCTCGCGTACTACGGCTGGGATCTGGATTCGACGATGATCACGCAGCCCGGTGAGCGAGTCGCCGTGCTCGAGCAGGCGGCCGAGGCTTGCCCGGCGGAGGCCACCCTCGAGAAGGCGCGGCTGACGGCCACCGCCGCCGTCGCCGCGACGGCGGCGGAGCAGAGCCCGGCGCACGTCGGCAGCGCACCGAGCCCGCGGCTCGCAGTGCTCGTGCGGCGGGTCGCCTCGATCGTCGCAGACCGCAAACTCGGCGCAGGCGCGGTGGATGTGCTCGAGAGCCTCGACGATTCGTTCTTCGCCGCCGCGAAGCACGTCGTGAGCGCGCGAAAACTGCAGACGCACTGGACCGCGGTCATGGATCCGGTGATCGAGGATGAGCGCTTGCCCGACATGGACCGGCTCGATGCGCTGCAGAGCAAGTTGCAGGCGGTGAAGGGCCTGGGTGGCTCGATTCCCGCGCCACTGGCGCGATTTGCACAGGAGCGCGTGGATGCCGTGCTCGCGCGTCCCCACGATGAGAACATCCAGGCGGGCGATGTCGAGGCGGTGTTGAACGTCCTCGATGTGCTCGGCGACACGGATCACGCGTACGCGATTGCAATGCACGAGGTGCAAACCTCGAAGACGCCGTACTACTACATGGCGGATGTGGCGGAGCTCGAGGAGAAGCGCGGTCACAAGGATGTCGCGATCGGCTGGTTCGAGCGCGCGTACCGGGAATCGCAGGGCACGGCTACGCGCTTTCAGTGGGGAACGAACTACGTGCGGGGCCTCGTGCGCATGCGACCCGATGATGATGCCCGGATCCGCAGCGTGACACTTGCAGTGCTCGGGGAGCTCGACGGACCGGACCGGATCTACAGTCGCTCGCGCGTGCGACTCGAGAAGCTCGATGCGGCCCTGCGCGTGTGGAATCAGGGCGGCAGTCACAGCGCGACGATCGGCGTGCTGCGGCAGCGCGCCCAGGGCATCTGTGCGAAGGTTCCGGCCAGCGACCCGGCGCATGCGACCTGCGCGCGGTTCCTGGCGAGCGCTTGAGGTAAGATGCCGCGGTTGGGCCTGTAGCACAGCGGTTAGTGCAGGGGACTCATCAAATGGTGCCTGCGCGCGGTAACGCGCGCAGTGGACGGGACGAATTCAGGGAAACCTTCGAGCCTCGTGGCTCATGGCAATCCTGAGCCGAGCCGGCGGTGCACCGCCGGAAGGTGCAGAGACTACCTGAGGGCTTCAGTGCCCTTAATGACAGGCGCGAGCATCCCGCACCCACGCGCGCCGCGAGTGTCGCGGTGCTCACGGGTGAAGAGATAGTCCACTCCCGGTGGAAACACCGGGATCGAAGTGAATCCCTTGGTCGTAGGTTCGAATCCTACCGGGCCCATATGTCCATACTCACCGAGCCGCCAACAACAGGCCGAAAGCATCTGCCATGAGGACTACGCTCCTGCTTGCCGCGATTGCGATTGCCGGCTGCGCAAACGTCCCGGTCGAGGAGGCTCAGGCCGTTTTCCAATACGAGTGCGCGGGGCTCCCGGTCTCCAAGGAGGGTGCCTGCGACCGCGCGCAGCTCGATGATCACGACCCCGACTGGCAGCGAAAGGGGAATGCCGACATCTTCCAGGCGATGTTCGCAGCCTACGACCGGGTGGGTGCCGAAGTGCACTCGGGAACGCTCACCGAGCAGCAGGGCGAACAGCGGATGGCCGACATCAAAGCGGCGCTCGGCAAGGCAGCGAAGAAGATGGGCGCATCTCGCCGGCAAGCCATCGCTCAGGCCCTCAAGAGCTCGGGCGGGACGTAGGCGCAGGCGTCCCCACGATGATCCGTGCGCTGCGTCGATAGGTCCAGTACGCACTTGCCCAATCGATCAACACGACCAGCCTGTTGCGGAACCCGATGAGCAGGAAGATGTGCGCGGTCAGCCAGAACCACCAGGCGACCAGACCGGTGAGGCGCACGGGGCCCAGCTGAGCGACCGCCGCGCGCCGACCGATGGTGGCGAGCTGGCCGTAGCTGCGGTACTGAAATGGCCTCGTGCGCGCGCCACGCAATCGTGCCCGCAGGCAGCGCGCGACGTGCACTCCCATCTGCTTGGCACCCGGTGCGAGCCCGGGAACCGTGCCCGAGCCGGTGCTCACGTGCGCCATATCCCCGGCCACGAACACCTCGGGGTGGCCCTCGATGCTGAGGTCCGGGCAGACCCTGACTCGCCCGGAACGATCGACTGCCACACCGAGGAGGCGACCGAGCGGTGAGGCCTCCACGCCAGCCGCCCACAGCACGGTGCGCGCTGCAATCTGCTCACCGCCCATCGACACTCCACCTGCACTCACCTGAGTGATCGGCCGCCCGGTCCTCACCGTGACCCCCAATCTCTGCAAAGCCTGCGCGGCGTGCAGCGACAATGTCTCGACGAAGCTGGGCAACACCCTGGGACCGGCCTCGACCAACAGAATGCGTGCGGAGGCGGGGCTCATGTGCCGGAACTCACCCTTCAGGGTGTGGCGAGCGATCTCCGCGAGCGTACCCGCGAGCTCGACTCCCGTTGGACCGCCGCCCACGATCACGAAGGTGAGCCATGCGGCCCGCTCGCTCGAGCTGAGCGCTGCCTCGGCGCGCTCGAATGCCGTGAGGATGCG
>Ga0335072_10005322_pt1 | contig 18956 bp, 20 predicted proteins | sample Lox_Sample_21_FD_206725 | JGI IMG/M metagenome (GOLD analysis project Ga0335072, IMG submission 206725) | Soil microbial communities from Loxahatchee National Wildlife Refuge, Florida, United States - Lox_Sample_2.1 | ecosystem: Environmental > Terrestrial > Soil > Wetlands | place: USA...
CGGTCGATTATGCCGGCAAGACGCGGTGCTGCGGTTTTCACATCCAGCTCGAGAAAGAAAACGTCGCGGCGGACATGGTGGGGCAGAACATGCGCATGGCCAAGGATCACGGCGCGGAAGCGGTGCTCACGCCTTGCCCGCTGTGTCATTTGGCGCTCGATGGATATCAACAGGATTCGGCCGCTCGCTGGGGCCGCACCGATCTGCCGACGTTCCACTTGCCGCAGCTCGTCGGCTATGCACTGGGCATACCGGCCGACCAACTCGGCTTGCAGAAGCACTTGATCGACCCGCGCACCATCATGGTGGAGCGCGAGCTGATCAGCTAACGAATCAGTTTCAGGTGCCGGTCCGCGCCGACGCGGACGTGAGACTCGAAGTTGCGCTCCATGCCGTGTGAGGTGTGGATGCGCGTGCGCACGACGTAATCGACGCTGCCGTCGGGATGGCGCGTGCTCGCCACCCATTGCATCAGGTGTCGTCCGTTGCGCTGTTCGAGCCGGCCGTGGTGACACAGCAGTACGCCGATCGCGTGCTCGAGATTGAGCGGCGGATGCGCGGGCGCCGCCGGAGCTTTCGCCGGCGCGGTGGACTGTTTCGTGAACCACGTACTCATGCACGCATTATTTCAAGTCCGGGCCGCCTTGTGGTGTCGGGACCGTTAAGATCCGCGCCCCTTGACCGTGACTTAACTCCCACCGAGGAAGGGACGGCCTGGCCGCTTGGCCTACCTCCCTTTTTGCCGGGGGAGGGCCGAATTCGATGACCTGGATCAAGGGAAAGGGATTGCCCAAGGCGTCAGCCGTGGCCGAGAAGCCGGCTCCGGGCGCCTTGCCGTCGCGCGAGATCCAGGAGATCATCGCCAACTTTCTCGTGACCCACGAGCGCGTCGAGCTGCGCAACGGCCACCCGCTCATGCACTTCTTGGGCATGTCGCACAACCATCACGACGGCAGCGTCGATTACGCCGTGCGTTCGCACGTGCATGGAATCGACGGCAAAATGCACCGGCACGACTCGCAGGTGCGCATCTACGCGAGCGGTCACCTGAAGCTGATTCGCTAAGCCCCGCGCGCCGCGCGCAACACCACCTCGCGCAAGGCCGCGTTCGCGGCCAGCGCGGCACTGCGGCGCGCGATCGACGGATCGTCGGGCCCCGGCACGACGGCGCGCATCGTCGCATTGGCTTCGAAGAACAGCGCATTGCCGTTCGCGTCGAGGGCGAAATCGATCCCGAAGTAGTCCAGACCAATGCGCTGCGCTGCGGTCTCGATGGCGTTCATCGCGCGCTCGCCGATCGCCGCGCGCGGGCTGGTGAGGAACGCTTCTTCTTCGGCAATTGCTTGCGGTGTACGAACCTGATCGGCCGAGAAGTAATGCACTTTCCACTGCGAGGAGCGGGCGAGATGCACGGGATAGAGTGCCCCGCCGATCGAGAGGAAGCGATACTTGCGGTACAGCCCATCGGCGCCGCGCGCATCGAGCAGCTGGATCACCAGAAGGCGTTCGCCGGGGAGCGTCGCCTCAATGCGCGTGAGCTCGCCGCGGTCGCGCGCGAGTTCGAAGAATTCACCCGTGTGGTAGCCCGGCGGACGCACGAGCACCGGGAAGTTTTGTACGCGATCGAGTTCGTTGCGCCCAAGCTCCTCGATGCGCGGCACGATCAGCCCGTCGATCCCCTGCAAGCGCTGCGCCATCGCGACGCGCCCCGTATCGAGGACAGCCGCGGGATCGTTGATCGCACGCGCGCCGTTTGCTGCGAGCAACGCGCGCGCGGCTTCGAGCGAGGAGCGGCACAAGTCCGCGTCGCCGATGCCGTTGAAGATCACGTCGTGTGGCGGCAGCGGCAAATCGGGCTCGTAGTAGTCGGTAAAGAGTTTGATGGTGAGAAACGTGTGATCGTCGAGCGGGGCGTCGACCGGAACGTTCCCGCGAAAGGCCGAGGCAAGGAGCAAGAGCGAGACGGGCAGACCCTCACCGCGAAAGGCGCTGATCACGACCGGCATCACGCCGAACCCGGCGCGGCGATGCTCTTCGGCTAGCGCGTCTTCACCGAGGCGAGCCAGCACGTGGCTTAGGCCCTGATGCGCGGGCGCCGAGAGCGGATCGACCTCGAGCGCGCGCTGATAGAGCTCGCGCGAGAAGGCGAGCTCGTCGTTCTCGAGGAGCGCGTTGCCGAGATTGATCAACGTGCGCAGATCGCGCGGGTGATGCTTCAGCGCTTCGCCGTAGGTCAGCCGCGCCGCGCTGCGATAGCCCGCGTTATAGAGCAGCGTCCCGAGGTTCCCCAGCGCGCCAAGATGCGAGCCGTCGCGGCGGATGACGGCAATGTACGCATCGCGAGCGTCGTTATTCCGACCGAGCACGTCGAGCAGACACGCTCGCGCGAACAGCAGCGACACATCATCAGGAGCCTGAGCCAGCCGCTCCTCGATATCGGTCAGTTCGTGCGGATTACCAAACGCGGGAAGCACGACGCTCTATACGGCGGGGGAAGGTCCCAGCGCCTTCTGTTATCCGCAGACCGTCAGGCAGAGGTCTCGCGCCCGCTTATTATCCCTTTGAACTCCCTCGTAACCGCTAAAAGATCCAACTCGAGTAAATCCATTGAGTCGAGGGAGTCGCCCGTCGACCATGGCCTCGTTACTGCTAGTGACTTTTTTCGATGCTCGCGAGCAACCGCGTAACCCTGATCCCTCAGGGCTCCCATTGCCTCCGCAGCCTCACGCGATGACGGAAACTCGATGAAGAAGACGGTTTCGCGCTTCCGCTCGGTCCCATCGGCACGCGCGCGCGCCTCACGGCGACGAATCTCTTGAGCGACATCCTCCCGATCATCCTCGGGGGTCCAGTTCGCCTCCAATCGATCAAACACAACTTGTGCAGGTACTATTTCCTCGATTGAGAGCTGCGCAATCTCGTCCCCGATTGGATTGGGCACAAACCGGTCGGGCGCGGTCCCGACAATGATCCACCCACCAACAAAGCGCCTCCGCATCTGCGGTAGATCGATAGAACATGAGACATTTCCGATGAATGCAAAACGCGCGTCCTCCACGAGGAGACTGGCGAAGCTCAGGAGCCAATATGCACTAGAAGACTCACCTAACGTACTTAGGTCCGCTTCGGACTCCTCAGTTACGACATCCAGCACGCGCAACAGATCAAATCTCCCGGGCCCCTTCCCCATGAGGTGTGCATACTTCGCTACAAGCTGAAGGTATCGATAGCCGGCGGGAAGCGCAACCTGAATGATGTCACCGTTGCGCCAAGCATGTCTTTTCATTGTCCTCATCCCTACGGTGGGGCCTCTCCGGCAAGCTGAATGAGTGCCTGCGCAGCTGCAGAAATCGTCTCCCCGATGCCCGGGCTATCTTCCTCCATCGCTGCCATGGCCCGCTCGTAAACTGGGCTCCCAGGGGCTATGCTGTTTCGAATGTTCTCCAAATTCTCCAGCCCAGACGCGTTTTCAGCCGTTTGCTCGCCGCCCCTCGCCGCAAGTCGCGTCGTGAACTCAATGAAACCCCTAATAACCCTCCCGTTTCGCGCCTGCTCCCAGCCACGACGTACAATATCGTTTGTTATGCCCCAGTATGGCTTGCCCGATTTTGTCTCCACTGCGTAGTAAAGCCACACACCGCCGCTCTCAAGCGACGTTCGCCAATTACTCGACGATACATCGGCTATGATCGGGAGATTGCTCGGGCAGGACTTCTGCGGCGGCGCGGAGCTTAGGTTCCCGGGATTCCAGGTTAATAGCGCCTGGGACGGCATGCCGTTTGCCGTGCTATCCTCGATAAGCAACCCGGTCTCCGGATCATGTTTGTAATAATCCATAATCGGAATGTTGCCGCTTGGATCGCTGAACGCGATAGGATTGTTATTATTCCAGGCGTAGCTGTGTAATGAGATTGGGCTTGCAGCGTCGCCTGGGTCAGCGTCTGGCGTTGTCCAAGATCCAAGTGTGCTGTCGTACGCGCGGACGCCTTGAATCGTGTTTACCCCATCGGTAATTCCATCGGCGCGGGGCATCGTGACGACGCCGCCGGCACCTGCCACAATGCTCCCACCCGCGGAAGTGGTCAGTGACGGCATCGTGCCCGAAACGAGACCGTTTCCGCCGCACGTGATGTTCTCGGGGACGAAGGCCGTCGTAATGACTTCCGCAACGCCCGAACCTGTTGCGTTGTGGCAGAAGGTCACTTGACCCGACGAATTGCGATCGAACCAGGTTAGCCCGGCATATCCCGAGTCAAGCGGTAAAATGGCGCCTCGCGTACCCACGAAGATCTCATCGACTTGGCCGCTCGCGTTCGTCTCAAACAATGGCAGACTTCCATCCCAATGAAGGGTATCCGATGACGTAATCGGCGCCGGTGTCGGTTGGGACGCTGTCGAGTTCGATACGGAGGTTCCGAGAAGCACGGGGTGGTTATCGACGCCCCACCCGTACGACGCCTCAATCGTCCCGAAAGACGTCACATCGGGATTGACCGGGCTGGTCTTCGCCGAGGTCTTCGCGTCGCTGATCAAGCGATTCAGGGCATCGTACGAACGGGTATCACTTAGGCTGTTCACCGATGTGACCTCGTTTCCGCCTTTGTCCGTGACGACTGACGACGAGTTTGTCGCGGTCACCGTCGTTCGCCCCGCGGCGTCGATGGTCGTGGCCATCGTCGAGCTGCTTGTTCCGCCATTTCCGATATTTTCCCCGGTCGCGATGCCGAGGCGATCGTCCCAGCTTACGGTTCCACTCAGCTCGTTCGTGGCATACTGCGGCGGAGCAACACCGTTTGCGAAGCTACTTCCGCCGCCGGGTGAACTATCCAAGAGCTCGTTGCGCACCGAGTATGAGTAGGCCGCCTGCTGACTGTTCGCACCGATACCAAAGCTGCTATAAAGAAGTACATTTCCCTCGACATCGTAGAGGTAGTTTTGAAATCCGTTTCCGGCATATGACGCTTCGGTCATAAACCCGTAGTTCGGATCGTAGGTAAAGCTGTCTCCGGTCGTTGCCGCCGGTCCGCTCTCCGTCTGCGCCGTTAGCTTACCGGCCGCATCGTAGGACTTCGACAAGGTCGTCGTGCCGACGCTAGCTAGCGCGGCATCGTTGATCTGCTCTGTCTGAACCTTCCCATCAACACGATAGGAGTAGGTGAACAGACCGTTCTGCGTTATGCCGGTGGAGGTTACATCAATTTTGGAGAGTTCGCCGTCGGGATAGTATTCGTGCCCGATCGTTGCCGGCGAGGTCAACCCTCCGCCGTTCGCTTCTTGTTTCGCCGTCTCACGGCCATCCGCGTCGTATGTGTAGGTCTCCGTTCCAAATCGGGTGTCAGCGGCGGTAATCACCTTACCATCGGGGTCGTATGAATAGCTGCGATTTGGCGTCTGCCCATCGTTGAACTGCTCGGATGTCGTCAGGCCGCGCGCGTCGTACCAGAAGTTGGAGCAAATATCGAGTGCGTTGCAATCGGAGGTCTCTAGTCCATATGCGCCTCCCGCGTCATACGTGAGCGCCTCTTCACTATTCGTGTTATTGACGACCGAATATTTTCCGACAATGCGATCGAGGGCATCAAAAGCCTGACCTTTCATCGGTTGGAACACGGTGTTCGCAACGCCACCAAACAGCTGAGTATTACTCGTTACCGTGACGCTCGCTCCCCCCGTCGGCAGCAACTCCTGCGTCTCAAAAAGGTTGCCGTACGCCTGAACCGACGCGCCGTTGAAATTTACATATCCATTCTGGGTCAGGTCGTAAAGATAGCGCGTAATCCAGGGGTTGGTGTAGACCTCATTCTCCAGACCGCCGTACGCAGGCTCTGGTGTCGTGTCAAAAGGTTGTTTAACCTCGATGAGCCGGTCGTCACCGTCGTACCATTTATCCGTCAGCTGATCAGCAGGCAGCACGAACGCGCGAAACGTTGAGCTGCCATAATGATGAATTTCTTGGGCTTCGTTGCCGTCTGCGTCATATGCGTACTTCACCCCGGTGTTGTAATAGCGCTGGTAAGCGGATTGCGTCTCCTGAACTGAGCCGTCACTATTGTAGATGGTGTAGGAGCTAATCCCGTCGGGGTCGGTCCGCTGGATCGGCCGATTTAGAGAGTCATACGTGAGGGACCACGTTCCGGAGCCGGTGTTGTAGGTTGCAAGATTCCCATTTGCCGTATACGTAAATGACCGCGCTGGGCACCGCTGGGTCCCGTCGGCCTGAGCCATACAGTCACCCGTCACGGAGGTCGGCAATCCGAAGTCACCACCCTGTGAGCCTTGGGTGTAAGCATAGGCCTGATGGTAACCCAGAGGCGTGTAGGTACTGCTCAATCGACCAGCTGGCTCGGCTGAGTCGGTGTAATCATACACGTATTGCGTCGCGCCGGTCGCACCCGTATTGACGGGGCAGGTAGGTGGCGCGCCGCTACCGCTCCAGGACAAATGAGATGCGTCATAGTTCGGATCGCAATACGAGACGAGATTCGTGTAGGTCATGCCGATTGAGTCGGTGTTCGTCGCGTACGAATAAAGGGAAAGCGGATAAATATTTCCCAGGCTCGTGCTGACTTGCGGCTCCATGGCGGCGAGCGTATCGCCGTACTGATCATAAGCGTACGTCGTCTCGTTGCCGCGAGCATCAGTAGTTGTGATGATATTGTTGTTTGCATCCCATGAGGCCCCGGTGTCCAGCCAAATCGAACCGGTCCAGGATGCAGTCTCCGTTACGCGGTCGGTCGCGTCCACCGACCAGTTCGTAGCGTGCCCACTGCTGTCGGCATAGTTCGTGGTTCCGCTGCCCCAGCCACCGAACATCTCCGTGTACCATGCCTGTACGCCACCTCCGCCGAACGAGGGTTGCAGTTGCGAGCTCTGACCGTCGTTGGGGGTCGGATTCACTGACGATTCATCGCTAATCTCGCTCACGCGACTACTGCTGTCGTAGGTGAAGGTGTGCACGTCGCCGTCCATATTGCCGGGCGCATTGCGCGAGCTCCACACATAGCGTGGGCTCGCCGCCGATTGCAAGAGGTGCGCGCCCGTATAGGCGTACATCTCAGGCAGCGTCGCAATAGCGATCTGGTGCGTGAAATCAAGGGCATTGCCCGGTCGATCGACTTCGATCAGATCGCCACTCGTGTCGTATTGGTAGGTTACCTGTGCACCATCAGGACGCGTAACGCTCTGCAGCTCCGTGATCGACGTGCCAGACACGACGGCGAAGTTCAGAACGAGCGTTTGGCCGTCGCTGTGCGTCACCGTGATGCCGGTGAGTGCCTCGGCACTATTGCCGACGCCGTCGCCCCAGCTGTACGTGAACGTGAGGCTATTGTTGTGGTTCCGGCCGCTGATGCTGTAGATTCGACCCAGGTAGCCCATCGTGGTGCCCGCTGGGCAGGTCGCCGTCGCCGCGGCCGACGGCGAATAGAAATGGTAGATTGTTCCCGTGGGTTTGGCCCAATAATAGCCGCAATAACCATCAAAGATCAATTGTGCACGTACGCCCGCGGGTGCTGTCCAACCGGTGCCGTTAGCCGCGTAGTCGTAGCGCGCTCCGTCGATGTCGTACACGCTCATCTGCGCGCTCGACGCATTATAGGCAAGGTGCGCGTCGAACGTGCTCGTCCAGCCGTTACCGAAGACGCTCGGTGTTGAACCGTCGGTGTTCTTCGCATCGTGGCCGCTCATCGAATTGTAGGTCCGTCGAAACGCCAGATCGATTCCACGCTCGGGCACGTCCACGTCGTCGGCTTGCACGATCACGTTGCCGTTGCCCACGTTGACCATCGCTTTGCCAATCCCCGGAAGCGGACGCTCCTCGAAGCTCCACCAGCGGTTGATTCCCGTCGGGCTTTGCGGCATCGGGGTACCCGCTGGGGTTCCCGACGGCAGCGGCGTTGGGGTTGCGGGAGTCGCAGTCGGTACCGGCGTTGGAGTCGCCGTACGTATCGGCGTCGGCGTTGGTGTCGGTACCGGTGTGGGCGTCGGCGTGCGTATGGGCGTTGGGGTAGGCGCGGGCGTGGGGGTCGCCGTCGGAATCGGCGTTGGCGTAACCACCGGCGTTCGCGGCGGCGTCGGGCAGTTGAGCATGACGTGCGCTCGCAGCGCTTGAATCGCGCCGTTACACGGAATCATCGGACGGGCTTCCGCCGACGCTGACGACAATGAAGGTGACCCCGCAACTCGCGAAGCAAGCGGATCATGAACTCGGTACGGCAGCACGAAATCGCGGCGCATTTGCGGCGCTGCTCCGGGAGAGCCCGAATGCCGGACGAGGATCGCGCGACGTCCGATACTCGTATCGAAGTTCGCGAGCCCTCGCGCGATCTTTGGGAAAGTGGGCCTCGCCGCATGCATCGCCTCGTAGCGTGACTCTTGCCCGGTGAGCAACGCGAAGATCTGCGAGCGTTCGATCTCCGCAAAGGCGGGTTGCAACGCCATCGCGAGTTGTTCGCGCAGCGTCGGCACGTAGATCGATTGGGAGTGCGGTGCGCTTGCCGAAGCCGTCGACTGCAGAGACAACGTTGCGAGCAGAACAAACGCAAGTAGACGGCGCATACAACTCTCCCAAAACCCTGGAGCGATTATTTCGCACGTTCAATGCGGTTGCGGCTGCGTTTTTCCTCGCGTTTGCTCGCGCAATTATTGACTATCAAAAGTGACGGTCACTAGTGATAGTCAGTATTGATATGGCCTCGCAGGTGCTCACCATGGGCGTCGATCAAGTCTACGCATCGCTTCATGCATTCGTTGATCTCCCGCGCCTCGATCGCCGCGCTTCTCGCCGTCGCGTCCCTCGCTGCCTTGGTCCCCGCCGGTGCCGCCGGCACGCGCGCGCTCGCAACGCCCGCGCCATCGCCCGTTCCGGCCGTCATCCAAGTCCAGGTCATGTCGGTCGGGCGAGCTGTCGCCACCGTGCGCGAGCTTTTCCCGCGCGTGCGCGTCCACGCCGACGCGAACGCCAACGCGATCGTGGTGGTCGGGCCGCCCGACGAGGTGCAAACCGTGCGCACCGTGATCTCCGGTCTCGACGTCCGCAATCCCACCCAGCCGACCGTCGAAGTGATCCAGTTACGTACGATCAAGCCGAACGCGGTCGTGCAGCGCGTTGCGCCGCTCTTTCCGAATGCTTCGCTCACGATCGCTTCAAAAGACAGCGTGCTACTCAGGGCGCGCCCGCTCGACGCGAGTCAAATCAAAGCCCTGATCACGAGTCTCGACGCGCCGCCGCTCGCCTCACCGCCTCCCACGCCCGATCCCGTCGAAGCGGTCGACGTCAAACTCGCCAAGCCGACCTCCATCGCACGCGCCGTGGTGCGCGAAGTCAAAGGCGTGCGCATCAGCGTCTCGGGCTCTTCACTGCTCGTTACCGGCGATCAGCAATCGGTGGTCGCCGCGAAGGCGCTGATCGCGCAGCTCGACGTGCCGCCCTTCGGCTCGAGCTACACCCAGGTATACCACCTCACCAGCGTTGACGCGACGTCGGTCGGCGATTTGGTCCAGCGGACGTATCCGGGCGCAACCGTGATCGTCGATAAAGACCTCAACGCGATCTCGGTGCGCGCAACGGCGCCTGAGCAGCAGCGCGTGAGCGACGCGATCGAGCAACTCGACGGCAAGAGCAACGCGCCGGGGATGATGGGGCAGCCGGGTTTCGGCGCGGCCATGGGCGACAGCAACATTGCCGTGGTCCAGCTCAAGTCGGCGATTCCCGGCACCAGCGGCGCCCCATCGACGACGGCGCAGGACATGGCGACCGCGGTTACGCAGGCGCTCGGCCAGATGGCTTCGGGCTTGCACGTCACCGTCCCGCAAAACAGCAGCGAGATCATCCTCACCGGCGATCCCACCAGCATACGCCTTGCCAAAGATCTCATCGCCAAGCTCGACGTCGTGCCGCCGCTGGTGGAGCTCGACACGGAAGTCCTCGAAATCGACGGCAGCCTCGCGAAGAATCTCGGCTTCGAGCTTCCCACCGCGGTGCTCAGTACCACGTTCGAAGAGATCCAACCGACGCCGGACCCCTATGGAAATCCGGGACGCCTGGCCAAGATCTCGCCGATCACGCGCACGCCAATGCAGCTCACCGCCGAGTTGAATCTGCTCATTCAGCACGGCGACGGGCGCGTGCTCGCCGACCCGCGCATCGTCACGCTGTCGGGCCACGACGCAAATTTTCAAGCCGGCGATACGCTCTCGATTCTCACGACGACGGGCGGCGGCGTCGGCACGGTGGTGACCACGCAGTTGCAATCGTTCAACACCGGCGTCACGCTCGACATCACGCCGATCGTGACCGCCGACGGCAAGATCACCGTCACCGTGCATCCGACGGTCAATAGCCTCTCGGGCGACCCCAACGGCGTTCCGGAGATCTCGACGCGCAACGCGCAGACGACCGTCACGCTGCACGACAATCAAACGCTCGTCATCGGCGGCCTCATTCAAGAGCAAGACACGCGCACGATCACGAGCCTCCCGCTCCTTGGGAACATTCCGATTATCGGGGGGCTCTTCAGGAACAACGACACCAACAATACCAGCAACGAGCTGGTCATCGTGGTGACGCCGCACATCATTCGAGATGGCGAGCCGACGCCACCGCCCGGCGCGACGATGGGCCTGCCGACGCCACAGCCGCTGCCGACCGTTCCGCCCGGCATGGCCCTTCCGAGCGCGCGCCCGTCGGGGATGCCCACGCAAGGGCCCCTCCCGGTGCTCAACACGCCGCTGCCGAGCGCCTCGCCAGCCCCGCAGCCGACCCCATCCGCTTTCGCCGCATCGAACGTGTTCGAATACGGCCACGCGCCCCAGAACAACTTCGCGCAGCCGCAGGACGCGCCGCAAATTTTCTACGCGCGTCTCGCGCCGACGGTGATGACGCCGGGAACCATGGTTTCGGTTGATGTCGTCACCACGACGAACTGCACGCGGGTCCAAATCGGCACGCCGAGCGCGAGCGTCTCGCTCAATCAGGTGGGTCCCGGGAAGTGGCAGGGCACGTTCACGGCGAGCCAATTCGCGCTCGGGCCGGCGCAGCCGGTGCAGCAACTTACCCTCAACGCCTACCGCAATGACGGGTTCTCAGCGACGGTGCAGATCCCGGTGAGTTCTCGCTAACCCGTGGACGTCAGCCTGACGTTGACCGCTCCGCGCTCGATCGCGATCGCAACGAGCTGGGCGCGCGTTTTTGCGCCGCACTTCGCAAAGAGCAGCCGAATGTGTTGCTCGACGGTTGGCTTCTTCCGCTCGATGCACACGGCGATCTCCTTGCTTTGCATACCCCGCGCAAGGCACAGAAGTATCGCCCTCTCCAAGTCCGACAAATTCATCCAATAACACCCTGAAGCTTCACGCACGCACTCCCTCGCGAGCCATTAGTTCGTTTGGCTCTAATCTTTCTATGCGTTGATTTCTCCTCTACCGCAGACATGGTCCAAATGCACTAGGCCCGACCCTGGTGGCGGTAGCAGATGCCAAAACTGCTAGTTCCCGGCGCTCAGGGAATGAGGACATAAACTGACAAAAAGAGGGGACAGCGATCGGGGGCCACGACTTTGCAGCAATTCGAGCGCCGGGTTCGGCCAGCTGCTCCTCGCTAACGATCGGCTCGTGCGGATAACCGGACGCCGGAAGCACGGGCGCTTTTGCACGGCGCCTATTTATTCGCTCCCGCTAGCGGGCGCCCGATTCTCCTTAGCTCTTTCGCGTCGTTCCTTTCCCGAGAACCGGTGAGCAATTTCCTTGGAGAGATCGGGATCGTCCTTAAGCGATGTGAGTGCCTCCCAGCCTCGCTCCTTGCCTAGCTTGATTACAGCGGGAACAAAGGCAATTCGACTCGTGCCCAACCTTCGGTCGCGGAGCAGTTCTAATAACGTGTCCAGATCGCTCTTTGAAGCCATGACGACGATCGCGTGCGCCAGCTGGAAGCGCCAATTTGCGTTCGAGTTGTCTGTCGTGTCCCCGTAAAGGCTGAGCAGAGATTCCCAATAAGGTCTTGCCTCCCTCCTCTGAAACAAAGACGCGATATTCCCTAGAGTGTTCTCGGAGTGCGGCATCCTTAGATGCTGTAGAAGCACCGGAAAGGCGAGCTCAAGATCGGCTGGGCGCTGCGATAGTTCCCAGGGACTTGCAAGATCCAATCCCGCGGCACGCAGATCATCAGCCAGGGGAATGACCTCCTTGCGACGCCGCTCCGCAATCAAAAGCAACTCCGCGTCGCGTACCGCGCATCGAGCGCGACGGCCGGGGTCGCGGTCCAGCCGCGCCACAATCTCCGCGGCCGATTCACGTTTCTTTTTCACTTCTTCACCTGGATCAAGAAGATGCGCCCACACTTCCGCACTTTCATGCGATGTTCGTGTGGCCGCCGCGTCTATCGCGGTCGAGATGCCGGTCGAGAAGCGCGATCACAGCGAGAACCACTGCTAGGTCGGCGACGAGGACGCGAAGAGCAGCGACACATCATCAGGAGCCTGAGCCAGCCGCTCCTCGATATCAGTCAGCTCGTGCGGATTACCAAACGCCGGAAGCACAAGCGCTTTATACGGCGCTTTCCCGTGCTCAGGCCTCCCCGCGGCTTCTGTCCAGTCTCAGCGGTAGTCACTCTTTACCGCGCACATGACAGAGGGCCCATCTCGAATGAGTAAGACCCGAAACTGGCATATGACAAAGACCCCTCGCAGCCTTCGAGGCGAAAGTGCCAAAATGAATCAAGTGTTCCCGGAGGAACCCACTGTGGCCCAGCTTGCCGCAACTTCGTGGCACTTGGCGGAGACGATACCGTTCCGCCGGCCCATCGCCAAAGGCGAATTGGGCGGTAGCGTGCGGCTAGAGCAACGCAACCTTTCACCAGCCCCTCACCGGCCTCGATTCGAAATAACCCTGTGCGACTTTCGAACCAGAGGACCGTGTGCGATTCGCCGTCAGTGTAACAGAGAACGCTCTTCTCTGGGTTTGTCACAGCTTTCGCCGCGCCTAGAGCCTTTTCGACGTCCTGCTGCGGCTCGCCAAAGTGGATAGGGCCAACCCATAGCTTCTGGCTCACCAGTGAAGGTACGGCAAACGTCGTCAACGCCAGGACTAGAGCTCCGATTTTCACGCGTAACACAGTGCCCCCTATTTAGTGGTAAGAACGTTTAGGCTCGGGTCTGAGTATAGGACATTCTTAAGGGTGCGAATCCTGGATTCAGACACCCTGATGCAGCCCCGGATCCACTCCCAAGTTCTTAGTCCACGGAAAACTAGAAAATGGCGGCGAACTCTCCCGGAGGTCCGCTTCTTTATCGAGCCCGCGTCCCGCTCGCCATTAACCTGGCGAGGCCCTCCGCAAGAAAAGCCGGAAACAGAGTGAAGACCGGAACGCCCATTACAAGCCAATACTCGAGTTTGCCGAGCGCCGGTGTTCCACGATCGGGTATCGTCAAGAAAAGAGCGAGTGAGGAACCTGCCGCTGTCGCTAGCAGCCTGAGAATACGGTGCGGTCCACCCGCGTTGACAGCGAGCGTCGCTAGCGAAGCCACTAGTGGCACCACGAAATAGATTACGACCGGATTTGTATTCGTACTGTAGAGTACGGCGCCGGCACCGCAACCGGCCAAGACCCCAAACAACAGGCAAGCTAGAATCGTAAACGATGACTTCATAGGGGGCCGGACGCCCCACTAGACTGGGTCGTTACGGCCGAGGGACTTGTCGGCGACCAAGTCGTGCTCATTTGCCCAGCCATGCCACAAAGCCGTCGTTGTCTACGTCGAAGCGCGTGTACCCGTTCTCTCGTAGCTTCTCAATGAGCATCGGAGAAAGACCCGTTCCCACCACCTTGATGCCCGTGTAAGGATCATTCGGCGAAGAGGTCGGGCCGAAATGCTCGTCTACGTCAACGAGTGCATTAACGACATTCTCCTCCCTTGCGTCGAGAGCTTCCACACTAAAGAGTGCGCTATTCTCGTGCACCGAAGCTCCTGGGCTCGAGCTTCGACCGTTGGTTGGCGATTTCACCGCCCAAACCGGCATCGCGGCCTCAAGTTGCGGAAGCCGGTCGCCATATTCGGGATCGACAACAATCGCGACTGTGCGGTCGTCGGACACTTGACTCTGCTCAGGAAGCACGAGCGTTTATACGCTGTGCCCGGCACCCGCGACCTCCATCGGCGTGGTCAGCGGAAGGCACGGAATTATGCACCAAAAAAATCGGTTGGGAATGCTGCTTATCTTTTCCCTGCTGTTTGATCGATATCGCCGCCCAGAGCCGCTTCGAACACAATTACAAACAATACTTCGGCATCAGCGGATTCCGGGTAGTTCTTGATGTATGCGTCCGTCGTATCCCAACTGCGGCGCAGATACGCTTCCCGGTCCTCCGCCGGCTTTCGATTGGTGAACCAATTATCGTATGTGACCGCGAACCGGTCGCCGCGCCGGAGATATACGTCGCCGCCGAGAACGGGGCACTCTGCGTGACGCAGGACTTCCACTGCTTTCAACGCATCGCTGCGTAGAAGGCCGATATCACGGGGGCTAAGAGGCGCAAGCGAAACGCCAAACCTTGCGAGGAGAGCGTGGTATTCTTCCAGAGGGCTCACGATCACGGCCCAATCGGTATTGAGATCTGAAAAAATCGATGATTGATCATACCGTCGCTTTCCTTTATGAATTCGAACGCACCATCACGACCCGAATATGAACCAGGAATACTAAACATCTGTCGTCTAACGCGAGGCTTGCCCAAAGGGGATACGTTCTTCAAGAGCCATCGATATAATTGATGTCAAACAGCTCCTTACCGTCAGGCTGGGTGCATGCGCCGTACAGCACGATGCCCTTAAAAGTTCGCGCGACGGAGTCCAACGCGTCGTCTACGGTAATATTCTGCATCACCGGTAAAAGATGGGGCCTCCCCTCGATGGGCGCGCTCACGACAATATCTATGACCGTCGTTACCGATTCCACGTGCTCCGCCGCATTAGCCTGCAGCGCATTTGAGATCGCAACGATCGCTGACATCGGAGTGTACTGTGCGGCTGAACTCAGGCTTAGCTCGGGAAGCCTTGTTTGCAATGCAGAGGTAGAAACACTTCCTATCGTAATCGTGAGCATGCCGGATTCGTCCCGCGTCATAGCGACCTCGGGATCGTTCCGAAAGATCTCACGGACTGCTGCCATCCCCGAAGTCCCCGGCGGCGCAGGCCTGACGCCTATCGAAGGAGCGCGAACCTTCTTATGCCCAGGGCATACGCCGGCATAGTTTATTCGCGCGGCTCCGCCAATGGCGCTCAAAACCGGGCGCAGGTAGTCGGCAGCCGCGCCACCGACTCCGGCGTTTGCCGGCGTGGAAGTAATGCTCAGGGCGATCAGCGCGAACTGCAACATAGTCATCATGGCATCGGGTCCGGTACGATCTCAAAGACCCTAGTGCTAGTCACACCATTGGGATCGACCGCGCCGGCCGCGGCCTTGCAATTGTTCGATATTAGATTGTAGGTCTGGCCGTCGTGAGAATCGTACGAAGCGCCGATCTCCCGGTTATGCGCAGCCGTCGTCGTGGCTGACGATGCCCGAAAACCTGCTTCGAGTTTAGCGGCCATGTCTCGGAGCCACGACGGTGCGCTCTCTACCGCCACGGCAGTCCAAACGTCCACCTTACTTAAATGATGCGCCACGTCTACGCGATCACCATGCCTCAGGCCCTTCAACCTAACAGACCAATTTAGCTGCTCCATGTACGATGTCAGATCCGAAAGCGGGATCTCGCGAGGTGGCGAGTTCGTCGTTCTCGAGGAGCGCGTTGCCGAGCGTGCACCGGTGTCAAGTTACCCGCTTAACCTGCCCCAAGGGGTCCGGTGTGTATAGCCCCTCCAGGGCATTCCGGCGCGCATCCACTTATTTCGTCAAAGCCAAATTCGAATATTCAACATGGGCAAGGTACGAAGTTCGGCATGTCTTCGCGCTCGGGTTTACTGGTAAGTCTATCATATCCGCAAACTGGGCACATATACATAAACGCTGCTCTCTCGGCTTCGATCGTAGAATAGTGAGACGCCAGGTGTCTTAAAAACTCCGGATCACCCGAAAGGCCTTGCGGCTCGTCACCCACCTTAGGCAACGTCGTTTCAAATCTCGTACCGCCAACTTTTGACTCGCAGCGAATTTGCGTCCACATAGCCCTCGACCGTTGGGCACCCAAGCCTTCCATCGCATTCGCCAATCTTGTGTTCAAAGAACGAATCCGGCACGAATAGTATGCGGTATTCGCCCTTGAGGGGTGTCACAACTACGCGGTACGATGAGAGCATCCTTTGGTTCCACGAGTATTTCGTGTCAGTCTTCAAGGTCAATACAAGGTTTTGCAATGCCACCAGGCTAGCCCCCGACATTGCCAGGCGGGTGCTCACAGGCACCGCGAAATCGGATGCGCGCTCCTGAAGCGTGTCGCATTGCGCCGCGGCTGCTACTCCGCTAAGTAAAAGTACGAACAATGCGATCCGCATAAAAAGTATCGCTCGATCCAAGCCCGACAAGCTCATCCAATCACACCCTGAAGTTGCACGCGCGCACTCCTTCGCGAGCCGGTTAGTCTGTTGGCTCTACTCCGCGCTCGCGTGGTTACCTCCTGTACTGAGCCTTTTTACCGCCGCGCGCGCCGAGACATCGTATTTGGCAATTACAGCGTACGGGCGTAATTTAGCCTTGAAAGAAAGAGCAATATCGAGAGGCCGTACAAGGCATTCCAGCTAACGACGCCGCCCCAGTGCTCACTGGCCAGGTAAATGATAAAGAGTACTCCCAGCCACGAAACACATTCTCTAAGCATGACTCCGAAGCGGGATAAACGTGCAACAGCCCGCGTCCTTCGCAGATCCTTTGCAGGGAGATCTGCCGCGTCGCCTTCAGTGGCTTTCACCTCAACTAAGCGACCCGACACGGGAAGAGCAAGCGCGATCGCGACTAAAATCTTCGGTAGAATCCATGCTTGCACGGAGTACAGGACGAGGCAGGCCAGAAACGTGTAGAGCAAGATCACAGCGACAGGCCTCCTCCGGACTCGGAAGCCACTCAGTGCTTCCGCTTCATGTGCAACGCGTAACCGCACACTGGGCAAAGCTCTTGGTCCATCATTGCCTAGCGGCCCGTGACGACTGGTGCCAGCACGGAATCGAAGGCACCGACATGCCCTGCGTCTTCAAATTCTGCGCGTCCGACACATCCTGTCCCTTTAGAAGGTTACTGTGCAGCCCTCTTCCAGCTTCCCATAGGCCCGCATCGCGCCCGCGACCCTCTTTAGGTCACTACGGTCCTCACCAAGCGCTAAGGCCTCAAATTCTTGGCGCGCACTGCTGAGGTCTCCGACAATAGGCAGAGCAAACTCCGTTGTACCAGCGAAGATAGCAAAGTCGTCGAAGCTCACGATTGCTAGCGCAGCCGGCTGGCTCATCGCATCCTTGAACCCCGCGATGACGTAGTCGAAAGCGTCCCACTCGAAAATAATTTCGGCAATCGCGCCCGCACTAACGTTGCTACGGTATCCTAGAAATTCAAGATTCGCCAAGTAAAATGGCAAAGGACAAGCCACGAGTTCCGTGGCCGACGATGCCCGAAAACCTGCTTCGAGTTTAGCGGCCATGTCTCGAAGCCACGACGGTGAGCTCTCTACCGCCACGGCAATCCAAACGTCTACCTTACTTAACTGATGTGCGACGTACACGCGATCACCATGCCTTAGGCCCTTCAACCTAATACACCAATTTAGCTGCTCCATGTATGACGTCAGATCCGAAAGCGAGATCTTTTTCCAATTCGTTTCTCTCTGGAGCTTCACTGGGGGTACCCTACCCTGATGACGGGCGTTCCCGCGGACATATCCGCTGCGTGATCGAGAAACGCCCGCGATGCCAGAAGATTGCGCTCGACTCCGCGACCGTACTTCAAGCAGCGGGCCACCTCCACCACCGAATCGACCTCACCCTTGAGCGCGGCCCTTAGGTACAGATCGAAGGCCTTCCTATCATTCTCGCGTACGCCCTCGCCGTTTTGATAGCACACGGCGAGGTCATAGAGCGCCTCGGGAACCCCGTCGTCCGCTGCGATCTTGAGCAGTCTTACGGCCTCTTTGACATCCCGCTTCACGTATGGTTCCTTGCCGTGAAGCCGCCAGGTTGCGAGCGCATAGGCAGCCCGCGGGTCACCGGCTTCCTGCGCACGGGACAGCAGTCGAAAGACTTCGCCCCACTCTGGTTTGCTGGAATCTGCTAGGGCGAGAGCCTTCTCGTAAAGTGTTGCATTGCGCATACCGGCGCGGTTGGGTTTTCTTTTCGCCGTTTTCGGCCCGGAACGCGGCCCTCGGGCACTCTTTCTAACACTTTTCATCGTGGAGCCGTTCCTTCGTCAGCAGCTTATTCTTAGTTCTTCGGCGGCCACGTTTCGAAGGTTTCTTGCCGCCCGGCGTCATGCCATCCGCAATGAAAGAATCACACTCGTTGGAAAGCTTCTCATTGCAGCTTACACTTACCGGGTCCCGAGCACGAAACAAAGGGGCGCGAATCACACTCAACGAGGTATAGGGCATGCTTCACCTGTACGAATGTGCTCCTCGATTGGATTCGTGCGAAGCTCCTGGGTGCAGCAATGCGCGCCAGTCTACCTAAGGCAAGTCGTCGTGATCGCGGTCCCCGCCTGACCCATGCGAAGATTGAGGCTACGCTCTGGACCGGCACCAATTTCTGCGCTCATCGTAGCAACTTGGGGATCGAGTCCCCGCGGGGCTACTTTTGAGCGCTCGCCACCGCTCACTGGAGCCAAGACCAGGCGTTCACCGTTAAATCTTCCCACAGCGATCCCGCCCAAGCTCTCGTGCTTTGCCACCGCCCTGACGAGGGACGGCGACCGGCGGCCAAACCTTGGCGCCGGTTCGGGACCCCATAAACGCTTTTACCGCCGCGCGCGCCGAGATGTCATATTTG